>ERZ781273.5-NODE-5-length-332486-cov-425.511300_pt1 | contig 332486 bp, 237 predicted proteins | sample MGYA00375851_ERZ781273 | MGnify/ENA primary metagenome ERZ781273 (study PRJEB29790, sample SAMN03653692) | human gut metagenome | host: Homo sapiens | place: USA: Dallas, Texas | collected 2013-07-09 | study: EMG produced TPA metagenomics assembly of the Gut... | reverse complement strand
AGTTCTGCAAAGACTTTGCAGATTTCATATATTGGTATGCAGACCGCTGAGGTAGCAATTGCACCTAATATTAGAGTAATATTAAAAACAGACTCAAAAGCACTTGACGAGGTTGTGGTAGTTGCTTACGGAACACAAAGTGCTCGTACGGTGACCGCATCTGTATCTACTGTAAGAGCGGATGCTTTGAAAGATGTGCCAAGTGTAAGTTTTGATCAGATGCTTCAGGGACGTGCGTCAGGTGTTAGTATCACCACTCCGTCAGCAGGTGTAGGGCAGGCCCCGATTGTGCGGGTACGTGGTGTGAACTCGATTACTTCCGGTACTTCTCCTCTGTATGTTGTCGATGGAGTTCCTATCGAATCAGGTAATCTCTCTTATTTGGCTAATGCCAACGCACTGGCTGATATTAATCCGGCCGATATTGTATCTATGGATGTATTGAAGGATGCGGCGGCAGCTGCGTTGTATGGTTCGCGTGCTGCGAATGGAGTTATCTTGATTACCACTAAGCAAGGGCAAAGTGGTAAAGTCAAAGTAAGCTATGATGGTTTTGTCGGTTTCTCAAATGCAACCGATTTCTATGAAATGATGAATGCACAGGAATATGTCGACTTCAAGAATTTGGCCGTAAAGAACCGTTATGGGACAGATGAATTGTCACTGACTACCGGCTATGTTTCTCCTTATGGTAACAAAGCGTTTAACATGATGAAAGATGCCAATGGTAACTATGTAGATACTGACTGGAAAGATGCTGCCTTCCAAAACGGATTGTCACAGAGTCACTCTGTTGCTGTAAGTGGCGGATCGGATAAAGTGCGGTATTATCTGTCCGGTAACTATACAACGCAAGAAGGTATTGTGAAAGGTGATAAATATGACCGTTTGGGAGTAAAGGCTAATATTAACGTGCAGGCAACCGACTGGTTGAAGGTCGGAATGAATACCAACGTGACAACCGGAACGACATCTTACGTAGATGCTGCCCGTAGAGGTTCCAACTTTGCGGTAGGAGGATTTCCGCGTCTGGCATTGATCAATGCGCCTAACTTGCCGATGTATAATGAAGATGGTACTCCCTACTATCTGGCTCAAGGTTTGGGTTATGGAGGGAATACGGTATTCAGTACATTCTCTAATCCGGCTGCCATTTTGTCTTTGGGCAATGGATTGAGTTCTGACGTAACCCGTTTCATCGGAGTATTTTATGCCGAAGCAACTCCGTTGAAGGGGCTGTCATTGAAGACTCAGTACGGTGTGGACTATGCACGTATTGAGGAACAGCGTTTCTGGTCTCCGCTGCATGGTGATGGAGTAAATAGCAAAGGTCTGGCAAATGCCTATAATACCAAGAACAACAGATGGACTTGGACTAATACGGCAACTTATAATTTCTCTTTAGGGCAGAATAACTTTAATTTGCTGGCCGGTACGGAAGCGTCTGAAAGAAATAACTCTCGTTGGACCGCACAGCGTAAAGATTTACAGGATGATAAATTTGTTGTATTCCAAGGTCCTTTTGGTTCGGCAACTGCCGGTGGTAGCTTGTCCAACAATACCATGGTCTCTTATTTCGGACGTATCAACTATGATTATGCTTCTAAATACATTGTATCTCTTAACTACCGTCGCGATGGTTATTCCGCTTTGAGTGAGAAGAATCGTTGGGGTAATTTCGGAGGTGTTTCCGCTGCATGGCGCGTATCCGAGGAAGGGTTCTTCAAACCCCTGCGTAATGTAGTCGACGACTTGAAGATAAAGGGAAGCTATGGTGTGGTTGGTAACACTGATATTTACGATTATGCTTCGAAATCATTCTATTCAAGCTACAACTATGGTATAAACGGTACTTATGGCCTGGCTCAGATTGCCGATCCGAACCTGAAATGGGAATCTTCGGAAAAATATAGTATTGGTTTCAATGCACGATTGCTGGATAGAATCAGTGTGGACTTTGACTACTATTATACGAAGTCTTCCGATTTGATTCTGGATGTACCTCAATCACCGTCCAAAGGTATTCCGGGCAATATCATTACTACCAATGCCGGAAAGATGAAGAATAGCGGTATTGAACTGACCGTCTCGGCCGATGTGATAAGAAACAGTCAGTTTACATGGGAAACCAGCTTTAACATTACGACTAACAAGAACAAGGTGATCTCACTGGCTGACGGTGTAGAGAATATTCTGAAAGGGGATAATGGCGGTTTAGAGATTACGAATATCACTGTACCGGGAAAATCTATCGGACGTCTGTATCTCTACCCAACTGCCGGAGTAGATCCCAAGTCGGGGCGTAGGGTATTTATTACTCCAGAAGGTGACAGAACCTTACTGATGTTTGAAAAAGGGGGGTGGTTCTATGAAGATGGAACAGAATATGCCGGTGAATTTGAACCTGTTGATTGTGGAAATACACTTCCTACCTGGTACGGTGGCTGGACCAATAACTTCAAGTATAAAGGTTTCGACCTTTCTCTGTTTTTCCAATTCTCGGGAGGTAATAAGATTTATAACGGAACCAAAGCCAGTGTGAGCGATATGCGTTACTGGAACAACTCTAAAGATGTATATAAGAAGTACTGGACTCCGGAACGCACACATGCAGAGTATCCTATGCCGATATACGGTGATAATTACTCTAATGGTTCGGCATTGCCTATCAGCGACTTAGTGGAAAGAGGAGATTATTTACGTTTGAAGAATGTGTCACTGGGCTATACATTCAATACAAAGAACTGGTCGAAAGCTGTGGGAATCTCAGCACTTCGTCTTTACGTCCAGGCTCAGAACCTGTTCGTGATTACAGGTTATAGCGGTATGGATCCGGAGACACTAACCAACGTAGAGAGTGCGACTTTGTCAGGTGGTACGGATAAGAATACGTTGCCTCAGGCACGTACGTATACAATCGGTGTGAATCTGACATTCTAATATGGTTTTATAGTAACAGATAAAAGAAACTACAATGAAAAAGATAATTTTATTTTCGACATTATGTGCTTCTCTCTTTTTAGGTAGTTGCAGCAGCAGCTTCCTCGATCAGGAGCCTCCATTATATGTAAACGAGAACGATATTTTCACAAGTCCTACCCGAATCGAGGCAACTCTGAACGGCTTGTATGCTGCAATCAAGAACACGGGGACTAAGTCCTTGATGGGAGGTAAGTCCTATCTGGTGTTTGACAACAGGGGAGATGATGTTATTAATATCTCGAACAACCTGGTGACTTTGTTCAATACCTACAACATGAATGTAGGCATTACGGATGCCGAGAATGCCGACACTTGGACATACGCTTATCTGGCCATTAATAAAGTAAATACTTTCCTTCAGTCTCTTGAAGGTGCCAGGGAAGTTGCCGGTGAGAATTATGACCGCTATGTGCAGGAAGCTAAGTTTGTCAGGGCTTTGGCATACTACTATTTGAATAATTTGTATCCGACTCCGTATTCTGTGAATCCCGATGCAAAATCTGTTCCGTTGCGTCTTACTGCCGAAGCCGGAACTGAAAACAACAATATGCCCCGCTCTACGGTAAAGCAGATTTATGAACACATTCTGTCTGACTTGGAGAACATTTCGGCATTGGATACCGAAGTGAATACTTATACAGGGGTCACACATGCTACTCAGGCTGCTGCCAACATGCTTAAGATGAGAGTTTATATGGCAATGAACGAATGGGACAAAGCCATTGCAGCCGGAGAATTGGTGACCGGATATAGTTTGCCGGAAGACGTAACATTGATTTATAAGGCTCCGTACTTCAGTCAGGAGAGTATCTTCTCTCTGCCAATGGCAGACACTAATATCCCGAACACTCAGCAGTCATTGGCAGAATATTATTATGATGGAAAGATTATGCTGATCGATACAAAGAGCGGGATTATGTCAAAACCTGATTATTCGTTGGCTACCGATAAGCGTATCATAGCCTTTAAGGGAGAGAAAGACTTGTTGATGAAGTTTACGGATGCAAAAACTAAATTGCAGTGGGTACCCATCTTCCGTTATGCCGAAACATTGCTGGATCTTGCCGAGTGTTATGCAAACAAAGCCGGGGGCGAAGCTACGGCCAAAAGCCTGTTGAAACAAGTCAGAGGCCGCTCGGTGGATGCGGCTACCGATCCGTTGAACATCGATAATCTGTCGGGTGATGCACTGAAAGAGGCAATTTACAATGAGAAGCGCCTTGAATTCATTGGTGAGGGTATTCGTGGTATCGACATTATGAGACGTGGTGAACACTTCATTAAAGTGGGCGAGAATGAGACGATCAATGTCGGTCCGTCCGATGAAAAATATACTTGGCCCATACCTCAGGTTGAGTTGTTGCTCAATAAAGATATTAATAAATAAATAGTCAATAAATAATAAAGAATCGCTCAGGTAGAAACACTTGGGCGATTTTTTCTTTTAGTATGTTACGAAAATAGCTATATTTGTCGCCATATTATAATAAGGTGTAAAGTAGAATGAAAGAATTTGTAATATCCGAAGCCAAAGTCGAAACAGCTGTTCTGGTGGGTCTCATTACGCAGACGCAAGATGAACGCAAGACTAACGAGTATCTCGACGAACTGGCATTTCTGGCTGAGACAGCCGGGGCGGAAGTAGTGAAAAGGTTTACGCAGAAGTTGCCGACGGCTAACTCAGTGACTTATGTAGGGAAAGGAAAACTGGAAGAAATAAAAGAATATATAAGGATAGAGGCTGAAGAAGACCGGGAAGTGGGAATGGTCATTTTTGATGACGAACTTTCGGCCAAGCAGATACGTAACATCGAAGCGGAACTGAAGGTGAAGATACTGGACCGTACTTCGCTGATTCTTGATATATTTGCCATGCGTGCCCAGACTGCCAACGCTAAAACTCAGGTGGAGCTGGCCCAGTATAAATACATGTTGCCCCGTCTGCAACGCCTTTGGACTCACCTTGAGCGTCAGGGTGGTGGTTCCGGAAGTGGTAAAGGCGGTTCGGTAGGACTTCGCGGTCCGGGTGAGACCCAGTTGGAGATGGACCGCCGTATCATCCTGAACCGTATGTCGCTGCTTAAAGAACGCCTTGCTGAAATAGATAAACAGAAGTCTACCCAGCGCAAGAACCGCGGGCGTATGATCCGTGTGGCCTTGGTGGGTTACACCAACGTTGGCAAATCGACCATGATGAACCTGTTGGCCAAGAGTGAAGTCTTTGCGGAGAACAAGCTGTTTGCCACACTCGATACGACGGTGCGCAAGGTGATTATCGATAATCTGCCTTTCTTGCTCTCCGATACCGTCGGGTTTATCCGTAAGTTACCTACTGACTTGGTAGATTCCTTTAAGTCGACCCTCGACGAAGTACGTGAGGCCGACTTGTTGGTTCATGTAGTAGATATTTCGCATCCCGGATTTGAAGAACAGATTGAGGTGGTGAACAAAACGCTGGCCGATATCGGAGGAGGCGGGAAACCGATGATTTTAATATTCAATAAGATAGACGCCTATACTTATGTAGAAAAGGCGCCGGACGACCTTACCCCCAAAACAAAGGAAAACTTGACACTCGAAGAACTGATGAAAACGTGGATGGCCAAGATGGAGGACAATTGCCTGTTCATCTCCGCCCGTGAGAAAATCAATATAGACGAACTGAAGAGTGTGGTTTATCAGCGAGTGAAAGAATTGCACGTACAGAAGTATCCCTATAATGACTTTCTTTATCAGACCTACGAAGAAGAAGAGTAATTTGTAGTTTGTAACAAGAGGAGTATGGGAAAGACTTACCGTAGACTGACTGAAGATGAAGTGCTTCAGTTGAAGAGCCAGTCGTGTCTGGCCGATGACTGGAATAAGGTTGCAGTAGCCGAAGAGTTCACAACCGAATTTGTACATCACACCCGTTTCTCGGGTGAGGTGAAACTGGGAGTGTTCCATTCGGATTTTATCCTGCCGGGTGGAATCAAAAAACATTCCGGCCTGAGACATGTCACCCTGCATAATGTGACTGTTGGTGATAATTGCTGTATCGAGAACATCCAGAACTACATTGCCAACTATGAGATAGGAAACAATACTTTCATTGAGAATGTAGATATCATCCTGGTGGACGGCTTGACTCAGTTTGGCAACGGAGTAGAAACTGCCGTACTGAACGAGACGGGAGGTCGTGAAGTGCTGATTAACGACAAACTCTCTGCCCATCAAGCCTATATCCTGGCTCTTTACCGGCATCGTCCGGAACTGATCAGCCGGATGAAAGAGATTACAGACTATTATTCCAATAAACACGCTTCGGCGGTGGGAACCATCGGCAACCATGTGATGATTCTCAATACCGGTTCTATCAAGAATGTGCGTATCGGGGATTTCTGCCGGATCTGCGGGACGTGCCGTCTGTACAATGGGAGCATCAACAGTAACGAGTCTGCCCCGGTGCATATCGGACACGGCGTTATTTGCGATGATTTTATTATTTCCTCCGGTTCCCATGTCGACGACGGGGCCATGCTGACCCGTTGTTTTGTGGGACAAGCCTGTCAGTTGGGGCACAATTATTCCGCTTCCGACTCGCTGTTCTTTAGCAACTGCCAAGGAGAGAACGGTGAAGCATGTGCTATTTTTGCCGGGCCGTACACCGTCACCCATCATAAATCGACCTTACTGATAGCCGGTATGTTCTCGTTTATGAACGCCGGTTCAGGATCGAATCAGAGCAATCACATGTATAAACTGGGACCGATTCATCAAGGAACGTTGGAAAGGGGAGCTAAGACTACTTCCGATTCATACATCTTATGGCCGGCCCGTGTAGGCGCTTTTTCGCTAGTGATGGGGCGTCATGTGAACCATGCCGATACATCGAACCTGCCTTTCTCCTACCTGATTGAGCAACAGAATACCACGTATCTGGTGCCGGGAGTCAACCTGCGTAGTGTGGGTACCATCCGTGATGCCCAAAAGTGGCCGAAACGTGACAAACGTACAGACCCGAACCGTTTGGATTATATCAACTATAACCTTCTCAGTCCGTATACCATTCAGAAGATGTTTAAGGGACGCTCTATCCTGAAAGAGTTGAAGAGGGTGTCGGGCGAGACTTCGGAAATCTACTCTTATCAGAGTGCCAAAATTAAAAACTCCTCGTTGAATAGCGGCATACGCTATTACGAGATAGCCATCCATAAGTTTCTTGGCAACTCCATCATCAAGCGTCTTGAAGGGATCAACTTTAAAGATAATGAAGAGATACGCCGGCGTCTGAAGCCGGATACGGAAATCGGGGTAGGCGAATGGGTGGATATTGCCGGTTTGATTGCTCCCAAAAGTGAAGTGGAGAAGCTGATAGACGGCATTGAAAGCGGTGAGATTAACCGTCTGAAGAGTATGAATGCCTGTTTTGCCGCCATGCACGATAATTACTATACTTACGAATGGACATGGGCTTACCATAAGATACAGGAATTTTATGGCTTGAATCCCGAAACCATTACAGCAAAAGATATCATCGCCATCGTTCGCGCCTGGCGTGAAGCGGTGGTAGGACTTGACCGCATGGTATACGATGATGCGCGCAAAGAGTTCTCACTTTCGTCTATGACGGGCTTTGGTGCCGACGGTTCACGTGACGAAATGAAGCTCGACTTCGGTCAGGTTCGCGGCGATTTTGAGAGTAATCCGTTTGTTACCGCCGTGCTGAAGCATATTGATGATAAGACCGCTTTGGGAGAAGAACTGATTAACCGCATCGGGCAATTGGCGTGAGAGAGGGTGCGAGTTATATAATATTTACTATGAAAATACATATCTTATTTGGAATGATCGGGTTCATTCTGGTGTCCGGTTGTAACCGGGCACCAGAAAAGAACCCTCGTTTTTATGATGCCGGCGTTTCTAGGGAACTAGCCGGGCACCGCAAGGCCCAGATTAAGAATCTGAAGTATGAACTTAGTTTCAATATCCCGCGACAGAAAGAGGCTGCCATTGAGGGCGATATTACCTTGCGCTTTGATTTGGCTTCCCGACAGGAAGTCCTGATAGACTTTCGGGAAGAGCGTGAGAAGATCAAAGAGGTTATAGCCAACGGAGTGCCGGTGGACGAGGTACGTTTTGAGAATGAGCACATCATTCTGCCTGCTTCGTCGACAGTGGAAGGAGCGAATGGAATACGGATTCGTTTCACCGCCGGCAATCAGTCACTGAACCGGAACGACGAATACCTCTACACATTGCTGGTGCCTGACCGTGCCCGTACCGTATTCCCCTGTTTTGAGCAGCCCAATTTGAAGGCGGAGTTCACTTTACAGCTTGAACTTCCCGCAGACTGGAAAGCTGTTTCTAATACATACATCCGGAGTGAGACGGTAACCGACGATCGTAAGACCGTCTGTTTTGCACCGACCGAACCTCTTAGTACGTACCTGTTCTCGTTTGTGGCCGGAAAGTTGGAGCGTCGGGAGTATACCCGGGACGGACGTACCATCGCTGCTTATTACCGGGAGACCGATCCTAAGAAAGTAGCTCAGTTGGATATTGTCTTCGGGCAGGTGATGGCATCGCTCCATTGGCTTGAAGAGTATACCGGCATTGCATATCCGTTTGCCAAGTACGATTTTATTGTTCTGCCCGGTTTTCAGTTTGGCGGGATGGAACATACAGGGGCTACCTTATATAATGATAACGGGATTTTCCTGAGTGAACACCCTACGCCGGACGAAGAGTTGAATCGGGCTGAGCTGATTGCCCATGAAACGTCGCACATGTGGTTTGGCGATTTGGTTACCATGGATTGGTTTGACGACGTATGGACTAAAGAAGTTTTTGCCAACTATTTTGCAGCCCGGATTGTCGAACCCCTGTTTCCGGAGATCAATCACACCCAGAATAAACTCAAGACCTTTACGGCAGCTTCACTTTCCGAGGATCGTACTATGGGGACGAATGCCATCCGCCAACCGCTTGATAACTTGCGTAATGCCGGATTGATCTATGGGCAGATCATCTATAACAAGGCTCCCGTGATGATGGAAAAACTGGTCGACAAGATGGGGGAAGCCAATTTCCGGAGTGGTATACAGGAGTACCTGAAGACCTACTCGTACGGTAATGCCACCTGGGACGACCTGATCCGTATTCTGGACAGTAAGACGACCGAGGACCTGGCCGCCTTCAGTGATGTATGGGTGAACCGGAAAGGGATGCCTACGTTAACTTTCCGGACAGACGGGCAAGAACTGGAAATTCGCCAGCATGATCCCTACAACCGGGGATTGTTCTGGCCGCAACGTTTTGCCGTCACTCTTTGCGGAGAGCGCGATTCGGTGATCCGGGTGAATATGACAGATACTCTGTTCCGGATGCAACTTCCGTTTGTGCCTTCGCGCGTATTGCCCAATACCGATGGCAGAGGCTATGGGGTATTTGTGCCCGACGAGCCTGCTCTGCATTGGCTGGCGGCACATTGGTGGGAGATAGAAGATGATACGGCCCGCCAATCGCTGCTGATGGTGCTCTATGAAAATTATCTGGCCAAACACATCTCGGCGGACGACTGGGTCAACAGCCTGATAACAGGGCTTCCGGCCGAGAAGAACGCTTTGGTGGCTTCTACAGCCAGTGGTTATCTGGCGAATGTCATGCGGGAGATAGCTCCGGCAAACCGGGCAGAAGTAGAAGCCCGCATTTATACGATGACACAGAATCATCCGTTGCCTTCGTGCCGAATACAACTGATGCGCCTTTTCATGCAGAATGCCATTTCCGAACCGATGGTGAAGAAGCTCTACATTTTGTGGCAACAGCAGTCCGACAAACATCTGAACCGACAGGATTATACAACTTTAGCCTACGAACTGGCCATTCGCATGCCTTTGGAGAGCGAACAGATACTCCGTACACAGCGGGCACGTATTGACGATCCGGATCGTTTGCGGCAGTTCGACTTTATCTCACGGGCAGCCGTATCCGACACTGCGCGGCTCGATACTCTGTTCGACAGCCTGCTGGCGGCAGAAAACCGCCGGATAGAGCCTTGGGCGACTGCTGTCATTCGATACCTGAACCATCCGTTGCGTGAGGATCAGTCGGTGAAATACATCCGTCCGGGACTGGAGGTGCTGGAAGAGGTACAACGCACCGGAGATATTTTCTTTCCCAAAAATTGGGCGGCAGCTTTGCTGGGCAATCATCTCAGTTCATCGGCTTACGAAGAAGTAGTACGCTTCCTGAACGAGCGTCCCGATTATTCACCGCTTTTGAAGAACAAGATATTGCAGGCAGCCTATCCGTTGTACCGGGCAAACAATTAAAATAATCACCGGAATGCTTGGCTTTGGCACTCCGATGTTGTATCTTTGCTAACAGATTCATGATTTAGATTCAAATTAGAATGCCATAGAAGAGGAAGCCCGCGAAGCTTCCTCTTTTTTTTGTATCCCTGCCTTCCGGTGTCTCCAACCCTGTGGCTTTCCAACCCTTCAAGACGGTTGCTTCGTGCTCCGGAGAGCCTTGCTTCGCCCAAAACAGACACTGGCATTTGCCCGAACAGACACCGGCATCTTGCAGAAGAGAGGCTCTCTTCCGGAATGGCTCCCGCTTTTCTGTGGAAACGCCTTCCGAACGTTAATAATAAGTAAATCCGCTCTTGACAAAATCTGCCACTTTATTCATACTTTGGAAAACTATTCTTACCTTTGCCTCACTAACTAACATTACGTAATAAAATTAAGAGATATGGCAACACCTCCGTTTAAGTATCAACCTATGTTCGAACATGGGGAAGATAAAACCGAGTATTATCTGCTTACCAAAGACTATGTGTCAGTAAGCGAGTTCGAAGGAACACCTGTGCTGAAAGTACAGAAAGAAGGTCTGACAGCGATGGCTAATACTGCTTTCCGCGACGTATCTTTCATGCTTCGCCGTGCGCACAACGAGCAGGTAGCGAAGATTCTGAGCGACCCGGAAGCAAGTGAAAACGACAAATACGTGGCATTGACTTTCCTGCGCAACGCTGAAGTGGCTGCCAAAGGTATACTTCCTTTCTGCCAGGATACCGGTACGGCTATCATCCACGGTGAAAAAGGACAGCAGGTATGGACAGGCTATTGCGATGAAGAAGCTTTGTCATTGGGTGTTTACAAGACATATACGGAAGAAAACCTGCGTTATTCACAGAATGCTCCGCTCAACATGTACGACGAGGTGAACACGAAGTGCAATCTGCCGGCCCAGATCGATATCGAGGCTACGGAAGGCATGGAGTACAAATTCCTGTGTGTGACCAAGGGTGGTGGTTCTGCCAATAAGACTTATCTGTATCAGGAGACAAAAGCGATTCTGAATCCGGGCACTCTGGTTCCGTTCCTGGTTGAGAAGATGAAGACACTGGGTACAGCGGCTTGTCCTCCTTATCATATTGCATTCGTTATCGGCGGTACTTCGGCTGAGAAGAATCTGCTGACTGTGAAACTGGCTTCTACCCACTATTACGACGAGTTGCCGACTACCGGTAATGAGTATGGTCGTGCTTTCCGCGACGTAGAACTGGAGAAAGAGGTACTTGCCGAAGCCCAAAAGATCGGTTTGGGAGCACAGTTTGGCGGTAAATATCTGGCACACGATGTACGTATCATCCGTCTGCCCCGTCACGGAGCTTCTTGTCCGGTGGGCTTGGGTGTATCTTGTTCTGCCGACCGTAACATCAAATGTAAGATCAATAAAGACGGTATCTGGATTGAAAAACTCGATTCTAATCCGGGCAGTCTGATTCCCGCAGAACTGCGTGGCGCAGGTGAAGGCGATGTAGTGAAAATCGACCTGAACCAGCCGATGGCGGATATCCTGAAGGAACTGACTAAATATCCGGTAGCTACACGTCTGTCACTCAACGGTACGATCATCGTAGGCCGTGATATCGCTCACGCTAAACTGAAAGAACGTCTGGATCGCGGCGAAGATTTGCCCCAATATATCAAAGACCATCCGATTTATTATGCCGGTCCGGCTAAAACTCCTGCCGGCATGGCTTGCGGTTCGATGGGACCGACTACTGCCGGACGTATGGACCCCTATGTGGACTTGTTCCAGAGCCATGGCGGCAGCATGATTATGTTGGCAAAAGGTAACCGTAGCCAGCAGGTGACCGATGCTTGTAAGAAGTATGGCGGTTTCTACCTTGGTTCAATCGGTGGTCCGGCTGCTATCCTTGCCCAGAACAATATCAAGAGCATCGAATGCGTAGAATATCCGGAATTGGGTATGGAAGCTATCTGGAAGATCGAAGTAGAGGACTTCCCCGCATTTATTCTTGTAGATGACAAGGGTAACGATTTCTTTAAGCAGATAAAACCCCGTTGCGGTTCTTGCAGCAACAAATAAGAAATGGGTAAGTGACTATTAATAATAGTTGTTTATCATTTTAACTCGAGTGAGAGGCGTCTGTATGCTGTGTTATACAGATGCCTTTCTCATTATAAATAAATACCTTGATCATTATCAGTAAAACGAATCACCGATGGAACTACAAAAGAATCCTCAACACATTGTCTGGCTGGACGTTGTCCGCTTCGTAGCCATGTTTACCGTTGTCTGTTGTCACTGCACAGACCCTTTTAACTTTTATCCGGGCACACCGCCCAATATTGGCGAAATAAAACTCTGGGGTGCCATCTACGGAGCCTTGCTTCGTCCTTGCGTCCCCCTGTTCGTGATGATTACCGGAGCACTGCTTCTTCCGGTGCGCGGCGAGATCTCTGTCTTTTATAAGAAACGCATTCCGCGCGTCCTGTGGCCATTTCTGATCTGGTCCGTTATCTACAATCTGTTTCCCTGGATCACCGGAGTGTTGGGCATCAAGCCGGAAGTCATTCTCGACTTTTTCCCTTATTCGGGCGAGGAAGTGATGCGCCAGTCGCTGCCTGTCTCTTTGGACTACATTGCTCAGATTCCTTTTAATTTCTCCATAGTAGATGTACACATGTGGTATATTTACCTGCTGATCGGCCTGTATCTTTACCTCCCCGTCTTTTCTGCCTGGGTGGAGAAAGCATCCGATAAGGCGAAGCTGTGGTTTCTCGGTGCATGGGCTGTCACTCTGTTGTTGCCATACTACAACCAGTTTGTGGCACAATATCTTTGGGGAACCTGTTCATGGAATGCGTTCGGTATGCTTTATTACTTTGCCGGTTTCAATGGCTATCTATTGTTGGGACACTATCTGCGCAACCTTGACTGGTCTTTGGGTAAGATCCTGGCAATCGGTCTGCCGATGTTTGTAATAGGATATGCCGTTACCTTCTTTGGCTTCCGCTACATCACGGCTTTGCCGGAGTTTAGCGACGAGATGCTCGAACTCTTCTTCACTTATTGTTCCCTGAATGTAGTGATGATGACCATTCCCGTGTTTATGCTTTGCAAGAAGGTGAATTTCCGTTCGGAGGGGATCAGGAAGGCACTTGCCAACCTCACTTTGTGTGGTTTCGGCATCTATATGATACACTATTTCTTTACCGGCCCTTCCGTACTGTTGGTACGTGCGTTAGGTGTACCTCTGGGTATTCAGATACCGGTTGCGTCTGTTTTAGCTTTCGGTGTTTCGTGGCTGATTGTGTGGACTGTCTATCGTGTGCTGGGCAAGAAGGCGAAATGGATTATGGGATAAAACTGTAATTAAAGCATATTATTTATGAATCGTAAATCAATACTATTAACAATTTTACTTTGTGTCGCTTCTTGGGCAATGGCTTCTCCGGTAACCGGATTGTTGGAGCGCATTGACAAAGGAGCTTCGAAGAAGTTTATTATCGAGCAGGTGAAGTCCGATGCCGACTTCTTTGAACTCGACCAGAAAGGTGATAAAGTCGTTATTCGTGGAAATAACTATGTAAGCATTGCCACCGGGCTGAATTGGTATCTGAAGTATTACGCAGGTATCCATCTTTCATGGAACGGAATGCAGGCGAAACTGCCGGCTGTACTTCCGCCGGTGACAAAGAAAGAACGCAGGGAAACAACATTGCCCTATCGCTACGACCTGAATTATTGTACTTTCTCTTACTCTATGGCTTTCTGGGATTGGAACCGATGGGAGAAAGAGATTGACTGGATGGCTCTGCACGGCATCAATATTCCTTTGGCGGTGACCGGAGCTGAGGCTGTGTGGCACAATGTGCTTGATAAGTTGGGATATACCAAGACAGAGATCAATGAATTCATTTCGGGTCCGGGATTTTTTGCCTGGTGGCTGATGAATAACTTGGAAGGTTGGGGTGGTCCCAATCCCGACAGCTGGTATACCCGGCAGATTGCTTTGCAAAAAAAGATCCTGAAGCGTATGCGCGAATACGGTATAGAGCCGGTGCTTCCGGGCTATTGCGGCATGGTACCCCATAATGCGAAAGAGAAACTCGGCCTGAACGTATCCGACCCGGGAACATGGTGCGGCTACCGTCGTCCGGCGTTCCTGCAACCGAGTGATCCGCGTTTCGAGGAGATTTCTTCTCTTTACTACAAAGAACTTGAGAAACTGTACGGCAAAGCTAACTTTTACTCCATGGACCCCTTTCACGAAGGGGGAAACACTGCAGGTGTCGACCTCGATGCAGCCGGTAAGGCAGTGATGAAAGCTATGAAGAAGGCCAATCCGAAGGCTGTCTGGGTGGCTCAGGCCTGGCAGGCAAATCCGCGTCCCAAGATGATTGAGAACCTGAAAGCTGGAGATTTGCTGATACTTGACCTGACCAGTGAGTGCCGTCCGCAGTGGGGAGATTCTACTTCCGAGTGGTATCGCAAGAACGGATACGGGCAGCACGATTGGATCTATTGTATGCTTTTGAATTATGGTGGCAATGTGGGATTGCACGGAAAGATGGACAATGTGATCGATAACTTCTATCTTGCCAAAGCCGATCCGCATGCAAGCGCTACGCTGAAAGGGGTGGGAATGACTCCTGAAGGGATTGAAAACAATCCGGTGATGTACGAGCTGGTGATGGAGCTGCCTTGGCGTCCCGACCGGTTCACGAAGGAAGAGTGGCTGAAGGAGTATGTAAAAGCCCGTTATGGCGTTGATGATCCGGTGGTACAGGCTGCCTGGACCAATCTGGCGAACTCTATTTATAACTCGCCGAAGAACCTGACCCAGCAGGGGACACACGAATCTGTATTTTGTGCCCGTCCGGCGGAAGATGTGTACCAGGTGTCCAGCTGGTCGGAAATGAAAGATTACTACCGTCCGCAGGAGGTGATAGAAGCTGCCCGCCTGATGGTTTCCGTAGCCGATCGCTTTAAAGGTAACAATAATTTTGAATACGATCTGGTAGATATTGTCCGCCAGGCACTGGCCGAGAAGGGACGTCTGATGCAGAAAGCTGTGACTGCCGCTTATCGTGCAGGTGATAAACAACTCTTTGCACTGGCATCGGGAAAGTTCCTCGACCTGATTTTGTTGCAGGATAAACTGTTGGGAACCCGTCCGGAGTTTCGAGTAGGAAAGTGGATTGAAGAGGCGCGTGCGTTGGGTGATACACCCGAAGAAAAGGAATTGTACGAATGGAATGCCCGTGTACAGATTACGACCTGGGGTAACCGGAACGCGGCCGATTACGGTGGTCTCCGAGACTATGCTCACAAAGAGTGGAACGGCTTGCTGAAAGATTTCTATTACATGCGTTGGAAACTATATTTCGACTTTCTTTCTCAGCGGATGGAGGGAAAGGCCCCTGCGGAAATTGATTTCTATGCCATAGAGGAACCTTGGACGAAAGCTGCCAATCCCTATTCTGCCGAGGCGGAAGGAGACTGCATTGAAGTAGCGAAGCAGGTGATGCAAGCGGTTGAATAATACTTTTCTACCACAGATAACACAGATCATTGTTTTTGATAATCTGTGTTATCTGTGGTGAAAACAGTTTTATATACCTCCTTTCCTCAGAGTTAACCGTTGTCATTCGTTTGTTTTGTTGTCCCTTTCCATATCCGCATCATATAATATGCACAATGCGTAAATGCGAAAACAAACGAGATGATTAGCAATACTTTACTTTCATTCCAACCTACAGTCTGCTGATGCCATAAGCCGGTAATGACACAAAGCAGAGACAGTGCAATGCCGATCATGTTCAATGCCGATTGTCCCCGGCGATTTTTCACACCATGTTCCAGTTTACTGTGTTTCATGCCGTAGCCGACATAGATGTCCAGTCCGATCAGCATCCACAGTACTAATCGTATCCAGGTATCGGCCGGAAGGAAAAGCATCATGCACAGACAAGTGAGTATTCCCAGAATGGGGACGAGAGGCACAAACGGAGTTTTAAATGAACGGGGTACGTTCGGCATGGTCTTTCGCACTACGAGGACGGCTGCGCATACCAGTGTGAAAGCCATCAGTGTACCAATGCTGGTCATCTCTCCCGCCAGGCGTGCCGGAACAAATGCGGCGAGCAGGCCCACTATCAGCATAAACAGGAGGTTACTGCGCGCCGGTGTACGGAACTTCTCGTTGATGTGTGAAAAGAAGGGGGGAAGTAGTCCGTCATGGCTCATGCTCAGGAAAACACGGCTTTGCCCCAATAAAGTAACCATAATGACCGAACAATAGCCGAACAGGATGGCAAGAACGATGGCACGGTTCAGCCACGGATAATCCGGATGAATGATGCCTGTTGCATCGGCATGTCCCATGTGTTCGATGGCAATGGCTACCGGTGCGATGCCTTGCTGGCCGCTAAATTCGGTATAATGGGCTACTCCTGTCATTACGTGGGCAAACAGCATATAAAGTACGGTACATACCAAGAGTGATACCAGGATACCGATCGGCATATTCCGTTTCGGATTTTTTGTTTCCTGTGCAGCCGTACTGACGGCATCGAATCCCAGGAAAGCAAAGAAAACGATGGCGGCTCCACGCAGGACACCCGAGAGACCGTATTCGCCAAGTGTACCTGTATTGGCGGGGATGTATGGAGTATAGTTGTCGGCATTGATATATTTCCAGCCCAGGACAACGAATATGGCGATCACCGATACTTTGAGAAATACAACGATGCCGTTGAAGATGGAGCTGCCTTCTGTTCCGCGAATCAGGAAGATGCTCATCAACACTACGATCAGGAACGCCGGGATATTGACGATTCCCCCATCCCATGGGCAGGCGGTCAGGGCTTGCGGCAGATGTATATCGAGTCCTTCAAGAAAGACGACGAGATATCGGCTCCAACTGATACTGACGGTAGTGGCTGCTACGGTATATTCGAGAACGAGATCCCAGCCGATGATCCAGGCTATCAGTTCGCCCATGGTGGCGTATGAATACGTATAAGCACTGCCTGCCACCGGAATCATAGAAGCGAACTCAGCGTAGCAGAGTCCTGCGAAGCAGCATCCGAGTGCAGCTATGGCGAATGAAAGGGTGATGGCCGGTCCGGTGTAGCCCGCTGCTACGGTGCCGGTGATTGAGAAGAGTCCTGCTCCGATGATAACACCGACGCCCAGTGCTACCAGACTCCAGGGGCCTAATACTCGTTTTAATGATTTACTGCCCGATGCATTGGCCTCTGCCAACAGGGCTTCAAAGGGTTTCTTTATGAATAATCCCATCTTCTTGTTTTTTCTTTACTGGTTATGGTTGTATTTGGAATAGGTAATTCTTTTCCAGACTTAGCTATTTATTTGAAGTTGCAAAGATAATTAATTCATAACACATACGGTCATAGGATGTTCACTTTTAGGGATTGAGGAGGTGTCAAAACCCACCACAGAAGACGCAGAGTAACACTGAGCCGATTCTAAGTTGTTGATTATTCATAAAAAGACTCTGTGCTACTCCGTGGTGAAAAGAGTTTCGACATATCCTATCGGAAGTGGGTTTGTAGTTCTTTTTGTCAGTAATTAAGATGCGAACTGAGGAGCCTGCTTTGGCGAATGTCTCACTTACAATGTGTTGATAGATAGTATTGTACCAACGTGAAAATACCTTTAAAACCAAAGCCCCGTTGGTTTCAAAGGAAAGGGATCTTGGTTTTAAACCAATAGGCCTTAGGCTTTAAACTAACGGGGCGTATGTTTGTATGGAGAGGAGTGTAAACTTTTGTGGCTTATCCCACCCATTTTCCGGATATTCCCATTCTATTCCAAGTATTTCGTGATCTTTCCACTGATTTGTAAAAGTGAAATCTCACATAACTTGGTATCGTATTCAGCCGAAAGTATGCGTTCTTCAGCATCCAGCAAACTTTTCTGCGCTTCCCGCATTTCGATACCCGAAAGGTTGCCCAGCATGTAGCGTTCCATAGCTATCTCGTGATTCTCTTTGGCGGCTACCAGATTCTGTCGTTCCAGTTTCAGCATTTGCAGATTATTTTGGTAGGCCTGCCACAGATTGCTAAGGTCTGCTTTCAGCCCTTGCTCCAGTTGTTCACGTTGAAGGCGGGCGTTTTTTATGGCAATGCGTGCATTGTTCTTTTCGCGTCGGCGATTTCCATCGAAGATGTTGAAGCCTACCGTTACTCCAAAATTGGCTCCCAGATTACCTCTTTGGCTATTAGCGGCAATATCGTACTTATTGAAGGTATATCCGTATCCGGTATTCATTTTCAGGTAAGGGTAGTTGCGCGAGTTTACTTTCTTATAGTCCAGCATGGCGAGCGTGTTGTTTTGTTCAGCTTTCAACAGTGACGCGTTCGTCAGTAAGGTAGCATTCCACAACTCTTCGAATCGAAGCCCGGCATTCACTTTTATAATGCTGTCTTCTATCACGAGCGGTTGATCCACATCTTCGTTGGCCATCAGTTCGTTTAACTGGATGCGCGAGGTATGCAGCAATTCCTGTTGCTTCATGTATTTGGCGCTGTCGGCGTTGAAGTCCACTTTTGCCTGTTGATAGTCCAGACGGGAGAAGTTACCGATGTGGTAACGTTCTTCTACGATTCGCAGGCGCTCTTTCGACAAAGATACCGCATAACGGAAATTCTGCAAGCGGATTTTTTGCTGAACATAGTTGTAATATTCGGCTGCCAGATTGGCTATCAGGTCCTCGATGGCGATACGGGTATTGGTTTCTCCCTGTAGTTGCAGCTCTTTCAGTTTCTGGTAATTGGCTGTAATGTTAAAGCCATCGAAGATGGTCCAGTTCAAGTTCAGACCCACATTCAAGGTTTGGTCGAAGACACCGTTTTCTTTTACCGATTCTCCGGTGGCCCGGACCTTGGTATTAGTGTTGTCCACTGTTCCCTTGTAGCCTGCCGTAAAATCGAGTGTCGGCAGGTAGCCTGCGTTACCCGGGGTGGCGTTGTTCCTGCTCACTTGCTCTTCATTGCGGACTATTTGCAGGGAGTAGTTATTCTGAAGTCCATACTCCAGGCAGGATTTCAGGGTATATATTTGTGGCTGCTGTGCCTGCATGGCAAAAGGAGCACAGCACAATGCTATGATAGATAAGACGATCTGTTTCATTCTTGCTTTAATTTATTACTTCGGTTCGTCGAAATATAACTGTAAATGGCAGGTACGATGTACATGGTCAGCAGGGTAGATACCAACATACCTCCTACTACAGCCGTACCCATTGCGATACGTTGGTTGCAACCTTCACCCGAGGCGAAAGCCAGCGGGATTAATCCCAGGATGGTAGAAGCACTTGTCATCAGGATAGGACGCAGGCGTTGTAACGCCGCATCTTTGATGGCTGTCATCTTATCCTCACCCGTTTCTTGTTTCAGGTTGGCAAACTCTACGATCAGGATACCGTTTTTAGCCACCAGTCCAATCAGCATAATAATGCCGATCTGGCTGAAGATGTTCATTGTGATACCTCCAAAATACATGAATACCAATGCGCCTGCAATAGCCAGGGGGACGGTCAGCATAATGATCAGCGGGTCTTTGAAACTCTCGAACTGTGCTGCCAGGATCAGGTAAATCAGTACAATGGCCAGAATAAAAGCAAACATCAGACTTGAAGAACTCTCGCGATATTCTTTCGAATCACCGGTCAATGCTGTGCGGAACGTGTCGTCCAGCGTCTCTTTGGCTATCTTGTCCATTTCGTCCAATCCTTGTCCGATGGTTTTTCCTTCGGCCAGTCCGGCGGAAACAGTGGCCGAAACGAAACGATTGTAACGATACAGTTTCGGAGGCGCGATGCCACCGGTCAGTTCAATCAGGTTGTCCAATTGCACCATATCGCCTTTGTCACTACGAATGTAGATGGATTTCAGATTGGCAGGTGTGTTACGTTGCTGGCGGTTGATTTCTCCTAAGATCTCATATTGCTTGCCGTTCATATAGAAGTAGCCCATTCGCTGTCCGCTCAGACCGTATTGCAGGGTCTGTGCGATGTTACGTGTACTTACCCCCATGATGCTGGCTTTGTCGCGATTGATATTGATACGTGCCTCCGGCTTGCTGAACTTCAGGTCTACGTCTGCCATCTGGAATACCGGGTTCTCGTAAACCTTCGCCATGAATTTGGGCAGTACTTCCTGTAGCTTTTCGATATTAGTGGCCTGCAATACGTATTGGACGGGCATACCGCCACGCCGTCCGCCAAAAGAAGATGACTGCTGGACGAATGAACGAGCCATCGTCTTTTTCTGTACTGCTGCCGACAGTTTTTCAGCCACATCCATCTGGGTGTAGTCACGGTCTTTCATGTCTTTCAGCGTGATGCGCACATTACCGCTACCACTCGATACACGGGCGGTTACCGATTCGGCATCCGGTACAATCGAGTCTACGAGGTCATTGATGTCTTCCGTATAGTCCCGGATGTATTCATAGGTCACACCTTCGGCTCCACGGGTATTGATACTGATTTGCGAACGGTCTTCCAACGGAGCCATTTCTGCCGGGATGTAATTCCACAAGAAGGCAATGATGCCAATGGTAATTGCTACAAAGGGCAGGGCAATCCAACGTTTATGGAGGAAAACAGCCAGTGAACGACTGTAGAGGCGGTTCATTCCTTCGAAGAAAGGTTCTGTTTTCAGATAGAACCAGTTCTGTTTCTCCCGTTTTACCAGTAACTTGGTGGCTAGCATCGGAGTAAAGGTCAGAGCCGCAAAAGAGGAGATGATAACCGAACCGGAAATAACAATACTAAATTCACGGAACAGTCGTCCTGTCATCCCCTCCATAAAGACGATGGGGAAGAATACGGCAACCAGCGTAATGGTGGTAGAGATGACAGCGAAGAAAATCTCTTTAGCCCCTTCGATGCCGGCCTCTTTCGGAGGCATACCTTTCTCAATGCGGACATAGATGTTTTCCGTCATTACGATAGCGTCGTCCACCACCAGACCCACTGCCAGCACAACAGCCAGCATGGAGAGCACGTTGATGGAGAAGTCCGCCAGATACATAACGAAGAAGGCACCGATCAACGATACCGGAATCACGATGCAGGGAACCAGCGTCACCCGCCAGTCGCGCAGAAAAAGGAAGATAATAATGATAACCAGGATGAAAGCTACGTAAACGGTTTCTTTTACTTCGCTGATAGAGGCACGGATGAATTTGGTATTATCGAATCCGTAAGAATACTTCACGTCTTCCGGGAGGTCCTTCTGCATCTTCTCCATGCGTTCATATACCGCATCGGCTATCTTTATATGGTTGGCACCCGGCTGGGGGATTACAACGATTCCCACCATGGGTACACCATTCATCTTCATGTAGCTTTTGATGTCGGCAGGGCCCAGTTCGGCTCGTCCGATATCACTGAAACGGATGATGCGGTCGTTCTCTTCTTTGACGATCAGGTTGTTGAACTCTTCTGCAGTGTGCATCAGTCCCAAAGTACGGATGGTAAGTTCTGTTGTATTTCCTTCGATACTACCTGAAGGGAGTTCCACGTTCTCTTTGTCTACCGCATTCTTCACATCGATGGGAGTGATCCCGTAACCGGACATCTTGATGGGGTCGAGCCATAAACGCATGGAGTATCGTTTCTCTCCCCAAATGGAGACACTACTTACGTCAGAGATCGTTTGCAACTGTTCTTTTACAGTCAGGTCGGCAATTTCACTGAGTTCCAGCAAAGAACGTTTGTCGCTTTGCAAAGCCACCATAAGGATAGGGGTGGCATCGGCGTCGGCTTTCGATACGGTAGGAGGGTCACAGTCGCGCGGGAGATAACGTTGGGCGCGTGATACCTTGTCACGCACGTCATTGGCAGCTGTTTCCAGGTCGACGGAAAGCTCAAACTCTACCGTGATACGGCTTTGTCCCTGCTGACTGACACTGGAGAGTGAGCGGATGCCCGGAATACCATTGATGTTCTGTTCCAGGGGTTCGGTAATCTGATTCTCGATGACATCGGCATTTGCACCCGGATAGGAGCAGGACACCGAAATAATAGGGTTATCTACGGATGGATACTCCCGGACACCCAGGTAGTTGTACCCGATCAGTCCAAAGAGCAAAATGATGATGGTCAGTACCGTTGAGAGTACTGGCCGTCGTATACTTAATTCGGATATATTCATAAGGCGGTCGGTAGTTAATTGATATTATCCAGTGTGACAGGCAGACCTGTACGAAGTTGAAGGGTTCCCGAAGTGATGATGGTATCACCCATTTGTAGGCCCTTTATGACTTGTACTTCAGCTTCGGTACGGATACCTGCGGTTATTTCTACCGGTTCGGCTTTACCCGATTTATAGAGGAATACTTTATCCTTACCCATCTCAGGTACGATGGACTCCGATGGGATGGCGATGGCATTCGGGATTTCTTCTTTTTTCAGTTGGACGCTGGCGTAACGTCCCGGTAGTATTGCCCCGTTACTGTTAGCATACAGTGCACGAACGGTCAGTGTACGAGTAGACTGATCGATTCGTGATTCGGTGGCATATACCTTTGCGGGGAAAGAGCTTAACTTTCCTTCCAGTTCGAAGTTGAGGTTAGTTCCCTTTTTTACCTGACTGGCATAACGCTCGGGTACGGAAAACTCTATTTTCAGAGGAATGATTTTTGTCAGTTTGGCTACGATGGTAGTAGGTGAAGCATAAGAGCCAACGCTGACCTGCCGGAGTCCGATCACCCCGTCGAAGGGTGCGCGAAGTTCGGTCATGGCAATATTCGCTTTTACCAAATCAATATCTGCATTCAGGGTGGCCAGTTCCGTTTTTACCTGCTCGTAAGCTTCCTTACTGACGGCATCCCGTTCGAGCAAAGCATTTTGGCGGAACACACGGTCTTCGGCAAGTTTTAGTTGAGCTACAAGACGTTGCAACTGGGCCTGTAATTGCCGGTCGTTTACTTTTGCCAGTAGTTGTCCTTTCTTTACGGTTGTTCCTTCGTCAAAGTTGATCTCAACAATTTTTCCCGAAGTCTCAAAAGAAAGATCCACCTCCTCGTCAGGCATCAAGCTACCGCTGATTTGAATCTGGTCTGTCAGCAATTGTGGTTTTATGATTTTGGCGTTTACGTTCAGAACCCTTTTATTGATCTGTTTGCCTGTCATCACTTTGTCGGCTGCTGCCAACTCTTCATTTGCTTTAGGAAGTCGGGAGTAAATTCCCCAACCTATCAGTCCGGCACCAACCAAGATGACGATGCCCCATTTTACCTTTTTATCCATGTCTTAGTATTAGTATATGTCTGTTCAAAGGTTAGACTAAGACGATAGGGAAAGGTTTAATCGAGAAATTAAAATATAGATTTATTTTTTGTGTTAAGGTATCTTATCGATTATGTTTTCTTAATCTGTGATCAAAAATGGCCTGTAATGGATTGAAAAAACGCATTAATAGACTCAAATCGTCTGTTAGGATTTCAGTGTCTCCTTTCAGTTGCTGTTACGTTTCTTGTTTTTATATTCTTTTAATTTTGATGTTTCTTTTAATTTTGGTTTTGTTATTAATTTGTTGTTAGTACGGTATTATGTGCTTTTATCTAATTCATAATTCCATATATGTCTTTTAGTTATATTGTCTATAATGCTTTGATTTAAATATATTTCTTCTTGGTGAAAAAATAAATAATATATATGATTGAAATAGCAACTATAATGTAATGTATGGGATTATATATATAATTTGAGGCTCTTGATGTAGCAGACCAAAAAATACTATATAAGCAGAAATTAATAGCATTATAAAAGAAATGACATAATATAAGAAGAAGTCCATTTCTTGATATGATATATAAATATGCTAATATAAATCCGAAGCATGATAAACCAATGACAGTATATATACTCCCTGCATGTAGCATGCCAAAATACAATCCGGTCGTTATAATTATAATCCATTGGTTTAATTTATCTTTAAATTTATTGATAATAATAATTCTGCAACTTAGCTCTTCTAAAACAGGAATTAAAACCAAGCCATATATCAATCTTGGAAACGTAAAAAATTCTTTTTTTATTAATGATATGTCTTTGGAAATAAAATCGATAAATCCTATAACTATATGCACGGATATACTTAAGATAAAAATTGAAATAATTGTTTTTATGGAAATTTTGGTGTTGAAAGACTGGCGAAACTGAATGTTCTTTCTGAATAATAAAATAAATATAATGAGGGATAATAGAGTGATGGGATGTGGTCTCAAAGTTGGACTTTGCACTAAGTTCCCAATAATTAATACCATCAAAAGACTAATTAATGGATACGCAAGAATTATGACTAGCAAAGATAAAAAGGGATATATTTTTTTCATGGGATTTTATATATCTTTTAATATTATATAGTAACTCCAGGCTGTTAGTATAATGATTACTTGTCTTCTTAATAAGTGTGCTTATGCAAAAGGAAGTGATATATTCAATTTTTACATATTGTTAAGATGTTAGTATTCTATTACAAAAGTCAACTTGTCGCTGATTGGAGACGTCTAGGGAAAAGAGTATTTTCATAATTAGTAAGGTTTCTTGGTTCTTAGTAATAATTATTATTATATTGTTAATATATGACTTTTTTATATGAATATCCCCAAATAGATTTTTTTTTATTTTTAATTAACTAATTAGAAAAGGTTGTATACAATGTCATTCTTGCCATTCTTGAATAGTGAGACGAAATGGCATACACTCTGTTGATACTTGAGTAGTTACGATTTCTCTAGGTGTATCCCTTCTATTATAAATCAATGTTGCATTTTCGCGTTTGATGAAGGTGTCGGTCACTGACGGGCCTGTTATACTTTCGGAGATAAACGATAAACTTTCTCCGATGGAGCGAACCTTATCCGAGGTAATCTGTATACATATGAAAGCCTCATTATCTTTTCAGTAAAAGGGTGAGGGCCTATTGTAACGGCCATTGAATCATCCTCCTGATAAAGTATGACGGTCCTTTTTATTTCTTCTTCGTGGATTACGAACTAAATAACTGTATTTGTTTTTGATCTTAAGTGATTGTATACAAGTATGTTATGATGAATCTCCGTTTGTTTATTCCGGCCCTGGTATGCGGGCTCATGGGCCTTGGTATACGGGCTCATAAGCCCGGGTGGCGGGGATGGGATGAAGAACGGATCATTTTCGACTAAACAGTAAAGGAAAGCACAATGCTCTAAACAATGTATTCAGTTAATAAATACGTTCCTTAGTGTTGCCTATCAGCGTCTTAACGATTGGATGGCACTCAAGTTGACGGGTGGAAGATAGAAGATGCGGGTGGAAGATAAACAGGCTGAAAATGCGATCTTCCACCGCGTCATTGCATTGATTATTAATGGAGTAAGTGGAAAAAGGTGGAAGGCGGAAGATCGAAACGTATTTTTTGTAGGAGAAGCAGTTGCTCTGCCAAGTGAAGCATTAAAATAGAATAAAGAATATTCTCTGAAAAATAGCAGAGATTCAGTATGCCGCGCGGTATTTTCCTTCCTCCTTATCCTCAAGCATACTCAGATAGGAAGTGTAGCGTGATTCGCTGATGTAGTGCTCTTCTACTGCTTTCCGAACAGCACAACCGGGTTCTTGGCGGTGTGTGCAGTTTCCATATTTACAGTTTGCCGAAGTTTTGAATATTTCGGGGAAGTAGTGACCTATCTCTTCCTCTTCCATATCGAAAGTACCAAAACCTTTGATGCCCGGAGTGTCGATAATGTATCCGTCTCCCGGTACAGGGAACATTTCGGAGAAAGTGGTGGTGTGCATTCCCTTGTTGTGATAAGCTGATATTTCCGCAGTCTTGACTTCCAGCCCCGGAACAAGGGCATTGATAAGGGTCGACTTGCCTACTCCCGAATGTCCGGAGAAGAGGGTTACCCGACCTTTCAATTCCTCGCGTATGGTATCGACTCCTTCACCGGTCAGTGCGGATATTTTAAAACAAGGGTAACCTATTTGGGTATAGAGCGTGATGAGGCTGTCCAGATAATGCAATTCATCTTCATCATAAGCATCCACTTTGTTGAAAAGAATCTTCACCGGTACCTGATAGGCTTCTGCCGATGCTAAAAAGCGGTCGATAAAAGTGGTTGAAGTTTCGGGATAGTTAACAGTTACCACCAGCATACATTGGTCGAGATTGGCTGCAAGAATATGTGATTGTTTGGAAAGGTTCGATGAACGGCGGATGATGTAATTTTTCCGATCTTCTATCTCACTGATAAAGGCTGTTCCTTCTTGATTGAGTATGATTTGTACACGGTCACCTACGGCAACGGGATTTGTACTCCGTATGCCTTTCAGCCGAAAATTACCTTTGATCTTACATTCAACCAGCTGCCCGTCATCAGTTTTCACCTGATACCAGCTACCTGTATTCTTTATTACTAATCCCTTCATGTTTTATAAGCAGCTAGTTACAAGTTACGGGCTATTAAGAAAACTTTGAGGCCGTTATACACAGATGTGTATGGTAGCCCGTAACTTGTATTTCAATTATACGGTCATAATTTCTTTGTCCTTTTCAGCCAGCATTTCTTCAATTTTGGCAATGTATTTGTCATGAACCTTCTGCAGTTTAGCTTCTGCGTTCTTTTGTTCATCTTCAGCCAAACCGTCTTTTACAGCTTTCTTCAGTGCATCGATGCCGTCGCGCCGTGCGTTACGGATACTGACTTTGGCTGTTTCACCCTCAGCTTTACATTGTTTGGCGAGTTGCTTACGGCGTTCCTCGGTAAGAGGTGGAATACCGATGCGGATAATTTCACCGTTATTCTCCGGCATAATGCCGAGATCGGAGTCTATAATGGCTTTTTCAATAACCCGGAACATGCTTTTATCCCAAGGTTTAATCGTGATGCTGCGTGCATCGGGAGTGGTTACGGCAGCTACGTTGCTGATGGGCACCATGCTTCCGTAAGAGTCTACACGGATACCATCCAGCAAGCGTGTGCTTGCTTTTCCGGCGCGGATGTGTGCCAGTGCTTCTTCCAGATACATCACTGCCATATCCATCTTCTCTTGTGATTCTTCGATAATCGTTTTTACGTCTACCATCTTATTAAGTATTTATAAAATTGGCACTTTGATTCATTTTGAAAACAAAAGTAGATTATTTTTTGATTATCTGCAACTATCCCTATAGAGAAATGTGTAATACAGATGGTAGTGTTATTGATAATTATCGTAATGGGCGGCTAGGAGGGAGGTATGATCGTTTGTATGAGGCAGAGCAATAAGAAATGTTTTCTGTCTCATGATTTACTTTTTATTGTGTTAGTAAATCACATTAAATACCTTATTGAATGAATGTTTTCATTAGTAACTTTTGATCTTTGGGATATTTTATATAAATTGCCCAACTAATCGGTTACATCTGTCGAACAGTTGTCTTTCTGTAAATAATCATGATAAAAGTACTTAAATATAGATAAAATGAAAAAGATCAATGCGGCTTTGGTAATATCTCTGTTTGTAATGACAGGATGTGGAGGAAATAAACAACTGACAGATGATTGCATCACGGTTGATGTTAGTGCGGATTATCCTAAAAAGGAACTGATCCTTCAAGATTTTATGGATGTAGAATACGTTCCGTTGGAAACTACTGACGATTTTATAACTCAAGGTATTGTGAAAGCTACCGGCAAGAAAATTCTGTTGGTTGCAAACAGGATTATGGATGGTAATATTTTTGTGTTTGACAGGGCTACTGGTAAAGGGTTACGGAAGATTAACCGTTTGGGACAAAGTGGTGAAGAATATTCGCATATTACGTCTATTGTTCTGGATGAAGATAATAATGAAATGTTTGTTGTAGATTATCCTGCAAGGAAAATATTGGTATATGACTTATATGGAGAGTTCAATAGAAGTCTCCCATTTCCAGATACCTGCTATTATGAGTTTTTATCGGACTATGACCGGGATCATCTGATTGGTTATAAAAGTTATTTGCCATTGATAGAAACCGACGAATCATGCCATGTACTTATTTCCAAGAAAGACGGAAGTGTTACACGAAAAATTCAAATTCCTTTCAAAGAACTCGAGACACCGGTTGTGACGAAAGATGAGGCGATAGTGACTCCTGGCTTTTTTCTGATAACCCCGCATGATGGTAATTGTCTGCTGACGAAAACATCATCTGACACAATATACAATTACTTACCGGATGGCACTCTCAGTCCGTTTATTGTACGGACTCCTTCCATTCATTCTATGGATCCTAAAGTATTTCTTTTTCCGACCATTATCACTGATCGGTATTATTTTATGCAAACTCTTGATAAGAAGTTTAATTTTGAAAAGGGGAGAGGTTTCCCGACCAATGATTTAGTGTATGATAAACAGGAAAAAGCAATATTTCAATATACCGTATATAATGATGACTTTTCTAATAAACACCGGGTTGCATTGGGACAGCAACCCGAAAAATCTGTAGATGAAGAAATTGTAACCTGTCGTGCTTTAAATGCTTCAGACCTTGTCGAGGCAAACGAAAAAGGAGAACTGAAAGGTAAGCTAAAAGAAATTGCTGCGGGACTGAATGAAGAATCGAATTCGGTGATTATGTTGATAAAACGCAAGAAATAAAGATAGTAAAGGCTAGAGGATAGGTTAGGTATTATATCCATGCTCATACGCCGTTCGAGGGAAAGTCCATTTCCATATCTGAGAGTAGTAATACCGATTATCGGGGCTATTGATGATAAAAGGTCTGCTGTAAGAAAAAGAAGGCGAACAAAGTAGAACGCGAAAGATGAAGAATGAAGAACGGGTTAACAGGTAGAAGTATTCCATCTACTTGTTAACCCGTTCATAATAAGTGTAGTTTATGAAGTTAATTGTGTACCAATGTACCGATTTCTTCTCCGGTAATCACTTTTTTCAGGTTGCCTACTGTATCCATATCGAATACTACGATCGGCAGATTATTCTCCTTACACATACAAGTAGCTGTCAAGTCCATCACTTTCAGTCCTCGTTTCAGCACTTCATCGTAAGTGATGTCGTGGAACTTGGTTGCCGTAGGATCTTTCTCCGGGTCGGCAGTATAGATACCGTCTACGCGAGTACCTTTCAACATGACGTCTGCTTCTATCTCGATACCGCGAAGCGATGAGCCGGTGTCGGTAGTGAAGAACGGATTCCCGGTTCCTGCCGACATGATGACGATTTCGCCATTTTCCATGCATTCAATAGCTTTCCATTTACTGTAGAATTCACCGATAGGTTCCATGCGTACGGCTGTAAGTACACGTGCTTTCACACCGGCCGCAACTAATGCCGAACTTAAGGCAAGGCTGTTAATTACTGTGGCCAGCATACCCATCTGGTCACCTTTTACCCGATCGAAACCTTTATTGGCTCCACTCAGTCCACGGAAGATGTTACCACCACCGATAACGATGCCGATTTGTACGCCTTGTTCATGAATCTCTTTGATTTGTGCGGCATATTCGGCCAATCGCTTTTCATCGATGCCGTATTGCTTTTCTCCCATCAGGCTCTCACCGCTGAGCTTCAACAGGACTCTTTTGTATTTTGCCATACGATTCTGATTGTTGGTTTACTTTTTTGCAAAGATACGCGATTCCTTTTAATGGACTATCTTTTTTGCTAAAAAAGCTTGTACAAGTCCGCGAAGCGACAGGTAGATAATAAAAGCCATCCACAAGGCATGATTTCCCATTACTCCTTGGAAGATGTAATAGGTAAGAAAAAAACTGGCAGAAGCGATGAACATCGAGAAAAGCATCTGGCGGGTAGCGGTGGCACCTATGAAAATGCCATCCCATAAAAAGGCGGAAAATCCGGCAAGGGGAATGGCTAATACCCAATAAAAGTAAGTGTCGGCTTCCTGGATAACGGATGATTCGTTAGTCAGTAATTCCAGAAATGATTGTCCACCAATACCGTAAAGAAGGGTGAACCCGGCTGATAATCCGACACCCCATCCGAATAACTGTCGGACGGTACGGTGAAGCTCCATACGATTACCGGCGCCGATATAACGACCGGCAAGTGCCTCGCCTGCATAGGCAAATCCATCCATAATATATGAAAAGAGGGTAAACAGCTGCATTAATAAAGTGTTTACAGCCAGTACTACTTCGCCTTGGGCGGCTCCGGCAGAGGTGAAGAACATCGTTACAGCTACCAGGCACAAAGTACGGAGAAAAATATCGCGATTTACCTGAAAGAACCGATACATGGCTTGTTTTTGCCAAATGCCTCTCCAATGGACTCGTTTCCGCAATTGTTTATAATAACGTAGCCATAAAAGCAGCGCCATCAGGAAACCTGCATATTGGGCTATAAGCGTTCCGAGAGCTACTCCTTCTACTTTCATTCCGAAAAGGAATACAAAACAAAGACTTGCCAGGATATTCACAATATTCTGCGTAATAGCGATATACATCGGAAAACGGGAATTCTGCATTCCGATGAACCAGCCGGCAAAACCGTAAAGGCCGAGCATGGCAGGAGCCCCCCAGATGCAGATACGAAAGTAGAGAGTGGCCAGACGTTCTACTTCGTCGGAAGTCTGTATGAAAGCAAATGCGGCTTTTTGGATGGGATATTGCAGAGTCATCAGACAGAGTGCGATAAACAATCCCACGCCGACTGAACGTAGAAGCAGTTTTGTTACTTCTTCCAGATTACGTTGTCCGAATGCTTGGGAAGTCATGCCGCTGGTGCCCATCCGTAGAAAGCCGAATATCCAGTAAATGATGTTGAACAGCATGCCACCTACAGCAATGGCTCCGATGTAGGCGGCCGATCCCAGATGTCCTACAATAGTGACATCGACCAGTCCCAATAACGGGACTGTGATATTGGAAATAATAGAGGGAACGGCTATTTGCAGAATCCGTTTGTTTCCGTTACTGATGTGCATTCGTTTATTCATTGACATGCAAAGTTACATGAAAAACAGAGAATATGAAAATGATGAGAACAATCATGTAATTATATTGGTTCGCAACGTTCTCAATACAGGAATTAATATTATTTTTGTCTGCATATTGAAAGATATCTTACAGACAATTAACAAACATCGCAGCGAGGCAGCATCATCAATTTGAATTTAATAACTAAATGAAAAACATATGAAGCAATTTATTCTAATAATGATTTGTATATTACTACAAGTCATTCATGCGCATGCAGGGTCTAAGGACATAACGTGGAAATGGGATTATTCCGAAGCGGATGATATTTTTATTGATTTGCTTGGCAAGGCGGCTACTGGATTTATGGAAACGAATACGCCTAACTGTTATGGGGGGAAATTAGTAGTAAAACTTCCCGAGGGATTACATTTTAAGCAAACAGAGGCACCTGCTTTTTTGTTGATTGGCAATGCGGAAGAAATAGCTTTTAACGTTGATGTAAATGATAGTATGGCTATTCTTTCATTAAAGACATCTTCAGTACAAACTGTTCCGTCAGAAGCTATTAATATTAAACTTAATCCTAAAGCGATTAAAGGCAAACTCAGAAAAGGTATGAACACAACCGGTAGGTTGAGTTTTCATCCATCAGAGATTCCTACCGTATTTAAATCGCCGATAACGGGTAGAACGTATCATTTAGTGTTTAATGATGAGTTCGATGATGGAGTGATAGATACTTTAAAATGGGATACGAGAAGTAGAAGAAGTCCTTTTACCCGTAGAGGTATGTATCAAGAGAAACCTTACTATGTGCTGTGTCATGAGGATTGGACCAAAGAGTTGCATGGCGAACTTCGTTTGGAAGTCTCTAAATACCCGACACAAAACAATGTTGTGATGACCGGTGGGATTTTATCACTGGGCAGGTTCATGGCACGTTATGGTTATTATGAGACAAAGGCTTCATTTAGAGACTGTATTGGTGAAGGTTACTGGCCTGCTTTTTGGATACATTTTGATGAAGCCGATAAGTATGGAAAAGGAACTGAAATTGATGTTTTTGAATATATTCCTAAAGATAAACAAATCTTTCAGACACTTCATTGGTATAAAAAACAAGCAATGGAGGAGCGGCAATCAGAAGTGCAACATGCAGCTCTGGATTACGATAAAAGTGGGCAATTTAAAGAACACCGTTCGTCTACCGAGTATTTTGTATTGGATGAAGCTCAGAGTAAAGAGCATACATTTGCTGTGGAATGGACCCCCGAAGAACTGATTTTCTACACAGATGGTAAGGTTACCCGTCGGGTGAATCGGAAAGATGATCCCAAACAAGTGCCAAGTGCTTACCAAATGGTTTATTTCTCTTGTTCCGCAGGAGAATGGGGAGGTAATGTGATGGAAAATCAAGTACCTGCCTATGTCTATTTTGATTATTGCAGATGTTATCAGGAAAGTGATCAGGATGCTATTTACACCGTTAAAGGTAATGGGATGAAAGTTCCGGCGAGCCGGCGTGTGGGAAAGCTCTGAATATAACAAAGGGTCAGGCTCACAAATATTGAAAATAATAGTGAGTATGTGACTTGGGAATACACAATATAAATACTATCTTTGTAGGGACCTAACTAAATAAAAATGAAGAAGATGAAAACCTTGACTTTATTTCTTTCCTTGCTCTTTTCTTTCCCGTTTGTACTTTCGGCTCAGATGGTGGGAGAGACTTTGCAGAAGGTCTCTGCTGCCCTTGATAACAGACAGTGGGACCAAGCTGTTACTTTGTTCCGCCAAGCGGTAAATACCAATGTAGAGAAAGCCGAAATGTTCTATTGGACAGGTGTGGATAAGAGTCTGGAAGTATCATCCAGGATGGGGCGGGAACTGGCTGCTTATTACAAAAAATCACGCAGCTATGACAAAGCGTATCTTTTTTACAAAGAGTTGCTTCAAAAATCTCCGAATGATGTTAATTGTCTTGTGTCATGTGCTGAGATGGAAGTATGCCGTGGGAGGGAGTCTGAAGCTTTGGAGACTTACCGGAAAGTATTGTCATTGGATGCGGATAATCTGGCAGCCAATATTTTTATCGGTAATTATCTTTATTTGAAGGCGGAGAGAGAGAAAAAACAGTTAGAAGCCGATTATAAAAAGATTAGTGCTCCCACTCGGATGCAGTATGCACGCTATCGTGATGGTCTTAGCCGTGTGATGAGTACCGGATACGGAAAGGCAAGGGAATATCTTCAAAAGGTGATCAGTCAATTCCCTTCTACTGAAGCTCAAAAGACATTAGAAAGAATAAAGCTTATAGAAAAAGAGGTGAACAGATAACTGTTCACCTCTTTTTCTATATGTTGTTACCGGGCTGTGCGTATGGGTAAATCAATCGGTCCTTCGACAACGGAACGCGTTTGCGTTTGTCCTTGTTTGGGACCGGGTATCAGCGGACTGTATGTCAGGACGTGACGGATACGGGAACGTTGGTCGTTGGTAAACCGGTCTGAGTAACTTACGGAATAATCCATAATATTAGTAGAAGTAAATGTCTGATTGGTCTTACAATTTTCACGTTTTACCAGATAGTCAAACGTGAAGTTTGCCGGATCATTCTTCGCGGTGTAGGCGTAATCAGCGTCATACTTCACTTTATTATAAGTAGGGGTGTCGTCACAATAATCCGAATCAAAGCAACCGTCATAAATACCTTCGTCATTTTCAGAAAAAGCATGGTGTAAGCCCAGATAATGACCTAATTCGTGAGCTAATGTTACGGTGATGTCTGCTGTACTATATTGGGTTGAAGTTGACTGGTCATTAATGAATAAACTGTTGATGGAGACACTGTATGGGAATCTCAGCTTATCTCTATTTAAATAAGATTCTTGTGTTTTGCTCAGTCCTTCCAGATAATTGCTTCCTACTGTGGAAAAAGGTATATGTGCAATTCCCAGTGTGGTACTGTTCGTACTCTCATCATCCTTGAAGTTGTATACCATTACGTTGATATAGTTATTCGGTTCCCAGATGTATTTTACATATTTACCTGTTTCGTCATTCATGAAGGCATCACAGTCGATAGGGTAACTTTCCTCCCATAACACATATTCCACTCCCGGAGTTGATAAGGGTTTCCCATCTTCATCAGTAGTAGCCAGCGTAAAAGTCAAGTTCATATCCACACTTTTGGTTTTATCTTTATAAAGCTTGTTGACTGTATCTAGTATTTTGGCTAAACGGTCTTGTTTAACGTATTGTAAAGGATTGTTTTTATCCTTATATAGTACATGGAAAATAACCGGGAGGTTATAGTGATACTCACCTGCTGTTGTACTTCTTCCTTGCTGGCTAATGCTGATGGTTTTCTTGATTCCGCCGGAAGTAACGACAACTGTCATATTTCTTTCGGCTTCATCCAGGTTAGCTTCCACAACAATGCTGAGTGATTGATTGCTCGTTCCTTGATTAGGAACGAGATTACATGCTGTAGAAGAACTTGCTGCTGTCCAGGAGTCACTACTGGTAATGTTTACGGTTAAAGTGGCCCCGTCACTGCTGATGTTTTCAAAAGTTGATTGGGATAATTCAAGTGTAGCATCGGAGGTGGAATCCTCACAACTACTGAAACCAATAAGTACTAAAAGTATAACGAATAAATATTCTGTTTTCATAAAAGAATGTTTTTTTATAAAGAACACAGGGTCAAAGATAATGGTTTAAACTTTAAATCTCAATTTTAAAGAATGTATTGTACTTCTTTAAATAGATATCGACGGATCTTACCCGTCTCGTCTTGTAGAACTAAATGACCATCGGCTTCTACTTCTACAATTCCGGCATTAAATGTTTCTTCTGAATCTTTATAAAAGTGTATGCCTTCTTTGCGGAAGAGAGCTGCCTGATAACGATCGGTGATAAATTCAATATCTCCTTCCTGTAAGATCCTATAGTATTCTTTTATCCGCTGAAGAACTTGTGCAAGTATTTCCATACGGTCAGACTCCCGGTGGGTGATCTGTATGATTGAGATGGGATTGGGAGCAGAACTGTGAAATTCTTTCTGATTGATATTGATACCTACTCCTGCAATACTCTGGCTGATATGTATTCCCATCAGATCGTTTTCAATCAGCATTCCGCAGATTTTTTTGTCCTTCCAATAGATGTCATTCGGCCATTTTATAGAAACGTCTCCTATATATAGATCAAGTGTCTCTTTAACTGCTAAAGAGGCGATTTGTGAAAGCAGGAATTGCTTACGTGCTTCCAGGAAAGTTGGATACAACACGAAACTGAACATCAGGTTTTTTCCGTCTTCCGATTCCCAACTGTTTCCGCGCTGTCCTCTGCCTGCAGTCTGGAAATCTGCCACCACTGTGGTCAGTTCGCTAACCTTCTCCTTTTCGCAGAGGGCATTTAAATAACCGTTGGTGGAGTCTGCTTTTGCAATATGGATAAGGGGGACAGGGAAAGATTCAGGGTAGGGCATCATATTCGGTACGTAATTTTTTGGTAAACTTCTTCATTACTTCGTCGTAAGAATGATCTATCAGTTGCTTGATCAGCTTGTCATCCGCATCCCGGTCAAAGTAGACTTGATTCCAATACTTCTTGTGAAAATGATAAGCTCCTTCGATGGCCGAATAGTGCTCACGTAATTCGATGGCATAGTCCGGATCACATTTCAATGAAATCGTATTGGCCCCTTCCAGATCGATCAGGGCGAACATTTTATCCATTACTTTCATGACGAGTGAATATTCGTCGAATGGGAAGCATTCTGTGACTGCTTTTTTCCGGAGGCAGTATTCTCTTGCTGATTCTATATTCATAAAACTCTAAAATAATGGCGGATAAAACGCCTCTTTTATATGTTCAATTCTAAAATTTCCGGTTTTGCCTATCACGGTGATAATATCAAACCGTACAGGTTCATCTATTTGGAATAACCTGATATATGTATCGGCTGCTATTACAGTGCGCCTGATTTTTTGTGGAGTGACGGCGTCTTGAGGAAGTGCGAAGTCCGTATCGCTCCGGGTTTTTACTTCTACAATAATCAGTTCTCCGTTTTTAGCTGCCACAATGTCCAGTTCGAAATGTCCTTTACGCCAGTTACGATGCCGGATTACGTAGTCATGCCGTTCCAGATAGTCGACGGCGGCGTCCTCTCCGGCTTTTCCTAGAAGGTTGTGTTCTGCCATAAAGAAGATTTTTATATTTATAGGTCGGTCCGGTGATAAAACATGGATGTGTATCGGCCGACCGGACATATTATTTCTGCAAATTTACTCTTTTTATTCTTTGAAATTACAGAAGTAAAAGTAAATTTGCAAAGAATATGAGAAAGAGAGATAAAAAATGTAATAAGGCAACTCCGGACGAACCTAAGCGGGAACGACGGATGAGCATATTGCTGAGCGAAGATGAGCAGCAGATTGTGGATCGTTATCTGGATAAGTATAAGATAACGAATAAATCACGCTGGCTTCGTGAGACGATTCTCATGTTTATACATAAAAATATGGAGGAGGATTATCCTACTCTTTTTGGTGAACACGATATGAGGCGTTAGACGTATGCTGGATGATTCTTATTTTATGAAGCAGGCCTTGATAGAGGCTGTTAAAGCAGGAGAGAGAGGAGAAGTCCCTGTTGGTGCTGTAGTGGTCTGTAAAGAGCGGATCATTGCCCGTGCACATAACCTGACTGAAACACTGAATGACGTGACTGCCCATGCTGAAATGCAGGCCATTACTGCCGCTGCCAATGTTCTTGGTGGGAAATATCTGAATGAATGTACTTTATATGTCACAGTGGAACCTTGTGTGATGTGTGCCGGTGCTATTGCCTGGGCTCAAACGGGAAAGCTGGTGTTTGGTGCCGAAGATGATAAGAGAGGCTATCAGAGATATGCTCCGCAAGCACTCCATCCTAAAACAGTTGTTGTCAAAGGAATATTGGCTGATGAGTGCGCCGGGCTGATGAAAGACTTTTTTGCTGCTAAGAGGAGGTGACAGTTCACCACTGTCCCTATTCTTTTATTTCTTCGTAGTCTACGTATTCTCCTTCGTTATCATCAAACAGTTTTTTGTGCTTGGCTCCTGTCCCAATGATGATTTCTTCTTTATCATTAGCCTGAGTTTGGTGGTAGTATCTTCTGCTTCCTGAATTATTATTGGGTCCGTTACGATCTGAACCTGACGAGGGCGAGCGTTTTCCAAGTCCGAAAACGGCTCTTAATACGCTGCCTACAAGGGCCAATCCGATGATTATAACGGCTATGACAATAATGAATAAAAATCCTAAAATGTGAAACATGGGCTATTTGTTTTATGCATTGTTTAAAATTTGTAGTACAACAAACGTGCCAGAAGGATTGTTTATTTATTTTTTCTTGTTAAAAGTGAAAGAATGATATACCACACAATAACTGCTGAGAATCCGCTGATACCCAGAAACAGTAGTAATGGAATGCAGACAATCAGAAATATGAAACTTACCTTATTATCTTTCCAAGAAAGATTTTTGAATTTCAGAGAGAACATGGGAATTTCAGCCACAAGCAACCATGAAAAGAGCATTACCATTATAATAAGGTATATAACATTGCAATGTGCCAGCAGAAAATCTTTGCCACCTACGATTAACGCTCCCCAATAGAGGGCATTGGCCGGGACCGGAAGGCCTATGAAAGAACTGGTTTGCCGCTCGTCTACGTTAAAATTAGCCAAACGTAAAGCAGAAAAAATAGAGATAAGGAATGCCAGATAAGGGATATAATCTCTTAATCCTGCCAGAAAGTCGGGGTATATCAATCCGGGTTCTTTCAAAAATGAAAAAACAAGTAAAGAAGGGGCTACTCCAAAACTGACGTCATCCGCCAGTGAGTCGAGTTCTTTTCCTATCGGAGAATATGCATGAAGCAGTCGTGCCAGCATGCCGTCGAAAAAGTCGAAGACAGCACTTAATATAATGAAGATAAAAGCTAGTTCATACTTAGCTTCAAAAGCCATCACGCCGGCAATGCAGCCTGAAAAAAGGTTCAGGCAGGTTACTGTATTGGGTATGTGGCGGGTTATAGCATTTGCCATTATTGTTTCTTATTTTAATTTGGCGATAACAGTTTGGTTACCGGTGGTCAATTGTCCCATGCTGACACAGATTTCTGTGCCTAACGGGAGATATACATCTACACGTGAACCGAATTTTATGAATCCCAAATGCTCGTCGATATAGCATTCTTCTCCCGGTTCGGCATATGTTACAATACGTCTTGCCATTGCACCGGCTATTTGCCGTGTCATTACCTCTACTCCCTCAGGAGTTTCGATGACGATCATTGAACGTTCATTTTCTGTACTGGCTTTCGGAAGCCATGCTTTCATGAATTTACCATTATCATGAGTGACTTTCTTGACCACTCCGTCTACCGGATACCAGTTGGCGTGTACATTTAGTATGCTCATGAAAATAGATACCATAATGCGGCGATCGTGGAAGTATTCATGTTCATCTACTTCTTCGATGACTACGATTTTTCCATCTGCCGGTGCAACTACAATCTTTTCTGTATCCTGTCCGAAAAGCCGGATGGGACAACGGAAAAAGTTAACCATCAACAGATAGACAACGATACTTACCAAAGCCACCAGATAGAATGGTATTTTACAATCAATTCCCCAGTAAAGAGCCAGATTTATGATCAGTAGCAGAAAAAAACTACCCCATAAAATATGTGTTCCTTCACGGTGAATTCTTATCTTTTTTAATTTCTTAAGTCGACCCATTTGCGCTATTTAATGATAATTATCCGCAAAAGTATACTTATTTTAAAAATCCAGCAAGCATTTGCAGGTAGAAATGACTTATGTTGATAACTTTTTGATGTTTATCTTTGTTAGTAGCTGTAGACATTGTAATTTTATGGCTTCAAATTATCAACCTATAACTATGCAGGATTTCGTTCATTTACACGTCCATACGCAATATTCTCTTCTGGATGGTCAGGCCAGTGTCAGTGCATTGGTCGATAAGGCTATGAAAGACGGGATGAAAGGTATTGCCGTTACGGACCATGGAAACATGTTCGCCATTAAAGAGTTTACGAACTATGTTAATAAGAAAAATGGAGGTCCGAAAGGAGAAATAAAGGACCTGAAGAAGCGGATTGCAGCTATTGAAGCCGGTGAAGTGGAGTGTGCGGATAAAGATGCCGAGATTGCTGACTGTAAAGCTAAAATAGCGGATGCGGAAGGGCGATTGTTCAAGCCTATCATAGGCTGTGAGATGTATGTGGCTCGCCGTACAATGGATAAAAAGGAGGGAAAGCCTGACCAGAGCGGGTATCACCTGATTGTGCTCGCCAAAAACGAGAAGGGGTATCATAACCTGATAAAATTGGTTTCGCGAGCATGGACCAAAGGTTACTATATGCGTCCCCGTACAGACCGGAACGAGTTGGAGAAATATCACGAAGGTTTGATTATCTGTTCTGCGTGCTTGGGCGGTGAAGTGCCCAAAAAGATAACTCAGGGATTGTTGGCAGAAGCAGAAGAAGCCATCCAATGGTATAAGAACCTGTTTGGAGACGATTATTATCTGGAAATGCAGCGCCATAAAGCGACAGTGCCTAAAGCAAATCATGAAGCTTATCCGTTGCAGGTGAATGTAAATAAGCATTTGATTGAATACTCCAAAAAGTATAATGTCAAGTTAATCTGTACGAATGATGTTCACTTTGTCAACGAAGAACATGCTGAGGCGCACGATCGGCTGATCTGTTTGAGTACGGGAAAAGATCTCGACGATCCGAACCGGATGTATTATACGAAACAAGAGTGGATGAAGACGAAGGCAGAGATGAATGAACTCTTTGCCGATGTGCCCGAAGCATTGAGTAATACACTTGAGATTCTGGATAAAGTAGAGTATTATTCAATCGATCACGCACCGATTATGCCTACTTTTGCAATCCCCGAGGACTTTGGAACAGAAGAAGGATATCGGCAAAAATATACGGAAAAGGATCTTTTTGATGAGTTCACCCAAGACGAAAACGGCAACGTGGTGTTGAGTGAGGAAGCAGCCAAAGATAAAATAAAACGTTTGGGAGGCTATGATAAACTGTACCGTATCAAACTGGAAGCCGACTATCTGAAAAAGCTGACTTTCGACGGAGCTAAGAAGTTTTATGGTGATCCGTTGTCACCGGAGGTCAAAGAGCGGCTGGTCTTTGAATTACATATTATGAAGACCATGGGTTTCCCGGGATACTTTCTTATAGTGCAAGATTTTATTGCCGCCGGGCGTAATATGGGAGTCTCCATTGGTCCGGGACGTGGTTCCGCTGCCGGTTCTGCCGTAGCCTATTGTTTGCAGATCACTAAAATAGACCCGATCAAATACGATTTGCTGTTTGAGCGTTTCTTGAATCCCGATCGTATTTCATTGCCTGATATCGATATTGACTTCGATGATGATGGTCGTGGCGAAGTGTTACGTTGGGTGACGGAGAAATATGGACAGGAAAAGGTGGCGCATATCATTACCTATGGTACTATGGCTACGAAACTGGCTATCAAAGATGTTGCCCGTGTTCAGAAACTTCCGCTTGCCGAATCGGATCGCTTGGCCAAATTGGTTCCGGATAAAATTCCGGATAAGAAACTGAATCTGAAGAATGCCATAGAATATGTGCCCGAATTGCAGGCGGCTGAAGCATCGCCCGATCCTTTGGTGAGGGATACGATGAAATATGCCAAGATGCTTGAGGGGAATGTGCGTGGAACGGGTGTACATGCCTGTGGCACTATTATTTGTCGTGATGATATCACGGATTGGGTACCGGTCAGCACGGCTGATGATAAAGAGACCGGCGAAAAGATGCTGGTTACCCAATATGAAGGTTCGGTGATCGAAGATACCGGATTGATCAAGATGGACTTTCTGGGGCTGAAAACATTGTCTATTATAAAGGAGGCTGTCGAAAATATTCGTTTGAGTAAAGGAATGGAACTGGATATCGATTCCATTTCAATCGAGGATCCGGCTACTTATAAACTTTACAGTGACGGGCGAACGATCGGTACTTTCCAGTTTGAGTCTGCCGGTATGCAGAAGTACCTGCGTGAGTTGCAACCTTCTACGTTTGAGGATCTGATTGCGATGAATGCCCTTTACCGTCCGGGTCCGATGGATTATATTCCTGACTTTATTGATCGTAAACATGGACGTAAGCCTATTGAATATGATATTCCTGTCATGGAGAAATACCTGAAGGATACATACGGTATTACGGTCTATCAGGAGCAGGTCATGCTTTTGTCACGTCTGCTGGCCGACTTTACGCGTGGTGAATCGGATGCCCTCCGTAAAGCGATGGGTAAAAAATTGCGTGATAAGTTGGATCACATGAAACCCAAGTTTGTAGAAGGCGGAAGGAAAAACGGACACGACCCGAAAGTTCTTGAAAAGATTTGGGCGGACTGGGAGAAATTTGCATCGTATGCGTTCAATAAATCACATGCCACCTGTTATTCTTGGGTTGCCTATCAGACTGCTTATCTGAAAGCCAATTATCCGGCTGAATATATGGCTGCTGTCATGAGCCGAAGTTTGTCGAATATCACTGATATTACCAAACTGATGGACGAGTGTAAAATGATGGGAGTACAGACGTTGGGACCGGATGTGAATGAAAGTAACCTGAAGTTTACCGTAAACCGGAATGGAAATATACGTTTCGGATTGGGAGCCGTAAAAGGTGTGGGTGAGGCTGCCGTGCAAAGCATCATGGAGGAGCGAAAAGAGAACGGTCCCTTTAAAGGTATCTTCGACTTTGTGCAGCGTGTCAACCTGAATGCTTGTAACAAGAAAAATATGGAATGCCTGGCACTTGCCGGTGGATTCGATAGCTTTCCTGAACTGAAGCGTGAACAGTATTTTGCTGTGAACAGCAAAGGAGAGACTTTTCTTGAGACATTGATGCGTTATGGCAACCGTTACCAAGCTGATAAGGCTGCCGCCGTTAATTCTTTGTTCGGTGGAGATAACGTTATCGATATAGCGACTCCCGAAATTCTACCGGCGGAACGCTGGAACGATTTGGAGAGACTGAATAAGGAACGCGAACTGGTAGGTATTTATTTGTCGGCACATCCGCTTGATGAATATGCCATTGTGTTGGAACATGTTTGCAATACACATATGAGCGAGCTTGATGATAAATCGGCTTTGGCAGGAAGAGAGATTACGATGGGAGGCATTGTTACCAGTGTCCGTCGGGGTATCAGTAAGAATGGAAATCCTTATGGTATAGCTAAAATAGAAGATTATTCCGGTTCGGCGGAGATTCCTTTCTTTGGAAATGACTGGGTTACTTTCCAAGGCTATTTAGGTGAAGGTACTTTCTTGTTTATCAAAGCCCGTTGTCAGCCTAAACAATGGCGTCCCGATGAACTTGATGTCAAGATTACTTCGATGGAATTGCTGCCCGATGTCAAGGAACAACTGATAGAGAAGATTACGATTCTGATTCCCCTTGCCGAACTTAATTCGGCTTTGGTAACCGAGCTTGCTTCTTTAACGAAAGAACACCCGGGAAATACGGAACTTTATTTCAAAGTAACGGATACGGAGGGGAAGATGTATGTAGACCTGATTTCCCGTCCTGTGAAACTTTCGGTTGGCAGAGAATTAATTTCCTATTTAAAGGAACGTCCCGAACTTGCGTTTCATATAAATTGATTATCTTTGCCGCATAACAGTGATAGATACTTAATAACTAACAATTAATAATTATAGAAAATGGCTTTAGAGATTACTGACAACAACTTTAAGGAAATCCTCGCAGAAGGATCACCGGTTGTTATTGACTTTTGGGCTCCTTGGTGTGGTCCTTGTAAGATGGTAGGTCCTATCATCGATGAACTGGCTAAAGAATATGAAGGAAAAGTGATCATGGGTAAATGTGATGTAGACGAAAACAGTGATCTACCTGCAGAATTTGGTATCCGCAATATTCCTACTGTTCTATTTTTTAAGAATGGAGAATTGGTAGACAAACAAGTCGGTGCCGTAGGTAAACCTGCATTTGTAGAGAAAGTTGAGAAATTATTATAATATACTTTCATTAAAAATATTTGTTTATGGGACTGGAAGACGATTTTTTGTTAAATGACGCCGATGATGAAAAGACCATCGAGTTCATCCGGAATTATTTGCCTCAGGAATTGAAGGAAAAGTTTTCGGAAGACGAGTTGTACTATTTCCTCGATTTGATTGATGAGTACTACTCTGAAAGCGGAATCCTGGATGTTCAGCCCGATGCTGACGGTTATGTTGACATCGACTTGGAGCAGGTAGTAGAATTCATCGTGAAAGAAGCCAAAAAAGATGAAGTGGGTGAATATGACCCGGAAGATATCTTATTTGTGGTGCAGGGAGAAATGGAATACGGCAACTCTCTGGGACAGGTGGAATAAGCCAGTCTTCGTAAACCAAGAGATAAAAAGCGTGTAGAAACACTTCTGCACGCTTTTTTGTTGCATGTATGTGTGATAGTTTACTTCGTCTTGATTCTTCTCCTCCTACTAAAGTGCATTATGTTTTTTCGAAGTATCAGGTGTGTATAGGAGTCCGGATATTTGCTTGAAAGTGGGATGAATAAAAGCCCGGTTTAGTTTGTTTTTACGAAATAAGATATACTAAATTTCTTCTAATGCATAGTATTGGTAGTCTCTTACAACGGTCTGAAGAAATTTTTCATCGTTTATATTTGTTTGATCTACAGATAGCAGGGTACGAACTTTGGATGCCAATTGTGCGATATGTCTTGTCCGATCCTTATGATGTAATTCTAATGCTTTACTGATTACGTTTATTTGTTCCAAAGACAGGTCGGCAGCTGATGGAAAACTGGGATGATATCCTTTAGTCAGATAATCGAACTCGTCAAGACTTACCTGTATTTTGCGATAGTTCTTTTCTTTAATTACCATTGTACCGGCAGCCAGATCTCCCAAACGTTGGCTGTTTTTGGTCAATAGTATGACCAGTACGCCCAATCCTCCGGTAATAGTTACGTCTATCCCATAGAGCAACCACCTTAGCAGATACGCGCTCAGGCTGGGTGTCGTACCGTCTGCTTTTACCACACGGATATTCATAAGTTTCTTTCCGGCACTCTGTCCTTGGTTAAAAACTTCGCAAAGTAACGAGTAACATAGTACAGGCAGATAGATGAACAGGAACAATAGGAAAAAAGTACTTCCGGAAAAAGCATGTATATTGAGTTTCCCCAATATATAAGAAGTGGCAAGAATGTAGATAAACAGCAGAAAATAGTCAATAATACGAGCCAGTATCCGTTCGCCAAGGCTGGCGGGTACCTGACTGATTCGTACGAATTGTCCTGTGATGATAGTCGATTCTGCCATTTCTGATTAAATACATTTGGGTTCCGGCTGCAAATATATCATAATTCTCTTACTTTTGCTTCCGGTTTCGGACAAAACTTATCCGGAATCGAACCGGTTGGATAAAAGAGGGTGACATTTATACGTCAGGATGTGGATTCTAATTTTATTTATCAGTTGAGTTAGTTACTATTTTATCCTTTAATGAAATCCCCTTTATCACTTCCACATAATTTCCATCTGAAATACCGATGTTGATGATTTGTTTTGTTTTCTGTTGTGTCACAGTATCCAGCAGATAGAGGTATGTAGAGTCATTCTCGTATAAGATATATTTTTCATCAATGGATAAAGTGTGCTTTTTCTGTTTTATCACCATATTGGCCGTTGCAGAATATCCCGATCTTATAACAGGCATATTTTCCGAGACGGGAAATTCTGCCTCAAACATATATTTCATAATTCCGTTTTCTGCATTTCCTTTGGATGAAATTTTTGTTACTACTGCCCGGGTTCGTAAATTATCATAGGCATTGAATAAGAGTGAGATCGTGTCTTGTAAAGCGATATCTTTCAGATATTTTTCAGGGACAAGGGCTTTAAAACGAAACCGAGACATTTCCGCCACAACGGCAATCGTTGTTCCCGGATTAAAATTATTGCGTTCTATTACAGAGGCCCCCGTTTCCAGAGGGGTATCAATAATAACGCCGCTAATACTCGACCTTACGATGTTAGATGCCGTTTCAGGAGAGATACGCCCTTCTTTCAAGATGTTCAATTGATTTTGGGCAGAGGCGAGCTTCTCCTTAGATAATTCGTATGCCTGTGTGTAAGAGTCCATCTCTGCCTGTGCCACAAGGTTTTTTGAGTACAATTTGTGTTCTCGTTTATAATCTTCCAGTCGGGCTTTATACTCAATTTGGGCAGTGTTCAAGTTATATTCTAGTCGTTCCATATCCGATGCGTTTGGGACCAGCATGATGGAGGCGACAGGATCTCCTATGCGCACTTTATCTCCTATCAAAACAGTAATCTTGTCCAGGACTCCCGATATCTGCGATTTTATTTCGATCTCCTTCATCGGAAAAACATTGCCGGATATGTTTATTTCCTCTTTGATCTCGCGATATTGTGGTTGTGTAGTTTCGTAAATTGCCTTTGTACCTCTTAGCGAAGAACGAAAAGCAACAAATGCCAGTGTGGCGGAAAAGATGCAAATTAATATAATCTTAAATGTCTTCATTATCCTATATTTTCGTTTCTAATGGCGTCAATGGGTTGTATAACAGATGCTTTCATTGCCGGAAATGCTCCGGCAATGACACCGGACAGAATCAAGATAACCAAAGCGAGAACAGCTACATTTATATCTATTTCTACATGCTTTATCATTGTCGCGTGACGGGCACTTTCGAGCAACCAATTTATAATCTCAAGAATACCTGCACCTGATATCAATCCGATGATACCGGAGATTACAGTTATGATGACAGATTCCGTCAGCATTAACACAAGAATGGATTTAGGAGTTGCTCCTACAGCCTTACGGATGCCTATTTCGCTACTCCTTTCTTTGATCACGACAAACATGATGTTGCTTACTCCAACAATACCACTTATCAGAAAACAAATTCCTACGATCCAGATAAACATTTTCAATCCATCAAAGAGTCCCTCAAAAGCAGATGTTTGTGTCTCAAAATTGATTATCTGTAAGGCTTGCTTATCAGAATAAGCAAATTGGTATTTATTAGCGATGAAGGCTCTCAGCTCATTCTCAAATCGCTTGGAATCAACTTCTTTGTTCAGATATAAACAGAAAGCGCGCAATGGAGTCTTATTGTCAATACAGTTTATGTAACTTGAGAAGGGCACATATACCGAATTGATTTCCGAAGCGCTGAAAATATCATCATTCTTTAGTACGCCTATCACCTTAAAATCAATACCGGCAATGTTGATCGACTTACCCAACGCTTTTTGATTATTAAATAAGGTCGTACTGACATTTTCGCCGATAATGGTAACATTACGGGTATTCTCGTCATCTCCTTTATTAAAATATCGTCCATCTTCGTTGATTTTAAGTATCTTAATTCCCATATAGTTTTCATTGATTCCTATAATCTTAAAAAGTCCGCTTTTAGCTTTATTCATCACTTGCGAATAAGGTCCTGTTATTTCAGGCGAAATAGCTTTTATCCCCGGGAACTGTTTCTTTATGCGGTTAAGAAAATGCAAATCGAAATGCAATTGTTCCCCTTCTCTGATATTCTTATACTTCATAGAAGTGGCTCCTCCATATACATACATGCTTTTCTGGGCGAAGATGCTGAATATATCCATCACAGAGTTTTGAAATCCTTTTCCTGTACCCAATAGTACAACCAATATCAGGATTCCCCACGAGATGCCGAATCCGGAAAGAAAGGTGCGGATCTTATTCTGCCTGATTGAAAGATAAATCTCGTATAGAACTTCCATTATAGCAGAGTAAAGAGTTTCGTAATAGCCCAAACAGACAGAATGGGAATTACAACGGAGGCAATGGCATACCGCAGCCGTACCTTATATAAATGATGGATTAATATCATGCACAGCAAATAATAGGGGATAAAAGAATAGTTAACCAACATTATGGGGAGACCAAGAGAATAATTGTTTTGTAAGGTCGTTACCGCATTAGAAGTACTATATTCCGTTTTCTGATTAAGAAGGAAGATGGAAATAAAAACAGAAATGGCAGGAATAATATAGAAATAGGATGAAATATATAAAAGATGTTTGAATGGAGCATAACCATTAAAGAGTATGGCTGTTAGGTGAAAGAGAAAAGTGGAGATAAGCCATATTACAATAGCTGACAAGACTATTATAATATAACTCATCCGTGCCAGAATTACAAATAATCTATCAGTCTCTAAATTGTTATTATTCACAAGATGATTAGTAGTTATCAAAAATTCTGCGAGTAATAAACTATATAGTAATATAGTTAAAAAGCCATACCATTTAGGCATCTTCTCAAGTGTATTGATTATCCTTTTCATGTTAACATATTTATTGATACATAAGTTTCGATGTAGGCAGCTGAAAGAATAATTATGAAAATGATCAATAAATTGATGCCTATGTTTTTGTAAAATTTAAATGTAGGCATTTTATCTGTATACATAAACAAAATAATATTCCAAGCTATATAAAGTCCTATTCCTCCTGATATCCAAAAACCGATAAGTTCAAAGCTATGGGGCAAGGTTAAAGCGAAAATATCGGTTATACTCATGCCTAGTTTGTATGTTCGGCAACATACATCCGCAAAACAAAAACCATTTAATAACAAGTTAAAAAGTGTACCTATTCCTAATAACCCTCCTCCTAATACATTTAGGATGCAACCTTGCATATTGTTTTTTAAAATGGTAATAAATGCACTGTGTTTATCTTTGTTATACAAAAAATATAAGGTTTTGTTGGCGGGACTATTGATTTCAAAAGTTGTCGTATGACTTATTGCTATTTCAGAAATATCTATTGCACACAGTCGTACTATGGCTGGTAACAACCAAAATAAAAAAGCAGCAATGAAAAAATATTTGTTAACCATTTATAAACTCTTATTAAAATATTTGTTAATGTTGATTTGTATCGTTAAATGGGATTCACTACTTATATCTATAATTTGTTTATGTTTGCCGTTTTTCTGTTGAATGTGTAGAATACCATTTTTTTTATCAAAATTATAGCAATCAATGCTACTCCATTTTAAATCCCAGTGCATTATATAACGTATTCCTTTTTGATTTATTACCAAGATTTTTTGCATTAAGATAGAGGCTATTATTGATAATAATATAAGAATGGCAGATAACGGAAAATACTGTATTGGAATTACATATATTGATAGAATGATAAAAATAGGACTCAGTGTATTTAATAGTATCTTATTCCTTTTAGTCGTTAAATTGATAATAGATCCTGATAAGTTATTTTTTTGTAAAATATAAAATAAGGCTATTGTAATGATTCCAATAGTAAAGTAAAGACCTGTTAATTCCCATTTTATATGATCGGGTATTGAAAGAGATAAAGTAATGATACAGGTTAGTAGAAGTAAAACTAAACAATATAATATTTTTTTTAATAAGAAATTATTCATAATATTTTTATTTTATTTGTGAGGTTGCTTTGTATGAAATAGAGCAAAGCAACCTCTGTTAGTTAATTATTTTTTTATAATCCTGCTGCTGCGGCTCCTACTCCGGCTATCCAACCTGCCGGACACCAGCCTAGACCAACAGCACAAGTACCTAATGTTTCTGTTACTTTTCCCATTGCTAATGCTCCAACAGCTAACTTTCCTGATGCTTCAGGACCATATTCACCAGTTCCGGCAGCATAAGTCATTGCAACAGTTGCTTCTTGTAAGTTATAATCACATTTGTTTTCGTTGATTCCTCCCATTACACCTAAAGATATAACGATGGCAACCAACATTCCTAAAATTGCCTTTTTATTTGTTTTCACCTTTTTTGAAATTTAAATGTTTAAAACTCTGTTTTTAAATTCTCGCGAAAACAGCCTATCACTTGATAGTTCCATTTTCAATTCTAATTTTTTTTCTATCCGTCCATATTCATTTGATTTTAAGTTTGACATTTTTATTTCTTTTGGAGGAATCGTAACAATATTGCTATGCATAAAACAATAAATAATATAATGCACGCCCCCGTAATAGCAGTATCTCTGCCTTGAGGTATCATCCCTTTTTCTATAAGCCAATGGTATCCTAATATAGACAGGATAGCTACAGTTTGTATTATAACTATTCCTACAATTATTGGTATTGGTAACCATTTACGGTATTTCTTATTTATAATCATCTTTTTTTGTTTTTATTACTACTTGTTTCAACAGTAACCTCATCTCTTCTTTTATCTCTTTTGCCGCTGTAGTTGGTACTTTCTCGTCGGTAGCTAATATTTTAGAAGCCCATTCTCCAGCACTCCCGTAATCGCCTGCAGCTTCGTATAGCTTAGCCAACAAATACTTGGGGTATAACTTGGATGGCTGTATATAGACAGCTGTTGTATATGCATCGATGGCTTTAGCCGTATCTCCGTTTTCCCGGTATGCGTTTCCTAAGAGGATGAAACTGCTAGGGTTGGAACATTGGGTGCAGGAAACTGACAGCTCTTCAATCGCTTTTTGATATTCAGCCGATAAAAAATAGGCTGATCCAAGATAAAAATGGAAGATGCCGTCTTTCCTGAGAATGCCTTGCGCCTTTTTATACATCTCTATACCTCCTTTCAGATCATGGCGCATCACTCGCTGTTGTCCCCGATGACAGAAATAGTATCCGTATGCATTTATCATACCGGCAAGTGCGAATACGCAGATCAGGGGACCAGCAAGGGATCTTACACCGTTGCTTATCATGCGATGTCCGGTGGAAAGCAACCGCTTTTTTCCATAAAGAGCCACCGACAGGCAGAACATCAGATAAAGAGTGGTGGGGAGTACCTTCAGAGGATAGGAACAGAACATCAATATGGTTATGGAAACGATGGATGCTTTGGCTCCGAGTTCAATGGTTGATAGGTTTTTCCAACCGGTGCCCGTTGCCATAACCAAAAGGGCCGCGATGCATGCTGTCACGATAATCCCTTGCTCAAGGCCAAGTTCAAGGAATTCGTTGTATGCGGTGGTTACATATCCTGCGATGTGACGTTCTTTCTCGATACCTTCTTTTTCCCGGAAGTAGTCGGCTTGCCACTTTCCATATTGAGATTCAAAATAACCGATTCCGTTTCCCCATAACAAGCTCGCATGGGGATGAGGAGTGGATAGGGTTACTTTCCATACCAATATACGGCCCAAAGCGGAATCTTCTTTCATTTTGAATACAAAGAATCCGCTTGCGATGATTAAAACGGCTGACAGAATGATTGTCGGAGTCCGAATCGCTTTTTTACTCCAATAGTTGGTACCGCGTAGAAATCGGGCATACCGATAGCAAAGTACACAAAGACAGCCTGCGCCACATGCGATCCATGCTCCGCGTGAGCGGCTGAGTATTAACAGATAGCATACTAAGATAAAAAGCCCGCCCAAGATGTAGCAAATATTCTCGAACCGTTTGTTTTTTTTATAAGATACTAATAGTGAAAGAATCAACGGGGCGGTCACCCCAAGATAACCGGCATAGGCTCCCGGGTTGGTCATAGACCCACCTATGATGAACTGTGGGTCGCTATTCTCCAGTAGACCGATGGACTGGGCGATTCCCAAAACGGTTTCCACTGCGACAGTCGCTATGACTACCCAGGCAAGGAAGCGTCTGTTTTTCCCGGGCAGGGACTGTGCGGCATAAAAAGAGAAGAACAATATCCATAGTACCGCCATCGTATATAAACGATAGGTTCCATATATATTTCCTGAGACATACCGTAAAAAAAGGCTCAGGACAATGCCGGAGACAATAAAACAAGTGCGGCTGTTTCTGCTCCAATCTTCTTTCATTCCGCTCCATGTCGTTGCGAAAAAGACAAAAGAGCATATATAGAACAAAAAGAGCATTACCGGAAATCTGTTATTATCCAGGCCTGCATGTGGCAATAGGAATAATAGCGCAGCCGTTATTTTTAAGACTTTATTTTTCATTGCCGGTTTGTTTTACGTTTTGGGAAAAACGCGATGAGCAGATAGACAATTCCACCTATACCCAAGGCATATAAAAAATGCGTGAATGAAAGCCCCTCTTTTTGCGGAGGGGTATATCTGTACTCTTGGTCCACTTTTAAGCAGCCCGAATCGTTAAACTTGCCAAGAAGTGAGTCTATCGGGAGAGCGTCATTTCCCTTTTGATAAAGCATCAGTGTGATGTATCCGAATTTCGATACATATAAAGACTGACATCCTTTCAATAGTATGGAATCTCTCCGGATTGTGAGATAATTGTTTATCCGGTAATTCGGGGAGGAGTTTACCGGAACGATGCTGTCAAGGCGTGTGGATATCGAATCGTTGTTCCACGTATTCTTTGTCCGGTCATTCATCTCCTTCATGTCCGAAACGATTCGGTCGAAAGAATAAGAATGGAGGGACTGCAAAACAGGCATAAAACCAACCAAAGCATAATTCCCTGTAAAATATTCCTTTTGAGATACCGGATATAGCCCCATGTCGAGATCAAGCCGTGGAAATATCTTTTTGAGAGTGTCATGAGGAATGGTATCCCATCCGGAAGGGAGATCTATGCTATACTTACACCCTTTATGGGAAATGTCTACGTGTAACTGATCTAATTCACTGAAAGTCGGGAAAAAAGGGTATTTACTCATTCCGGCGTTATAGTAAATGCCGGATACCTGCACTATTGCTTTTGTCAATTCCAGAGGATCGCTGATTGAATCCAACAGGTAAGAGAATTTTTGATAAGCCTGTTCCCTCCAATCACTCAGTGATTCGTTGCCAATACGATAGGGTAAAATGTATTCACAGAAATCATCGAAAGAGCACTCCGTAAACTTTTTAGTACGATGCCAGATCTTGATCGCTTCTTCTACATTGTTGATCAGGAAGTTGCCGGTTATAACTTCGATGTCTCTTACTATTTTGGGGCGTGGAGGGTCAGTACATGTTTTATATACGGAATCCAATGCCATTCCTAACCGGGACTTGCCGGGATCCCACGCTTCTTTTTCTTTAATGTGGTTATTTAAGATAATAGAATGAAAAGGATCTTGTTCATTGGCTGGAGTGAGGCTGTATTTATCTGCCATATTCCCAACCAAAAAGAATATGGATCTGATCTTCAAAGAGTCTTTCTGATTAATGAAAAAATCCAGAGCTTTCTCTATCTCTTTTCTGTTGTTATGGGATAACTTGAGAACTTCGTGAATCTTATCTGGGTATCTGCTGTTGTTCGGTTGTATACAACCGGACAAGATAAGAGTATTTAAAAGGAATGCTACCCATATATAAGACTTTATACATCGTGATTTTTTCATATCAGTTTCAGCAGGTTAACTTATACCGCAAAGATAGTGTGGGGCTTTCAAACGTTTTATAATCAATACCTAATATTTTTATAATCAAATCTATGTCTTTTGGTTATATGGATAAATCTTATCACGAGTACGCAGAGAGAAATAGTTGTGCAAATAGATTTGTTTATTTGCGTTTTTGCATGAAAAAGATATTTTTATCTCTCTTTTAATAACGCGGTCTTTTTTCGAAATCGTCCTAATAGAGGAGTGAAATACATAAATAGGGTATTTGTATGCGAATTTTCTTATCTTCTCGGATAAATATTCCGGTTTTATCATCAAAACATTAACTTCTTTTCCTGAAAGAAGTTAATGTTTTCTGCATAAGAAGTTAGTCTTTTGACTGTAAGAAGTTAATGTTTTATCCGTAGGAAGTTAATTTCGTAAAAGGGAGAGATGAAAACGGTGTTTTTTGAAGCTACTTGGAATTTCGAAACGGATATTGCTGATGTAACTTTCCGACAGAGAGATGGAACTTATTTAAATAAAATGTCTGCAGAATGTGCTTTTATTTATTTCCAGTAGCCGAAATAAGGTGGAAAGGTTTGCTTTTTGATTTAGACTAATGGTGAAATACAGGCTTCTTTTGTATCTTTCGTCATTGTGGACCGAAATAGACGTATACAGCCTCCTTTTAAAATACAAAGTGCCAGTATGGAATGCAACTGTCAGAATGTAAGATTTCCCTTTTGGGATAACTTGTCACCTTGCTTTTAGAGAGGCGTAAAATGAAAGAACATTCTTAAATAACCTTCAAACAGGCATTGGACAAGACTTAAAAACAGCCTTAAAATTACGAATTCTTTGTTATATTGAAAACTTCTCTTATATTTGTCAAAAAAGAAATAACCAGACTTAATTCTATGAGGAAAGAACTATTATTTACTGTTTTCGTTTCTGTAGCTTTTATTTTTCTTCAAGCCTTTTGGATAGTTCGTATGTACCAGAGATATGAGGAGCAATATACCGAACAAGTAAATAAAGCTTTCTTAGATGCTATTGGAAAAGAAGTAGAGCTTAGAATCAGGTATGTAGAGGAATTTAAGACCCCTATTCTTATCAAGCCTACCGGATGTGTCTCTGAAAAGGAACGAACCGGCTACAAAGGTGACACCATTGATTTAGTACTTTTAAAACAGAATGACATAGTTCGAAATGTTTCTGAATTTCTTGCACAATTAGAGCAAGACGAATTACTCTCTAATCGGATGTTTCCTGTATTACCTGTTATAGACAGTCTTCTTCGGGAAGAGTTATCGGGTTTGAAAATAGACCATTACCTGTCCTTATATGATAAGGAGGGAAAGATGGTTGATTCTTTTGGGAACACTTCTTTGCGGGGGGAGCGTCGGGTCATCAAAGTACGGGAAGCTATCGGGACGAAGGGGCTACTTTATATGCAAATAGAGTCCAAACTGCCCTATGACGCTATCCTGTCCAAAATGTTTTATTCCCTTCTTGTTTTTGCATTGATTATAATGTTTGTTGTGGGATGTCTTATCCATCAGTTAAGAGTTATTCGTCAAAAAGATGAACTGTTAGAAAGGCGTGAAGTGAGTGTGAACGGGATTGTTCATGACCTCAAATCACCATTGAATGCACTTGTCACTTTAACCGGCTGGCTTATGGAAACGGAATCAGATCTTCGGAAGAAAGAATTGATGGCTGAAGTTATAAAGCGTGCCGGACACCAGGCGGCGCAAATTGAGTCTATATTGGTCTGTGCCAGAGGGGCGGCGCAACCCATTGTTCTGAACAAAACCGAAATAAATCCGGAAGAAATAGTACAAGCGGCAATTGATGACATCTGTGTTGAATTGAAAGCTAAGCCACATAGTATTGAGGTTATAAACGAAGCATCCGGATTAACGTGTCTGGGCGACAGAGGCTATTTGGAGAATGTGATGAAGAACTTGATAGAAAATGCGTTGAAATATGCGGATGATGGAGTGAAAATACAGATTGAAATAACAAGAATCTCACAAGGAATACAGATTAAAGTGAAAGATAATGGTTGGGGAATTGCTCCGAAGTATCAAAAAAAACTATTCAATCAGTATTATCAGGTCCCCCGGGAAGCATTGCGAATGCGGAAAGGGTATGGTATAGGATTGGCATATGTCCGGCATATTATCCGGGCACATGGTGGTAAAATCCAGTTCAAGAGCCGTGAGAATGAAGGAAGTGTATTTACGTTTTATATTCCGGAAAAATAAAGTATGGAGGCGAAAGTTAAAATTCTTTTTATTGATGATGATATTACGTTTGGACGTATTTGTACCATCATCTTACAGGAAAAAGGCTACGAAGTTTTTTATCAGACCACTTTAAACGGAGCCAAAGCTTGTATAGCGGAAGCTCATCCGGATATCATTGTACTTGATGTGGAGATCGGAAATCAGAATGGCATTGAAGTCGCTCCAGAAATAAAAGTGATAGCACCGAATGTTCCTGTTCTGTTTATCTCTTCTCATACGGAGAGCCATTGGGTTGTACAGGCTTTGGAAGCAGGTGCGGTGGCTTATCTTAAAAAGCCCTTTCATGCTGAAGAATTAATTGCGTATGTTGAAAGGTTTGCTGTACAGCGTCCATCCCAACTCCGGATAGGTTCCTTGTCGCTTGACACCGAAACCAGGATCTTATTTGCTGATGACTCGACAGTTATTAAGCAATTGAGTGAATCCGAATATAAGTTAGTAAGGCTTTTACTTATTCATAAAAACCACATAGTGGGCAGAGGGCAAATAGAAATGGAGCTATGGGGAAATACTGAAGGAAATGAACAGAGTACTAATAATTTAATATTCAAGATACGAAAATACCTTGTTGCCGATCCCGACATCGCACTTGAAACGATACCGAGGAGCGGATATAGGCTTTCTGTGAAATTAGAAAAACAGAAAAGAAGAGTGAGTGACTGTTTTTAAGCAGAGTTAATCCGATTTCTTCTAAAGTGTGACAATCATAGTCGATTCCGTCATTTCCGGTTAAACATTTTTTAGTTTTGGTTGCAAATATATCATAATTCTCTTACTTTTGCTTCCGGTTTCGGACAAAACTTATCCGGAGCCGAACCGGTTGGATGAAAGAGGTAACGTTTATACGTCGGAATATTGAGAAATGGAAAGAGACTGAGAAGGTGGTGGAGCAGGCAGATAAACTGACTCCTGACCGTCTTGCCGACGCTTATACGGAACTTACGGCAGATCTCGCGTTTGCACAAACTCATTATCCGTCTTCCCGCATTACTATTTATCTGAATAATCTGGCTTCGGCTCTTCATAATGTGATTTATCGCAATAAGAAGGAGAAATGGACCCGTATCTTTACTTTCTGGACGCAAGAGGTTCCGCAAACGATGTACCATGCTCGTAAAGAGTTGTTGGTTTCGGTCCTGATTTTTTTGGCCAGCGTATTGGTGGGCATTGTTTCAGCAGCGAATGATGATAACTTCGTCCGCCTGATTCTGGGCAACGGCTATGTGGATATGACACTCGATAACATAGCGCGTGGTGAGCCGATGGCTGTGTACAACGGTTCGGAAGAGGTACCTATGTTTCTGGGCATTACTTTAAATAATATCATGGTTTCTTTCAATGTCTTTGCAATGGGGTTGCTCACCAGCTTTGGAACAGGATGGTTACTGTTTAATAACGGAGTGATGCTCGGTGCTTTTCAGACCTTTTTCTTTAAACATGGTTTGTTGGGCGAATCCATGCTTGCGATCTGGTTGCATGGGACTTTGGAAATATGGGCCATTATCGTAGCCGGTGCTGCAGGGCTGGCTTTAGGAAACGGGTGGCTGTTTCCCGGAACTTATTCCCGTAAAGAGTCTTTTATGAGGGGAGCCAAGAAAGGGCTGAAAATTATAGTAGGTACAGTTCCTATCTTTATAATGGCCGGATTTATCGAAGGTTTTATCACGCGTCATACCGAATTACCCGATGTTTTGCGGTTGGGCATCATTCTATTGTCACTGTCATTTATTATCTATTACTATATTTATTTACCAAACAGAAAAACTCATGGAATCACAAAAACCTAAAATTGCTTTATATGTGAAGCGTCCTTTTGGTGATAAACTGAATGCGACCATGGACTTTATAAAAGAGAACTGGAAACCGATGTTGAAGTTCTGTACCTATTTGATTCTGCCGTTATGTCTGATTCAAGCCATCAGCATGAATGGAATTATGGGAGGAGCAATGGGAATTGCAGCTGCCAAAGAGGCCGGGACCAATTCTTTAGCGGCCATCGGAATGCAATTCTGGGTAAATTACGGACTGATGTTTCTCTGCTATCTGGTAGGTTCTATATTGCTGACTTCTATTATTTACGGACTGATGCAGGTTTATAATCAGCGCGAAGAACGGTTGGCCGGTGTGACGTTTGCCGACTTGAAACCTTTTCTGTTCAAGAATATAAGACGGCTGCTGGTTATGGTACTGTTCTGTATAGGCCTTACTATAGTGGTGGGCATTGTTATGGGGATTCTGGTTGTAGCTTCTCCGTTCACGCTTTTGCTTACTATTCCGTTGCTGATAGCCTGTGCAGTGCCGTTAGCCTTGTTTACTCCGATTTACTTGTTCGAGGAGATCGGCATTCTTGCAGCTTTCTGGAAAACTTTCCGTCTGGGATTTGCCACATGGGGCGGTGTCTTTTTAGTATCTCTGGTCATGGGTTTGATATCCAGTGTATTGCAGGGAGTTACTACGACTCCGTGGTATATTGCCACTATCGTAAAATACTTCTTTATGCTGAGCGATACACAGAATGAACTGACCATCTCTGCCGGATATAGTTTCATGGTCTACCTGTTGGCTATCGTCCAGACTTTTGGTGCCTATCTTTCTATGATATTTTCTTTGATTGGTATGGTATATCAATACGGTCATGCCAGTGAGGTGGTAGATAGCATTTCGGTAGAAAGCGAGATAGATAAATTTGAGCAATTATGATCGACTTTAAATGACGTTGCAAGCTGATACATTGGTCTGCGATACCGCAAGGGTTGCTTTTTGGCAATCCAATCCGGATTATGACTATAACCGTGAACTGATGACTCCTGAGATTGATATCTACGGGTGGCTCAGTATGCAGCTCTCCAAGTTACTTCGTGCCATTTTCGGAAGTCGTTTTGCTGAGGAGTATTCCGGCATTATCCTGATTATTATTGCTATTCTCATCCTGTTGCTGATCCTCTGGTTTCTTTATAAAAAGCGTCCCGAGCTTTTTATGCGTTCACGCAGAGGTCCTGTAAACTATAGTGTCCACGAAGATACCATTTACGGAGTCGATTTTGATGCAGAGATCAGGCGTGCCATAGACCGCAAGGATTACCGGGAGGCCATCCGTCTGCTTTATTTGCAGACCCTTAAACTGTTGAGCGATGACGGCCGGATAGATTGGCAACTTTATAAGACTCCTACAGAATATATTTATGAGGTAAAGCAGGAGATGCTTCGTACTCCTTTCAGGAATCTGACCCATGGTTTCTTACGGGTACGTTATGGTAATTTTCCCGCTTCCGAGTCTCTTTTTGAAGAGCTGGCAGCTCTGCAAACTCAAATCAGGAAGGGAGGGGATGTATGAGAAGCAGTCGTTGGTTTATTATCGGGATCGTTCTCTTTTTGCTGATCATGTTTGTGGTAGAATCTCATCTGCCGAAGAAATTCGTCTGGAATCCCACCTTTGCACAACATGATCACCAGCCACTGGGGTGTGCCGTGTTTGATGATGTCTTGAAGTCCTCTCTTCCGGATGGATATTTTCTTTCGCGCAAGACATTCTATCAGTTCGCTGCTGACAGTGACTCCTGCCGGAGTATTCTTGTCATTACTCAACATGTCAATCTGGTGGAGGCGGATCTCAATGCTTTGCTCGATCTGGCCCAAAGGGGAAACAAGATATTGATAGCCGCTTCCTCTTTCAGTACTTCACTGTCTGATACGTTGGGATTCGACAATTCGTATGCTTATTTTAATCCGAGACGGATGAAAGAGTATGCGGGCAATTTGTTGGAGCGTGACAGTGTCTGCTGGATTGGGGATTCAGCAGTATATGATAAGCGTACTTTTCGTTTTTATCCTCATTTATGTGGCATTTACTTCACAAAATACGATTCGTTGTCTCTACCCTTAGCTACCAGTCGGATTGATTCGATGCAAATGTTCAATGACAGTTTGCCGGATTGTTTTCCGCCCGTGGCCCTTAGTCGTCCGGTAGGGAGCGGAGAGATTGTTTTGGTCACTACTCCGTTATTGTTTACCAACTATGGAATGCTCGATGGCGACAATGCAGCCTACCTTTTCCGTCTGCTTTCTCATCTGAAAGGTTTACCGGTAGTCCGTACCGAAGCCTATGGGGCGGGAGCACAGGTTGAGGTATCTCCTTTTCGTTACTTCCTTTCCCAGCGTCCTCTGAGGTGGGCGCTTTACCTGACGATGCTGGTATTGGTGCTCTTTATGGTATTTACCGCCCGCAGAAGGCAAAGGGCTATTCCGGTGATTCGTGAGCCTGCAAACCGTAATCTCGAGTTTGCCGAGTTGATCGGTACTTTATATTATCAAAAGAAGAATCATGCTGATCTTGTGCGCAAAAAGTTTATTTACTTTGCTGAGAGCCTGCGGAGGAATATTCAGGTGGATGTGGAAGATGACAGTGATGACAATGCCTTGTCTAGGCGGATTTCCCGGAAAACAGGGACTGATGAAGAAAAAGTCCGGAATCTGTTCCGTAAGCTCCGTCCCGTGATTCGCGGGCAGCAGGAAGTCGGCGAGACGTTGATGAAAGATCTGATTGACGGGATGAACGAGATAGAAAAGCCTCAACCCTGACCTTTTTTCGGAAGAAGAAAGCTGTGGGAGGAATGAAATATGAATTTGATAAATAAAAAGAATATGGAAGAAAATATGAATGATATGCATGGAGAAGAAACTCCGCGTACCGATTTGACTCTTTTTTCAGAGAAGATGCAGGAACTGAAAAGCCGGATCGCTTCCGTTATTGTGGGGCAGGAACGTACTGTCGATTTGGTGTTGACAGCTATTTTGGCTAACGGTCACGTCTTGATAGAAGGAGTGCCGGGAGTAGCCAAGACTTTACTTGCCCGCCTGACAGCCCGTTTGATAGATGCCGACTTCAGCCGTGTACAGTTTACACCCGACCTGATGCCGAGTGACGTCCTGGGTACGACTGTTTTCAATATGAAAACCAATGAATTTGATTTCCATCGGGGACCTGTCTTTGCCAATATCATATTGGTAGACGAAATTAACCGTGCACCCGCCAAAACGCAGTCCGCTCTTTTCGAAGTCATGGAAGAACGTCAGGCCAGTATCGACGGAACAACTTACCGGATGGGAGAACTATATACCATTCTGGCAACCCAGAATCCGGTGGAGCAGGAGGGAACTTATAAGTTGCCTGAGGCCCAACTCGACCGTTTCCTGATGAAGATTACCATGGACTATCCGTCACTTGATGAAGAAATCAATATCCTGGAACGCCATCACACTAATGCCGCCTTGGTAAAACTGGAAGAGATACAACCGGTAATTACCCGTGAAGAACTCCTTTCTCTTCGTCGATTGACGGAAAAGGTATTTGTTGACCGTACTCTGCTTCAGTACATTGCCTTGATTGCCCAACAAACCCGTACCAGTAAAGCTGTGTATCTGGGAGCTTCTCCCCGTGCTTCGGTGGCTATGTTGCAGGCATCCAAAGCCTATGCTCTCTTACAGGGACGTGACTTCGTAACGCCGGAGGATATTAAGTTTGTAGCACCTTATGTGTTGCAGCATCGCCTGATTCTGACTGCGGAAGCAGAGATGGAAGGTTATTCGCCTGTCAAGGTGACTCAGCGGTTGATTGATAAAGTGGAAGTACCCAAATAATTATGTTCCTGACCAAACGTTTCTATATACTCGTCCTTGTCGTCATCCTCTTGTTAGGTGGCGGATACCTGTTCGGTTCTCTGTTTATCATCGGACAGTTAGGGCTGCTTGCGCTGCTGCTTGCTCTGGCTTTCGATGGATATCTGTTGTATCGCACCAAGGGTATCCAGGCTTTCCGTCAGTGTGCCGGACGTTTTTCTAACGGTGATGATAACGAAGTCAGCCTGCGTATAGAGAGCCGTTATTCCTATCCCGTCCGTTTGATCGTGATAGATGAAGTGCCGGTCATATTTCAGCAAAGGAATGTACACTTCGAGCTGTCGCTTTTACCTAATGAGGGAAAGACGCTTACCTATCGGTTGAGGCCGACTCGCAGGGGAGAATACGGTTTCGGATTCATCCGCGTTTTTACGACTACCCGAATCGGATTAATATCCCGCAGGGCTACCTGTGGCAGACCTGAAACCGTTAAGGTATACCCTTCTTACCTGATGCTCCATCGATACGAGCTGCTGGCTATGAGCGATAACCTGACCGAACTCGGTATCAAGCGTATTCGTCGGGCTGGGCATCAGACTGAGTTTGAACAAATCAAAGAGTATGTAAAGGGAGACGATTATCGCACCATAAACTGGAAGGCCAGTGCACGCCGTCATCAGTTGATGGTAAATGTCTATCAGGACGAGCGCAGTCAACAGATATACAGCGTGATCGATAAAGGGCGTGTGATGCAGCAGGCTTTCCGTGGCATGACATTGCTGGACTATGCCATCAATGCCTCGTTGGTGCTTTCGTATGTAGCTATGCGGAAGGACGATAAAGCCGGGCTGGTTACGTTTAACGAGTATTTCGATACGTTTGTTCCTGCTTCCAAACAAGTCGGTCAGATGCAGACTTTGCTTGAGAACCTCTATAAACAGGAAACAACATTTGGTGAAACGGACTTTTCTGCCTTATGCGGGCACTTGGGCAAGCATGTGAATAAACGTAGCTTTCTGGTGCTTTATACCAATTTTAGTAATATGACCAGCCTGAACCGGCAATTAGTTTACCTGCAACAATTGGCGCGGCAACACAGAGTATTGGTTGTATTCTTTGAGGATGCCGATCTGAAAGAGTATATAGCGGGCAAGTCGGTGACTACCGAGGACTATTACCGTCATGTCATCGCAGAGAAGTTTGCGTTCGAGAAGAGACTGATTGTGTCAACTTTGAAACAGCATGGCATTTACTCGCTGCTGACAACTCCTGATAAGCTGTCGATTGATGTGATCAATAAATATCTGGAAATGAAATCGCGCCAGTTACTCTGATACGGGTTGCGTATTGAGGAAGAAGAAGACAGCCATACCTATCATAATGACTCCCAGTAGTCCGTAGAACAGCCGGGCACGTCTTCTACCGACATTCCGTACGATCAGTTGTGCATTTTGAGCGGTGAAGAACCAGTTCCAGTTGAGTATAGATGCCAGCAGGGCTATGAGCCCTGCGGTGGCAAATATTCCCTGTACAAAATATTGAGGGGCCATTCTTCGGATGATTAGTCGTTGATCACTATTTTTCTTGTTCCGTCCTCCAGTTCCTCAATGGTTACTTTCACGGCGTCTCCCGGCAATAATTCTTCTACCAGCTCCGGCCATTCGATGAAACAAAGTGCACCGCTATAGAAGTAGTCTTCGTATCCCATATCGTATACTTCGCTCAGCTTCTTGATCCGGTAGAAGTCAAAATGATAGATCAGTTCTCCGTTCTCGTCCGAACGGTATTCGTTTACAATGGCAAAAGTCGGTGAAGTGATGACATCCGATACTCCGAGCTCCTCGCAAAGTGCCTTGACAAAAGTCGTTTTACCTGCTCCCATCTTTCCGTAGAGTGCAAAGACCGTGTTATCGCCCATGGCTGAGATGAACTCGCGGGCAGCTTCGTGAATTTGTTCCAGTGATTGAATCTTGATTTCCATACTTGTATGTTGGTTTATTGTTTCTTTCTGAAAAGGCTCTTTCCTATCTTACAGGCAATATAGATAAGAATAGAAAAGAAGATGATGGATGCTCCCGAAGGAACATTCAGGCGGTAAGAGATCAGCAGACCTCCCAGGCAACTCAGATAGCCGATGGCAATCGATAACCAGATAATGCGTTTAAACTTGTTCGTAAACAGGTTGGCTGTCATTTGCGGAATGGTCAGTAACGAGATTGCCAGTACAATCCCCACCATGCGCAGACAGGAAACGATGGTCAGGGCAATGAACATCATCAGGATATATTCCAGCACTACGACCGGGATGCCTTGCGAACGGGCAAATTCACGATCGAAAGCCACGTATATGATCGGGTGGATAAACAGGGTAAAGAACAGGATCAGCAAGATGGCAAGAATGCCCAGCATGAGTAAGTCCGTCTGTGTGATCGTGAGGATATTGCCAAACAGATAGGCTGAAAGATCGGGTGCGAATCCCGGTGACAAAAAGCTGAACATGATTCCCAGTGCCATACCCAGCGTCCAGAACATGGCTATGGCCGAATCTTCGCGCATGTCTTTCCGTTTACTGAGCCACTCTACCCCGAAAGCCGATAAAACGGAGAAGACAGCAGCCGATAAAATGGGAGATATGCCTGCATACAATCCCAGTCCGATGCCGCCGAAAGAGGCATGGGTGATACCGCCGCTGATGAACACCAACCGGCGAGTCACGATATACGTGCCGATAATGCCGCAGGCAATGCTTGCCAGAAGACTCCCCAGGAGAGCGTGTTGAAAAAATGTATATTGTAGTAAATTCATACGGTTCAGCAGTTAGGAGTGTGGAGGGAACAGACGGATCAGGGATGGATTCTCCGTTCGCCGACTACCAGAAACACTTCGTCTTTTATTTCATCAGGAAGGCTGATCCCCCTCAGTTGCAGGCTACGTACCCATCCGGCTACATCGGTGTCCTGCATTGTATAAAAGACATCGCGGAATTTATCCGCCTCTTCCGGTGTATAATCTTCGGGTGCCCGGCCGATAAATGTATCCAGTTCTTCGTCGTCATAATACTCTATCTGTTTACTGACGGCAGCCAGCAGGCTGTCACGTTCGCAAACTTCGTGCTGTCCGCAGCACTCTACGTCGACTTCCTTTACTTCCGGAAAACTGTCCAGTTCTCCGTTATCTATTTTCTTCTGCAGTCTTTTGTTGCGGATATACCCGGCAATCATTGCCACGATGGCGAGCAACACCAGACCAACTATAAGTATCCACATAATTACGAATCAAATTTTCGCAAAGGTACTTATTAATTTGTATTATTCCGTATATTTGTCCTTGCAATGTGCTAAATGAACTAAAACAGAAACATCCCGATCATGAAAAGAAAACACCTGATTACTGTCCTTATGTGGTGTGTTGCCACTACCTTATGTGCTCAGACCCCGGTCGAAAAGGGGCTTAAAAGTATTAACCGCCAGGCTGCCGAGGCTTATATCGGATTTTTGGCCGATGATGAACTTCAAGGACGTGAAGCCGGATTTCACGGTTCACGTGTAGCTGCCCGGTATATCGCTTCGCTATTGAAGGAAATGGGTATCCGTCCGTTAGGCGAGAGCTATTATCAGCCGTTTGATGCTTACCGGAAAGAACGCCAGCAGAAAGGACGACTGGAAGTGCACCCTGACTCCATTGCCAAACTGAAACAAGTGGTGCATCAGAAGTTGTCTATGAACAATGTATTGGGTATGATTCCCGGAAAGAAGACGAATGAATACGTGATAGTAGGTGCACATTTCGACCATCTGGGCATTGATCCCGCTTTGGATGGCGACCAGATCTACAATGGTGCCGATGATAATGCTTCCGGAGTATCGGCGGTGTTGCAAATAGCCAAGGCTTTTGTGGTAAGCGGACAGCAACCGGAACGGAATGTAATTTTTGCTTTTTGGGACGGAGAGGAGAAAGGGCTTCTCGGATCGAAATACTTTGTGCAGGAGTGTCCGTTCATTAATCAGGTCAAAGGATATTTGAACTTTGATATGATTGGCCGCAACAATCAGCCGCAAAATCCCAAGCATGTGGTTTATTTCTATACAGAAGCCAATCCGGCTTTCGGGCGTTGGCTGAAAGAAGACATTAAAAAGTACGGCTTGCAGTTAGAACCCAATTACCGCCCTTGGGACAAGCCGGTGGGCGGAAGTGATAACGGCTCGTTTGCCAAAGCCGGTATTCCCATCATTTGGTATCATACCGACGGTCATCCCGATTACCATCAGCCTTCTGACCATGCAGACCGTCTGAATTGGGATAAAGTGGTTGAAATATCTAAGGCCTCTTTCCTTAACGTCTGGAATCTGGCTAACGAAAAGGATTATTAAGAACGAAATGAAAACTAAACTAACTAATTGTGTAAAAACCGTATTACTTTCTTTTATGCTGGGAGTGCTGTTTGCTTGTTGTCAGGGGGCGGCCTCTTCCGGCAATGCAGGAAAAAATGCTTCCCGGGTGAGGATTGCTTCCAATGACTCTGCGAAGCTGGTTCCTGATAAAGCCCTGAATGATGCGTCTTGCGTACTTGCAGGTTTGCCGGTTGATAAAGCAAGCGGAAAGCTTTACGCACTGACTCGGACCAAGGAATGGAAGAACCATGCCCGTTACATGGATCAGATATGGAATGTTTTCCGGCAGACGGCTCCCCGGCTGGTAGCTTTTTCACAGACGGAACTGGAAGACATCAACACTCGTTGCCATACTCTGTTTTATCCTTTCGGCGGTCCTGACTTTCTGTTTGCCAATGCGTTCTTCCCCGAGATGGACACTTATGTACTGATCGGGTTGGAACCTGCCGGCACTGCTCCGAAAGTGAAGCATCCTTCTGCCGAAACTTACCGGTTGTATCAGAATGCCGTATCGAACGTACTCAATCTGAGTTTCTTTAACGATATGGATAAGGAACTGGCCAATGATACCATCGACGGGGTTGTCCCCATCTATTCGTTATTGATGGCCCGGGGGAACCGTAAGATAGTCAGCATTCAGGAAGTGTGGTTATCGGAAACCGGAGATCTTTTCGAAAGAAAAGAGGGGGATACCATCCGGAACACATGCAGTGCAGGGATGGAAGTCCGGTTTTTCCGTCCGGGCACTTCCCGATTGCAGACCCTCTATTATTTCTGCACAGATATCAGTAACGAGGGGTTGCAAGCCAACCGACCGTTACAGGCGTTTATGGACCGTTTTGATGCGGAGACCACAGCAACATTTGTCAAGTCGGCTTCCTATCTGATGCACGAACCTGCTTTTTCGCGCATACGCGAGACGATTCTTCAGAAATCGTCTGCTATTGTACAAGATGACTCTTCCATTCCGTTGTCCTGTTTTGATCCGGAGGTGTGGTCGGTTACTTTGTACGGCACCTTCTACAAGCCGATCTCCACTTTCTCTCAGTATCTTCAGCCGGAATTGCGCGATGCCTATCAACTGGGTGATCCGAAACCTCTTAATTTCAGGATTGGCTATGCACGGCAATCCAATTTGCAGGTCGCAAGAAGAAAATAGTCCCGGTTAATGACTTTTCGCAAGAAGGTTAACCGGGAATTAACCCTCCTCCTAACCCTTCCTCATTAGTTTTGCGTCCTGAATAAAATGCAAGGGGATGTGTCGAAACTCTTTTCACCACAGCCTCTGTTAGAAAATAAAATTAAGCTATGAGGAAGAATTTTTCAACTATCCTAATTGTCGGTGCAGCCCTTTTACTGGCTTCGTGTGTACAACAAAAAGAGTCTTTCAGCCCTGTAGACTATGTGAATCCTCTGATGGGGACGGAGTCTACTTATGCTTTTTCACATGGGAATACTTATCCTGCGGTGGCGGTTCCCTGGGGAATGAATTTCTGGAGTCCGCAGACCGGAGAGAACGGTAGCGGCTGGATGTACACGTATACCGACAGCCTGATACGGGGGTTCCGCTAGACCCATCAGCCCAGTCCGTGGATTAACGATTACGGTACTTTCTCTATTATGCCGCTGTCCGGTGTGCTGAAGATGGATCATAAAGAGCGGGGAGTACCTTTCTCACATACCCAAGAGGAGGCGGCTCCCTACAGTTACAGCGTTACGTTTGCCGACGGACTCCGGACAGAACTTTCCGCCACTTCACGCGGAGCGGTATTCGAAGTCACCTTTCCGCAGGACTCTGCCCAGTATATCGTTGTGGATGCCTACAACGGTGGAAGTGCGTTGACGATTGACCGGGAGAATCGGTGCGTGACCGGTGTGGCGCGTAATCACAATGGCGGGGTACCGGATAACTTTGCCAACTATTTCCGAATAGAGTTCAGCCATCCCATTGCAGAAGAAGGCGTATATGACGGAGATACACTGATGCGCCATCGGCCGACGTTGGAGAGTGATTATACTTGTGCCTACCTCAGATTTAATGTGCCGGCGGGAGAGAAATTAACCGTCCGTACCGCCTCCTCGTTCATAAGTCCTGCACAGGCGCTTGTCAATTTCAGTCGCGAAGTGGGAGGCAAGAGCCTTGCCCAGGTGAGAGAAGAAGCCCGAAAACAATGGAACAGTTATCTGGGACGAATTGAAGCGGAGGGAGGCAGCGAGGAGCAATTGCGTACCTTTTACTCTTGCCTCTACCGGACCCTGCTCTTCCCCCGCGAATTTTATGAGTTCGACGCTCAGGGGAAACCTGTCTATTACAGTCCTTACAATGGGAAGATACAGGATGGCTATATGTATACCGATAATGGATTCTGGGATACGTTCCGTGCCGTCCATCCCTTGTTTACCTTATTATATCCGGAAGTTTCCGAGCGGGTTACCCAATCCATCCTCAATGCTTACGATGAAAGTGGGTTCATGCCCGAGTGGGCGAGTCCGGGCCACCGGGAATGTATGATTGGTAATAATTCCATCTCCTTGTTGACAGACGCATGGATGAAAGGCATTCGTACTATCTGTCCGGAGAAAGCTCTTGAAGCAATGATTCATCAGACCGAGGCCCGGCATACCGGAATCAGTTCGGTGGGACGTGACGGATTCGGTTACTATGACCGTTTAGGCTATGTTCCCTATCCCGAAGTGCACGAGGCCACGGCCAAGACCCTTGAATATGCTTACGCCGACTGGTGTGTCGCACGTTTTGCCGACTCCATTGGCCGGAAAGAGATTGCCGATACCTATTACCGGAAAGCCCTCAACTACCGGAACCTTTACTATCCCGACTATGGATTCATGTGGGCAAAAGATGCCAATGGGAAATGGAGAGACGCTTTTGACGCGACGGAATGGGGAGGCCCTTTCACGGAGGGCAGTTCCTGGCACTGGACGTGGAGTGTTCTGCATGATCCCGAAGGCTTGTCTCGATTGATGGGAGGACATACAGCGATGGAAGCCCGTCTCGACTCTATGTTTACAGCTCCCAATACCTATAATTACGGTACTTACGGTTTTGTTATCCACGAGATAGCCGAGATGGTGGCTCTTGACATGGGGCAATATGCACATGGCAACCAACCTGTGCAACATGCCATCTATCTATACGACTATATCGGCCGGCCCTGGAAGGCCCAGAAGCACGTCCGCGAAGTGATGGATAAGCTTTATCACTCCGGCAGCAAAGGCTACTGCGGTGACGAAGATAATGGGCAGACTTCCGCCTGGTATGTCTTTTCCGCCATGGGATTCTATCCGGTTTGTCCCGGTGTTCCGGAGTATGCCATGGGATCTCCGCTCTTCCCGAAACTGACATTGCATTTGCCCGACGGAAAGAACTTCACTGTGAAGGCGGAAGGCAATAGCCCGGCGAACCGGTATATCGGGAAAGCCCTGCTCAATGAAAGTGAATTTACCCGTAACTACCTGACGCACCGTGAGCTTACTTCCGGAGGAGAACTGGTGTTATGGATGGACAGCGTGCCCGATTCCCGGCGCGGTACTCAGAAGAAAGACTTGCCTTACTCTTACTCCAACGAGCACTAATCGGCGCATACGTTTGCCAATTCTATAATTTTTCGTATTTTTGTTGCACTATGAAACGGATGACGCATTTATCGAAGAACAGTATATGAGAAGGTTGGGATGTTTGTTTGTTATCGGAATGATGTGGCTTTGCATAGTCGATTGCTTCTCGCAGGGACTTCTTTTCTATGGAAACGAAAAGCGGATTAGTGAGCGTGCCACCTATTCTGTATTGCGTGAAGGGCACGAGCGCACTTTCACCAACGCCTTCCGTATCTCCTTTGATTATCTGGTCCGGAATGTGGAGAGTCCCGGTTACATCCTTTATCTGGAAGACCGGGATGCCGGGAAAACTTATAGTTTTACGTATCTGCACAAACCCGGCGACCGTTGTTCTTTCTCCTTCAACGAAGACGGCAAACGTATCTTTTGTACTTTCGAACTGGATAAGGAAGACTATGATCACCGCTGGTTGCCTGTTTCCATAGCTTTGGATATACCCGCTGACTGTGCCCGAATTACGATTGGCAAACGGAGCAAGGAGATCTCCAACCTGGGACTGGAGCCGACAGGATTCTCACCACATATTTATTTTGGTAAATGCGAATACATCCTGGATGTGGCTTCGTATGCCATCCGTAACTTGTCTCTTACCGACGGTGAAGAGATCATGATATTTCCTTTGAACGAGAGCAGCGGAGAAGATGTGCACGACAGCCGGGGACATGTTGTGGGACAGGTCACCAATCCTGTGTGGCTGATTAATCAGTCCTACTACTGGAAAGAACTTTTTACGGACTATTCTTCCACGCCTTCCGGTCTTAACTTTGACAAGACGCACCAGAACATCCTCTTCTTTAATCAGGACTCTCTGTCCGCGTTCGACCTTTACACGCACGAATTATCGAAGACACCTTATAAGACCCCTCTTCCGGTTCAGCTTCGCCTGGGTATGAACTTTCTGGATGAGGCATCCCGTGAGCTGTATACTTATGAAGTGGCCGATTCGCATGGCGATGCCATGGTGGCGGCGCTGGATCTTACTACCAAAGAGTGGCGTCCGGCCAGTTCCGACTATCTTTGCCAACAACTCCATCATCATTGCGGATTCTTTCATCCGGGCGAAAGAAAGTTTTTCCTGTTTGGCGGTTACGGAAGCCGTAGATACAGCAATACGTTCCTGGCGTACGATTTGAATACCTGTCGTTGGGATACACTGGCCTTCTCCGGCGACCGGGTGATTCCCCGTTACTTTTCGGGCATGGCTGTGAGCAATGATTACAAGCGGGTATACCTCTACGGAGGCATGGGCAACGAAGCCGGTGATCAGAATATAGGGCGCAACTATCTGTACGATTTATACCGGATAGATATGCAGACCCGTTCGGTGCAGAAACTCTGGGAAGCGAAAGCACCGGCGGTCAATCGGGTGGTACCCCGTAATATGATACTCTCTGCCGATGAGAAACACCTGTTCCTCCTGGGATATCCCGAATATCTGCCCAATTCCACTTTGCAGTTGTACCGGTTGTCTGTGCGTGACGGTGAGTGTGAAGCGGTGGGAGACAGTATTCCCATTGTTTCGGAAGAGATTGCTACCAACGCCAATCTATACTTCAATGAAGAATTAAATGAATTCTATTGTTCCGTCCAAGAGTTCGAGAAGCACGGGCAAGTGACTACCCGTCTATACTCCCTGTCTGCTCCGCCGGTTACATTGGACGATGTGGAATACTATAGCCGGAGGCGGAATGCCCTGAATGCCGGTCTGCTGGGAGCAGTCGTGGGTGGAGTATTGTTGTTGGCGGCCTGTGTATGGGGCATCATGCACCATAAGCGGAAGCGGGACAGGACGTCTGCCGAGACCGCATCTGCCGGAGTACGTCTGGAAGAAGTGTCCGATATACCGGAAGTTCCGGCTGTGGAGTCACCGGAAGTGAAAGAAGAAGAAGTTGAGAAAGAGCCTTCCGAGTGGGAAGAATTGCCGGCCGTATTGCCGCCCGACAAGAATGCTATTTTCCTTTTCGGCATGTTTACCATTCTCGATAATGCCGGACGTGACATTACCTATATGCTCAGTCCCAAGCTGCGTACTATCTTTTTGTATATTCTGCTGAACAGTGTAGGCAAGAGGGGAGTGCTTTCGTCTGACATGAATCAGATATTCTGGCCCGATAAGTCCGGCAGCAATGTGAAGAACCTCAAAGGAGTTTCCATGAATCATGTGAGGAAGATATTGCAGGATGTGGACGGAATCGAACTCGTATACCGCAACGGATACTTCTGCATGGTGTTTGGCGAAGAGTTTTATTGCGATTACATTCGTCTGATGAACCTTACCTCTCCGGAGAAAAAGAAGAAAGAGACTCCCGGTGCCATACGTGCGGAATGGTTGGAAATACTTTTGCGGGGTAAGTTCATACCTGCCTCCGAATCCGACCTCTTCGATTACTATAAACAGAAAGTGGAAACGCTGATCTATTCTCTTCTGCCCGGGCAGTTGGAACTGGCTTACGGGGATGCCCGGTTCAGTATCGTCATCCGTCTTTGTAACATCCTCTTTATAGTCGATCCTTTGTCGGATCTGGCACTTGCTTATACCGTTTGTGCCCTTCGGAAGCAGAACAACCAGGAGGAAGCCATCAGGCGTTATGCCGCGTTTACGAAAGATTATAGACGGGTGATGAACGAGGAGTACGGCATAGCTTTCGCTGACATCAAGGTCTGAGTCTCCCTCCCGATTGTCAGTTTGTCAAAATGATAAAGCAACCTCTCTGCTTTTGGTTTTTTCGGCCGTCGGGCGGGGCATGAGCGGAAAAACGCCGCCATTTCGTTTATCGGTTTATCTTTCTGATGGTATAGATACCTGTTCTTGCTAATTAAAGACGGTGACGAGCCTCCTCGCATACCTTGTGTTCGCTTTAGAGAAGAATGCCTGTCCTTTTGATACATCAAACAGGACTTCTTCAACAGACCAACCGGAAGTAGAACGGGCCTCTCAGAGCCTTTGTTCCGGAACAATATATGATAACTGCCAAAACATATAGAGATATTTAGAAAAGAAGTAAGCCTTTTCCGAAAATGCTTACTTCTTTCTGACCAAATGCTTCCTTCTTTTTCCGAAAAGTAAGGTGCTTTTCATCTCCGATCGAGGCTTTGAAGGTCGGTTATCCCTGTTTTTCGTGTTCAATAACCCGTTTCTTGCCGTATTTCTCTTCCGGTTGGGCTCTTTTGGAAGAAGACCTCGTCAGCGGAAAAGGCTTTTTGCTGTCTTTCTGAAACCTTGGTTCTTCTTTGTGCTATCTTTGTGTATTTTTTGAAGAGTAGAAGTCAATGTCTGGACTGCTGTAGGGGCGGGTTAACAAGAAATATGGGAGGTTAATTGCTTTGTTAACCCATATTTAATCCCTCTCTTAAGACCATGAAGATACATTTGTTTTCGTCTTTAGTTAAAAAGAGTCAGCAACGCCTTGCTTGATTCCTAATGTTAATTTTAATTCATTATTATTATGAGAGAACGAAAATTAGTAGAAAGAGCCGTAAGGATTTCAGGGATGTTTGTCCTTCTTTCGGGTATGGGACTTCAACCTTGCCTTGCTTCTCACAGCTACAATGCAGCACTTGCCGGAGTGGTGCAGGTAGAACAGCAGAAACAGAAAATAACCGGTTGTGTTCTTGACGTCACGGGTTCTCCGCTTCCCGGGGCTTCTGTATTGGTAAAGGGTGCTCCCGGACGTGGAGCGATCACCGATATGGATGGTAACTTCTCGGTTGAAGCGGAACAGGGAGAGCAACTTGAGATCTCCTTTATTGGAATGGAAACACAAGTCGTGACCGTTTCCGCAAAGACCCGTCTGCAGATCACCCTGAAAGAGGACAGCAAAACCTTGGACGAAGTCGTGGTGGTGGGTTATGGTACACAAAAGAAAGCCAACCTCACCGGAGCCGTAGCCAGTGTTTCGGCAGAGACATTGGAGAGTCGCCCGATCACCAATCTTAGCCAGGGACTACAGGGTATGATCGGTAACCTGAACATTTCCGCCGACAACGGTGCGCCGGGCAAAGGATACGGGTTCAACGTTCGTGGTACTACATCTATAAACTCTTCCGGACCCTTGGTACTGGTCGATGGCGTGCAGATGGATCCCAACATGATCAATCCGGCCGATGTGGAAAGCGTATCGGTATTGAAGGATGCGGCTTCGGCTTCTATTTACGGAACACAGGCAGCCTATGGTGTCGTGCTGATTACCACCAAGAAAGGTAAAGACGAGAAAGCCAAGATTTCGTTCTCGTCCAACTGGTCTATCAATTCGCCTACACGTAAACCGGAGTACATGGATTCGTGGACATTTGCCAATTTCCATAATCTGACCAACCGCAACTCGGGTGGAGGCGATTACTACGATAAGAACTATATGGATCATATCTATGCCTATTATACCGACCCGAAACACAATCTGCCGGTATTTATTGATCCGTCCAATCCCAACAAGTATCTGTATTGCGGCAACACCGACTGGATAGATGAAACCATCAAAGACAACACCCTGATGCAGCAGTACACCCTGTCTCTCAACGGAGGTTCGGGCAAGACCGCCTATTACGGTTCGATAGGTTTCCTCGACCAAGGGGGAACACTGAAACATTACGATGATAAGTACCGCCGTTTCAATGTCAACCTGAACCTGACTTCGGACGTCACCAATTGGTTGCAGGTGCGGTTGAAGACCGTCTATAACAACACTTACCGGGATGCTCCTTACGGAAGTAACAACAGTGACGAGACAGCACAGATCAACAGTGCATTCTACGGTGCCGACCTTCGCCCGATGATGCCGGTATATCATCCGGACGGAAACTTTTCCGGTCAGGGCAGTTGGACGAATATGGTGGCTACCCAGTCCATTTCCGGCGAGCGCAAGAATAAGGAGAACGACCTTTGGCTGACCGGCGGTTTAAAAATCACTCCGCTGAAGGACTGGACCATCAATGTGGACTATACCTATAATATGTATATCCTCTCGAAGAAGCAGCACGGTAAAGAGATATTGGAGCATACGGCCAATCCGGACATTGTAACCGTATTCCCGCATACCACTCCGAGCCGCGTGAAGTTTACCACCGACGACAACTATTACCAGACGTTCAATGCCTATACCGACTACTCCAAGTCTTTGGGTAAACACAACATTAAACTGTTGCTGGGATATAATTACGAAACCAAGAGCTACCGCTGGTTCAATGCCGAACGCGAGAACCTGATCAGTAATGACCTTGCCGGTCTGGGACAGGCTTATGGAGAGAAGTACAACGGGAGCGGCCAGCACTCCTGGGCCACTATGGGATATTTTGCCCGTATCAATTATAACTACGATGAACGCTATCTTCTGGAGTTGAACGGACGTTATGACGGTTCTTCCAAGTTCCCCAAGGACAAGCGTTTCGTATTCTTCCCCTCCGTATCGGCTGCCTGGAGAATCTCGAGCGAGGCTTTCTTCGAACCTGCCAAGAAGATTGTAGATGAACTCAAGATCAGAGCCTCTTATGGTTCGTTGGGCAATCAGTCGGTTGGCGGCGACTATCCTTATATCGCTACCATGGGCACCAATGGCGAGATGGGATACCTGGTGGACGGAAAGAAAATAGCCAGCGTGAGTCCCGGCGGTATCGTCAGTCCTTACCTGACTTGGGAGACTGTACGCCAGATTGACTTGGGTCTCGACTGGGCATTGCTGAACAGCCGCCTGTATGGAACCTTCGACTGGTACATGCGGAAGACACTCGATATGGTGACTAGCGGTACACCGCTTCCTGCCGTACTGGGAACAGGAGCTCCGCAGGCCAATACTGCCGACCTGAAAACAACCGGTTGGGAACTTTCAATGGGATGGAGAGACCGGGTGAACAAAGACTTTTCGTATGACGTAAGTTTCGTATTGTCCGACTATCAGGCAGAAATCACGAAGTTCAATAATCCGCAGAATTTGCTCTCTACCCATTATGTAGGCAAAAAGTGGGGTGAGATCTGGGGATTGGTAACCGAAGGACTTTTCCAGTCGGCAGAAGAGGTAAGTGCCCATGCCGATCAGTCGGAGATCTATGGCGGTGGCTGGTATCCGGGTGATGTGAAGTACAAAGACCTGAACGGTGACGGCAAGATAAACAAGGGAAAGAATACGCTTGACGATCCGGGTGACCAAAAGATTATCGGTAACAGCGAACCGCGTTACAGTTATGGTATTAAAGGCGGATTGCAGTGGCGCGACTTTGACTTTGATGTATTCTTCCAGGGCATCGGCAAGAAGGATGTAGTGTTGGGAGGCAACCAGTTCTGGGGCTTCGGCAACGAATGGCATGTACCTTTCAAACATGCACTCGACTCATGGACCGAAGATAACCGCAATGCTTACTTCCCCCGGTCTACCTACGACAACGTGACCGGTAACCGCGAAACGCAGACCCGTTATCTCCAGAATGCCGCTTATCTGCGCCTGAAGTCTATCACATTGGGATATTCTTTGCCGAAAGCGCTCCTGGCCAAGTGGAAGATAGATCATGTGCGTTTCTACGTAAGCGGACAAAACCTGCTGACGTTCGATCACCTGTTTGACATATACGACCCCGAAACAGTGAGTCTCAGCACTTATCCGCTGACTAAGTCTGTTTCATTCGGATTAAACATTACCCTCTAATACGATAACGATTATGAAAAAGAATAAGATATTACTGATAGCGGCAGTGGCATGTACTTCCATGTTCTCTTCCTGCTCCGATTTACTGGACTTGTATCCCGAAGATTCTCTCTCGGATCCGAAATTCTGGACAAGTGTACAAGACCTTGAACTTTATGCCAACGGCTTTTACGGTATTTTACCGGGGGCGCAGGGACCCGGTGCCGATGATGAATCGGACTGTTACGTGAACGAGAAACCGAAGACCTGGATCTTCAATCTTGAAACGATTCCTACTTCCGGCGGCGGATGGGGAAATGGAGACTGGGGAAACATCCGTTCCTGCAACTATTTTATGGCTCGTTACAAACAGGTGAAAGGGGATGAAAGCCAGATTAACCGTTCGGTAGCCGTGGTCCGCTTCTTCCGTGCCTGGGAGTATGTGTACAAAGTGAAACGCTTTGGCGATGTGCCCTGGTATGAAACCGAGTTGCAGATGGACTCCGAAGAACTGTACAAGGGACGTGATTCCAGAAAAGTCGTGTTCACACACATCCTGGAAGATCTCGATTTTGCCATCGAACACCTTCCGAAGCCTAATGAAACCAAAACCGGCAATATGCATAAGTATGCTGCGTTGGCTTTCAAGTCGAGAGCTTGCCTTTACGAAGCGTCTTTCCGTAAGTATCACGGACTGGGCGACTACGAAGAGTTGTATCGTGAAGCAGCTGATGCAGCCGCACAGGTGATCGAAGAGGGAGGTTACTCCATCTATAAGACCGATAAGCCTTTACAGGATTATTACAACCTGTTTGTACAGGAAGATTTAGCCTCCAATAGCGAGTGTATCATGCCTAGGGTTTATATCACCAAGCTATTGATGCACAACAACACCCGCCAGATGGAAGAGTCGTATACAGGTCTGAGCCGTGCCATGTTTGAACAATACCTATGTGCCGATGGTCTGCCCACCGCAGTCAGTCCGGGATACGAGGAGGCCGACATGCCGATGGATGAGTTGATGCAGCGTGATCCGCGCCTGCGCCAGACGATCGATAATCCGGAACTTCCTTTTAAGGTGCTGAGCGATGGTACGAAACAGTTCAATGCCCTTCCCATAATAGATACCAAATATTGTACTACCGGATATTACGTGATGAAGTATCACTCTACCGATCCCGAACAGTGGAACATCGGGCAGTCTACACTGGATGTGTTTATCTTCCGTTATGCCGAGGTGCTGTTGAACTATGCCGAGGCGAAAGCCGAACTGGGTGAATGTACCCAGGAGGTATTGGACCAGACTGTCAATGAACTGAGAGACCGTGTAGAAATGCCGCATCTGAAAGTAAATGTCGGTTTCACCGATCCGAACTGGCCGGATTATGGTTATGAACTCTCTCCGCTGCTTTACGAAATCCGCCGCGAGCGTGCAGTCGAGTTGGTAGGCGAAGGCTTCCGTTGGGATGACATTGTACGCTGGAAAGCCGGCAAGTTGCTGGAAGCACCGAAGAGTATGCTTGGAATGAAAGTATCGGATAAGCTGAAAGAGCAGTACGACTCCTTCTCCCGTGAATTGACGCAAGACAATCTGCTGATTGTTTATCCGGACAGAACAACCCGCAAATGGGACGATAAACTCTATCTGCATCCGTTGCCTATCGACGAGACAACGATGAATCCGAACTTGTTACCCAATAATCCCGGATGGGAATAAACATTTAAAATGAGAAGAATCATGAAACAGAACATACTGAAGGCAGCCATTCTGGCTGCCGGATTCTGCTGCACAGTGGGATGCAGTGACAATGACAGCGACCTGACCATCTACATACCCGATGCGGGAACTGCCGTGAAAGCCAATTTCTACATTGAAGACGAGCCGTATGTGCAGACTTTTAATGTGGCCGTTACTCCCGAAACCTATCCGCAACTGACGGAATACGGACTGCCTAATGATGCTGTGGTACATCTGCAAGCCGATCCGGGCAAGGTAGACGAGTATAACGCGAAGAACGGAACCGAATATGAACTGCTGCCGGAAGCCGCTTACGACCTGACTGAAGAGGTATTGGTAAAAGCCGGGACACCGAAGTCTGAGGAAGCCGTAATCACGGTTCATGCAAAAGGTAACATCGAGGCGTTCAAGGAGTATCTGCTGCCCGTAAGCATTACTTCGGTGGAGGGAGCGGTAGCCGATCATTGCTGTCAGACCATCTACTTCATCTTCAAAGGTTCGATGGATGCCAGCAACATGGAGTTGCTCGACCGCACCGGATGGGAAGCATTGAGTGCTTCGTCCGAAGAGCCGAAAGAGGGCGATTGGGGACACAGCGGACTGAAAGAAGCTTGTCTGGATGGTGATCTGAATACTTTCTGGGGTACCGACTGGAGTACTCAGCATCCGCAACCACCTCACTGGATTGTTATTGACCTGAAGAAAACAACCCATATCCAGGGATTCGCTTGCCAGGCACGTGAAGAGGGGTATGACGGGCCGAAAGAGGTGACTGTGGAAGTGAGCGATGATAATGCCACCTGGACAGTAGCCGCTAAGTTTAAAGATATTCCGGCACAGGGTGAGTTCCGATCCTTCCTGCCCGCTGCTGTAGATGGACGCTACCTGAAGGTAACCATCACAGCCGTGAACGGCGGACCGCATGTGACGATAAGCGAACTTAATTTATTCTGATATACAAAACTGTAAAATAGACGAACACATGAATCTAAGAAATTTCTTTTTAGCGGCGGGAATCGCTGCTGTAGCGGTACCTGTATGGGGGCAAAAGGCCCCCGAACCCTACGGGCTGACTCCCAGTGCGAGACAGGTAGAGTGGTATAACCGGGAGATGATCGCTTTCTTTCACTTCGGTATCAATACCTTTGAGGAGTATGTAAACGAAGGGGACGGACGTGCTCCGGCAGCTATATTCAATCCTACGGCCCTCGATTGCGGACAGTGGATGCGTACCCTTCAGTCGGCCGGTATCCCCAGTGCCATCATTACAGCCAAACATGCCGATGGGTTCTGCCTTTGGCCCAGTAAATATACGGATTATGGGGTGAAGAACTCTGCCTGGAAGAATGGAAAGGGAGACGTTGTGCGCGAGTTTGTGGATGCTTGCGAGGAGTATGGCATTAAGGCGGGCATCTATCTGGGTCCGCACGACCGGCACGAGCATCTTTCTCCCCTTTATACTACGGAGAAGTACAAGCAGTATTATGGTCACCAGTTGGAAGAATTGATGGGTGACTATGGAAAAGTCTGGGAAACTTGGTGGGACGGTGCCGGAGCAGACGAACTGACTACTCCCGTCTATACTCATTGGTATAAGATTGTGCGAGAGAAGCAACCGGACTGTGTCATTTTCGGGACCAAGAACTCGTATCCTTTTGCCGATGTGCGTTGGATGGGAAATGAGTCCGGCAAAGCCGGTGATCCTTGTTGGTCGACTACCGACTCTGTATGTGTCAGAGATGAATGGAAGAACTATGAAGGGCTGAACGAAGGAGTAAAAGGCGGTGATGCATATATCCCTGCCGAAACCGATGTATCGATCCGTCCCAGTTGGTTTTATCATGCTGAGGAAGACAGCCGCGTGAAAAGCGTAAAGGAACTTTGGGATATTTATTGCACTTCTGTCGGTCACAACAGCGTGTTGCTGCTCAACTTCCCACCTGATCGTCGCGGACTGATTCATCCTACCGATTCACTTCATGCTGCCTTGCTGAAGCAGGGATTGGATGAAACCTTCGGAAACAATCTGTTGGCTAAGGCCAAGGTGAAAGCAACGAACGGACGCGGAGGTAAATTCCGTCCGGAGTTCCTGACAGACAACAATAAGGAAACTTATTTTGCCGGCCGAGACGGAGCCAAAACCTCGGACATCGTTTTCACTCTTCCCCGGCAGACAGAGTTCGACTGCCTGATGATTCAGGAAGTGATCGAATTGGGACACCGCACGACGAAGTGGAGTGTGGAATACTCTAATGATGGCCGTAACTGGACCCCGATACCGGAAGCAACCGATAAGCAGACGGTGGGGTATAAATGGATCGTACGTTTCGAACCGGTAAAAGCCAAACAGGTACGTCTTCGTATCCTCGACGGATTTGCCTGTCCTGCTATCCATACATTCGGAGTGTACAAACAATCGGCTTTATTTCAGTAAAAACAATAGGTAGTTGGGTTGAATATAGGTTTGGGCTGTATCACACAGGCAGACATAGGTTTTGTTGGCGGATACAGCCCTTGGTTTTCTTCCCTGCCTTTTCTTAATATCAATAGTATGCTAAATTTTAAACATCTGTTTCTGGTAAGCGTTGCTCTGTGGTCGGCAGTAGGAATGGTTCGTGCCCAGGAGTTCGATCCGAAGCAAAGCTACGAGATCCATACCCAGAACGGACTTGTCCTGGACAATCAGGAGAGTCTGGATTTAGGTGGTAAGATATTTATTTCTAAAAAGGAACCCCATAAAGAGTCGCAGGTCTGGAATCTGATTCCTTGTGGTGACGGCTGCTACTCCATTGTCAGTCCGCTCACCGAACTGGGAATCGACAATAGCGGCAATGGAAGCAAGGAGTGTCCGGTCATCCAATGGGACCCTAATAAAGAAAATCCCAATCAGCAATGGCGTATCACGGCTTTGCCCAATGGGAATTATTTGTTCACCAGTGTAGCGAGTGGTTATAACCTGGGCTTCCCGGATGCCGGTCTTGTGGCCGAGCCGGTTTACCAGCTCAAACCGGATGCGCAGAAAATAAGCCAGCAATGGAAAATCGTGAAATCGAATCTGAAAGTGGTGGCTGAGGCTTTTAAAACCCGGAGTGATAATGACTGGGAGAATGAACGGATATTTGCCGTTAACAAAGAAGAGGGGCGTTCTACGTTTGTCCCCTTTGCCGATACGGAAGAGATGAAGGGCGATCCTTCGTACACCCGTCCTTGGATACGCAATCAGTCTTCCCGTTATCTGTTGCTGAATGGTGACTGGAAGTTTCATTGGGTGAAGCAACCTTCCGAACGTCCGGTGGATTTCTATAAACCGGGCTATGACGTGTCTGCCTGGAAAGAGATTCCGGTTCCTTCCAATTGGGAGATGCTGGGATACGGAACCCCCATCTATACCAATATCACCTATCCGATACGCAACAATCCGCCCTTTATACAGGGACAGAGAGGATATACGGTAGAGAAAGAGCCTAATGCGGTAGGTTCCTATCGGAGGGAATTCTCTCTGCCGGCCGACTGGAAGAATAAAGAAGTGTTTATCCACTTCGACGGAGTGTACAGCGCTATGTATCTGTGGATCAATGGTAAGAAAGTCGGGTATAGCCAGGGTGCCAACAACGATGCCGAGTTCAACATCACACAGTATGTGAAGCCGGGTAAAAACATATTGGCAGTCGAAGTGTATCGCTGGAGTGACGGCAGCTATCTGGAAGACCAGGATATGTTCCGCCTGAGCGGTATCCACCGGGATGTCTATCTGGTAGCGACTCCGAAACTTCGCCTGCGCGACGTGCATCTTACTTCTGTCATCAGTGACCGTTTCGACAAGGCCGACTTATGTGTCAAAGCAGACGTGAAGAACTATGGCAAGTCTGCTGTGAATGCCTCCGTACGCATAGCTCTGCTGGATGCCGGTGGCAAAACTTTGCGTACGTTTACAACTGCGGTCGGTAATCTGGCTGCCGGAAAAGAGATCTGTCTGCCTGCAAAAGCAAGTATTCGTGATCCCCAACTCTGGAGCGCCGAAACACCTTATCTGTATACTGTGAATCTGGAATTGCTGGATGCTTCCGGCAAGGTGCTCGAGGCAACTACCCAGCAATATGGTTTCCGCAAAATTGAAATACGTGACAATAAAGTGTATATCAATGATGCATTGGTGTTGTTCAAGGGTGCCAATCGTCACGATATTCATCCCCGTTTCGGTAAAGCGGTACCTGTAGAAAGCATGATAGAGGATATTCTTCTCTTTAAGCGTTTCAACCTGAACACCATTCGTACCAGTCATTATCCGAATGATCCGAAGATGTATGCTCTGTTTGACTACTATGGACTTTACGTAATGGACGAAGCCGATCTGGAATGTCATGGCAACATGATGCTGACTAAGCGGGAAAGTTGGAAAGCAGCCTTTGTCGACCGGGTGGTACGTATGGTGGAACGGGACAAGAACCATCCTTCCGTAATCTTCTGGTCGATGGGGAATGAATCGGGCGGAGGACCCAATTTCGAGGCCGCTTATCAGGCTGCCAGAGAGATTGACGCACGGTTCATCCATTATGAAGGAATGAATGATGTTGCCGATATGGACTCACGGATGTATCCATCCATCGAAAGTATGATAGCTCAGGACAACGAGCCGCGCAATAAACCTTTCTTTTTATGTGAGTATGCACATGCCATGGGAAATGCTGTCGGTAACCTGGAAGAATATTGGGACTATATTGCCAATCAGTCTAAACGCATGATCGGAGGTTGTATCTGGGACTGGGTGGATCAAGGCATCAATAAACCCGGAGAAGCGCCGGACCGTTATTATTTCGGGGGCAGCTTCGGTGATCGTCCCAACGACAATGATTTTTGTTGTAACGGACTGGTGACACCCGACCGTAGAGTTACTCCTAAGTTATGGGAAGTGAAAAAGGTATACCAATATATGACTTTTGAAGAAGTGGGAGAGAACAATGTGGGATTACGCAATCATTATTCATTCCTGAATATGCGTCATTTCAACCTGCGTTATGTCATCCTCAAAGACGGGGTGCCTGTTGCGGAAGAGGAGTTCGGACTGCCTGACGGCAAGCCGGGTGAACACCGTACGATCCATATCCCTTATCTCCGTCACTTGACGGAAGATGCCGATTACCACATCAACCTGGAAGTGAAGTTGAAGCATGACTGCGTCTGGGCTAAAGCCGGACATGTAGTGGCAACGGAGCAGTTCTTACTAAGAGAGAGAAAACAGAAAACGGAGGTTCCGGAACTCTCTGCTTCCCTGCAGGTGGTAGAAGAACGTCAGTACATCCGTTTCCGTGCTCCGGGTACCGAGATCTCATTTGATTCAAAGACAGGCATGATGATCGGTCTCCGATATGACGGACAAAACATGATACACGGTCAGCAAGGACCGGCGTTGAACTGGTATCGTTCCATCAGTAATGATCCTCGCGAATGGATTCAGCCTGTGGTTGCATTGCGTGGTTTTGACTGGAAACTGGCGGAAGACGGAAAGTCGGCGTCTGTTCAGTCTCAGATAGAGGTCAAAGTTGGGCAAGTCAATATACCGTATACAGTCAAATACCGTGTTTACAGTAACGGCAGGGTCGATGTGGCAGCCGACTTTACGACAGAAAGTAATTTCGATCTACCTCGTCTGGGTTTGCAAATGTTCCTCAATCCTTCACTGGAACAAGTCGAATGGTATGGCCGCGGCCCGATGGAGAACTATCGTGACCGGAAGAACGCAGCCTACATGGGACGCTACAAAACGACTGTTACGGATATGGCCGAACATTATGCGCGGGCGCAAACAATGGGCGGACGCACAGATACACACTGGCTGGCGTTGACAGACGGACAAGGGAAAGGACTCAGGATAACCGCAACGGATACGTTGGATTTCAGTGCCCAACATTACACGGATAAAGATTTATGGCAGGTAAAATATGGACATGATTTGTCTGATATCCACCGTGCGGAGGTTGTTCTCAATTTAGATTGTATTCAGCGTGGATTGGGCAATGCCAGTTGCGGACCGGGACCGCGTCCCCATTATGAAATCCGGAAGGATACGGTTTATAGTTATTCTTTCCGAATGGAACCATTAAGATAAGGATTGTTATCCGGACAAGGAGACCTATGGTCGTTCCGGATGTTGAATCTGTTTGAAGTTTTGCGCCCTGCTCCTCAAAGTCGGAACTTTGAGAGAGCAGGGCGCAATATCTTTCGGAGTGTGTCCCGCAAAGGTCTTTTCTATCTTATTCTTCTCCGACCTTGATACCGAAACCGGCTTTGCGCAAATCGTTCCAATATCCGGGGTATGATTTGGAGACTACTTGAGGTTCGTCTATTTGTATTGTCGGATAATGAATTGCTGCCGGAGCAAAAGCCATAGCCATGCGATGATCCTCGTAAGTCTTGATAACGGGACATGCCTGTTGTTCCACGCGTTCACCGTCCCAGGAAAGGATACTGTCGTTTTTGTCATGCAATATATACCCGAGCTTTTTCATCTCTGTTTTAAGGGCTTCGATCCGGTCTGTCTCTTTTATTTTGAGGCTTTGCAGCCCGGTGAAGCGGAAAGGTACATTGAGCAGTGCGCAGGTCACAACAAAGGTCTGTGCCAAGTCGGGAATATCGACAAAATCTTCATCCAGCCGTTCGACACATGTACCATTCTTCTTCAGTCGTATACCTGTTTCCGTATATTCGGTTGCCACTCCCAGGCGGGCAAATACTTCTGCTCCGCGGCTGTCGCCTTGATAACTGTGGCGGAACAGTCCGGTCAGTTCTATATTTGCTTGGGGAGACAGAGCAGCTATCTGATACCAGTAAGAAGCTGCACTCCAGTCGCTTTCGACGGTAAACGGAAGGCAGTGGTAAGGTTGTGGATCAACCAGGATACTCTGGTCGGATGTCCACGAAGCCGAGGCGCCGAAATCTTTCATCAATTGCAAAGTCAGGTTGATGTAAGGTCTTGAGACGATTTCTCCGGTCAACCGGAGTTGCAAACCGTTTTTCAGTACCGGACCGATCATCAACAGGGCTGATATGTATTGTGAACTCACATTTCCTTTTAAAGTGATTTCGCTGCCCGTGAGCTCTGTACCCTCAATCCGTAAGGGTGGGAAGCCCTCATTCCGAACATATTCTATATGGGCTCCCAGTTCGCGCAAGGCGTTCACTAATATCTGTATGGGGCGTTGCTGCATCCGTTCCGTTCCGGTGATGGTATGGATACCCGGAGTACTGCTCAGATAAGCCGTCAGAAAGCGCATGGCCGTTCCGGCCGCAAAAATATCAATCACTTCATTGCCTTCGGTCAGAGCTTTTATCATCACCTGCGTATCATCGCAGTCGGACAAGTTCGAAAGTACATCGTCTCCTTTTGACAGAGCATGGATGATAAGGGCACGATTGCTGATACTTTTGGATGCCGGAAGCTGGATAGTGGCCTTTATCTGCGAAGGCGCTGAGAGTAGATAACGCATGGTCTTTGTTGCTATAGTTATATTCGGTTGCAAAAATAGGAAATCTATTCTTTTTTGCCCCTATCCTCTTCCTAAAATATTAAGGATATGAACGGAATCCAATATACATTAACGAAGCGAACAAACAGCTAAAAAATAGGTTGTTTAAGGTCCTAAGGACATTTTGTTTATAAAAAAATGTCAAGAAGTAGCTCCATATTTCTGTAATATGATACCAAAAGACTTGTGTAGTTACGGGGTTAATGTAGTTATTTTACTTTTGTATCAACAAAGAAAGGATTCTGATGCCAAACAGGGATAGTGAGAAATTGATAACGGATGGTTATACTACGACTTTATTGGGGGATGAACTCATGGTTTGTGAGAACATGAAGCACATTCGTGTGACGTCTGTTCCGTCCTACACTGAAGTTGGGATGATCATTTTGTGTTTGAGAGGTACTGCCAAGATCTGTATCTTTGATAATATTCATATTCTTGCTAAGAATGAACTGGCGGTTATTCTGCCGGGTCAGTTGGTTTCGATAACCGAACTAAGTCATGATTTTCTTTGTAATATAGTTGTGCTGTCGCGTGCACTTTTTGATGATACGTTGAGTGGGTTCAGTCGTTTTTCTCCTCTTTTCTTTGTTTACATGAGAAGCCATTATTGGTATGAATTGACAGGAGAAGAGATTGAGCGGTTCAAACTTTTTTATGGATCACTCTCACAGCGGGCAAAAGACCCTACCCATTTTTTCAGGAGAGAGTCTGTATTGTTGTTACTGAGAATCTTTTATCTGGATATCTATAACGAATATTACAGCAAATCTCATTTGATGAAAGGGGGATCGGATATGGGTAAGAGTAAGCTGGCGCATGATTTTTTCTGTTTAATTATGCAGCATTACCGAGGACACAAGGATGTCGCTTTCTATGCCGATAAGTTATGCATCACTTCCAAGTATCTGTCAATGGTGATAAAAGAGGCGAGCGGAAAGACAGCAAAAGATTGGATTGTAGAGTATGCCATATTGGAGATCAAAGCCATGTTGAAGAACTCTACCATGAATATACAGGAGATATCTATTAAAACGAACTTTGCGAACCAGTCGTCGTTGGGGCGTTTTTTTAGAAAGCACACAGGAATGACGCTTACAGAATATCGTATGCATCGATAAATAGTGGCTTAAATGAAACAAGAAAAACAAACCGAACTGTTGCGGACTCAGCAGATGCTGAATGAAGTGAACCGCAAGTTGTTAATGACGCTTGGGGTCGCGGAAGTTTTTCCATGGAAGTGGGAACTGGCAGAGCATATGGTATGGTTTGATGCCCGTCCGTCGGACGATCCTGCAGGATGGGAGATTTTTCATAATGATTCGTTTCCGGTTTCTATAGCGCGTGTTTATCAAGGTATCTATAAGGAAGACCGCCTTCGGGTGATTGAAGCTTGTCGGGGGATACTGAAAGGCAAAATGAAGAAAGTGGTGGTCGAGCTTCGTTTCTGGGCCAAAAAGAGAGAGGGATTGGTATTGGAGTGGTTGGAGATGCATGCCATTCCCGGGAAGGTTGATGAAAATGGCAGACTGTTGACTGTAGAGGGATCGCTGATGTCCATTACCAGGCAAAAAGTTATGGAAGAAGAACTGACCGCAGCTAAAGAGAAAGCAGAAGAAGCCAATCGGTTGAAATCGGCATTGATTGCTAATATGAATCATGAGATACGTACACCGTTGAATGCGATTGTAGGTTTTGCATCTTTGCTCTCTATCATAGATGACGAAAAAGAGCAACAGGAGTATATCGGATTGATACAGAGTAATACGGAGCATCTTTTGCGATTGATGAACGATGTTATCGATCTCTCCAATATTGAGTCGGGCGTTATGGACATAGTCGGTTCGGATGTAGTCCTCGATTCATTGATGAAAGAGATGGAATTGACGTATGTTTCCAAAGCAGAAACAAACAACCTGGTTTTGGCTTGGGATCGGGAGCAGTCGAATGGTCACATCTATACAGATCGGGACAGGCTGATACAGATATTGGAGCACTTATTGGATAATGCTATTAAATTTACAACAAAGGGGACCGTTCGTTGGGGGTATCAAGAGAAAGAGAATGGTCAAATTAGGTTTTATGTGACGGATACCGGATGTGGTATTCCTAACGATAAAAAGGAAGTGATATTTGAACGATTTGTGAAACTTGATAGCTTTACCCAAGGGCTTGGATTGGGATTGTCCCTTTGTAAAATTATTATTGAGCGTATGCACGGAGCGATTGGAGTGGAATCGGAAGTTGGAGAAGGATCGACTTTCTGGTTTACTATCCCCAATTTATCCGACAATCATATTTAAAATCTACGGATGAGTGACCGTGAGGTTCCCTGAAAAGGACTTCTGTAGCAAGTTGATGATTCCCATCGGCTTGATGTTTGTTTTGTTTGTGATGAGGTCACCGTTTCAGCGGAAACAATGATCCCACGTTGGCACTTCGACAGATAGATCTTTTTGTCTGTCGGGGTGCCAACATTCTTTTATTTTAGACAGAATGTTGGAGAATCGGTAGATTTACACTACTTTTGGTACCACAATCGGATGTCCGGTTGAATTAACCCTTTTATAACGACACGATATGAAATTTGTTAACCGATTCTTTATGATTCTTGTGGCACTATGTCTGGTTTGCCCCGGCGTTAGTGCAGTTGTTAATCCCAAACCTTTTGTGATTCCCGAACTGAAAGAGTGGAAAGGTGCCGAAGGGGCATTTGTACCGACTGAAACAACAAAAATAGTCTGTCCTGTCAATCAGCCGGAACTATTGCGCATTGCCCGTATGCTGGCCGATGACTGTGAAACGATGTTCGGTCACAAACCGGAGGTAGTACAAGGTAAAGGCGGAGCCGGTGATGTTATTCTTGCCATTCGTGCAGATAAGAAGTTGGGCAAAGAAGGCTATACGGTGAAAGTTACCGATCGTATCTTGCTGACTGCTCCCGAAAGCATAGGGGTATATTGGGGAACCCGTACGCTGCTTCAGATTGCGGAACAGAGCGAAAATCATCAGTTTCCGAAAGGTACTTTGCGTGACTTTCCGGACTACGCTATGCGTGGCTTTATGATAGATTGCGGTCGAAAGTTTATTCCTCTTTCTTTCCTTCAGGATTATGTGAAGATTATGGCTTATTACAAGATGAATACTTTGCAGATTCACTTGAATGATAATGGCTTTAAACAGTTCTTCGGGCACGATTGGTCGAAAACTTATGCAGCCTTCCGTTTGGAGTCGGATACTTATCCGGGCTTGGCTGCCGAAGACGGCTATTACACCAAGCGTGAATTTATCGATTTACAAAAGTTGGCTGAGAACCTTTACGTAGAAATCATTCCCGAGATTGATGCTCCGGCGCATACTCTTGCCTTTACACATTATAAACCGGAGATCGGCAGTAAAGAGTACGGCATGGACCATCTCGATCTGTTTAATCCTGAAACGTATAAGTTTATGGATGGACTCTTTAAGGAGTATCTGGAAGGGGACGAACCTGTATTCCGTGGAAAGAAAGTGCATATCGGTACTGACGAATACTCAAATAAGAAAAAAGATGTAGTAGAGAAGTTCCGTGCTTTCACCGACCATTATATCCGCTATGTAGAGAGCTTTGGCAAACAGGCTTGTGTATGGGGAGCACTGACGCATGCCAAAGGTGATACACCGGTGAAATCGGAGAATGTGATCATGAGTGCATGGTACAATGGCTATGCCAACCCGAAAGACATGATAGAGCAAGGCTATAAATTGATTAGTATTCCTGACGGGCTGGTATACATTGTTCCGGCTGCCGGATACTATTATGATTATCTGAACACGAAGTATTTGTACGAAAATTGGACTCCTGTACAGATTGGAAAGGCTGTTTTCCCGGAGAAAGATCCGTCTATCCTCGGTGGTATGTTTGCCGTATGGAACGATCATGTAGGCAATGGCATCTCGACAAAAGATATTCATCACCGCGTTTATCCGGCTTTGCAGACTTTGGCTGTGAAGATGTGGACCGGAAAAGATGTATCTGTTCCGTATGCTGACTTTGATAAACAACGCAATGCCATCAGTGAGGCTCCGGGTGTTAATCAACTCGGCCGTATCGGTACTACACCGGGATTGGTGTATGAACAGGCTTCCGTTGCTCCCAATAGCGAGACTCCTCACCGTGAAATCGGTTACGATTATCTGGTAACATTTGATATTGACGGAGCCGATGAAGCAAAGGGTACGGAACTGTTCCGTTCGCCGGATGCCGTATTTTATCTTTCCGATCCGATCCGTGGCATGTTGGGTTTTGCCCGTGACGGTTATTTGAATACATTTAGTCACCGTATCCACAAAGGTGAGAAAGCAACCATCGGTATCAGTGGTGACAATAAGTCGACCCGTCTACTTATCAATGGACAGGTAGTAGAGGAAATGAATACTCAAAAACTTTACTATAATGCCGGGAAAGATTCTATGAATTATGTTCGCACTTTAGTCTTCCCGCTAGAGAAAGCCGGAAAGTTTGATAGTAAGATTACAAATCTGAAGGTTTATAAGAAATAAGATAGTAACTCAATAAGATAGAGGGAGTTAAGCCGCGTGCTTAACTCTCCTTTCTTTTATATTTAAAGTTGAGCCCCTGGCCGGTATATTCCGATCAGGGGCTCAATTGCTATTTATCTATTTAAAGAGAATTCTGCCAGGTTCAGATTTGTACATGTCTGAATATAAATCGTCTACATGGGACTATTGCATATGGGGCGTATCCGATTTTATGGAAGTAGCCATACTCAAATGTTCATCCTATGATCCATTTGCTGCCCGGTATGAATGAAATGAGTTTTGAAGTTATGAAGCAACAGATAAATGTACTGACTGCAATGCATGGTATAGCGGCAACAGTAGGCAGTGCCAGGGTATACTTAAAGACTGTTGCCCATAATCCTAGCCAGAAGATATGCATTAGATACATACCGTAGCTGAGCTTTGACATTTCTGTTATGATTCGTGGAGCTTTTGAGCTATTGATACACGTAAACATGAGAAATGTACCCGCTGTGAGCAGTACACAGTTGATTGTACAGAAGGCCCATCCTATTTCTATTACGGGAGTGGAAAGAGTCTCACCGGGTATAGCCTGGCTATAGAATGAATAGATGGTTAATACGGCTCCGATAACCATTAAAATGGTTCCTATGATGAAGCGTTTTGAACGACTCCACGTAAGGTGAGTATGTATATAATGTGCCAGCACGAGGTAACCCAGATAGCCTGAGAAGTACCATAGCATGTGATATTCGTTCCAGAAACATTGTCCCCATACTTCACCACACCAACGGTTGAGATATGGGATGCATGTTGATAACAGAAACAACCCTATGAAGAAGCGTTCTTCTTTTGCCGAAGCTTTTCTCAGCCATGGAGATATTATAGGTATGAATAGATAAAGACTGATTAGAGGATACATAAACCACAGATGTCCTGCAAGTGTCGGGAAGTTCAAGAAAATTCGTGATAGATCCGTTAATGATGTCTCTCCGTTTATCTGTCCCCACAACATTGGTAAGGTGCTGTATAGTATCATGAATATGAAAAATGGTGGTATGATACGAAGGAATCGCTGGCGATAAAATTGCCATGTAGTTTGTTCTTCTTTCATCGGAGCAAGGAGAAAGGCGGAGACAATCATGAATAATGGTACTGCCATGCGTGAAAAGCCATCGTATACAGCTACCCATAAGCGGTCTGCCTCACTGGCTAAATAAGATTGCGGTCCGGCCATGTCCGTGGATCCGGCGGCACCGTAAAAGTTTTCACTGGAGTGTACAATCATAACGAGAAAGCACGCAAATACGCGTACATAATCTAAAAAAACAATGCGTTTCATTTTCTGTTTGAGTTTTTTATTAATAAGATGTTCTTTGTGTTGTCTTTTTTATGTGCAGCATTATTCATAATAGAAATATTTCATTGATTTTCAGGGCGCTGCTTTATTTGACGCAAAGATAGAAAAAAACTTGAGATACTGAGCAACAAACGGAAAGAATCCGTGCAACTGCATTGAATATTCAACATTTTTTTTAATATCCGATATCCGGTACTGTTTGATAAAACATAAATCCCAGTTAAATATCCTGTTTTGGGGAGCACCTACGTCTGCACCGTATGATAGTTCTGAAGTGCTCTAAAAGAAAAAAGCATCGATAATCTTACAATTATCAATGCTTTGTGGTTAGTCGGGGTGACTGGATTCGAACCAGCGACCACACGCCCCCCAGACGCGTACTCTAACCGGGCTGAGCTACACCCCGAATTGCGGATGCAAAAGTAGAATTTTATTTTGAATAAGCAAAATATTCGGATGGTTTATTTCTTTTAAATTGTTTTTTCTTGCTAAGGAAGCGCTCTGGGAAGTAGTAATCTAATTAACATTGTTAATTTGGAAGTTTTAGGTTGAACGTCTTTTTTGCAAATCACTTGTTCTTTATCAACAAAGAACAAGTGATTTGTTTCTAAAAGATTAGTTTTAACGCTCTGTTAAAACTAATCTTTTAGAAATAAATAATTAACAATATAATATTTTGATAAATAATGTGTTATGGAATTTTTTCTAATAAATCCCAGAACCGTTGTGGGAGGTGGATATTCTCTGTAGTTGTGGCTTTAGCAAATAGTGGAGCTATTTCTTGAGGAGTAAATCCGGCTATGCCACATCCTATTTCCGTAACCAGAAAAGTCATTTCCGGATGTTTATTTGCAAATTGAATAAATTCGTCTACATAAGGGCGGATTGTTTCTACTCCACCCTGCATGGTCGGTATTCCGTAAGTTTGTCCTTGCAAACCTACACCTTGTCCCCAGATGGCACCCCATTTGTTCATTGCCAAAAGGGCGGCACCACCGCCATGATGCCCGGACAGATTGCTGCCGAAAACGAATATTTCATTGGGTTGCAATCGTTCGATGTGATTGGAGGTAACTCTTTGTTTCATTTATCTTATTTTCTACATTCCCATACATTCCCGATAGAAGTCGAACATTTCGAAAATGGTATCTTTATCTGCTGTCCGGTTGATACTGATATCGCCGATTTCCTTTAGGAGTGTGAAATTTATGACACCTGCACTGTTTTTCTTATCATGTTGCATGAATTCGTATAAACGGTCGTATTGCTTACAGTCGAAATGGAAAGCTCCATAATTATCTTTTATAAATTGGATGGTCTGACGCATTTTTTCCTTTGGGAAGCCGGCTTTGAGATGTGATAGATAGAGTTCACAAACAATGCCCCAAGCTACGGCATATCCGTGAAGAACCGGACGATTCTCAGCAAGCGCCAGACTTTCGAAAGCGTGTCCTACGGTATGTCCCAGGTTTAATGCTTTGCGGATGCCGTGTTCGAATGGATCTTGTTCCACTATATCTTCTTTCACTTGTACGGAGTGGCCTACCAATTTTTTCAGATATCCGTAATCCATCTTCTCCGTATCGAATGCAAGCAGTTCAGCCCAGTGAGAGGTGTTGCTGATCAGTCCGTGTTTTAGCATCTCGGCGTATCCCGAAAAGAAATTATGTGCATCGAGTGTACGGAGAAACTCTGTTTCGATTAATACACTGGCTGCCGGTGCAAAGGCACCTATCTCGTTTTTCAATCCGTTGAAATTAATGCCGGTTTTCCCGCCAACAGAAGCATCTACCATTGCCAGCAGGGTGGTGGGAATATTGATATAGGCAATGCCGCGTTTGAAGGTTGCGGCTGCAAATCCACCTAAATCAGTGACCATTCCGCCCCCGAGATTGATGAGGAGCGAGTGACGGGTAGCGCCTTTTTCACTTAATACCTGCCAGACAGAGGCCAGGGTTTCGAGTGTTTTATGTACGTCTTCGGCTCCGATGGTGATTTCGACAGCATCTTTCAGGATTGATAAGCCTGCCAGTTGAGAAAGGCAGAGACGGTGAGTATGATCGTCAGTGAGAATGAACAGGCGGTCGTGTGGGCAGTTGTCGATGGCACGTTTAAGACTACTTTCCAGATCTTCACAAAGGATGACTTCTTGTTTACTCATAATGGTTCTATGTTTTTTTATGTACTGCAAAGATAGGAGTTCGGAGATAAATAGTGAAACTTAGCACTTAAAAATGTAAAACATGGGGTTCTGTTTGTGAGAAAAAGCTATCTTTGTGACATTAAATTTAGATAAGATGAAAGCATTATTACCTGTATTCTGCCGTCCTTTAGGATATGTGATTCTTGTTATTTCTATGTTTATTCCATTCCTGTTATTGATGCAGGGAATGGTAACGGACAGTAACTTATTATTTTATAAAGAGTGTATTAAACTGCTGATGATATTGGGAGCAATGATGATTATTTTTGCTTTATCACGTAATGAAGGTCGTGAAACAGAGATTATACGGAACAAAGCTACTCGTAATGCTATTTTTCTGACTGTGCTTTTTTTGTTTGGCGGGATGCTTTATCGGGTAGCAACAGGAGATATCATGACCGTAGATACCTCTTCTTTTCTTATTTTTCTTATTATCAATGTACTCTGCCTTGAATTTGGTATGCAAAAAGCGCGAATCGATAAAATCTTTAAAAGATAATTGTGTTTAAATTAAACCTTTTGCTTTGAAGGTTGTCAAACAAACGATTGTTATTATTCAACCTACAGGCAAATGAAGAAACTATTGATCTGGACGGTGTTGCTGCTGACAGCTACCCTATCCACTTATGCGCAAAACAAAATTGTAACCGTATCGGGCCGTGTAATAGAGGCCGGTACGAAGGAACCGGTCGAACTCGCTGCTGTGCAGTTATTATCTCTCCCTGACAGTGCTCAGGTAGCGGGTATGACCACTTCGACACAAGGCTACTTTTCTTTATCCAAGCAGAAACCGGGAAAATATCTGCTTAAAGTATCTTTCATCGGGTATGTCACTAAAATTATTCCTGTGCAGCTAACAGCTAATGTTCCTGCAAAAAAGATGGGGAATATTGAACTGGCAACTGATGCTGTCATGCTGCAAGAAGCGGTTGTGGTAGCAGAAGCTCCGCAAGTGACGGTTGTAGAAGATACGTTAATGTACAATTCCAGTGCTTACCGTACACCTGAGGGGGCTATGTTGGAAGAATTGGTCAAGAAACTTCCGGGCGCTGAAATTGATGATGACGGTAATGTGAAAATCAATGGTAAGGATCTGAAGAAAATTATGGTTGATGGTAAGGAGTTTTTCGGTGGAGACGTGAAAACCGGTTTGAAGAATCTTCCGGTAGACATGGTCGATAAACTGAAAACTTATGATAAAAAGTCGGATCTGGCACGTGTGACGGGGATTGATGACGGTGAAGAAGAAACGGTACTCGACTTGACAGTGAAAAAAGGGATGAATCAGGGATGGTTTGGTAATGCAGATTTGGGAGCCGGTACTAAAGATCGCTATACCGGACGAATGATGCTGAACCGCTTTGTCGATAAAACCCAGTTCTCTATTATAGGCTCGGCGAATAATGTAAATGATCAGGGATTCTCCGGAGGGGGTGGCGGTCCGCGCTGGCGTAGTAACAATGGCTTGAATGCTACTAAAATGTTGGGTGCTAACTTTGCGACCCAGACCAACAAGCTAGAACTGGGAGGTAGTGTACGATATAACTTCCAGGATGCTGATATCTCAAGTATCAATTCTTCCGAACGTTTCCTTCAGAATGGCAATTCATATTCTAATTCGAATAATAAGAACCGGAATAAAGGAACAAACCTGAATGCTGACTTCCGTATGGAATGGAAACCGGATACTTTGACAAATATTATCTTTCGCCCTAATTTCTCCTATGGGAGGACAAATAATGCTTCTCGCTCTGAATCGGGCACTTTCAATGAAGATCCTTTCAATCTGATCGTAAATCCAAATGATTATCTGAATTTTGATAATTTGTCTGACGATCCGTTGAAAGACATTCGTGTGAATGCCACCAATAGTGCTTCGTTGTCTAAAGGCAAAAGTCTTTCGGGAAACGCCACTTTACAGGTTAACCGAAAATTGAATAATAGAGGACGTAACCTGACTTTCCGTGGAGTCTTTGGATATGGTGATAATGATAACGATCAGTATACACAGTCTGAAACACGTTATTACCAATTGCTGAATCATTTGGGAGGTGACTCTATCCTATATCGTAATCAATATATTACAACTCCTACACGCAACTATAACTATACGGCCCAAGTGACTTATAGCGAACCCATTGCCAAGGCCACTTTCTTGCAGTTCAGTTATCAGTTTCAGTATAAATATAGCAAGAGTGACAAGACCACGTTCGATTTGCTCGATTATCCGGACTGGGCTATCGGCGGAGCTCTCCCTTCCGGGTATGAGTCTCATGCAGTGGACAGCTTGAGCAAGAATGCTGAATATCGTTATTATAACCATGACGCTTCAGTGGGGTTGCGTTTCATTCGTCCGAAGTATCAGTTGAATGTGGGCATGTCTTTCCAACCACAGAACTCTACCTTGTCTTATAAAAAAGGAGACTATATGATTGATACAACACATACTGTATTCAACTTCGCACCGAATATGGACTTGCGTTTCCGTTTCTCAAAAGTAAGTCAGTTGCGTTTCACCTATCGGGGACGTAGCAATCAGCCTACTATGGAGAACTTATTGCCTATAACCGATAACTCCAATCCGTTGAATATACGTATGGGTAATCCCGGATTGAAGCCTTCTTTTGCACATACGATGCGTTTGTTCTATAATACATATAATGCAGAAAAACAGCGTGGAATCATGACTCACTTTAGCTTTACAGCTACACAGAACAGCATCAGTAACAGTACTCGCTATAATGAAGAAACCGGTGGATTGATTACACGACCGGAGAATATCAATGGTAATTGGAATGCGTTTGGTATGTTCGGTTTCAATACAGCTTTAAAGAATAAGAAGTATACGATTAATACTTTCACTAATGTGAACTACCAGAATAATGTGGCGTTCCTTTATAATCAGGATACGAAAAACAATGATAGAAATACAAGTACAGGCCTGACATTAGGTGAGAGAGTAACAGGTTCCTATCGCAATGATTGGTTTGAATTTTCTTTGAACGGTTCGATCAATTACACAGCCGAACGCAATAAACTTCGTCCGGAGAACAATCAGGAACCTTATACATATTCTTATGGAGCAAGTACCAATATTACGATGCCTTGGAAAATGACTTTGGCTACAAACATCGCCAATCAAAGTCGTCGCGGCTATCGTGACTCAAGCATGAACCGTGACGAACTTATCTGGAATGCACAACTTGCCCAGTCATTGCTGAAAGGTGCTGCTACTGTTAGTTTTGAGGTTTATGATATTTTGAGACAACAGAGTAACATCAGCCGTTCATTGTCAGCCGATATGCGTTCGGTATCCGAATATAACGGTATTAATAGTTACTGTATGGTACACTTTATCTACCGTCTGAATATCTTCGGCAGTAAAGCTGCTCGAGAAAAGATGATGAATAGTGGTAGAAGAGGTTTTGGTGGACCCGGTAGAGGTCCCGGCGGTGGCTTTGGTGTCGGACATCCCCGCTTTTAATAAGATATCTTGTTAACACAGGCAACTTCCCTCCGGACCGATGCAAAATCTCTTTAATTTTGTATCGGTCCGGAGGGATTATCGTTTTGAATCGGGACAGTTGTTGTTCGTATCCGATATTTTCCATACATTTGTTCTTTGTATAATCCGCGGAGGGCGAATATGATAGATTGGAACTACATAGCAAGTGTAATAGCTACCGTTGCCTTTGATATTATTTATTTCGGGGCTATTATCGGTACGATTGTCATCGTGATTCTCGACAATCGTAATCCGGTGAAGACAATGGCATGGATTCTGATCCTGATGTTTCTTCCGGTTGTAGGGTTGGTTTTCTATTTCTTTTTTGGGCGTAGCCAAAGGCGTGAGAAGATTATCGGTAAGAAAAGTTATGACCGTTTGCTTAAAAAACCGATGGCAGAGTATTTGGCGCAGAACTGCTGTGAAACGCCGAAGGAATATGCACGGCTGATACAGCTGTTCCAGAATACGAACCAGGCTTTTCCGTTTGAGGGAAATCGGGTCGATATTTACACTGGCGGATATTCTAAACTACAAGCTCTGTTGAGAGAGCTGCAAAAGGCGAGGCTTCATATTCATATGGAATATTACATCTTTGAGGATGATCCTGTGGGACGATTGGTACGTGATGTACTGATCGAGAAAGCGCGGGAGGGAGTCGAGGTGCGTGTGATCTATGACGATGTAGGATGTTGGCATGTTCCTCATCGCTTTTTCGAAGAGATGAGAGATGCAGGAATTGAGGTACGCAGTTTTTTGAAGGTCCGTTTTCCCTTGTTCACGAGTAAAGTGAATTATCGCAATCACCGGAAGATTGTGGTGATTGACGGACGTATTGGATTTATCGGTGGAATGAATCTTGCCGAACGTTATATGCGTGGCTTTTCGTGGGGAATCTGGAGAGATACGCATATATTGCTTGAAGGAAAAGCGGTACATGGTCTTCAGACTGCTTTTTTGCTCGATTGGTATTTCGTGGATCGCACTCTGATCACTGCTTCGCGCTACTTTCCTAAGATAGAAGCTTATGGCAATTCTTTGGTACAGATTGTGACAAGTGAACCGATCGGTCCCTGGAAAGAGATTATGCAAGGGTTGACAGTAGCCATATCCGGTGCTAAGAAATATTTCTATATGCAGACGCCTTACTTCTTACCTACCGAACAAATTTTGGGTGCAATGCAGACTGCTGCATTGGCGGGAGTAGATATCCGGTTAATGTTGCCTGAGCATGCGGATAATCGTGTTACACATTTGGGCTCCTGTTCTTATCTGGCAGATGTATTGCGTGCAGGAGTCAAGGTCTATTTTTATAAAAAGGGTTTCCTGCATTCTAAATTAATGGTTTCGGATGATATGCTTTCGACAGTGGGGTCTACCAATCTCGATTTCCGTAGTTTTGAACATAATTTTGAAGTAAATGCCTTTATGTACGATATGGAGACAGCATTGCAGATGCGGGAGATTTTCTTGCAGGATCAGCGGGAAAGTACTCAGATTTTCCTGAAGAGCTGGGAAAAACGTTCTTCGCGTCAGAAGGCAATGGAGTCTGTAGTTCGATTATTGGCTCCGTTGCTATAAGGAAAACCTTCTTCAATCTATCTGAAGAAGGAAAAATTGACACTTCCGTATACCCTTCTTTCTATAAAGTGGGGATGATCTTCAAAGTTATTCTTTTTGCCATGTTCCAGAACGAACAGGCCATCCTCTTTCAGCAGGTTGTTCTTGAAAATTAAATCCGGAATTGTTTCCAACTCTTTTAGTTCATAGGGAGGATCGGCAAAAATGAAATCAAACCGTTCATGACTGCCATTTATGAATTTAAATACATCTCCACGGATAGGCAGGCATTTGTCTGTTTGCACCTCTTTCATGATTTTGCTGATGAAAGCATGATGGGCTCCGTCTTTCTCCACACTGATGACGCGGTCACACCCACGTGAAACCAGCTCTATACTGATACTGCCTGTACCGGCAAACAGATCGAGAGCAACAATGCCCTCTTCAAAATCCATGTAATTGGATAATACATTAAACAGATTCTCTTTGGCAAAATCTGTTGTCGGACGTGCCTTGAAGGTTCTGGGCACATCAAATCTTCTTCTTTTATATATTCCGCTGATTACTCGCATGTTAATAAGGCTTGCATGTCAATATTGCTTGCAGGGTTCATTATGAATACCTGCTGTATGTATTTACGTAACTCCTGCATTAGTTTCTCTTTATCATAAAATGCACCTGTCAGGTGAAGTTCGTCCCGTTCCTGATCAAAATTCAACTGCTTCCAGAGATAGAGCAGATAGTAGATTCGGTCACCTGTTTTGCGACATTCAAATGAATTGGCAAGAAGCAGATGTCCACGTTCATAACAGAAAAAGTCGATGGCATCACGGCGAATAGAAGCATATATCTTTTTACTGTTGCCTAATCTGCTTTTCGCCGAAAAATATTCTGCTAATGGAGCTGCTTGTGAATAAAATCTTGCTTCAGGATACTGATCGGATAAGAACTGGCAAGTACTTTTGTCCATACCGAAGATGACTACGGCATTATTCTTTTTTAAAATATTATATTTTACCGTTTCATTTTCTTTGAGAGTGTGGTTATGGTAGAATATCATTTCGGACTGATCATCCTCAAACAGTTCAAGGGGGATTAGGGTGAAACGCTTGTCTGCCATCAGAATGTTTACCCGTTTGTAAGTATGATTCAGAAAGTCCAATTCACGGAAAGCCTGTTTGAGATTGGCTGTAAGAGATAATGAAGCCTCGACCTCCTTCTCAAAGAAAGAGAGCGAACTATCGTGAATCGGATTGTAGATAGAAAAAGAAAATCCATCCGTACTAAGACGGATGGACAATGTATATTGTTCCGATTTACCAAAGTCAATCGTTTCTGCAATTGCTCTATCGGGCATATTCGGATTATTCCCAGTTACCTGCTCCGTTGTTAGGAGTATCGATAGAACCTACCATCAAACCTGCGTATTTACCCAGTTTGGTTTGAAGGTCTTTCAAGTTTGCAATTTCTTGCTTGTCAAGTCCGTTCAAGTATACATCATATGGAGTGTTGGCCTGGAACAAGAAGATAGGAGCTCCTGATTTAGTTGTATCGTTTTTAGTGTACATTTCGAACTGTGCACCATTACCGAACGGAACATATCTCAAAGAGTCTGCATTGAATGACTTATCGTAGATTGTATCTGTTACGGCAACCCATATTGTATCACGTTTGAAGCCCATCAGGCCGGCAGCTTCAACTTCTTTCCAGTTGTTAGTCTTTTTAGCCTTGTTGATCAGAGCCATGGCTTTCTTTTCAGTCATACCGTCTTCCAGCTGCTTGTCGCTCAATACGCCTTCTTTAGATACGAAAGGAATCTTTTGTGTCTTAACGAAATCGATCAGTGTGTCAAAGCTTGCAGTATACTGCTTGTAAATGTTACGATATTCTGCCTGAGCTTTACGAATATCAATCAAGCGGGCAACAACTGCTTTGTCTCTGTGCTTTTTAGCTTTTTCGAAGTTGATAGGACCCATGATACTAGCATAGCAAATGTAAACCAAAGCAATGGCGCATACACCTAGTACGATATTAAATACTGTTTTCATGATAAATATGTTTTTTTTAGTTTATATTCGTAGCGCAAAAATAAAATAAATAAATCTAATTAACGATAGTTCTTGTAACTTTTTTCTCGTACAAAAATGATAAATAACTATTTAGAGCGGCAAATTAAGGAAAATTTTTCTTATCAGCCAACTTTTGAGCAAGAAATAGCTGTAAAATCTCTTTCGGAGTTTCTACTTTCTACGGCTAATGATACGGTTTTTGTGCTTCGTGGATATGCGGGAACAGGAAAGACTTCTCTTGTCGGGGCCTTAGTGAAAGCGATGGATAAGTTACAACAGAAATCGGTTTTACTGGCTCCTACGGGAAGAGCGGCTAAAGTATTTTCTGCTTACGCAGGACACCCGGCTTTTACCATTCATAAAAAGATATACAGGCAGCAGTCTTTTTCGAATGAAGTAAGTAATTTTTCAATTAATGATAATCTGACTACTCATACATTATATATTGTAGATGAGGCTTCCATGATTTCGAATGAAGGTTTGTCCGGTTCGATGTTCGGTACCGGACGTCTGTTGGATGATTTGGTGGAGTTTGTCTATTCCGGTGCAGGGTGTCGTTTATTGTTGATGGGAGATACGGCTCAGTTGCCTCCGGTAGGAGAAGAGCAAAGTCCGGCACTTGCTACCGAGGCATTGAAAGGATATGGACTGAATGTCATAGAGGTTGATCTCACACAGGTGGTACGTCAGGTTCAGTCGTCCGGTATTTTATGGAATGCCACTCAGATTCGGCAGTTGATTGCTGAAGACGAGTGTTTTTCGCTGCCTAAGATAAAAGTAAGCGGATTTCCGGATATACAGGTGGTACGTGGCGACGAGTTGATCGATACCCTGACCGGCTGCTACGAAAAAGACGGAATGGACGAGACGATTGTGGTATGCCGTTCCAATAAACGGGCTAACATATATAATAAAGGTATACGTGCTCAGATTCTTTACAGGGAAGATGAACTGAATACGGGTGACTTACTCATGGTAGCGAAGAATAATTACTTCTGGACAGAGAAGTATAAAGAAATGGATTTTATAGCGAACGGAGAGATTGCTGTGGTTCGTCGGGTGAGGCGTACTCGTGAACTGTACGGTTTCAGGTTTGCTGAAGTACTTCTTGCGTTTCCCGATCAAAATGACTTTGAGTTGGAAGCTAATTTGTTGCTTGATACGCTTCATTCGGATGCACCTGCTTTACCCAAAACAGAAAACGACCGGCTTTTTTATTCTGTACTTGAAGACTATGTGGACATCACCGTCAAGCGGGAGCGAATGAAAAAAATGAAAGCTGACCCACACTACAATGCTCTACAGGTGAAGTACGCTTATGCGGTGACCTGTCATAAGGCGCAGGGCGGGCAATGGCAAAATGTTTTTCTTGACCAGGGGTATATGTCGGATGAGTATCTGACACCTGATTATTTCCGTTGGCTGTATACAGCTTTTACGCGTGCATCGAAAACTCTCTATCTGGTGAATTATCCGGAAGAGCAAATAGAGTGACCGGACTATAAATAAGACAGGGAACCCATCTCGGGCTCCCTGTTTCTTTTGTGTAACTTAATTTATTGTCAGTGCATGAATATGAATCTCGTTGTTTAGCGGAAGTTGTTTGGGGTAACGTAATTGCCTCCATCATCATTGGTGTCGGCTACGTCCCACCATAAACGAGTTCCCTGTGTATCTACATCTTTCGGACGGTTCGGGTTAGATACTTCACTGTCCGGGTATCTCAGGCGTTTGATGAACTTCCCGTTTGCAACTTCACCCCCTGAGTTGTTGCCTCCTTTAGGCGTTTTCATATAGCGGGGATAGTCTGTACGGCGGAACTCTGCCCATCCTTCGTTACCGTTGGGATATACGGCAATCCATTTCTGGGTGATGATTTGTTCCAACTGTGCTTCTCTGTCACCACTCTTGAAGGCTTGTAAGCCTTTCAATCCTTCCATGTATTTGCTGATCTTTTCTTGTCCTTCCTCGTCAGCACCAATCTGATAGTAGTTGAAGGAAGCTTCAATGCCTTCCTTATAGAGATCTTCAGCGGTACCTTTAGCACCGGCCCATCCTCGGAGAGCGGCTTCTGCCCGGAGGAACAGGCTTTCGGAGTAACCCAGCCATACTATTTCGCGTGCATAACACCACCAATGTTTGCGGTCGAGTTTTTTCTGATCTTGCTTGATGAATACACGGCTTGGAGAATAAGTCGTTGTGTAGCTTCCTCCCAATGAAGTCTCACCGTTTTCGCAACCATTGAAGTCTTTTGTCATGTCTTCTTTGGGTTCGGTTTGGTTCAGGTCCTCAAGAGCGGTCGGTCTCCACCACAATATTTCGCAACGTGGGTCGAGAATGGTCGATTGTTCTTTATAAGCTCGTTCCATTTCTTTGGATAACACTACGTTAGCACTCCAGTTGTACAGAAGTGTGTAGATGTTTTCGTTACCACCCGTGATGTACGAGTATTTGGGAGTCTGCTTCATATTATCATCATCGCTTTGCATCAATCCGGCAGGGTCGGCCATGGCTTTCTCACCCTGTTCTTTAGCAAGTTGGGGATCTACATTCGATACACGTAGTGCCAATCGTAAACGAAGGGTATTGGCAAAACGAAGCCATTTGTCTTTGTCGCCTCCAAAGCACTTGTCGTTTTCACCCAGGCTGTATTGTGCAGTAGAAGGAGTGTTGTGCAGTGCAGTGATGGCCTGATCGAGCATTTTAAAGATAACGTCGTATACATCTTTCTGATCCATGTATTTCACTTTCTCGTCTGTGGGCATTGCACCTTTTACGTAGTATTCCAATGGAATGGCTCCATAAGTGTCTGTTTGCATAGAGATCAGGAATGCGTAGTAGATACGGGTCATATAGAACGCATTGTGATAGCGCTCTTTTCCGCAGAACCAGAATGTTTTGATCAACTGACTGTATTCTTCTACAGTGCGGTTATCGTAGAAGTGCTCCCAGCGTCTTTTGGACCATCCGTCGTTATAACCGTAGGTAGGCGAGTTGGTCACGAATCCGCTAACGTTGTTGGCAAAGTAAGCAGCGTAGATGTCATGAGTCAGGTTGGTCGTAACCTGATAATCATTATAGAGTCCTTCGTAAGTCAGGTTGGCGAACACCGAACCGATGGCGCTTTCCGTGCCTTGAAGGCTTTTCAGTGCACTGGGTGTCAGTTCGTAGTCGATATCGATTCCGTCAGGTGTGGCACCGATTATTTCCGGATCGTATACCGGTGCGTAGGGATCGGTATTCATTTCTTCGAAATCATTACATGCAGCCAGTCCTAACAGGAGAGTGCACATGGCAAGCGATTTGTATATTTTGATTTTCATACTATATCTTTAATTTATAAAATTAGAAACCAAGGTTAACTGAGAATCCGAATGTACGGGTATAAGGTACAGCCATAAAGTCGATGGCTTGAGAGAACATGGTTGTGTCGTAACCACCTTCCGGACTTGTTCCCGGAGTATGTTTCAACAGATAAGCCAGGTTACGTGCTACGAACGAAACATTCAGCGAGTTGATCGGCGTTTTCTTCAGCATGCTTTTGGGGAATGTATAGCCGATGGCCAGTTCCTTCAGCTTGATGAAAGAAGCATCATAGATAAAGTCTTCTGCGTTCTGTGCTCCGTAATAGTTGGATGCTGAGATCTTCTGAGTATTGGGTGTTCCGTCTTCGTATACACCCGGGAAGATCATCATAAAGTTATCGCTTTCTCCACGATTCATAGTACGTTTAGCCATACCCGAGCCTGTTGCGTTCATTTCGGAGATAGAGATGATATCGCCACCGAATTTCATATCGAACATGGCCGACAGTGTAAAGCCTTTGTAGGTGAACGACGGAGATACAGACATCAGCAAGTTAGGCTGGATGTTGCCGATAGGTTTAGCCAGGCGTTCGTCGGCATCTGTGGTCGTCATAGGCAAGCCGTTCTCTTTATTTATAATGATGTTGCCCTGTTCGTCACGTTTGTAGAGAGTCTTGGCATAGATTTCACCCAATTTGTGACCCGGGCGTGCACCTACGTTGATCGGGAAGTTGGAGTCGCCATTGAAGTAGATGTAGTCTACACCGTCGGCCAGTTTTTCTACGTTCGATACGTTCTTGGCCAGATTGACATTCAGATCGAAAGAGAAGTCTTTCAATTGTACCGGTGTAGAGTAGATCATCATTTCGAAACCTTTGTTGGTGATCAGACCGGCATTGACCCATTTACCTCCACTCCAGGGAGCAGCGGCGGGCACTTTCATGATCTGGTTCTTCGTGCGGCTATAATAATAGGTAAAGTCAAATCCCAAACGGTTGTTGAGGAACTTCATATCCAAACCTGCTTCGTAAGAAGAAGAGATTTCCGGTTTCAGCTGGTCGTTCATTTTTACGTTCGATTTGCTTGGAATCAGCTCACCTTTTTCAAATTTAAATCCGTACGTATTGTATAACTGATACGGGTCCGTATCTTTACCTACTTGTGCGGCAGACAAACGTACCTTGGCGAAAGTCAGCCAGTTGGGCAGTGTTTTGTCCAGTGAACGGACAAAATCAGAAACGACAAAACTTAAGTTGGCAGACGGGTAGAAGAAAGAGTTGTTTTTCTTCGGCAGTGTAGACGACCAGTCATTACGGGCGGTCAAGTCCAGTGACAGATATTCTTTCCAAGAGAGTTGCAAAGATCCGAATACTGAATTTGTTGCGCGTTCATGTCCGGTTTCTCCGGCAGTGTTCAGCATATTGGCTGCGTTGAAAATCCATTGTCCCTTATCCAGCATATTGCGTACGCCGGCATTCAGTGATTCATAATTCTGGTACATGAAGTTACCACCTACCGTGAATCCCAGACGGAAATTGTCAGTCAGCTGTTTGTCACCCATCAATACGATTTCTGCGTTCGATTCGAAGAAGTTCTGTTCCTCGCGGTTCATTTCGTCATCGGTGATATCTTTGATACTGCTCTCACCGTTGATACCGTCACCTGCGTTCGTTTCTTCGATTCGGGTACGATAATAATCGAATGCATATTTGGCAGACAAGTGCAACCAGTCAGTAAAGTTGATTTTCATTCCATAATATCCGAATGCTCTCCAACGTTCGTCAGAGTTGTGGCGCTGGTTCAGGACGTAATAAGGGTTACGGATACCGGCAGTAGGACCTGTCCAGTTTACGTGTGCATTGCCATCTGTCGAATACTGTTTCAGGTCGTCCAGGCGAATATTGTTAGGAATACCCATTAATTGAGCGATTGCTCCGTAAGTACCGAAGTAAGGACGATCTTCTGCTTTGGTACGTGAAAGTGAAATCTTTCCGTCCATAGAGAGATATTTGTTCATTTCCATTCCGGCATTCAGGTCGAGGTTGATTCGGTTGAGCTTCTCGTTCGGGAATACGCCCTTATTGTTCGAGCTGCCGAAAGAAGCACGAAAGTGCGATTTATCTGTTACGTTGCTCACCGATACATTGTGGTTTTGCGCGAAACCGGTATCGAAGTAATCTTTCAGTTTGTTGCCGTATTTAGAGAATGCATAGGTATCGCCGTTCCAGGCTTTCTGCATGCTTCCGTCCAATACCGGTCCCCAACTGGAAGAGTCTGTCGGATCATATTTGGCATAATATTGAGACAGAGGATTCTTGTTTTCATCCTGAGTCACAATGTGGCCCTGTCCGTAACGATCTTGCATTTCAAGAGTTTCGGCTACCTGGCTCCAAGTGAAGTTGCCGCTATAGCGTACTCCGAATCCATCTTTCTTGCTACCTTTTTTGGTTGTGACCAAGATCACACCGTTACCGGCACGCGAACCGTAGAGAGCGGCGGCATTCGGACCTTTCAGTACAGAGATCGATTCAATATCTTCCGGGTTGATATCGACGGACGAACCACCACGGTCGACACCACCGTAATAGGTAGCATCCGAGTTATTATTGTCACTGAACGGTACACCGTCTACAATCCAGAGCGGCTGGTTGTTATCTGCGAGAGAAGAGTTACCGCGGATTGTAATCTTGGTAGAACCACCCAGGCCAGTTCCGGCTGTATTCATTTGCAGACCGGCTACTTTACCTTGCAATGCACTGGTCACTGAAGGATCCCCTGTCTGGTTCAGTTGGTCGCCTTTGATTTCCTGTACGGCATATCCTAACATTTTCTTCTCACGTTTGATGCCCAAAGCGGTTACAACCACTTCACTGATCATCTGGGTATCTTCACTCATCGTTACATTCAGAATGCTTTCTTTAGCGGGCAACACTTGTTGTTTGTATCCGATATAGGAGAATACGATTTCAGCTTTCGGATCATTGACAGTCAGGGTGTATTTACCCTCCAGGTCGGTAATGGCTCCTGTGCTGGTACCCTTAACAGATACATTGACGCCGATCAGCGCCTCGCCGTTAGCATCTACAACCGTACCGCTGATCTGACGTTTGGCCGATGCCTGAACCGGATCCTGTTGTTTGGAGGCCTGAGACAGATAAACAATGTTATCCTCGATTTTGTATGTCAGGTTTTTACCTTTGAGCGCAGTATTCAACAGTTGTTCTAGGCTTACATTCTTTACGTTCAGATTCTCAATCGGCATGTTTGACGATTGGTCATCATAAAAGAATTGATACTTAGACTGAGATTGCACCGTTTTGATGACTTGCCCCAATGTAGTGCGGGAAGTTGAAAATGTGAATTGTGCAAATGACCACTGGATAGGAGCGGCAGCTAAAAGAAGAACCAGCGATGCTTTGAGCAGTCTGGGTCTTTGAAATAGGATTTTGTTTTTCATTGACTATAATTAAATTAATTAGTTAACTTTAAAAACATACAAGGTTTAAGCATTGTATTTATAATATAAGTCAACGGCTTTTGTGCCCTTGATGTTAATAAAACAAGTGTCCCGAAAGAAACACTTACTTCAGTTACTAACTTTTTTGAGAATTATTTTATATGTCCCTGAGGATGCGTACGTGTATCCGTATTGGATTATGGGTATGCACCCTCGGGGGATATGAGTTGTCTAAAGAGAGAGGACTATTTCATCTTGGAGAATGAATAGGGGGCATCATCATCGTTGATGCCTCTGTTGAGGTTGGGTTGTGAACCCATTTTGAATTCAATGGTTCCGCCTCGCAGCAGATCGGCATGTTTCAGATAGTTCCGGGTTGATTCTTGCCCGTTGACCCGGAGGGATTCGATATAAAGATTCTCCTTACTGTTATTCTGTGCATCGATCACAAGATTATTGCCATTTTCAAAGTGTAGCGTTGCCTTTTTGAATAGAGGAGCTCCAATGACATACTCATCTGTTCCCGGACATACCGGATAGAATCCGAGGGCTGAGAATACATACCAGGCAGAGGTCTGTCCGTTGTCCTCGTCGCCACAGTAACCGTCAGGGCCCGGAGTATACATGCGGTCCATTACTTGACGAAGCCAGTATTGCGCTTTCCAGGGCTGTCCGGCATAATTGTACAAGTAAATCATGTGCTGTATCGGTTGGTTGCCGTGTGCATAGTTGCCCATGTTCATCACGGTCATTTCGCGGATTTCATGGATCACCTGTCCATAATAACTGTCGTCGAATACAGGAGGAACTGCAAATACGGAGTCCAGCATCGTGATAAACATCTTTTTGCCTCCCATCAGATCGATTAATCCTTGCGGGTCGTGAAATACGGACCAGGAGTAATGCCAGCTGTTACCTTCTGTGAATGCATCTCCCCACTTCAACGGAGAGAATGGTGACTGGAACTGGCCGTTTTCATTACGGCCACGCATCAGTTTGCTTTCTTTGTCGAATACATTCCGATAGTTCATGGCACGTTTGGCAAATAGTTCAATTTCTTTTTTCGGTCGGTTCAGGGCTTTAGCCAGTTGGTAGATGCACCAGTCATCGTAAGCGTATTCTAATGTGCGGGCTGTATTTTCATTGATTTTCACGTCATAGGGTACGTAGCCCAGCTTATTGTAATACTGATACCCCAAACGTCCGGTAGAAGAGACTTCCGGATGTACATTCTCTGTACCGTGAATCAGCCCTTCATACAGAGTTTTCACATCGTCTACCTTTACTCCTTTCATATAGGCGTCTACCAATACTGAAGCAGAGTTATTGCCTATCATACAACCTCTGTGTCCGGGACTCGCCCATTCCGGAAAGAAACCGCTTTCCTTATAAGTATTGATAAGTCCTTCTTGTATTTCTTTGTTTACCGATGGGTACATCAGGTTCAGGAATGGAAACAAACAACGGAATGTATCCCAAAATCCTGTATCGGTGTACATATATCCGGGGAGTACCTGACCGTTGTAAGGACTATAATGAACAGGTTGCCCGTCTGCCGTAAACTCATAGAATTTGCGGGGGAATAGCAGAGAACGGTAGAGGCAGGAGTAGAATGTACGGTACTGGTCCAGATTGCCGCCTTCTACTTCTATTTTACCTAATACCTTGTTCCAGGCATCATTCCCTTTTTGTGCAAGTTGCTCAAAAGAGTCGTTACCCAATTCTTTAAGGTTCTGAGCCGCTTGTTCAAAACTAATGAACGAAGAAGCTATACGGGCATGCACGATTTCACCTTTACGGGTACTGAAACCAATGATGGCTCCCGTATGGTCGGCTTTCTGCTCCAAGTTGCCTTCTTCCAGCTTTTTGTCTGCAAAAGTGCCTTTGTAAGTGAAAGGTTTGTCGAACTCGATAACGAAGTAGTTCTTGAAATTCTCGGGCACTCCACCACTGTTACGGGTGGTGTAGCCGATTATCTTGTTCTCTTCCGGAATTACTTTTACGTAGGAACCCTTGTCGAATGCGTCTACTACAATGTACGAGTGTTCGTTTTCGGGAAAGGTGAAACGGAACAGAACCGCACGTTCTGTCGGAGTCATTTCGGTCACTACATCGTGCTCGGCCAAATATACTTTATAGTAGGAAGGAGTTGCTATTTCACCTTTATGACTGAACCAACTGGCACGTTTTTCTTCATCAAACTCAAGTTTGCCTGTGACGGGCATGATGGAGAATTGTCCGTAATCATTGATCCATGGGCTGGGTTGGTGGGTTTGCTTGAATCCCCTGATTTTGTTGGCTGTATACGTGTATTGCCATCCGTCCCCCATCTTGCCCGTTTGCGGTGTCCAGAAGTTCATTCCCCACGGACGTGCAATAGCGGGATAGGTATTCCCGGTTGATAATTCGAAAGAAGACTGCGTTCCCATCAGTGGGTTTACGTATTGGGTCCAGTCTTTGGCCTCAGCCATTAGTGAGCAAGCTATAAGGCAAGCGGTCAAAAGAATTTTTCTCATGGTGTGGATAAGTGTATTGCTATATGGATATTATATATTTTCTATCATCGGTGCCGTGTAGGCTACATATTCGTATAATCTGTGATGAAACAGAGTACTTTCTTAGGGTTGGGGCCGCCGGTCTGTCATTTCTATTTCCAACGTACTGCCTGCTATGATATCGTCATGCGTAAAGAATGGTTTATCCAATGGTTTTCCGTTCAGTGTCATGCTTTTGATATACTTATTCTTTTTCGAGTTATTCTTAGCTATCACTGTAAACTTTTTGCCATCGGGCAGGTTTACTACGGCTTTATCGAATGCGGGGCGTCCGATAGAATAAACCGGTTTCCCCGGACATACCTGATAGAATCCCATAGAATTGAGTACATACCAAGCCGACATTTGTCCGCAATCTTCATTTCCCGACAGTCCGTCTACGGCATTGGCATATTGGCTACGGTATACGCTGTCTACCAATTCTTGCGTCCTCCACGGACGGTTCACATAGTTGTACATATGAATCACGTGGTGGCTGGGTTCGTTGCCGTGGGCATATTGTCCGATCAGTCCGCTGATGTCCGAGGAGGTTGTTTCGCCTTCCAGTGAAGAGTCGGCGGTAAACAGAGAATCCAGTTTACCGATGAAGGCATCTTCGCCGCCCATTAGTTTTACCAATCCTTCGATGTCGTGTGGAACGAACCAGGTCCATTGCCAGGCAGTCCCTTCACAATAATCATCGTTGCGGTGAGTTGAAGAACGTGGATTGAAGGGAGTGCGCCATTCGCCCTTACTGTCCAATCCGCGCATAAAGCGGGTTCCCGGATCGAAGTAAAACTCGTAGGCTTTTGCGAAACGTGCGTATTTGTCCCGGGTGTCGTAGTCGTTCAATGCATCGGCAAATACTGAAATACACCAGTCGTCATAAGCGTACTCCAAGGCCTTGGCGACCGATTCGTTTTCGCGGTCACACGGTACGTAGCCGATTGAGTTTTTATAATATTTGGCTTTCGGCATCAGATGGGGTAACACCAGATCGGGGCATTTGATTCCTGTTGTATCATATTCTGCCGCACGCACGCAGGCTCGGTAAGCTTCTTGGATGTCGAAATTACGATCGCCTTTCATATATGCATCTACAATGACGGGAACGGCATGGTAACCAATCATTGTACCGGTATAGTTGGAAGCCATGTCCCACATTGGGAAAATGCCCCCCTCCTGATGCTTTTTGATCAGTGAACGGATGAAAGCATTGTTCAGATCCGGATCTATAATGGTCATTAGCGGATGCAGTGCACGGAAGGTATCCCATAAAGAAAAAATGGTATACATCGGATTCAGTGTATCTCCTTGATGTACTTGCAGATCCATACCCAGATAACGTCCGTCTACGTCCGTAAACAGATTCGGGCTAATGGCAGTGTGGTAGAGTGCGGTATAGAAGATGGTTTTGTCATTTTTATCATTGGTAGTAATATCAATCTTCGATAACGTTTCATTCCACGCTTTGCGTGCGTCTTTACGTACTCCGTCAAAATCCCAGTCTGGTATTTCAGTTTCTACATTTTTGCGTGCACCCTCTATGTCCACAGCAGAGATTCCGACTTTGACAAACACTTGTTCGTCTTTGGTCGTGTCAAAGTGAAGTAATGCTTTACAGGTAGGCAGCAGTCTGCCTCCATCGTCGAGTGCCATCGAATCAGTCACCAACGTATAGGTGAAAGGTTTCGAGAATTTTGCATAAAAGTTGATATATTGGTCGAAAGCCCAGTACATGGTCTTTTTACGGCCGCAGATTTCAGTGGGGCTGATGACCTCTATTTCCATCTCTTTGTTGGTCTGCCGTTGCAGACTGTAGTCCAAGTCGAGGATGAATCCTGCTTCTTTACTTTCAGGAAAAGTATACCTGTGGATAGCTGCCCGTTTGCTTGCAGTCAGTTCGGCTTTTACTTGATAAGTATCCAGGAAGACTGAGTAATAGCCCGGTTCGGCAGTCTCATTCTGATGTGAAAAGGCAGAAGCATAAGCCATCTGCTGGCTCTGTGAACCTGTGGGGAGGTACTTTTGTTCGCCCACCGTAGGCATCAGTAGTACATCTCCATAGTCGCAACAACCGGTTCCGCTCAAATGGGTGTGTGAGAATCCGTTGATGGTGGAATCTGCGTAATAATATCCCGAGCAGGCATCCCACCCATCTATGCGGGTGTCTGGGCTGGGAGAAATCATGCCATGGGGGACAATGGCGCCCGGAAAAGTATGACCGTGTCCGCCTGTACCGATAAATGGGTTGACATAGGCTGCGTAATCAGTCATGTCCGGCGAGTTTGTGCAGGAGTTCAGAGACAATAAGCCTCCTAAACATCCCGCCAGGAATGTTTTAAATTTCATGGTACTGTATGTTTATTTTAATTAGTTGCTCACTTGTTACGTGAAGAAATAAAGATATTGTCTCCCACAATCTTATAATTGATAGGTATAGAGTTGTCCAATGATTGGAGTACAGACTCTATATTATCTTTTTTCTTCAATACACCCGAGTAAGTTTTGTCGGACTTAATGTCGGGTGAAAGAATGATTTTCACATCATAAAAGCGTTCTAACGTCCGGGTGATGGCAAAAATGTCCGCCTGTTCAAACGGGATCAGGTCATTGTGCCATACGGCATCCAATTTGGCATCTACTTGCTTCACCACCAGTCTGCGGGTTGTTTTATTCAGTTCGGCCTTTTGTCCGGGCGAAAGAATAATCATTCCTTCATCGTGGTTTCCTCTCACTTCTATTTCTCCTTCGATCAAGGTTGCTTCTGCCAGTTTGTGACTCTTGTCGCATTTGAAATTGAAAGTGGTTCCCAACACTTTGATACGCATAGCCTCACTTTCTACAACGAAAGGACACCGACGGTTTTTAGTGACTTCGAAATAAGCTTCTCCATCGAGATATACATCTCTTTCGGATTCTGAGAATTCCTTGGGATATCTCAAGGTGGCCGATTGATTGAGCCATACTTTTGTGCCATCGGGCAACATCACTTCTTTCACTTTGCCATCCGTGGACGAGGCCGTTATCATATTCCGGGTCGGATCGGCCTGATAGTACAGGTATCCGCCTCCGGTGCCTATCATCAGTGCGAGCACGATGATAGCGGCATATCGCATCCATTGGTGCATTCTGATCACTTTGCGGCTATGTGCATCTTTCTGAGCCAGTTTCTTGTATAGTCGTGCTTCTGCCCGGGCAACTTTTTTCTGATCCGGAAAGCTGTCGTGTCTGCCCAAATGATATACCTCTTCCATTCGGAAAAGTCGGCGGGCATTATCGTCTGATTCTTTGATCCAAGCGTTCACTCTGGCAAAATCTTCGTCAGAACATTCGCCTGTCAGATATCTCATCAATATGTCTTCGCTCAGATTATTCATCTTTTCTTTTTCATTATATAATAGAAACAACTAAATCTTTAAAAACACTTATCTATTTGATAAAAAATAGTAGAAATAAAAACCATAAATGACCGAGACGGTTTCGTAGGAACTTCAGTGCCTTGTACATGTGGGCTTCTACCGTACGTAAAGAGACTCCCATCACGTCGGCTATTTCTTTATTCTTCATTTCGTGCAGATAGCTCAACTTAAACACTTCCTTGCATTTGTCCGGTAGCTCGTTAATGGCTTGGTAGATTTCGTTTCGCAATTCGCGGTCTTCTATCCGCCGGATTACTTCGTTGTTGTCCGGCTGATAGAATTCCGCTCGTTTTTGGTTGATTTCTTCCACAGCAGCGCAATATCCGTCCTCTATGCTGCGATGTTTCAGCACATTCAAGGCCCGGGTATATACCGCCCGATAGAGGAAGGCTTGGATCTGGTCGCCTATTACCATGGAATCTCTTCGTTTCCACAGTTCCACGAATACATCCTGTACCACATCTTCTGCTTCTTCATCGCCCACCAGGCGGGTGGCGTAGAACATCAGGTTCGGATAGTACCTCCGGAACAGGGCTTTGTAGGTTATATCAAATGTGTCGTCCATCTTTTTTAGCTGCTGGTTTTGGGGGTGCGGGCTACAAGTTATTGATCACTCGTAACTTTCTCCTTTCCCATTTCAAACTCAAGGGTTGCACCACTCATAATCTGTTCATGAGTAATGTAACTTTTATCATAGGGTTTTCCATTCAGTTTGGTTGATCGGATATAGATATTCTCTTTGCTGACAGCCGGAGCTTTGACAGTGAATGTTTTCCCGTTGTCAAGGTGCAGTTGCACTTCCGGGAAAAGTGGAGTACCTATTTCATATTGACCGCTTATCGGATTTACCGGATAGAATCCCATGGCGCTGAATACATACCAAGCCGACATCTGGCCGCAGTCTTCGTTTCCGCAGAGTCCGGCAGGGCTGTTCAGGTAGAGTTCGTTCATCACTTTTGCCACATACTCCTGGGTTTTCCAGGGTTGGTCTACCGCATTATAAAGGTAGATGACGTGATGGCTCGGTTCGTTTCCGTGAGCATATTGGCCTATCATTCCGGTACTGAAGAGCGGAAGTTCGTCGTCGGCCGAAGGATGGAAGGTGAACATGCTGTCCAGCTTTTGTGCAAAACGTTCTTTTCCGCCTGTCAGGCCGATCAGTCCGTCTATGTCATGCTGTACCGACCAGAAATATTGCCAACCATTGCTTTCGCAGATATGCGGTGTATAAGCATCTGCTTTAAAGTCTTTCTGAAATTCTCCCTTGTCATCACGAGGTTGCATGAACGAGGTTGCCGGATTGTATACGTTACGATAGTTTTGCGACCGCTTATAGAATTCGTCCGCAATCTCTTTCTTTCCCAGTTTTTCTGCCATGCGGGCAATGCAGTAATCATCATAAGCGTATTCAAGTGTTTTGGATAACGACCAGTTTTCGGCATTATAACTATCTTTTTCATTGAAAGGAACATATCCCAGTTCTTTATAAGCACCAATTCCGCGGTAATTGTCCAGGTTGGCAGTGGCTACACAAGCTTCCAATGCCTTTTCCGGATCAAAGTTTCCAATACCTTTCAGATAAGCATCCACGATGACCGGAACGGCATGATAGCCAATCATCATATCTGTTTCACTACCGTAGAAATTCCAAACCGGCAGGCGTCCGTTCTGTTCGTAGAAAGCCAGAAATGATTGAACCATATCGTTGGTACGTTCGGGTTCGGTATAGGTAAATAGAGGATGTGCGGCGCGGTATGTATCCCATAAAGAGAAAGTACTGTAGTTTACCCATCCGTCTGTGCGATGAATCTTTTTGTCCGGACCGTAATACGAACCGTCGACATCGCTATAAATGGTAGGAGCAAGCATGGTGTGATAGAGTGCGGTGTAGAAGTTTACCCAATCGTCCTTATGGTCGCCTTTGACTGCGATTTTAGAGAGTTGCCGGTTCCAGTTGTCCCGTGCAGCCTCACGATATTTATCGAAATTATCCTCCGGAACTTCGGCTGCCAGATTTTGAGCTGCTCCTTCCATGCTGACACCGGAAAGGGCTGTGTTGACAAGTATTTGCTCTCCTTTTTGTGTGTCGAAATCGAATCGGGCTATGGTAGCCGTACCCATTCGTTTTCCGTCTTTCAGGATGGCAGTTGTATCCATTTGAACGGCTGTAAAAGGTTTAGAGAAGCGTGTACGGAAATAGACGTGCTGGTCGCGTGCCCATCCGTCGGAGAAGCGGTATCCCTGAATGGTTACCGAGTCGATAACTTCGATGTGCGAATCATTGGTAAAGTCCCAATTCATAGCTTTTTTCAGGTTGAGGAAGATAGCGGCTTTGGCTTCAGGAAAAGTGTAACGCTGAATGCCGCATCGTTCGGTTGCCGTCAATTCGACGTTGATGCCGTAATCTTTCAGCAGTACCTGGTAATATCCTGCCGTGGCACTTTCGTCCTGATGGGAAAATTTGGAGTAAATACCTAACGGAGCTTCTGCTTCTTTATAAGGCAGGGTGACGGGCATAAAAGAGATGTCATATAAGTCGCCTGCTCCCGTACCAGAAAGATGGGTATGGCTGAATCCGGCAATAGTGCTATCGGGATAAAAATATCCGGAGATACGGTCCCAGCCGGGAAGTCCGTTGTCCGGACTAAGTTGTACCATGCCGAAAGGGACTTGTGCTCCGGGATAGGTATTACCGGTGAAATCGGTTCCGATAAATGGGTTTACATATTGGGTATAGTCAATAGTTGCCTGTTTAGGGGTAGACGTACAGGCAGTGAAAACAAATAAAAGAATAAATAGTGAATGAAAAAGTACTTTCATGCGGCTTGGGTTAGAGTTTTTTAAGTAATTGATTGATTTAGTGTGCAAAGGTAGAGAATATAAATGTAAAACGAAAGAGCTTTCGTGCTGATTGATTCGTCTTTTTTTTCGAGGATACAATTGAACGTATGAGCATGATCGGGGAGGAGCTTTTATCGGTTGAAAGGAGGGAGGTCGTTGCTTTAAAACCAAAGGGCCGTTGGTTTAAAAGCAACGACCCTTTGGTTTAAAAGGTAGCCCCCTTTGGCTTTAAACGAACGGAGGTTTTAGTTAAAGTGTTGTATGTTAGTTGATTGTAGGTGTGTGGTTTCTGGCTTTACCTTCCGTAGATGACATTGGTTTTTAAACCTCCCGGAATCGTTTTGTCAGGAAAAATACTGTGCGGTTTTCGATGATGTGATCGAGTGAGTTTTGATATGGACATTCGATGAAGGGGAATAAAATAGAAAGAGTCCGGTGCAGTACCGGACTCTTTACTCGGAGAGTCTATGATGTTTAATCTGACTTCTAACTTTATATGGGAACTTTCGGATAGCGTGGTACCCGCTCGTAAGAGTCGGCTCCTTTAGATTCCTGCCAGTTCCAGTACCTTCTCAACAGCAGCGTTCAGTCCGTCCGGATTCTTGCCACCGGCTGTTGCGAAGTGAGGTTGACCGCCACCGCCACCCTGAATCAGTTTGGCAGCTTCTTTCACCAGATTACCTGCTTTCAGTCCGCCGTCAACCAGGTTGTCACTGATCATAACAGTCAGCATTGGTTTATTGGCATCTACTGTTCCGGCTACAAAGAAGAGGTTTTCTGTAATTTCACCACGAAGTTGGAAAGCGATGTTCTTCACTACTTCGGCGGGCATCGGCAAGCAGAACTTAATGACTTTAATGCCGTTAATCTCTTGTACATTCTTCAGCAGGCGTTCTTTGACGGCAGCTTCTTTTTCTTTCATGAAGTCTTCCACCTGTTTTTTCAGTCCTGCGTTTTCGTCGATATACTTGCGAATGGCCACACCAAGGTCGGGAGCATTGTTGAAAAGAGCTTTCAAGTCGCTCAAAGTATCCTGGATCGTATCCAGCATTTCTTCTACGCGAGCTCCGGTATATGCTTCGATACGGCGTACACCGGCAGCTACCGAACTCTCAGAGATAATTTTTACCATACCGATATTTCCGGTAGCGGCAACGTGGGTACCTCCACAGAATTCAATGGATGAGCCAAACTGGATAACACGTACGTGGTCACCATATTTCTCGCCGAACAGGGCGATTGCGCCCAGTTCTTTCGCTTCTTCGATAGGGATGTTGCGGTGTTCCTGTAATGGAACATTGGCACGTATCTTGGCATTTACCAGATGCTCTACTTTGCGGAGTTCTTCGTCTGTCACTTTCTGGAAGTGAGAGAAGTCAAAACGCAGAGAGTCCGGTGTAACCAATGATCCTTTCTGCTCTACATGTTCGCCTAAAACTTCACGGAGCGCTTCGTCCAGCAAGTGGGTAGCCGAGTGATTGGCTGCACAAGCGGCACGTTTGTCTGTGTCTACACATGCCATCATCGGAGCTTCCGGATGTTCGGGCAGTTTCTTCGTAATATGTATCGGAAGATTATTTTCTTTCTTGGTGTCGATTACTTCGATAGTCTCGAATTCGTTTACCAATACACCGGTGTCACCTACCTGGCCACCGCTCTCTGCATAGAACGGAGTGTAGTCCAGTACGATCTGATACAGGGTCTGGTTTTTCTGTTTCACCTGGCGATAACGCAGGATGGAAGTTTCGTATTCCGTGTAATCGTAACCTACAAACTCAGTAGTTCCTTCTTTCAGTATGATCCAGTCACCTGTCTCTATGGCAGCTGCATTGCGGGCACGTTGTTTCTGCTGTTGCATTTCGGCATCGAACTCTTCGACATTGACTGTCATACCATTTTCACGCAGAATCAACTCTGTCAGGTCGAGTGGGAAACCGAATGTATCGTATAATGTGAAAGCGTCTTTACCGCTGATTTCAGTCTTTCCGTTAGCTTTGGTGTCAGCCATTGTTTTATCGAGCAGGCGGATACCGGTTTCCAAAGTACGGAGGAATGATTCTTCTTCTTCTTTGATAACCTTTTCGATCAACTCTTTTTGAGCAATCAGTTCCGGATAGGCATCTCCCATGCTGTCAATCAGAACCGGAAGCAATTTGTACATAAATGCCTGTTTCTGTCCAAGGAATGTATATCCGTAACGAACGGCACGACGCAGGATACGGCGAATCACGTAACCGGCCTTGGCATTCGAAGGCAATTGTCCGTCAGTAATTGAGAACGCAATGGTACGGATGTGGTCGGCAATAACACGCATGGCAATGTCGTTCTGTTCATTTTTGCCATATTCCGTTCCGGCCATTTGGGCAATTGCTTTAATCAACGGCTGGAATACGTCCGTGTCGTAATTGGATGTTTTACCCTGCAAAGCCATGCACAGGCGTTCGAATCCCATACCGGTATCGATCACTTTCGCCGGAAGCGGCTCAAGAGTGCTGTCGGCTTTGCGGTTGTATTGCATGAATACAAGATTCCAGATTTCGATAACCTGGGGATGATCGTGGTTCACCAGGTCGCGTCCTGAAATCTTGGCACGCTCTTCTGCAGGACGGAGGTCGATGTGGATCTCCGAACACGGACCGCAAGGGCCTGTATCACCCATTTCCCAAAAGTTATCATGTTTGTTTCCGTTGATGATATGGTCTTTAGGCAAGTATTGCTCCCAGTAAGAGGCGGCCTCGTTATCACGCTCCAGACCCTCTTCCGGGCTACCTTCGAATACTGTTGCATACAGGTGTTCCGGATTCAGTTTCAGGACGTCTACCAGATATTCCCATGCCCAACTGATGGCTTCTTTCTTGAAGTAATCACCGAACGACCAGTTACCCAGCATTTCGAACATGGTGTGATGGTAGGTATCGTGTCCTACTTCTTCAAGGTCATTGTGCTTGCCGCTTACACGAAGGCACTTTTGTGAGTCCGCGACTCTGTGGTATTTCGCCGGGTGGTTACCCAAAATAATATCTTTAAACTGGTTCATCCCTGCATTGGTAAACATCAGGGTGGGGTCATCTTTAATCACCATTGGAGCCGAAGGAACAATCTGATGTCCTTTTGACTCGAAGAAATTCTTAAACGAATCTCTGGTTTCTTTTGCAGTCAACATACTTCTATATATCTATTGTTGAGGTTAATATTCTGAAAAAAGCAGTGCAAAGATAGCTTGTTTTTATTATTTTTGCCGTATTAACAAGCGAAATATTTATAAGATGCGCAAAGTTTACTACATCTATAATCCGCAAACGCAGACTTATGACCGGATTTATCCGACTGTCCGACAACGGGCGCTGAGCATTCTCCGCCGTCTTTTTATAGGAATGGGACTGGGAGCCGGCAGTTTCATCATTCTGTTACTGATTTTCGGTTCTCCCTCAGAGAAGGAGTTGCGGAAAGAAAATAGCCAACTCTTGGCGCAATATAACGTACTCTCTCGTCGTCTTGACGAGGCGATGGGGGTGCTTCAGGATATCCAGCAGCGTGATGATAACCTCTATAGAGTGATTTTTATGGCCGATCCTGTTTCACCGGCTATTCGTCAGGCCGGTTATGGTGGTACGAACCGTTACGAACAATTGATGGATATGGCTAACTCAAAGTTGGTGATCAACACTACCCAAAAGATGGATGTACTGAGCAAACAGCTTTATATCCAGTCCAAGTCATTTGACGATGTAGTGGCAATGTGTAAAAATCATGATCAGATGCTGAAATGTATTCCCGCCATCCAGCCTATATCCAATAAGGACCTTCGGAAGACAGCATCCGGTTATGGGACACGGATTGACCCTATCTACGGAACAACGAAATTTCATGCCGGCATGGACTTCTCGGCGCATCCGGGTACGGACGTGTATGCCACGGGTGATGGTACGGTTGTGAAAATGGGATGGGAGACCGGTTATGGCAATACTGTCGAGATTGACCATGGCTTCGGATATCGTACCCGCTACGCCCATTTACAGGAGTTTCGTACTAAACTGGGTAAAAAGGTCGTGCGTGGTGAAGTTATAGCCGGGGTAGGAAGTACGGGAAAGAGTACCGGCCCGCATTTGCATTACGAAGTGCACGTCAAAGGACAGGTGGTCAATCCGGTGAACTATTACTTTATGGATTTGAGTGCGGAAGATTATGAACGGATGATTCAGATTGCCGCTAACCACGGTAAAGTATTTGACTAAAAGAGAAGAAAATCATGCAAAATACGGAGAGAGACCTGAAATTATATTACTCTATCAGTGAAGTTGCCCAAATGTTTGATGTCAACGAATCGTTGCTTCGTTTCTGGGAAAAGGAGTTCCCGCAGATATCCCCAAAGAAAGGGAGTCGTGGCGTGCGCCAGTATAGGAAAGAGGATGTGGAAACCATTCGCCTGATCTATCATTTGGTGAAAGAAAGAGGAATGACTCTGCCCGGAGCTCGCCAGAAACTGAAAGATAACAGGGAAGCGACGATCCGGAATTTTGAAATTATCGACCGTTTGAAGCAGATTCGTCAAGAGTTGATCGGAATGAGGGATGCTTTGGATGGGTTTTCAACAAGACGGGAAGAGGAGCAATGAGTGATTGTTCAAGCACTCATTGTTCCTCTTCCCGTTATTTAATTTATTGTTTTGTTAGTTTTCTACACGTGTCACCGACTTTATATTCGGAATCTTGCGCAGGTTGTTGCAAATAGCTTTTACATCTTCCACATCGTGCACATACAATTGGACCTTTCCTTCGAAAATGCCATCGTCCGTTTCCATATCCAGTTTCCGGATATTCACATTAAGCTGGCGTGAAATAACTTGTGTAATTTCATTCAGCAGCCCTACATTATCTATTCCTTTAATATAAATGTATACCAGGAACGAAAGCTTCTTGTGTGTATCCCATTCAGTGGCAATGATGCGGTTGCCGTAGCTGCTTTTCAGTTTGGCCGCTACCGGACATTGACGCTTGTGGATGATGATGCGGTCATTCTCGTCCATGTATCCCAGTACGTCGTCACCGGGGATGGGATGACAACATTCGGCCATGATATATTTCTTTTGCAGGGCATCTTCCGTCAGTTTGAGAATTTGTTTGGTGTTGATTTTTTCCTTTTCCTGCGGTTCTTTTTCCTCCTGCTGTTTATCCTTATTATTGCCAAAAGAGAAAGTCAGATACTTCATCCAGTTGCTGCTTTGTTTCTCTTTCAGTTCATTTTTGTCGGCATCTCCCAGAACGATGGTTTTGTTACCGATGGCTACAAGAAACTCTTCTTCGTTCTTCATGTTATGCAGTTTGCACAACTTCTCGATGACGGCTGCCTCCGGGCGGATCTCTTCTTTCTTAAAGAATTCATTTAACAATTCTTCTCCTTCTTTCTGGAAGGTTTTTCGTTCCTTACGCAGAATAGCCGCAATCTTAGCTCTTGCACGCGCAGTAGTGGCAAACACTTCCCATTGGGGCTGTACACGCTGTGACTTGGATGTCAGGATTTCCACTTGGTCACCACTTTGCAGCTTATGGCTTAGCGGTACCAGTTTATGATTCACTTTGGCACCTATACAGTGGCTTCCTATATCCGTGTGCAGTGAGAAGGCGAAATCCAGGGCAGTGGAGTTCTGCGGCATGGTTTTGAGCTCTCCTTTCGGGGTGAAGACAAAGATCTCCGAGGCGAATAAGTTTAATTTGATTGTATCGAGAAAGTCGATGGCATCCGGCTGCGGATCGTCGAGTATCTCTTTAATGGTACGCAACCATTTCTCCAGTTCGCCTTCGTCTTCGCTGCCTCCTCCTTCTTTATATTTCCAGTGAGCGGCAAATCCCTGTTCGGCTACATCGTTCATCCGCTCACTGCGTATCTGGACTTCGATCCACTGGCCATTATTGCCCATCAAAGTGACGTGCAGTGCCTGGTATCCGTTAGCTTTGGGGTGGCTCACCCAGTCGCGCAGACGGTCGGGATGCGGTTTATAGATTTTGGAGATAGAAACATAAATATCGAAACAGTCGTTCAGTTCCTCATCCATGTTGCGTGGTTCGAAAATGATCCGTACAGCCAGAAGATCATAAATCTCTTCGAAAGGAACATGTTTGGTCTGCATCTTGTTCCAGATAGAGTAGATGGACTTCACACGTGCCAGGATTCGATATTTTAATCCCATTTTATCCAACTGCTCGCGTATGGGAGCGGTGAATTCGTTGAATACCTTATCGCGTTCGGCGGCTGTTGCGTTCAGCTTTTCTTCAATCTCCTGATATTCTTCAGGATGTTCATATTTGAAACTGAGGTTTTCCAGTTCCGTCTTGATCTTATACAGTCCCAGGCGATTGGCAAGAGGGGCGTAAATATAAAGGGTTTCGCCTGCAATCTTATATTGCTTGTTGGGCAACATGGAACCGAGTGTACGCATGTTGTGCAGGCGGTCGGCAATCTTGATCAGGATCACCCGGATATCATCAGACATGGTGAGCAGGAGTTTCTTGAAGTTTTCTGCTTGTGCCGAAGCCCGGTCACCAAAAATACCTCCGGAGATTTTGGTCAGTCCGTCGACAATCTGTGCAATCTTGGCCCCGAAGATATTTTCGATATCTTCTACTGTATAATCGGTGTCCTCGACAACATCGTGCAGCAAAGCGGCACAAATGGAAGTCGAGCCGAGGCCTATTTCATTACATACGATCTTCGCGACGGCAATGGGGTGCATGATATACGGTTCCCCCGAGCGTCGTTTGATGCCTTTATGTGCCTGGTTGGCGAAATTGAAGGCCTTGGTTATAATCTCAATACGTTTGCGGTGCTTGGTAGCAAGATAATCGTTCAGCAATTCCTGAAACGCTTGTTCAATCATCTGCTCTTCAGCTATTTCTTTCTGGTTCTCAGTGTCCATAATTTAGTCCTTTCGTTCCTTTTCTGCAAAAATAATCAAATTTAAACATCAGGCAAGCGAAAGGCGATTTATTTGTATATTTTCAAACGTTTTCCTGCGGAAATGTTAGTTCCCCGCAATCCGTTCCAGTTTTGAAGATCTTTTACGCGTACACCATATTTTGCCGCAATGGCTCCCAGGGTATCCCCGTTTTTGATTTTATAGTAAGTGGGTGTACCACTGCCGGCTTTGGCAGAGCTGCCTCTCCTCTTGGAGGCTGAACTGTCGTCCCTGATGCCCACTGTACGCCGATTCTTGAACAGTTCGCCGGCACGGTGGGCATAAATCGTATCCTGACGGTCGATGAACGAACTGACCGCGTTTTGTGGAAGGCGCAGTGTGTACGACTTGCTTTCGCCCGGTATGATTTCTTTTTTATATTGTGGATTGAGACTTCTGATTTGGTCCATTGGGACGTTGCATAAGTCGGCGATCTGCTGGAAATGGAGGTTTTTGTTAACTTGAATCGTATCAGTGCTTTCGGGAATATTGGTTTCCATCGGGCAGATGTTGTGATCACAGTAATAGGTCATTACATAGTTCGCGGCGATAAATGCCGGTACGTAACCTCTTGTTTCTTTGGGCAGATAATTATAAATACTCCAATAGTCGGTTTCTCCTCCCGAGCGGCGGATGGCTTTGTTGATAGTGCCCGGTCCGCAATTGTAAGCCGCAATCACAAGGTTCCAGTCATGATAAATGTCATATAGATCCTTCAGGTAGCGTGCTGCTGCCCAGGTTGCTTTTATCGGGTCACGACGGTCGTCCACCAGGCTGTTTGACTCCAGACCGTACATTTTGCCGGTTCCGATCATGAACTGCCACAAGCCTCCTGCACCGGCGCGCGATACTGCCGACGGGTTCAAGGCCGATTCGATAATAGGCAGATATTTCAATTCCAATGGTAAATTATACGCATCGAGGGCCTCCTCAAAGATAGGCATATAGAAGTTGCAGGCACTCAACATAAAAGAGACTTGATTCCGCAGGCGTCCGGCATACATATCAATAAATTTACGTACAATTTCGTTGTATGGCATTTCCATAACGGTCGGCATGCGTGATAGGCGGTCGATGTATACGGAGTCGCTGAACAGCGGGTTGATCTCCGCTGTGCTGCAGTCTTTTCCTAAGTCGATATAATTCTTGGCTTTCCAGTCGTTGAGCAGGCTATCGAGAGGATAAGTCATACTTTTGGGAAGCTCGATGCTCTCTTGGCGTTCTTTGCCGTTGTCGCGAATCACTACGTCTACACTCTGTGCGTTTACCTTGGGTGTGGCAAACAAAAATAATAAAATCAGGGGGCAATAGTTTGCTAATTTCTTCATTCTTATTTGTTCAATCTTCATGGGTTAAAATCTGAGGCTGCATTGCACGCCTACCGACTTGCTGCCGGGTTGCAACGGGTTGTTATTTATAATAGTAGGTTCCACCCTCATACTCAGGTCGGGTGATATGTCGAAATTCGATAGTTCCGCATCCACATAGGCGTCGATGATGGAAATCAGATATACACCGATGACGGCGAATATACTGAGATCCCGATAGCGCCGGTATGTGTCCTTTCGTTTGCGGAGCAGGTCTTTCAGTTGCGTATCGGTATAGTTATGATTCGGAGGAAGCAAATCCTGAAAACTGTTGGTATTAGGATTGTTATCCATAATATCCATATACGCCTGAGCATAGTCTTTATACATTTTCCCGTTCCAGCTCAATGCGTAAGCACATCCGGCAAATCCACCATATATAATAGGTAACTTCCAGTATTTGCGGTTATAAATTTGTCCTCCGCCCGGAAATACGATGGCATACCAGGTGGCTTTCGTCGGATTAGGTACGAAAAGCTTCTTGGGCATGACGGGTGGCAGGCTATCTGCCTTTACGACCGATGGCATGACGGGTGTTTCTATCCTTTCCAGGTTCTGTCGGTTGACTTCCTCCAGGCTGTCTGCCGTAACGATGGCGGGTTTCAGGTTCTCCAAACTGTCTATCGGTGGGAGGACGACTGCTTTCTCCACTTTTACGCTGTCGGTGGCCGGAGTAGAAACGACCGGTTCGCGATGGCGGCGTGCCCGTGCTTTGGGGGCTTCGCGTACCGGAGAAATGGAGTCTTGGGATACTTTGACAGGCTCCTGTGCATACACATCAATCCCTGCTACCTGAAAAAAACAGAGAAGCAGGGCAATGTATAACGGGTATGTTTTAGTTTTTTTTGCCATTTATTTCTTCAGTGAATCGAAGATTTCCATGATACGTTCCAACTCTTCTTCATTGCTGAAGGGGATGCTTATTTTTCCTTTTCCCTTTTCAGAACAGGTCAGTTGTACCTTGGTGTTAAAGAATCCCGAAAGGTGCTGTTTCAGCATATTGAATTCTTCGGGCAGTTTGGCCCGTTTCGGGGTTATCTTTTTGGTTCCGCTCTTTACGGCTTCTCCCTCGCTCAGCGATTTCACGATCTCTTCTACTTTGCGAACGGAGTATCCGTGTTCCAGAATCTCTTCGAATATTTTAACTTGTAGTTTCGGATCGCCTAATGTGATCAGTGCCCGGGCATGTCCCATGTCTATCTGCTTGTTTTGCAGGGCCATTTGTATCGGTGCCGGCAGTTTCAGCAGGCGCAGATAGTTGGCAATGGTCGTACGCTTCTTGCCGACACGTTCACTCAGCCGTTCCTGTGTCAGGTCATATTGCTCTATCAGGTGCTGGTAGGCCAGTGCGATTTCCACTGAATTAAGATCCTCACGCTGGATATTCTCTATCAGCGCCATTTCCATCACGTTTTCATCATCGGCTGTCCGGATATATGCGGGAATAGTATCCAATCCGGCTTTCTGAGAGGCGCGGTAGCGGCGTTCTCCGGCAATAATCTGGTACTCGTCGTCCGAGACTTTACGTAAGGTGATGGGTTGGATAATTCCTATTTCTCTGATCGAATCGGCCAACTCCTCCAGTGCCGTTTCATCAAACTCACGGCGTGGTTGGTTGGGGTTGACGGAGATTTTCGACAGTTCTATTTCGTTAATAGACGAAGAACCTTCGGTTTTCACCTCTTCCATGGAGAGTAGGGCGTCCAGCCCGCGGCCTAATGCATTTCTTCTCTGTGTTGCCATATCTTCGTTTATTTACTGTTTCTGCTTATTAGTTCTTTAGCCAGCGCCAAATGATTTTTCGCTCCGGTGGACTCTGCATCATATAAGATGGTGGGGAGGCCGTAGCTGGGGGCTTCACTCAGTTTTACGTTACGCTGGATGACGGTTTTGAACACCAGTTCCTGGAAGTGGCGTTTCACTTCATCATAGATTTGGTTGGCTTGACGCAGACGTGAGTCGTACATGGTCAGCAGAAAACCTTCTATTTCGAGTGCCGGGTTCAGTTTCGATTTGATGATCTTGATGGTATTCAGCAGTTTGCTGATTCCCTCAAGGGCAAAATATTCCGCTTGTACGGGGATAATCACCGAATCGGCCGCCGTGAGGGCGTTGATTGTGATCAGTCCCAGCGAAGGAGAGCAGTCTATCAAAATATAATCATACTCTTCCTTTAACGGAGTCAGCACTTCTTTCAGTATCTTTTCGCGGTTTTTGAGATTTAGCATTTCTATTTCGGCGCCTACGAGATTAATGTGCGATGAAATGACTTTCAACGAATCAATTTCGGTGTCATGAATAGCGTCCTGTACGTTGGCTCTGTCGATAATGCATTCGTAGATAGTACATTCAGATTGCTTGATGTCGACTCCCAATCCGGAAGAGGCATTTGCCTGTGGGTCTGCATCAACAACCAGTACTTTCTTTTCGAGCGTAGCCAGCGAAGCTGCGAGGTTAATCGTAGTCGTTGTTTTTCCTACACCACCTTTTTGATTGGCCAAAGCAATTATTTTTCCCATATTATCTAAATTTATTGGCAGCGAAATAAGTGATAAATCCTCAGAGCGCCTACTAAAAAATAGAAACTTTGCTTAATCTGTTGATAAGTCACCTGTTTTGTTAATAACTGCCAGGTGAGATACGGGCATTTTTTCTCTTTTTAGCTTGCAAATATACGTATTAAAATTGAATATCGATTCCTTTTTTTACTCACTTGCAGAAGATTAAGATTTGTAAACGGGTAGTCTGCATGGCTAAACATCAGACCTTTTCTGGGTTTACATGAAAAGAGAAGTAGCAAAACATCCCCATGTTTTGGATAATAACATCCCCATGTTCTATCTTAAAACATCCGGATGTTGTTGTGTAAAACACCCGGATGTTTTTATCCCTCTCTTTTATAGTTATCATCTATGGAAAATGAAGAGACTTTCGCTTTCCTATTTGGTTCTGTTGTCGATACAAGTTCTTTTTGTTACTTTTGTGCATTTCGAAAACATAAAATAACAGATAAGGTAGATTGTATGGAAAATAAAAGACCTCTGATCCTCGTCTCCAATGACGACGGCATCATGGCAAAAGGTATTAGTGAACTGATAAAATTCCTCCGCCCGCTGGGCGAGATAGTGGTAATGGCCCCGGATGCCCCTCGTTCCGGCAGTGGATGTGCATTGACGGTGACACAGCCGGTGCACTATCAGTTATTAAAGAAAGATGTGGGACTGACTGTTTATAAATGTTCCGGTACACCGACCGACTGCATAAAACTGGCACGGAATCAGATACTCGACCGGAAGCCGGACCTGGTTGTTGGTGGAATCAACCATGGTGACAATTCCGCTACCAATGTGCACTATTCCGGTACGATGGGGATCGTGATCGAAGGTTGTCTCAATGGGATTCCTTCTATCGGTTTCTCTATTTGTGACCACGCCCCCGGAGCTGATTTTGATGCAGCAGGACCTTATGTCCGGAGAATAGCTGCGATGGTGCTTGAGAAAGGACTTCCGCCACTGACTTGCCTCAATGTGAATTTTCCTAATACTCAGGAGATAAAAGGGGTGAGAATCTGCGAACAGGCCAAAGGACATTGGAGCGGAGAATGGCAGGCTTGCCCCCGGAGAGACGATGCGAATTTCTATTGGTTAACCGGAGAATTTATCGATCATGAACCGGAAAACGAAAAGAATGATCACTGGGCACTGGCTAATGGATACGTAGCGATTACACCTACTGTAGTGGATATGACCGCTTATCATTTTATGGATGAACTGAAATCCTGGGAATTATGAAATATTATCTGATTGTTGGCGAGGCTTCGGGCGATTTGCATGCTTCCCACTTGATGGCTGCACTGAAAGAGGAAGACCCGGAAGCTGAATTTCGCTTCTTTGGCGGTGATTTGATGGCTGCCGTGGGAGGAACAATGGTGAAGCATTATAAAGAGTTGGCCTACATGGGGTTTATCCCTGTGCTGCTACATTTGCCGACCATTTTTGCCAACATGAAGAGATGCAAGGAGGACATCGTGGCGTGGTCGCCCGATGTGCTCATTCTGGTGGATTATCCGGGCTTTAATCTCGATATTGCTAAGTTTGTGCATGCGAAAACAAAGATACCGGTTTATTATTATATCTCTCCTAAGATTTGGGCATGGAAAGAGTATCGGATCAAGAATATAAAAAGAGATGTGGACGAGCTTTTTTCCATACTTCCTTTTGAGGTAGGATTTTTCAAGGGACATCGATATCCCATTCATTATGTGGGAAATCCGACGGTAGATGAGGTGACCGCCTTCAAGGCGTCGCATCAGGAGTCCTTTGCCGATTTTATTGCCGATAGTGAATTGGCAGATAAACCTATCATAGCTTTGCTTGCAGGTAGCAGAAAACAGGAGATTAAGGATAATCTGCCCGATATGATCCGGGCTGCTTCAGCTTTTCCCGGTTATCAGCTTGTGCTGGCAGCTGCTCCGGGCATTTCTCCGGAATACTATGCCAAATTTGTAAAAGGAACGGAACTGGCGGTGATTTTTGACCGGACTTATCGTTTGCTCCAACAGGCGGATGTTGCCTTGGTTACTTCCGGTACGGCTACTCTCGAGACAGCTCTTTTCCGTGTTCCTCAGGTGGTTTGTTATTACACTCCGGTGGGCAAATTGGTGTCTTTTCTCCGAAGGCATATTTTGAAGGTGAAGTTTATCTCGTTGGTCAATCTGATTGCCGGACGTGAAGTTGTCAGGGAGTTGGTGGCCGATACGATGACGGTAGAGAATATGCGGGCCGAATTGGAGCGTTTGCTGTTTCGGGAGGATTATCGTCGCAAAATGTTGGACGGTTACGAAGAGATGGCACGGTTACTCGGACCGGCCGGAGCCCCCCGGCATGCAGCTCGTGAAATGGTGAAATTGCTTAAAAAATAGTTTTTTATTCAATAATAAACAGGAGACCGGTGCAGTAAATGCCCGGTTTTTTTATTTATAGGATATAAGGATTAACTAAAAAAAGAGATGAAAAAAATAAAACTACTTTGGATGGCAATGTTGACACTGATGCTGCCGGCATTGCAATCGTGTGACGATAATGATGGCTATTCATTGGGAGATATAGCGGTAGATTGGGCTACGGTACGTGTGGTCGGTGGCGACACTTATTCGCTGAATGCTGACCGTTGGGGAACTCTTTGGCCGGCTGCAACTGCTATTCCATTTTATAAGCCGATAGACGGGCAACGGGTGATTACTTACTTCAACCCACTTTACGATAACTATGAAGGATATGATCATGCTGTGAAGGTAGAGCATAATTATAATGTCCTGACCAAACAGGTAGAAGATTTGACGGCTGAGAATGAATCGGAATTTGGAAATGATCCGGTTTGGGTTAACAAGGATATGATGTGGATTGGCGGGGGATACCTGAATGTCATTTTCCGTCAGAATTTACCGGTTAAGGAGAAGCATCTTGTCAGTCTGGTTCGTGATATGCGGGCTACAGCTGCTGAGGGAGAGGATGATGGATACATCCATTTGGAATTTCGCTATAATACATACGATGATGTGACCGATCGCCAGGCGAATGGCGCCGTATCTTTCAACTTGAATTCATTGGATCTGACTGGTAAGAAGGGCATTAAGGTGAAATTGAATTCCGTAAAGGACGGGGAAACGGAAGTGGTCTTTAACTTAAAGGGCCAGTCAATGCCGGAGGAAGCAAAGCAGGTGACGCTTTCGGATGAAGTGCAAATAAAATAGAAGAAGGTTAGTTAAAAGAATAACGGGCTACAAACAATAAGTTTCTGCTATCTTTTGCAGGGTACTTGGTGTTTGTAGCCCGTTATTTTTTGTGACTTATTTTTTTGTCTGCTTTAGACCAATGTCAGTGCATATAGGTAAATAACGCCTGCCGGTATAGCCATTAGTGAACTGTCGAAGCGATCGAGCATACCTCCATGTCCGGGTAGAATACTTCCTGAATCTTTAATCTGCAATTGGCGTTTCAGCAGAGACTCTGTCAGGTCACCCCAAGTCCCGAAAATGACAACTACCAATGCCAGTCCCGCCCATTCTGCCCATGTCATGATGGGGAAGTAGCAGGCAAAAACAAATGAAGAGGCAATGGCTACAATACCTCCGCCAATGGAACCTTCCCATGATTTTTTAGGTGATATGCGTTCAAATAGGCGGTGTTTGCCGAAAAGTGATCCGAAACAATATGCCCCCGTATCATTCAGCCATAAAAAGACAAAGATGGATAGAGGCAATATCGGATTGTATGATACGCTGCTTGCTTCCGGATCATTCTGGAAAGCAAGCACATTCAGCATGGCAAAGGGAAGCGCGATGTACATCTGGCTCAGCATGGAGTAAGCCCAGTTTAAAACCGGATTCTTCTTTTTGAGATATAACTCGCTTACCATCAGATAAATGATTAATATCAGGTAAGGAATAAATATTTTAGAACCGGCAGCGTCGATACAGAAACCCATAATGGCCAGAAACAGATAAGCTCCTCCCAACATGGTGATAGTCCGGTTAATGCTTACCTCTCCCGATTGGTTGACGAGATGTCCGAATTCGCGTATAGTCAGAGCGCTGACAATGACAAAAAGAGTGCCGAAAGCCAGTGGATCATAAAGTATACAACCCACTATGATGGCTACGAATAATATTCCTGTTATGGCGCGTTGTAAAAAGTTGTTCTTCAAGGTGTTGTTACGTTTTTAGTTTTGTGATGCCGCTGACTCTTGTTGCGTATTGCCCTCTTGAGACTCTGTTGCTTGCGGAGTAGTTGTGTCTACATCTTCTCCATCTGCAGGATGAACGGCGTTTTCTTGTTTGTTATTGGCTGCCATGATTTCCTCCGAACGAGAAGCCCAAGGACGTTTTCCAAAGATACGTTCTACATCCTCAGCAAAGATGACTTCTTTATCGATCAGTAGCTGTGCCAATTCGTTGTGTTGCTCTTTGTGTTCCGAGAGAATCTGTTTGGCACGTTCATACTGTTCGTTTACCATTCTTTTGACCTCTTCGTCAATCAGTTCGGCAGTTTTTTCACTATATGGACGCTGGAATGAATACTCATCATTATTATAATAGCATAAATTGGGTAGCTTTTCACTCATGCCCAAATATGCGATCATGCCATACGCCTGTTTGGTTACGCGCTCAAGATCGTTAGCAGCTCCGCTTGATACACGGCCGATGAAAAGGTCTTCGGCAGCACGCCCGCCCAAAGTAGCACACATCTCGTCGAGCATTTGCTCTTTAGTCGTGATCTGTCTTTCTTCCGGCAGATACCAGGCAGCGCCCAAGGCCCGCCCGCGGGGGACGATAGTTACCTTAATCAATGGATTGGCATATTCCAATAACCAGGAAATGCTGGCGTGTCCGGCCTCGTGCAGGGCAATAGACCGACGTTCGGCTTCCGTAGTAATCTTTGTTTTCTTTTCAAGTCCGCCGATAATACGGTCTACTGCGTCCAGAAAGTCTTGCTTGCCTACGAATTTCTTTCCGTGACGCGCGGCGATCAGAGCAGCTTCATTACATACATTGGCAATGTCTGCACCCGAAAATCCGGGTGTCTGGCGTGCCAGTAAGTCTACATCTACCGTATCGTCTATTTTGATGGGGCGCAAGTGTACGCCAAATACTTCTTTACGTTCGTTCAGATCAGGTAAATCTACATGGATTTGTCGGTCGAAACGTCCGGCACGGAGCAATGCCTTGTCTAGTACATCCACACGGTTGGTGGCTGCCAGGATAATAACACCGCTATTTGAGCCGAAACCATCCATTTCCGTCAGCAACTGGTTCAACGTATTTTCACGTTCATCATTTCCGCCCATCGCAGGATTCTTACCGCGAGCACGTCCTACAGCATCAATCTCGTCGATGAAAACGATACAAGGAGCTTTCTCTTTAGCTTGTTTGAAGAGGTCGCGTACACGGGATGCACCTACACCGACAAACATTTCAACGAAATCGGAACCGGCCAAAGAGAAGAAAGGTACATTGGCTTCACCGGCCACAGCTTTCGCAAGCAACGTTTTACCTGTTCCCGGAGGGCCCACCAATAGAGCGCCTTTAGGAATTTTACCTCCCAGGTCGGTATATTTCTGGGGTTCTTTCAAGAATTCCACAATTTCTTCTACTTCTTGTTTGGCTTCTGCCAGTCCGGCTACATCTTTGAAAGTTACTTTGATGGAACCGCCTTTTTCAAAAAGCTGGGCTTTCGACTTTCCTACATTGAATACTCCGCCTGCACCTCCGCTGGCACCACTGCCCATGCGTCGCATGAAGAATATCCATAAAGCAATCAGGAAGACAATCGGCAGTACATTCCAAAGTATTGCACTGAAATAGTCTTTTTTCTTATCATAGCTGACAGAACCGTCAAAGTGCGTCTCCTCTTTTTCTTTTTGTAGAAAGTTATCCAGGTTCTCGCGTGAAGGGGCTTCCGTAGTGATCATCGGATTCCGGCCTACACGGGTGGAATCTTGTTTGAATACGGTTCCTACGTACTGGGGTTTGATATAAATCTCGACCGAATTATCATCATAACCGATCACTTTACTTACATAGCCGTCACGTACGTACTGCTGGAACTCATCGTAAGAGATGTTCTTACTGACAGAACTGCTTCCGTTAGCGAAATACAGCCCTAAAAGCATTAGGGCGATAATCATATACATCCAGTTCAGATTGAACTTGGGCATATTTACTTTATTGTTGGGTTTCTTGCTGTTATTGTCCATACTGATAGATTAATCAATGTCGGGAATTGTAGTTAACTTGGCATCTGCCCACAGGTGCTCCAAATTATAAAAGTTTCTGGCTTCCGGTAGGAATACATGTACTAATACATCTGAAAAGTCCATAGCTACCCATTCTGCATTTCGCTGTCCGTCGATGGCAGAGGGTTTGGTGCCGGCACCTTTGCGGGTAAATTCTTTTATGGAATCTACAATGGCAATGACCTGGCTGGGTGAGTTCCCCTGACAGATTACAAAGTATTTGCATATCGTGTCGTCTATGTTTGTCAGGTCTGCTATGACAATGTTTTTACCTTTTTTTTCTTGTATACCTTCGGTTATCTTTTCTATTAATACTTTCGTTTCGTTCATTTATAGGTTGAAATTAAATAATCAATGTTCAGTTTCTGTTTATAACAAGGAAAGGGGATTCTTTGTTTTCTTGTCATAAACGTGATATTTTTTACAAATATACGCTGATTTATTGTATCAATGAAAGTAATGTGCTAAATCTATTTCATTTTTTGTTTTTTTTTAGGGATGCATCTCTTTGGAATCCGGCATATTAGATATTTTTTTAGAAAAAAAGAGCGAAAAGTATTTGTGATTAAAAAAAACTTTGTACCTTTGCAACCGCAAACGAGAAACAAGAGATGTTGATCGTAAGTCACATTGGGCTATGGTGTAATGGTAACACTACAGATTCTGGTCCTGTCATTTCTGGTTCGAGTCCAGATAGCCCAACAAATTCACATTATAAATAAGTAAAATCCCTCTAAAACCGCAGTTTTAGAGGGATTTTTTATCCTTTCAAGTCTTTTCGATAAAACAGTTGTTCGGTGATATCCCCGGTGGCAGAGAACTGTTTCTTATCGTTCTTTCAAACTGTAGTTTTAGAATTTTTTCTGTCCGATCCGGTGGTAGGATTGCAAACGAAATAATATAATCTGTTGATATTATGTAGGTAAATGGGGAATGTTTATACCTGTTTTTAATGTGTAATACTTGAATTTAGAAAAGGCGTATCAAAGGGATTCAAAATCCCTTTGATACGCCTTTTACATAGAACTAAAATTATTTTCCTTTATTCTTCTTTGATTGATTCATCGATTACTTTTATTTTCTGCAATACTAATTCTAAGTCGGATTTTAATTTTTCCACCTTGCGGTTGATTTCTGTCAAAAGACTATTTCCTTTCTTAGAAGAGGTAGTCAGGAAGCCCAAATTATTTTCATAAGTTTGGAGTTCATTTTTCATGTTTTCGTATGTACGGACTAATTTCTCACGTTCACGGTAGAGTGACTGGGAGCCTCCACTTTGAATATTGCCGATAGAAGACTTGAAATTACTCAGTTTTTTGTTCGATGCACTGATATTAAATCGATCGAAGAGTTGGTCAATCAAACCGTGATATTGTTTATAAAGCCTGTCTTTCTCTTTAAACGGTACATGTCCGATACCATTCCATTCTTTCATCAATTCACGAACCTCTTTGCTTGCTTCATCGGCATCCGTCGTTTCGTCAATAGCAGTTAAGCGGGCAATGATTGCCTTTTTCTTTTCTAGATTCTCTTGTTCTACAGAACGTTGAGAAGAAGTGGCCTTGCCTTTTTGCTCAAAGAAGTAATCACATGCAGTAATGAAACGTTTCCAAACAGCGTCCGAGTATTTTTTAGAAACAGGGCCAATTGTTTTCCATTCCTTTTGGAGCTTGGTTAAGATTTCAGCCGTTTCTTTCCATTCTGTACTATCTTTCAGAGATTCTGCTTTTTCGCACAATGCCTTTTTCTTTTCCAGATTAGCATTCATACCTTCTTTCAACAACTTGAAGAATTCTCCTTTCTTTTTAAAGAATTCGTCACAAGCTTTACGGAAACGCTCAAAGATTTTCACGTTCATTTTCTGCGGAGCAAAACCAATTGTTTTCCATTTGTTTTGCAGGGCGATCACCTCTTGTGTCTTGGTTTCCCATGCCGCAAATGTTTTCAATTGGTCAAACTCAATAGCTTCTACTATTTCACAGATAACTGTTTTCTGATCCAAATTATGTTGTTCAGTCTCTTTTAGAGCTTCGAAATGCTGCTGATGGCGACGGTTGACGGCTGTAGAAGCGGCTTTGAAACGGTTCCATATTTCGTCACGTAATTCTTTGGCGACAGGACCGGTATCACGGAACTCCTGATGTAGTTTCTGTAATTGATGGAAAGCGGAGACTACATCTTGTTCATCGGCCAACTTTTCGGCAGCTTCACAGAGATGTGTTTTAATCTCCAGGTTTTTTTTGAAGTCGTATTCTCTGAATTCATTATTCAGTTTTAATATATCATAGAATTTTTCAACATACAACTGGTAGTTCTTCCATAACTCGTTCACTTTAGCTTGTGGCACCAATTTCACTTCGTTCCACTGCTGCTGTAGCTTTTTAAATTCGTTGTAGGATTTGTTGGCGTCATCGGGTGATTCCACTAACTCTTTCAACTCTTCGATAATCGATAGTTTAACTTGTAGATTTTCTTCCTTTTGCTTTTCAATCTCAGCTGCCAAGGCACTTCTTTTTTCTTTAATAGCTGCCATCAAACTTTTGAATTCTTCTTCCACGCTACTGGGCTGAGCAATAAATTCTTCTTCGGCACCACCATTCTCTACGAACGTTTTTTTCGCAGCCTCGATTTCGGCATTATGAATTTTATAGAAAGTTTGCTTTAAACCATCCAGTTCCTGCTTGTTTGCATTTTCAGCATCTTGGGCAACTTCTTTTAACCGGAGCAGCACCTCTTCTTTAGTGCTTAGTTTCGAAGCATTTTCTGTCGGTTTTTCCACAATAGTTTCTTCAGCCGGAGTTTCTGTAATTTCTTCAGAAACCTCAACTGCTTTTTTTTCTTCTTCTAATTCCCCTTGTTTCAAAGGTTGGTTAGTGTCATGAGAGTCCATCATTGTATATTCGTTTTTAGGAAAACAGGATTTGTCTTTAAATCCATTAGATCACAAATTAATGAAATAAAATGATTACTTCATACTATTTTCCTTTATTTTTTTTTAATTGAGCCATTTTTTACGATAATAACACCGTAATTCCCATATACATCATCATGCCGATGATATCGTTCGTAATGGCAATAAACGGTCCTGTAGCTATGGCCGGATCTATTTTCATCTTTTCGAGTGTCATTGGAACCAAAGTACCGAAGATGGAGGCAAACATCACTACTGAGAACAGACTGATAGATACCGAATAAGTGACTGTGGCGGTTGCTCCGAAACGGATAAAATTATAGGTATATACCAGTAAAGAGATGATCGTAGCATTGATCAAGGCAACTACGGCTTCTTTGCTGACTTGCTTGAAAGTATTTTTGGCGTCAAGGGAACTGTTGGCCAAGCCTTGTACGACGAGAGCTGATGATTGAGTTCCTACGTTTCCGCCTGTACCACCAATCAATGGAATGTAAAGGGCCATTTCGGGATGCGCGGCAAAAGTAGAATCAAAGTTCCCCAATATCATAGAGTTGCCAATACCTCCAATCATACCGATTAACAACCAAGGTAAGCGGGCAGTAGTCTGGCGGAGTACATTATCGTCTGTTTCTACATCTTGAGAAAGACCGGATGCTAACTGGTAGTCACGTTCTGATTGTTCACGAACTTCGTCCATGACGTCATCTACGGTGATTTGTCCTACCAGGCGGCCTATACTGTCAAGAACAGGAATGGCAACCAAGTCATATTTCTCAATAATTTGTGCCACTTCATCGATAGGGGTGTCTACGTGTACTGAGATAGGATCCTTCTGCATTACATGTTTTACTTTAGATACAGAGGGAGATGTGATCATCTTTTTCAGTGGAAATATTCCGCGAAGGCGTTCATCATCATCTATTACATATACATAGTAGATATCGTCGAGTTCTTCGGCTTGTTGGCGCATCTCTTTCAGACATTCGGGCATACTCCAGTTTTCGTTGACGGTTACCATTTCCGTACCCATCAAACCACCGGCAGTATTTTCATCATACTTCAGCAGGTCGACAATGTCTCCTGCCTGCTCGATGTCTTCAATGTGCGAAAGTATTTCTTCCTGTTTATCCTCATCCAGTTCACGCATCAGGTCTACTGCGTCGTCCGTATCCATATAGTCAACGAAGCGTTTGGCAATAGTTTCTGATGGCAGGATGTCGAGAAACTCTTTACGAACGTCTTCATCCATTTCGACAAGTACATCCGCAGCTGTTTCATTATCAAGTAATCGGTAGACGAAGCGGGCTTCTTCCGGGTTCAACTCGTTACACAATTCCGCTATGTCAGCAGGGTGTAGGTCGATAAGAAGCTCTTTTACCTTATCGGCATCTTTTTCTTCGATAAGTTCTTTTACGTTGTCAATGTATTCTTCGTTCATAATTACAGCCTTACTTAACTTCCTATAATAATAAGGAAGACAAGTTTTGTATATTACATTTCCTACTTTGTTAGTTCAGTCCGATAATCCGGTTGGTTCTTTATGGATTTTCTATCTGAGAAACTGGTTCTATCGGAACTTTCAGTGCTTGTTCCACCTGATTTGTCAGGTGGATAAACTCTTGCACCGACAGTTGTTCCGGTCGTTTATTAAACAGGGCGTCTTCTGTCAACGGGCAATCTTTACCTAAAATCGGTTTGATTGAATTTCGTAATGTCTTTCGACGCTGGTTGAAAGTTGTTTTTACAATTTGTTTAAATAGCTTGGGGTCACAACCGAGCTCTTGTGTCTCGTTGCGTGTCATTCGTATGACTGCGCTTTTCACTTTGGGAGGTGGATTGAACACCTGTTCATTTACTGTAAACAGATATTCTACCCGATACCAGGCCTGTATCAGAACGCTGAGTATACCATACGTTTTACTACCCGGTCCGGCGGCGATACGTTCGGCTACTTCTTTTTGAATCATTCCAGTACAGCAGGGGATCAGATCCTTGTTATCCAGCATTTTGAAGAAAATTTGGCTGGATATGTTGTAAGGGTAGTTTCCAGTTAAGACGAAAGGATGTCCGTCGAACAAACGTTGTAAGTTCATTTTCAGGAAGTCATCCTCGATGATGTTATCTTCCAATGACGGATAGGCTTCTCGCAAATAGGCTACTGATTCGTAGTCTACCTCTACAACTTTTACCAACCGTTCTTTCTTAACAAGAAACTGAGTGAGCACACCCATTCCCGGTCCGACTTCCAAAATTGGCAAATCGGGGAATGTATCTACTGTATCGGCAATGTCCTGTGCCACTTTCAGGTCTTTCAGGAAATGTTGTCCGAGAAACTTTTTAGGCTTTACTAATTTCATTTATCAACTAAATAACTACTTTTGCAGCAGACAAAGGTAATTCTTTTAAATGAAGAATAAAGAATTAGGGATGAAGAAACTAATAAAAAAGGCGCTGAAACTTATCTTGCCATTGGTTTTGGGAGGCTTTATCTTATATTGGGTCTATCGTGACTTCGATTTTGTGAAGGCTACGGAAGTTTTGCAACATGGCACAAACTGGTGGTGGATGGCTTTCTCGCTTCTTTTCGGCATATTTGCACAGGTATTTCGTGGTTGGCGTTGGCGCCAGACGCTGGAGCCTTTGGGAGCATTTCCCCGAAGAAGGGATTGTGTTGATGCCATTTTCATTTCGTATGCAGCTAGTTTGGTTGTACCGAGGGTAGGTGAGGTGAGTCGTTGCGGGGTACTTGCTAAGTATGACAACGTTTCTTTTGCTAAATCTTTAGGAACTGTGGTTACCGAACGTCTGGTAGATACTGTGACTATTCTTTTGATTACCGGCGTTACGGTTCTATTGCAAATGCCTGTGTTTGTTACCTTCCTTGAGCAAACCGGAACGAAAATCCCCTCATTCATGCATTTACTTACTTCTGTCTGGTTTTACATTATTTTATTTTGTACAATCGGAGTTATTGTACTTCTCTATTATCTGATTCGTACGCTTTCTTTCTTTGAGAAAGTGAAAGGAGTTGTGCTTAATGTTTGTGAAGGAATTATGTCACTGCGTAATGTGAAGAATCTTCCGCTTTTTCTACTCTATAGTTTTTTGATATGGCTTAGCTATTTCCTGCATTTTTATTTCACTTTTTATTGTTTTGCTTTTACGGCACATTTGGGCTTACTTGCTGCATTGGTTATGTTTGTTGGAGGCACCTTTGCTGTAATTGTGCCTACTCCGAATGGAGCCGGTCCATGGCATTTTGCCGTTATTACCATGATGATGCTTTACGGGGTAAATGCGACGGATGCAGGGATTTTTGCACTAATTGTTCATGGCATCCAGACTCTGCTGGTTATTTTATTGGGTGTTTATGGATTGGTGACTATTTCTTTTTTACACCGGAAGTGACGGGGCGGATTAAATATTGTATGTACCGAAAGATATATATTTAATCTCTGAATCCGCTTTTTGAACTTTTTTTATTTGAATTTCTTCCGGTAATTCTTTCTTTTCCATTCTTTTTAGTAGCTTTGACCTTTAGAAATTGATTTAAAACCTATAAATAATTCATTTATGAGCACAATTCTTGATTTAGCTCCACAAAATGTATGGAAGCACTTTTATTCTTTGACACAGATTCCCCGCCCATCGGGACATATGGAAAAAATTACCGAATTTCTGGTAAACTTCGGTAATAGTCTTGGATTGAAAACTTTTGTGGATGATGCCGGTAATGTGATTATCCGTAAACCCGCCACTCCGGGGATGGAGAATCGTAAAGGAGTTATCCTTCAGGCACATATGGATATGGTTCCGCAGAAAAATAACGATACGGTTCACGATTTTGAGAAAGATCCGATCGAAACTTATATAGATGGTGAATGGGTAAAAGCGAAAGGTACTACATTGGGGGCCGATAATGGTTTGGGTGTAGCTGCTATCATGGCTGTTCTTGAAGATCAGAATCTAAAACACGGGCCATTGGAGGCTTTGATTACGAAAGATGAAGAAACGGGCATGTATGGTGCTTTTGGCTTAAAACCGGGTACGGTGAATGGCGAAATATTGCTTAATCTTGATTCTGAAGATGAAGGTGAACTTTATATTGGCTGTGCCGGTGGTATGGATGTAACTGCTTCTCTTGAATATAAGGAAGTTGCTCCGGAAGAAGGTGATATCGCTATTAGAGTGAATCTGAAAGGTCTTCGTGGAGGACATTCCGGATTGGAGATTAATCAGGGACGTGCCAATGCCAACAAATTGTTGGTACGTTTTATACGTGAGGCAGTAGCAACTTATGAAGCCCGCCTGGCAAGCTGGGAAGGCGGAAATATGCGGAATGCCATACCTCGCGAGGCACATGCTGTAGTGACTATTCCTGCTGAAAATGAAGAAGAATTGTTGGCTTTGGTGAAATATTGTGAAGATCTTTTCAATGAAGAGTTCAAAGCGATCGAAACTCCTATCAGCTTTACTGCAGAACGGGTAGAATTACCTGCAGGAGAAGTTCCTGAAGAAATCCAGGATAATCTGATCGATGCTATTTTTGCTTGCCAGAATGGTGTGATGCGTATGATTCCTACTATTCCCGATACCGTGGAAACCTCTTCAAATTTAGCTATCATCAATATTGGTGAAGGTAAAGCCTCTTTCAAAATCCTTGCGCGCAGTTCCAGTGACAGTATGAAGGAATGTCTGACTACCAGTTTGGAATGTTGTTTTTCTATGGCAGGTATGAAGGTAGAGATGACCGGAGGCTATTCCGGATGGCAACCCGATATTAATTCTCCGATTTTACATGCTATGAAGGAATCTTACAAGAAGCAGTTTGGTACAGAACCGGCAGTGAAAGTAATTCATGCCGGATTGGAATGTGGTATCATCGGAGCTATTATTCCTGGGTTGGATATGATTTCATTTGGGCCAACACTACGCTCTCCGCATTCTCCCGATGAAAGAGCTTTGATTCCGACAGTTCAAAAATTCTATGACTTTTTAATTGCTACTTTGGAGCAGACTCCAATGAAATAAATAAAGTCCATTGATAATGAAAAGAGGTAAGCGTGGTGTAAACGCTTTCCTCTTTTCTTTTTAGTGTCTTTTCTACTTTTGAAAACTATCTTTCTTCCTGTCTACTTTATGACGGCCTGTCATTCGGATGTGAGATATTGTCAGTTGCAGCCTGTCTTTTTGACTCCCTTATTGTCCTGTTTTGTCTTTTGATTACCATCCGGGACTCTTTTTCTTGATATACATCAAGAAATGTGTTTTAAAACATATTTTTATCTTGCTTTTGAGTACAACGTATCTGTTTTGGCTTTACTTTTGTGTTGTAAAACATAAAAATTAGGATAACAAAGTTTTTAGGTAACAGTTTTTAAGGTAAAAAGATTATGAAGATTGTAAGAAGTTTATTAAAGAATTTGGCTAATGCCAATCCTAACATTTGGGGATATGTGACGCTCTAAGCGTTTTTCCCTTCAGGTTTTCAGTGTGTATTAATTAAGGTAATTATTATTAGTATTTAAAGCAATGAAAAAAGTAGTAATGCATCTGCTGGAAAGATGTTTGAGAGAAGCCGGCAGAAATGAAATGATGAAGTGGGGATACACTAAATAAAAGTGTTCCCCACTTTTTTTATTTTGACTCAAGTTTGTTTCGTGTCGTTGAGTTTTGAGGCCGGGTCATTTTTTCACATGGAAGTTTACCTCGCCTCTGATCAGCTCTCCTTTTAATGTGAAGCCTTCCACTACCACCTTAAATTCTCCTTCAAGGTCAGAAGTATAGAATGAAAGTGTGGTATCTATTCCTGCTTCTGTCTCTACAGAGGGATTCCAGTATAGCGTATGGCGGAAATCCGGTCTACGTGATTTTTTGTCAGTAGCGTCTTTATATTCAGGCATCTTAAATGTAACAGGCAGTTGCGGACACTCGTAAACCGTTAGTCGTGAATCGTCACTAAGCTGTATGGAAGGTAAGTCTCCTCTTTGGGTAGTAAGTGAAATCATGCATTCGAATACTTCACCACCAAATCCATAACGGCCGTTATATATTTCGATTTTCTTCACCAATCTGGGATTATATTTTAAAATATCCTCATGGTCATGAATGGGAACACCGTCCAGCAGTACCAATGTATTTCCGATATTGAATCTTTTTTCTCCTTCTTTGAGTACTCTTAATCTACGTTTTCCATTAACTTTACGTATTATCACACTGCGTACGAATTCCACGAAAGTTTCTGTCATTGTATTGAATCGTGTGTATTCATCCAAATTGTAATTCAGATAAGGTTGAAGTCCATAACAAGATTGCAGAGGAATAGCATGATCCAATGAATCGAGCACTGTGACTTGCTGCAGCTGTATACCTATGCTCCTTTCCAACAGTCGTTTTTTATTCCGATAGAGTTTTAATGATGGCAGGTTTTGGGGTAACTTTTCACTGAAGGGTGATAAGATGTTCATTCTGAACAGTTCCCCGTTAATGTTCCATGCAGCGGCTACTACATCGTTCGTTCCATATACATGGCTTGTGTAGAACAGTGTATTTCCTCCCGATTCCACTTGTCCTTGCACATATCGTATATCTTTTCCTACGAAAGCGATGTCGGCTGATATAGGTTCATTTTGTACTTGCTTCAATGTTTCTCCTGTAGGGCTTTCTATCTGTCCGCAGATGATATGCCCTTCATATTCCGGTATCCATTTTCCGGAAAATGTTCCGGGAGTAGCGGTTACTTGTTTTCTCCAGGTGGATTCTTCAAGAGGCGGGAGGGTTACCAGTGAATCATTACGGCTTACCGAGACAGTAAGATCGGATACTTCATCCGGTAGTCTATTAATGGTCAATTCTACGAGTTGGCGTGTGTTGTAGTTCGACTGGGAAGTTTTTATATGAATATTTTCGGTGGTAGCCGGTTTCCCTTTCGGATATATCTCGGCAGAATCCGCTAGTTCAATAGGATCGGAGTCTGATACTCGGAAAGTGTTAATTACAGCAATGGATTTTCTGAAGAACACTTTTTCTCCTTCATTCCTCATATATCGTGTGTATCCGGTCAATTCATAAATTCCCGAAGGAGCGTCTGTAGGAATCTTGACTTTGCCCGAACCGCTCCCATTGTCAAGTGCCAGTTTAAGTTGTGCTTTAGGCCGTTCAGTATTCGATATTTCTATGTATCCCACTTTGCTGAAAGAAGATGGGCGAAAATGTGTGTCAATAGTATAAAATTTGAGCCATACTTCTTCACCGGCCAAATAACACGTTTTATCCGTATGTACGTATACCCGTTCATATAATTCTTCTTGTGCTTGCAAAATCAGACAGAATAAGATAAAGAGATATAGTGTGAAAATCCGTTTCATAATTGCCTCCTTTTGTTTAAGTTATTGATGATCGTTGGGCCAGAATGAAGGCTTGTTTTTACTTCCTCCGTTGGCTTCACATTCTGTACATCTCCGTAGGGCCCAGTGGTCAATGTGAGTGCCTGTACCGACTGGACGATAACCGGCAAGGTATCTTATCAGATATGTGCTATAGCCCTGTTCATCCATTTCGCTATCCGACACTTCTTCACAGCCACTGTATAGAGGAGGACGTTTAATTTCGTTGGGATGAATGTATATTCTCTTTTCAGAGATGTTTTTATAGACGCCTACATAACCGATCGTCCTTCGTTTGGGCTGACTGATACAACTAATGTTTCCTTGGATTTCAGAGGGTTGTGGAGTAAAGATTCCTCCCATTTCTTCATTCTGTTGCTGTACATTCAAGTAATATTCATATCCCTCTTTACTCAGTGCCCGTTGCTGTACCTGTATGCTGTATAGTACAGTGAATCTGTCTTCATTGACCGGCACATCAAGTAGCTTATTATTTATGATCAGATGTTCTTTCAACTTTTCCGTAGAGCCAATCAATATATTTCTTGATATTTCCTTTTTCCAACAATAGAAAGTTGGATAATTGCTGTCTTCATAGATGCGGTTCATATCCGGATCAAAGTAGCAAGTTGTAATGTAGCTGGCTCTTATCTCCCAGTCTTCCCGATAGTTCCACATGTAGTATTGAGTTTTTCCGGGATCACCATGGGTCGATACCCGTATAGAAAGTGCTTGTTCAGGTTCTGGCTGTATCCACGAAACACTGTCTATTTCAGAAGATACCATCGGTGTGGAAGGAGACGAGGTATAAATCTCTCCGTCGTATTCTATCTCTATTCCGTAGGATACATCATCCTGCAATTCACCGATACTGACCTGGTATTTACCATCACCAAGAGCCGTTCCGAAATCACTTCGATAGCCGTCGCTGCCTACTACAGCAATTCTGGCATAAATGTTTCGATAATCTTCCGGCATGTCTTCGGATAGTGGAATACTTTTGCTTAATGAGAATATGGCTTCTGTATTAGCGATAATGTCGCCGGTTACTACCAGCAATTCTTCATCGGAAGAAGGTAGTTGTGCGTTGTATTCTGAAACACAACCTGTCAGGCAGAGTAGTAACAGATAGATTTTATATTTTGATTTCAGCATGGCGTTAGAATTTTATGTTATACGTAATGAAAGGAATCGGAACTCCGAAAATAGACATCTGGTATCCTTTTATTTGTCCTTCTTCCGGCATATAATAAATAGAATACACATTCTTTCTTCCGGTTACATTGTATACCCCAATCGAAATAGAACTATGTGTCAACAGGGTCAGATGATGGCTGGGTTCTATATTAAAAGAGATGTCTGTACGAAAGTAATCCGGTATGCGGTATGAGTTTCTTTCCGTATAGTAAACTCGCATCGATTGCGTTGATTCATCATAATACTGTCCGGCAGGTATGGTAGTGGGGCGTCCTGTGCTATAATCCACGTTGATTGACATACTGTATCGATGCGTAAATTTGTAATTACCTACAAACTTAAAGTCGTGAGGCTTATCGTATTCAGTAGGATACCAGTCACCGTTATTCACCGGTTTCTCAATTCGTTTATCATTCTGTCTCAAGAAGGTACGTGAATACGTGTAACTCATCCATCCGTTGAGCTTACCGACTTGTTTTTTTACCTGCAATTCTACGCCATAAGCATGTCCCTGCGTGTTGATGACGTCAGTTTCAATATGGTGGTTCATAAGTAGCTTTGCTCCTCCACGATAATCCAGGTAATCGGACATTCGTTTGTAATATCCTTCCACAGAATATTCCCAGATGCCACTCGGGGAATTTAGATAAAGTCCGGCTGCGGCTTGCCAGCCTCTTTGGGGTTTGATGTTCACATCGCTCAACTTCCATGTATCCGTTGGCGACATAATGACAGTGTTCGACAACTTATGGATATATTGCCGCATCGAGTTAAATCCGGCTTTGATTGAGAAATTATCTGTGAAGGCATACCGGGCGGATAACCGGAATTCCGGCCCATGATAAGTCTTCATGAATTTTCCTGCTCCTGCAGTGATGGTGTCCGTTATGGTCGATTCGTGTGGGAGCATGCCTGATGCATATTGATAGTACGAACGTGGACCGAGTGCACTGAACAGTGAGTAACGGATACCTGCGTTGACCGATAGTTTGGGAGTGATTTCCCATTCATCACCTAAATAAAATGCCGTTTCCAAGGCTTTATCCTTTTGTAAAACGTCCTTTTTTACAAATGATTCACTTCCTTCAGGTTCATAAGTGCCCGAATTGATATGATAGAGCATGGACTTGAAACCAAAGTTGAGCGTGTGCTTATCGGCCAGTATGTTTGTGAAGTCTGCTTTGACAAAATACTGATTAATATCAAATGAAAGTTTATAAGCAGCTGATGCATTGACGGTCTCGCGGTTATTGTAATCGTAATGATCGTATCCGGCGGAGAAGTATCCTATCAGTTTTTCGTTAAATACAGCTCTCCATCGTGCTGAAGCATTGAGATTATTGTAGCCGTATTTTTCGTTTGAATTGAAAGCGAAACGGTCATGACTATAGTATCCGTAGACATTAAGACTATGTTTGTCATTGAATTTATGTGCCACAATAGCAGCCAAATCATAAAAGCCGGCGGTACCGTTTTTGTATCCGCTTTTCTCCGGAAGCTGCTTCATGATCCAGTCAGAATACGTAGTACGCCCACTTAGTAATACAGACGTTCTGTCTTTGATAATCGGAATCTCCAGATTCAGTTTACTCGTTACCAGACCGATACCGGCCGAACCGGTGAATTTTTCTTTATTGGCTTCTTTACCGGTGATATCCAGAATGGATGAAATACGTCCACCATATTGTGCCGGGATGCTGCTTTTATATATCTCGGCTTCTTTTACCATATCTGAATTGAAGGCTGCAAAAAAGCCGAATAAATGGTTCGGGTTGTAGATGGTTCCGTCATTTAGCAGAATTAGATTCTGGTCGGTAGCTCCACCACGTACGTTGAAGCCGCTTGAAGCTTCACCTACTGTTTTTACACCGGGTAAAGCCTGTACCATCTTTAAAATGTCTACTTCTCCCAAAGCCATCGGGATATTCTTCAATTGGGTTGGACGCAGTGTTTCTGCACCTAATTGCGTACTTTTCACATTTTGTATACGTCCGGAAGTAATGGTTACTTCGTCCAGCATATGCGTAGTTTCTTCAAGTTCGATGTCCAGTGTACCATCACTGTAAAGCATAATTTGTCGACGGGTATCTTTAATGTTAAGTCCTTTGATATCAATTTGTTTGTGTCCGGTAGGAAGTTCAAGAGTAAAGTTTCCCTTAACATCTGTTGTCGTCGCAATCCATGGGTCCTTTAAAATCAGATTGATGCCTATCATGGGCTCACCGGTTTTAAAGTTAGTAACTTGCCCTTTGAGTACCGCTTTTCGTGGTGATTGCTTGATTCGTACATCTCCCACATTATACACTTTGTTTTCTGAAGATGCTTTTTCAGGTTCTCCGCTTAGGTAAGTATATACGTCACCATAATAACTTTCGCCTTTTTCCGGTTCTCCGGTCAGTTTAGCAGGTAATAGCGTGATGAGTTCCTGCTCTTTCAGCACGAATAAATTGTTTCCGGATACTGACAATTTATAGGGAGTCGGCTCAAGTGCTTCTTTTAATTGTTGCAGGGGTGAAGCTTGTCCTTTCACCAAAACCTTGAAAGGAGCACTAATAGTGCTGAAAACCCTATAGGGTGTATTTTTTTCTACAGTCTCCAATAAGGAGTCAATAGTTATACTGTCAGCAGGAAGTGAGAGGGGGTGTTGAGCCGTCATTTGTTGCGGCCATGCAAATAGTAGGGGCAACATCCATAAGTATGTACTTTTTTTCATCGTGTTTGTTTTTGGTCTATCAATTCTTCACAAAAGTTAGTAAGAGCGATTAATGAGGCATCGGCGTCATGGCGAAAATTAAGTTTATGTTTTCGTGCGTAACGTTTTATCAGCTTATGTTGCTCCGGAAAGATCTTGGCAAACGACTTGTTGTTACTGACGGGATAATATATCCCATTGTATTCCAGATAATATTTTACTCCGTATATGAAGTATTCAGTTTGATGTTTGCGGGTTTTGGCTATTTTTTCTACGTTGATCTGAGCAACGGAATATGTTTTTCGTGCCAGCAGTCTCAGTCGCTTTCCGTCTTGTAGTAATTCGTAAAATCCCTTATTGAGATCTGTCTTCTTTGTCGGACGGAAATAGATAAATGTAGTATTGTGCAGGTTGACTTGTTCGATTCCTTCATTATTGATAATCATGCTGTAATGGCTGTCAGGAGTCAGTGCACAAAGTTGGTCTTTGTGTAAATCCAAATGAAGATCCAGTCCCGGGTATCGGTTTCCTTTGAAGATAATCTCTCCTGTGGTAAATTCATCACCTTGAAAATAGGGAAGATTGTCGTATTGGGCAAGACTGTATGTTAATTCGATTTCACCATTGTAAATAGTAACATAGTCTCCTGCTGCTTTTAAGTAGTTTTCTATTGGATAAGTTTGCGAGTAAATGGCTTCTCCATTGAATAATAACGCAGTAATGGCCAGTATGTGTCTTAAGTAATGTCGGTTTTTCATAAAATGTTGTGCCTTAGTTTGTGATTAGATAAATGGTTCTTATTACAAAGATACCCGAAAAAGTTTTGCTATTTTGATTTTTGTGTTAAAAGAGATTAATTAGAACCATTAATAATCGTATCACGTTTGCCCTGTTCTCTTTTTTTAAGCTAAAAAGAACAAATCTTTAAACTTTAATTTGTTACTTTGTTAATTATGTATTGATACTTAAACTTTTAATATATGAGAATTAAACTGATTTGTATTATCGTGTTACTTTCTATGGGGATGATGTCATGGACACATGCTCAATCATACGATAGATTATGGAAGCAAGTGGAGCAGGCCCAGCAGAAAAGTTTGCCCCAAACAGTTGTCCGATTAACCGGTGAAATTTATCAAAAAGCTAAAGCAGAGAAGAATTCTCCTCAAATGCTGAAAGCTTATATTTGGCAGATGAAATTTAGGGAAGAGATTACTCCGGATAGCTTTTACGTGTCGTTGAATGGCTTAGAGCAGTGGGCGGTGACTACGGACAAGCCATTGGACCGTGCAATCCTGCATTCGCTTATCGGTAGTATGTATGCAGATTATGCTTCCCAAAACCGTTGGAAACTGAATCAACGTACGGATTTGGAAGAAGAAGCTCCCTCTGTTGATATCCGGGAGTGGAGTAAGAATCAGTTTGTAACTAAAGTAATGACAGAAATAGCCGTAACATTTCAAGACTCTTTGCTACTGCTCGATACTTCCTCCCGAAGCTACATTCCTTTTGTGGAACTTGGAGTAACCAGTGATTACTATCATCATGATATGTATCATTTGTTGGCTTCCCGTGCCATTACTTCGTTGGAGAAGCTGTCCGGATTTGGCCGTGATTCTTTAATAAATGTACGCATTGAAGAAATTTATCAGCATATGATGAATTCATATCGTCGGACTGATAATCACGATGCTCTGTTGCTTACTACTTTGGATTATTTGCAGTGGAAGAGGCGTACTGATATCGATTTTCGGCCTTATCGTGCTCCGGAGGGGAAACTTGGCTTGACACAGGATCCTTATTTGGCTGCACTGGACAAACTGATTGTCGAAAATAAGTCACATGATGTCTGTGCAGAAGTTTATTTGCTCAAGGCACAGGCGGCAATGGATGCAGGAGTGCCCGCTTCTGCGTTACAATTGTGCGAAGAGGCTATCTCTCGCTATCCGGACTATCGCCGCATCAATGCTCTGAAAGAACTGAAGCAAGAAATTCTGCGTCCCGATCTGACAGTGCAATCCCCGTCAACAGTTTATCCGGGTGAGGAGTTTGATTTAAAAGTCAGCTTTAAAAATTTGAAAGACTTTACGGTAGAGTTGTATGCAATTAATTTACCGGCACGTCCGAATACGGTGGAAGCACCCAATGACGCATTTCTAAAAAAACATGGACGTTTACTTTCATCGGAACATTATGTTCTCTTCCCGTCGGATGACTATAAAGTGAAAGATTCCATCTACCACATAAAGGCACCTGAAACAGGACTGTACGCCCTCCGTGTTATTCCGGGTGTTAAGGTTCGTTCCAATGTTTCAAAATTTCTCTATTCTACTTGCTTTAAAGTTCTTACCCGATCTCTACCTTCTAATCTGAGTGAGGTAGCTATTCTCGATGCTATGAGTGGCAAACCTTTGCAGGGTGTTGTTCTTTCATTCTTCGATCGACAGAACAAACAACTTCTGACAGCTACTACCAATACCGAAGGGAAAGTACAGTTTGCTTCGTCGGAAAAATATAGGTATCTGACTGCTGCCAAAGGGAATGATACAGCTATGCCGCAGATGTATTTATGGGGAGGAGATTATAATTTTGCAGATCATTCAAAACCTGTTTCTGTGGTAACTTTGCTTACCGACCGTTCTGTTTATCGTCCGGGGCAGACTGTCTATGTAAAAGGCATTGCCTATGAACAGTATCCTGACTCTGCCCATGTGATTGCGGGACAGGAATATACGCTGACTCTTTCGGATGCCAATGGGCAAGAAATCAGTGCAAAGAAGCTGCGTACCAATGATTTTGGATCTTTCACCGCAGAATTTGTTTTACCGTCTGTTTGTTTGAACGGTACTTTCAGTTTGAATACTCAAAACGGATTTCGTTCCATTCGTGTAGAGGATTACAAACGTCCTACATTTGATATTACTTTTGAGCCGGTGACTGAAAGTTATCGATTGGGAGATCGTGTCGAGTTGAAAGGGAGTGTAAAAACTTTCAGTGGTGTGCCGTTACAGGATATTCCTGTTACTTATACCATTACCCGCTCATTGTATACTTGGCGGATGTGGGGGATGAATCCGGTTATTTTGGCCTCTGACACTGTCCGTTTGGGAGTAGATGGAAACTTCGAAATTCCTGTGGATCTGAAACCAGACACTTCGAATCCCGATTTGGGAGACGGTGATAATACCTCTTTATATTATGACTATAAAGTGCAGCTTTCAGTAACCAATGTCGCAGGTGAAACGCAAACCTCAGAAACAAGTCTGCGGGCAGGAAAGACCTCTTTGTTATTGTTTGCTGATATATCCGGACTGATTTGCAAGGATGATTCTATGAAAGCGACTTTTCGGGTAAATAATCTGGATCGTAAACCGGTCAGTGTCGAAGGCAGTTACCGGTTGTTTTTGATTTCCGATTATCAGAAATCAAAACCCTTGAAAGAACAGGACGTTTCCGATCAACCGGCTCTTTCCGGTTCGTTTAGGTCCAATGAAGAGATCTTGTTGTCCGATTGGAAAAAACTTCCTTCAGGTGCTTACAAACTTGTAGCTTCGGTGAAAGATGATCAAGGCCGTAAGGTAGATGCGGAAAAGGTAGTGATTCTTTTTGCTTCCGATGATAAGCGTCCTCCGGTATCTATGCCTTTGTGGTGTTATGAAGTGAATACCCGGTTTGATGCAGCACATCCTGCCCTGTTCTATTTTGGTACTTCCGAAAAAGATACTTATGTCTTAATGGATGTGTTCTGTGGTAATAAGCATCTGGAAAGTAAGCTTCTTCATTTGTCCGATTCTCTTGTTCGTTTTGAATATCCGTATCGGGAAGCCTACGGGAATGGTTTGGGTATTACCTTTGTATTTGTTCGTAAAGGTGTTGTTTACGAACAGGAGGTAAGCCTGATAAAACGTTTGCCCGATCATAACTTGAATATGCGTTGGGATGTATTCCGTGATAAATTACGTCCCGGGCAGGAAGAGGAATGGAAACTGACTATCCGTAATCCACAGAAATCACCTGTTTTGGCCGAAATGCTGGCTACTATGTATGATGCCTCTTTGGATAAAATTTGGAAGACCAACCAGTCATTGCAATTACATTATCAACTTTCTGTCCCCATTGCTCGTTGGAGGAGAGATTATGTTGGCTCAAACTATTTTTATTTTGGTTTCCGCCGGACTGATTTTAAGGTGCCTCCGTTTAGCTATGATCATTTTGACTTGCCTCCGGTTTTATATGCGGTTGCCGAAATGTTGTCGGTCACCAATGATGCTGCCCCGACTACCCGATATGCACGTCTGCGCGGAATGGGTGCTGCAAAACCACAAATGAAGAGCGCTGCCGTAGCCGATGTCGTTTTCGAATCTGAAATGGTTCCTGTTACGGAAGAGAGCGGAATGGCAATGTCAATGGACAATGCCGATATGGGTAGGACAACAGATATAGAGTTACGTACCGACTTTGCGGAAACTGCCTTCTTTTATCCGCAGCTTCACACGAACGTTCAGGGTGAGGTCAGTTTCTCTTTCCGTATGCCTCAAAGTCTCACGACCTGGAATTTCCGAGGATATGCTCATACACAAGATATGATGACAGGGCAGATGGATGCTACTGCTGTTACCAGTAAAGAGTTTATGCTTACTCCGAATCTACCTCGGTTTGTCCGGGTAGGAGATCACACTTCCATGGCTGCTTCTGTTAGTAATCTGACCGGTAAAAATCTGTCTGGTACTGTGAAACTGGTACTTTTCGATCCAATGACAGATCAGGTAATATCGACCCAACAGAAGAAATTTAATGCCGGAGCCGGACAGAGTGTCGGTGTAAGTTTCTTGTTCACAGTAACCGATAAATATGAACTTTTGGGATGCCGGATGATTGCCGAAGGAGGAAATTTCAGTGATGGAGAGCAGCATTTGCTTCCGGTTCTCAGTGATAAGGAGAACTTGACAGAGACTTTGCCCATGCCTGTTCGTGGCGAGCAAACACGTACTTTTTCTTTGGCCGATCTGTTCAATCACCATAGTAAGACTGCGACCAACCGCCGTTTAACTGTAGAGTTTACTTCCAATCCGGCTTGGTATGCAGTGCAAGCATTACCGGCACTATCACAACCTCGGAATGATGATGCTATTTCGTGGGCTACTTCCTGGTATGCCAATACAATGGCTTCTTATATCATGAATGCTCAGCCACGTATTCAGGCAATATTTGATAGTTGGAAACTCCAGGGAGGCACTAAAGAAAGTTTCTTGAGTAATTTGCAAAAAAATCAGGAAGTGAAGAATATCCTTCTTTCTGAATCTCCTTGGGTGATGGAAGCGACTTCGGAGAGCGAACAAAAAGAGCGTATTGCCACTTTATTCGATTTGAATAATATCCGTAACAGTAATACAGCAGCTTTGTTGAAATTAAAGGAACTCCAGTTACCTGATGGTTCGTGGAGCTGGTATAAAGGAATGGACGGAAGTCTTTTTGTCACCGACTTCATTGTAGAACAGAATGCACGTATAGCCCTGCTTACAGGGAAGCCGCTGGAGGGAGGAGCGCTGGATATGCAACAAGCAGCTTTCGGTTATCTCCATAAAGAAGCCTTGCAGGAATATCGTTCTATCCGTGAGGCAGAAAAGGTTGGCAATAAATCAGAGGGAATTTCACGAAGTGCATTGAAGTATCTCTATTTGATTGCTATCTCTGGCGAGAAAGTTCCGGCATCGGTGAAAGAAGGTTATGATTACTTCCTATCCAAAGTTGCTCCATCATTGTCTCAACAATCCGTCACCGAGAAGGCCTGGTCGGCTATTGTATTACAGAAGGCAGGTAAGGTAAAAGAAGCTCAGGAGTTTATGGCATCTCTCAAAGAATATCTTACTCAAACAGACGAGCAAGGCATGTTCTTTGATAGGACTGATAGTCCGTATGCTTGGAATAATTTAAAAGTGCCTGCCCATGTTGATGTAATGGAGGCTTTTGAGATGGTAGGCAGCAATGCCACGATTGTTGAAGAAATGAAAATGTGGCTTTTAAAACAGAAGCAAACTCAACAGTGGGACTCTCCGGTAGCCACAGCCGATGCTGTTTATTCTTTGCTTTACCGGGGTACTAATTTATTGGATAATCAGGGAGACGTGCGTATTGTCCTTGGCAATGAAGTTTTAGAAACGATAAGTCCTGCCAAGACGACTGTTCCGGGATTAGGCTATATCAAAAAGACTTTTACCGATAAGAAGACCGTGAATATTGATGAGATTATCGTTGAAAAGAGAGATCCGGGTATTGCCTGGGGAGCAGTTTATGCACAGTTCGAAGAGAATCTTGATAAAGTGGTTCGCCAGGGAAGTGGGTTGAATGTTGATAAGAAATTGTATGTAGAGACGATTGTTAATAATAATCGCCGGTTACAGCCGGTTATTGGTAAAACTCAATTAAAGGTTGGTGATAAAGTAGTTGTTCGTCTGACCGTTCGTCTCGATCGTACAATGGACTTTGTACAATTGAAAGATCAACGTGCTGCTTGTCTTGAACCGGTAGAGGTCCTGTCCGGATATCGTAATGTCGGTGATGTCGGTTGTTATGTTGCAGTAAAAGATGCTTCTACCGATTTCTTCTTCGATACTTTGAATAAGGGGACTTATGTTTTAGAATACAGTTATCGTGTAGATCGTGCGGGAAGTTATGAAGCAGGAATTGCTACTATTCAAAGTGCCTATGCACCCGAATATGCTGCCCATTCAGCTTCTGCCCGTTACGAAGTTTCTCAGTAAATAGAACTCTGTCTTTTGAAAGGGGAGGATCGTCAAAACCCACCACAGAGGACACAGAGTAACACAGAGGCAATTTTAAGTTGTTGATTCTTGATGAAAAGACTCTGTGATACTCCGTGTCACTCCGTGGTAAAAAGAGTTTCGATTAGGGTATATAAGTGAAAGCCGTTCTGCCTGTGCTTAAAAATATGTAATCAATGGCAGAATCTCACTGAAAACCCCTATTTTTGTACTCTAAACAACTAATAATTATAAAACAGAGACGAATGAAACGTAGTTTACTCTTCATATTTACTTTACTTACTATTACTTTATCGGCTGTAGCTCAACCTCGTATCTCTTCTAATAAGGAGACCCATCATTTCGGACAAATCGAATGGAAACGTCCGGTTTCTGTAGAATATACTATTACCAATACAGGTGATAAACCTTTGGTACTGACTAATGTTACCACTTCTTGTGCCTGTTCGGTTGCTAACTGGACGAAAACTCCGATTGCTCCCGGAGAAAAAGGAACAGTTAGTGCTACGTTTGATGCTAAAGCGCTAGGGCATTTCAATAAGTCAATCGGCATTTACAGCAATGCACAGCCCAGTTTGGTTTATCTGAATTTTGACGGGGAGGTGGTTCAGGAAATCAAGGACTTTACTAAAACACATCCTTATGCAATCGGGCAAATCCGGATTGATCGTACAGATATTGATTTTCCGGATGCACACAGTGGAGAGAAACCGGTAATCACATTAGGAGTAGTCAATCTTTCCGATCGTCCATACGAACCTGTATTGATGCACCTTCCGCCTTATCTGAAAATGGAAACTAATCCGACCGTCCTTTTAAAGGGTAAGAAAGGAACCATTACTCTCACACTCGACACCAAACAACTAATGGATTTGGGCTTGACCCAGTCTTCTGTTTATCTGGCTCGTTTTGCCGGTGATAAAGTGGGTGAAGAGAACGAAATACCTGTGTCAGCAGTCCTTCTTCCGGACTTTTCAGGAATGACCGAACAGGATAAGGCGGTCGCTCCTGTTATTCGCCTGTCCGAATCTAAGATTGATTTAAGTCAGGTGCTGGCCAAGAAAAACAAAGCCAGACGAGACATTGTTATCACTAATACAGGTAAATCTCCTCTGCAAATTAGCAAACTGCAAGTGTTTAATCCGGCAGTGGGGGTTGCTTTGAAAAAAACTGTACTGCAACCGGGTGAAAGTACTCGGTTGAGGGTGACTGTTCTGAAAAAGAACCTTGGAAAGAAAAAGAGACATTTACGTATCCTGATGATCACCAATGATCCGGTGCAACCGAAAGTGGAGATCGATGTAAAAGCTACGAATAACGAATCACATAATTAATATCTGCCATGGAACATCCTGAGAATAACGAAGCGTATAAAGGTTTGGTTGTGAATGCAGGCATTGAACAACCGTCATCTGTAAATCCTTATCTGAAACGGAAGGTAAAGAAGCGTCAATTGTCGGTTAGTGAGTTTGTGGAGGGAATTGTCAAGGGAGATGTGACGATCTTGAGTCAGGCTGTGACTTTGGTAGAAAGTGTGCGTCCTGAACATCAGGCTACTGCCCAGGAAGTTATTGAAAAATGTCTGCCTTATTCCGGAAATTCAATCCGTGTAGGTATCAGTGGTGTACCGGGAGCCGGTAAAAGCACCTCGATTGATGTCTTTGGATTGCACGTTCTCGAAAAGGGAGGTAAGTTAGCTGTTTTAGCCATCGACCCGAGCAGTGAACGCAGCAAAGGAAGTATTTTGGGTGATAAAACCCGTATGGAGCAGCTTTCAGTGCATCCTAAATCATTTATACGTCCCAGCCCTTCCGCCGGTTCTTTGGGGGGAGTAGCCCGTAAAACCCGTGAAACAATCATTCTGTGTGAAGCGGCCGGCTTCGATAAGATATTTGTAGAGACGGTGGGAGTGGGACAGAGTGAAACGGCTGTTCACTCGATGGTCGATTTCTTTCTGTTGATTCAGTTGGCCGGTACGGGAGACGAACTTCAAGGTATCAAACGCGGTATCATGGAAATGGCAGATGGTATTGTGATTAATAAGGCTGATGGTAGCAATATCGATAAAGCCAAATTAGCCGCTGCTCAGTTCCGTAATGCTTTGCATCTTTTTCCCGCTCCCGATTCCGGATGGACACCGCGTGTACTCACATATTCCGGATTCTACAATCTTGGGGTAAAGGAAATATGGGATATGGTGTATGAGTATATCGATTTTGTGAAAGGTAATGGCTATTTTGAATACCGCCGTAACGAACAAAGTAAATACTGGATGTATGAAAGCATCAATGAACAGTTACGTGACAGTTTCTATCATAATGCCAAGATCGAATCGATGTTACAAGAAAAGGAGCAACAAGTGCTCAGGGGAAATCTGACCTCTTTTGTTGCTGCCAAGAGCCTACTCGATACCTATTTTGAAGATCTGAAATAATGATAAAGGTGTGTCAAAATTCTGTGGTGAGTTATGACACACCTTCCAAATCTGCTTTCGATTTACTTTGAGTCACAAAGTAGACTCCAAGAAATACCAATGCGATCGCAACCCCTTTTTCCCAGCCGAAGCTTCCGATTCCCATTAAAATAGCAGCAATAGAAGCAACAATAGGCTGTACATAATTATACATGCTTACTACTGTAGGGCGCATTAGTTTTTGCGCGGTCATGATGCAGATGTAAGCAATGAAACTTCCACATAGTACCACATAAAGTACTTGATAGATGGCGGCTGTCGAAATGCTGTCCCACTTAATGCTTGCTATATCCTGGTATGAGAAAGGAATATAACAGATGGATGCATAGATAAACATCCACTTATTAATCGTGATGGCCGAATAGCGTTGGGATAACCCTTTGAATACGGTTAAATAGATGGAGAAGCTAAGTTGCGCAATCATGCAAAGTAAATCTCCCCAAATGCTTCCTCCTCCTGCACTTACTGCCTGACTGCTTAGAATTAAGATTAACGCTCCCATTGCTCCGATAAAGATGCCCAAAACCTTTTTGTTGGTAACCGGTTCTTTCAGATAGATAGCTGCCACAATCATGGTGATGATAGGTGAAGTTGTTGTTACGATAGATGCGTCTATCGGAGAAGTGAGAGACAATCCGAATATAAATATCCCCTGATTGAAAACAAGGGCAAACAGAGAAGCAAAAAAAATCTTCACCATGTCACGGTGTCCTACCTGCTCTTGTTTGCAGAAAGCGGAAAGTATCCAGAAAGCTGCTGCGGCACCTACCATGCGGAAGGTGGTTACCGAAAGCGCTGAGAACTCTGCCAATGCCGATTTACCGATGGGGGACATCAGCCCCCACATCACGTTGGCTGTAAATGCCAATGCGTGTCCTTTCAGATTCTTATCAATCTCCATACCGAAAATGTTACCTTTATTGAAAACTGATGCAAAAGTAACCAATTTATCGTTTGAATTTTCTATATTTGTTTAATTTAAATGCAACCATTTATGGAACTATCAGCCAATTATATCAAACGAATTGAAATAGACGGATTATGGGACCGTTTCAATATAGTCTGGGACCTTCGTCCGGATGTCAATATACTATCCGGAATCAATGGAGTTGGAAAAACCACTATCCTGAATCGATCGGTCGGGTATCTCGAGCAACTGTCGGGTGAAGTGAAGAGTGATGAAAAAAACGGAGTACATATCTTTTTCGACAATCCCGAAGCTACTTACATTCCTTATGATGTTATCCGTAGTTACGATCGTCCGCTTATTATGGGGGATTTCACAGCTCGTATGGCAGATAAGAATGTAAAGTCCGAACTCGACTGGCAACTCTATCTGTTGCAGCGCCGTTATCTGGATTATCAAGTCAATATAGGCAATAAGATGATCGAGCTGTTGAGCAGCAATAACGAGGAAGAACGTAGTAAAGCAGCCACGCTTTCCATTGCTAAACGTCGTTTTCAAGACATGGTTGACGAACTATTCAGCTATACCCGTAAAAAAATAGACCGTAGACGCAATGATATTGCTTTCTATCAGGATGGTGAACTTCTGTTTCCTTATAAACTTTCTTCCGGTGAAAAGCAGATGTTAGTTATTCTGCTTACTGTACTTGTACAGGATAATGCCCATTGCGTATTGTTCATGGACGAGCCCGAAGCTTCTTTGCATATCGAATGGCAGCAAAAGCTGATATCGATGATCCGTGAACTGAATCCGAATGTGCAGATTATACTAACGACACATTCTCCTGCAGTGATTATGGAAGGATGGCTCGATGCTGTGACCGAAGTAAGTGATATTGCAACCAGCTATAAGTAGCATTTAACTAAAACACGACCTATGGCAATCAGTCTCAAAGACAATCTGACTTCTTCCTATTTCAATGCTGCTCATAAGTTATACTCTAAAAAGGCGCGCCGCCGGATTGTAGCTTATGTTGAGAGTTATGACGATGTAGCTTTCTGGCGTACACTGCTTGAGGAGTTTGAGGACGAAGAACATTATTTTCAGGTGATGCTTCCTTCGGCTACATCCTTGGCTAAAGGCAAGAAAATGGTACTGATGAATACCCTTAATACGGCCGAGTTAGGCAAAAGTCTGATTGCCTGTGTGGATAGCGATTATGACTTTTTGTTGCAAGGAGCTACTGCTACTTCACGTAAAATTAATCGTAATAGATATATTTTTCAGACCTATGCTTATGCTATTGAAAACTATCATTGTTATGCCGATAGCTTGCATGAGGTCTGTGTGCAAGCCACTTTGAACGACAGACACCTGATTGACTTCAATGAGTTTATGAAACGATACTCTCAGATTGCTTATCCGCTTTTCCTGTGGTCTGTCTGGTTTTATCGTCGTCATGATACTTATACGTTTACTATGAGTGAATTCAATGCCTGTGTTCGTTTGCACGATGTCAGCTTGAGGCATCCGGAACGTTCTTTGGAGGCAGTGAGGCGTTCGGTAAGGTCTAAACTTTCTGAGTTATCCACGCGTTTTCCACAAGGTATCGAAGAGGTCGATAAGTTATCGGTCGAATTAAAAGAACTTGGAGTACTTCCTGATACAACATATCTGTTTATTCAGGGGCATCACATCATGGACAATGTTGTGATGAAAGTATTGACTCCCGTTTGTACAGCCCTGCGACGCGAACGGGAACAAGAAATCAAAAAATTGGCGGAACATGACGAACAATTTCATAATGAACTGACTTGTTATCAAAACAGTCAGGTCAATGTCGAGGTAATGCTTCGCAAAAATAGTGCTTACAAAGATTTATACCTTTATCAATGGTTGAAAGAAGACATAAAAGAGTTTTTATATGGAACAGATAACCGAAAAAATAAATGACTTATTCGTTTCCTGGGGATTTGACTCCAGTGAAGTAGGTCCCATTATGACACTGGTACTGATTATTGGCATTGCCTTTTTAGCCGATCTTATTTGTCGTAACATTCTTTTAAGAGTAGTTGCCAAACTAGTGAAAAAGACCAAAGCAACCTGGGATGATATTGTGTTCGACCGTAAAGTTTTGATTTACCTCAGTCATCTTGTCCCCCCCATCATTATTTATGTGTTGATTCCTTTGGCAATTCCGAATGTAAGTGCCCTCGATTTTATCCGTCGTATCTGCATGATTTATATCATTGCGGTTTTTCTGCGTTTTATCAGTGCATTTCTGTCGGCTGTTTATCATGTATACAGTGAGCGAGAACAGTTTCGTGATCGACCATTGAAAGGTTTGTTGCAAACGGCACAAGTGATACTATTTTTCATTGGAGGAATTGTTGTTATCAGTGTATTGATAGATAAATCTCCGATGGTATTGCTCACCGGGCTTGGTGCTTCGGCTGCCATCCTGATGTTGGTGTTTAAAGACAGTATCATGGGATTTGTGTCCGGCATTCAACTTTCTGCAAATAATATGCTGAAAGTAGGTGACTGGATCGCTATGCCCAAATACGGAGCCGACGGTACGGTGATTGAAGTGACGCTCAATACGGTGAAGGTGCGCAATTGGGACAATACCATCACTACCATCCCTCCCTATCTGCTGGTCAGCGATTCTTTTCAGAATTGGCGGGGTATGCAAGAGTCCGGTGGACGGCGTGTGAAGCGTTCTATCAATATCGATATGAACAGTGTAAGATTCTGTACCCCCGAAATGTTGGCTAAATATAAGAAAATCCAATTGTTGACCGATTATGTGGAGCAGACCGAGCAGGTGGTGAAAGAGTATAATAAAGAACATCACATAGACAACTCTATTTTGGTCAATGGGCGACGTCAGACCAATCTCGGAGTATTCCGTGCCTATCTGACCAACTACTTGAAAAGTCTTCCCGATGTCAATAAGAACCTCACTTGTATGGTACGATATCTTCAGCCCACCGAACAAGGTATTCCGGTCGAACTTTACTTTTTTTCTGCTGTGAAAGAGTGGGTACCTTACGAAGGAATTCAGGCCGATGTATTCGATCATCTGCTTGCCATTGTTCCGGAATTTGGTTTGCGCGTATTCCAGAATCCTACGGGAGAAGATTTTCGGGAGTGGAATAGAAGAAATTAAAAAAGTGTGTTATATTTGTGGCTAATAATACTATATTAGCTATGAATGCACTACAAAGCAACATTATTCGGGAGATCACTCCGTTGTCCGATAAGGATTGTTTCTACATTGCCGAACGGTATAAAACGGAGTTTACTTATCCCATTCACAATCATGCCGAATTTGAGCTGAACTTTACGGAGAAAGCAGCCGGTGTGCGACGGATCGTCGGTGATTCGGCAGAAGTGATCAGTGATTATGATTTGGTTCTGATTACCGGAAAAGATCTGGAACATGTATGGGAACAACATGATTGTCATTCGAAAGAGATCCGTGAAATAACGATTCAGTTCTCTTCCGATCTTTTCTTCAAAAGTTTTATCAATAAGAATCAGTTCGATTCTATTCGTGATATGCTTGAGAAAGCTCAGAAAGGTCTTTGTTTTCCGATGTCCGCCATCCTGAAAATTTATCCCCTTCTCGATACGCTGGCATCCGAGAAACAGGGGTTTTATGCTGTCATCAAGTTCTTGACCATACTTTATGAACTGTCACTTTTCAATGAAGAGGCCCGTACGTTGTCAAGTTCTTCCTTCGCGAAAATCGGCATTCATTCGGATAGCCGCCGTGTGCAGAAAGTGCAGGAATATATTAATGCCCATTATCAGGAAGAGATCCGCCTGAATCAGCTGGCCGATATGGTAGGAATGACTCCGGTATCTTTCAGTCGCTTCTTTAAATTGCGTACCGGTAAGAATCTTTCGGACTATATCATTGACATTCGTTTGGGGTTTGCTGCCCGCCTGCTGGTTGATTCTACTATGTCTATTGCTGAAATCTGTTATGAATGCGGGTTTAATAATCTTTCTAATTTCAATCGGATCTTCAAGAAAAAGAAAGAATGTTCGCCCAAAGAGTTTCGTGAAAACTACAGGAAGAAAAAGAAGCTGGTATAATTTTATGTGAGAATACTGGCCCTCAATTAACATTGTTAACGCCATTTCTCCGTTATTTTATTCTTGTGTGCAAATAACAAGCCTTTTGCATTGAAAACACTTGCTATTTGCATTTGAAGAACAAGCTTTAACGTAGCGTTAAAACAAAGCTTTGGGCGAGAGAAATCTTGTGCTTTAAAAACACTGTGTTTTAGTTCGTTAAGCACACTTTTTACTTCTTTGTTTCACTGAATCCTTTTCTGGTCAAAAGCCTGTATACTTGCTTTTTTGTCAACTACAAATAGGGGACTGACACTCTCTGCTACCTTCTTTTCGCCTTGTTTAGCGCCGCTACCAGGTATCTTCCTTTGGCTCCGATGTCGCTCCAGCAAGTGTTGGCAATCAGTTTCCATACCGTCGTTCCCTTCCTCCCATAGTCCGACAGCCTGAGTATGGAGTTTACTTCCCCGGTGTCGGTAATGCTCAATCTCTTTAGCGTGTCCATCAGTCCCGAGTAATTGTGCGTCATTGTATTGAAGGCGTATCCCGGTATCGGGAGATAAGCAGAATCCCCCTTCCGCTCTTCTTCCTCCCCTTTGGGGGGAGCTGAGGGGGGAAATTCTTTATTTTCCTCTGCTTTCTTTTCTTTTACTTTACTTTGTCCGGAATTGCATGCATTTTTTGCGTCAACGGCTACATGATGTACTACATTTTTCGGGTTAACAGGTGTTTTTTCCTTTTTGAACAGCTCTGGTTGCTGAATTTCTTGTAGTGCCGGGGGAGTGTCGGCTTTTCTATTTTCTTTTTCCGGTTTCACCATCAGGTAAGGGAGCTCCGACAACTCTCTTTTCCTTCGCTTTGTCGCTTCCATCCATACTTTCTGTATACTTTCCGAAGTCAGTATTCCGTTTTCCTGATAACTGTTTCTGTCCAGTATTCCTTTGGTGAACAGAATCTCGATGATCCCCTGCACCTCTTCTGCCTGCACCTCTCTTCCTGCCTTGTTTGCGAAAATCAGGCACTGTTCTTCATCCCATCGTATGTAGTATCCCTCCTTGTAAATCTTACACATCAGTTTCAGCACAATTGCCGACCCTTTTATTCCATATTTTGCTTCTATCACTTCCATTGCGTTCTCTTCCATGAAGTTTACGCCCACCGGAAAATAATTGATCCCGTCGTATGCTATTGCCATATTTGTTTTTTTAGATTAGTTGTTTGTACTTTCAATAATACATTTACCACAAATTACTCCGGATTTCCAAAGACGTTTTCACTTGATTTCTCAAAATAAAAATAATTCATCTGTGAAAATCCGTGTAATCTGTGGTGGCGCCCTATACGATCGGTCTCCACTCCATGAAGTTCTCCACCTGGAATGTCGTCCATCGCTGTTCGTCCACATTCCAGTAGACTACGGCACCTTCTACTTCTGCGGGATCATACTTCTTACGGAACTCCGCTTCGTAGTAAATCAACGTTGCTTTCACCAGTTGGAAACTCCCGTTTTGTTTTCGGTAAGCTACCGTCACATGTCCATATTGCATATGGTCCAGGAGTGCTTCAAGCCGTTCTGCCATCCATTCGGCGCACGACTCGGTGTATCCTTTCTCGAAGACGATCCGTTTTTTCCATCTCAGTTTCATGGCTTCACTTTGTGACGCCGGGCTTTTCAACTTCTTCATATTATAATGATTTTAAAGTTTATAAATTGTTTGTCGGCCCGAAGGTAGAGTGTTTGCCGATTAGGTTGGAGTATAATAATTCATGGTGTGTTTTCTTGTCTATTTTATGCCAATGGATTTATCTCGTAGCATTTCGTTCCAGATGGTGTTTGTTTCCTTTAGAATAGTGCTGAACTTCAATGGAATGAATATTCCATTTCGAATATTTCCTAATAGTTTTTTGTCGTCTATATATCGTGCTAATGCAACTTGTGATGTCTCCTTTTTTATACCCATTGCCCCATCTTGATAGAGTGTGATTAGTAGCTTTAAGCATTCGTAGTGTTTCAAAACAATCCCTTGTATGGGTTTCTCCTTTTTTCGTCCTCTGTTTGACTTAAGGTCTCTATTGTCAGAGATTTGCTTGTTGACCGTTTTGTTTTTTTTGAATTCTTTTTTTTTCTTCTTGTTGTTTGTTTTCGTAGTTCATAATCTTTTTAATTTTAGTGATTTTTATTTGTATAAAATGTTGCAAAGGTATGGACGAAAAATTTAGTAAACTTACAAATATAAGATAAATTGTGGAATTTAATTTCTTTTTAGAGGTAAGCAGTTGGCTTATAGTGAGATAATTTGTTTAAGGAGAGATGTTTCAAAAAACGTTCGTCTATTTGAACGCAAAGATAAGGGGTATTTTCATAATAGCAAAATGTTTAATTAAAAAAAAGATTTGCACTCTTGCCTTTCTACCTTAATATATTAATTTATAGATAGATATCTATGGATAAAAATCTCTTTTTTATCTGTCTGCTTTTATGTTTCGATAATGAAAAAATGAATACAAAAATAGTGTTCAAATAGACGAACGTTTAAAAACACGTTTTTTTAGTATAATTCGTTTGTTTATAGTTTCTTACCAGATAGGTAATGAGTAACTACAAGAAACCGTGGCAAGAGAGTATAAAGCTTGCCGTATATTACATAAAGTACTCGCAAGTGATTGAATTTCAAGTGTATGTAAGAAGTTCAAAGCCCCGGGAGAATGTCCTTTTCTGAAATAATCGTATAATGGAAGTGGAAAAAGAGACCGAAATATGGTTCGCTATGCGTGCCACTTATCGTCGAGAGACTGACGCTATGCGGTTGCTTGCGAAAGAGAACTTGGGCTGTTTTGTTCCTATGCAATATAAGATAAGTATAAAGAAAGGGAAAAAAGTCCGTGTTTTGGTTCCTATCATTCACAATCTGATTTTTATTCATGCTTGTCCTTCCGAAGTGAAGCGTGTCAAGTCTATGGTTGCTTATTTGCAATATATCACCGATACCCGTAGCGGCAAGAAGATCATTATCCCCGACAATGAAATGCAGCGTTTCATTGCTGTAGCCGGTACTTACAGTGACCATCTTTTATACTTTCAACCCGATGAACTCAACTTGTCCAAAGGAACCAAAGTCCGTATTACAGGTGGTGACTTCGAGGGCCAAGAAGGTGTTTTCCTGAAAGTGAAAGGTGCCCGGGATCGTCGCGTAGTCATTGCTATACAAGGTGTCATAGCCGTTGCCATGGCCACTATTCACCCTGATCTTATAGAAGTAATCAAATAATTCATAATTCAAATTTATTATGACTCTTTCCGAAGAAGTAGCTTCCCTTCAGCGTGCCGCGCACGACCTGATGTATTTGGGCATGGACGGGAGTCCCATTTACAGCGATGACTTGTCCCGCCGCAACAATGAAGTTTACCGCTTGACCACAACATTGTATAATTCCGGTGTCCAAGGTTCCACGGTTGAAGAACAGGCCTCTGTCTGTCTCGCTCTCCTAATGGGTTACAACGCATCGTTCATCGACCACGGAGAAAAGCGCGAACATGTCCAGAAGATATTAGATCGTTGCTGGGATATCCTCGATACTCTTCCCGCTTCACTATTGAAGCTTCGTCTGCTTACCGCCTGCTATGGTGAGGTATTCGACGAGCCTTTGGCTGACGAAGCCCGTGCAATCATCGCTTCTTGGGATTCGGTGTCACTTACTACTGAACAGCAAGAGGCTATCAACGAGTTTCAGACTGTGGTGGATAACCCTTATCCGTGGGAGTATGTTGAAGAATAAATTTGGATGAACGAAAGATAATGATTTTTAAGTAAGATACTTATCTGTAAGCACTCAAATTAGGGCTATGTTTTGAAAGTTCTACCTTCGCCGCAAACTTAAATGAAGCATTATGTATAGCAGTGAAGAATTAGAAAGGTTTTACTTTCAGTATCAGAGTGAGGCTTTTCCTCACGGGGAATTCCTCCAATCCTTTTGTGTGAAAAATAAGATTCCCTATAAACAGTTCCACAAATGGTATAAGGATACCCGTAAAAAAGTCAAAGCTAATTATTTAACATAACTTGGTTTAGTGCACAGTTCAGTGCCTTAATTAAGGGGAGGTACCCTAAATTGAGTACTTAAATTATCACTAATATGGCAAACGAAGTATTGTCTATATCCCAGCAGTTCTCCGGATTGCCTATGGAAGATCTTTTAGGAGGTCCGTTAAATGTAGCAGCAAAAGCAAATGCATCTATGGTACTTACGCGATAAGGTTTCTGTTGGACACCTGTTTTACTAAGGAGAAAGAAGGTGAAGGTGACAAAGCGAAAATAACCTATAAGCCAGTGATGATAGAAATGTCATTGGAAAGAGGGGGTATTGGTCTTGATGATCAAAAAGTCCCATCCATTGATATTGTAACAACCAAATTCAATTTACCTCTGCTGATTATTATTCCCCTAAATTCGTTAGGTGTCGATTCAGTGGATATCGGGTTGAAATGGAGGTGAAATTCAAGTTCTTCAGAGACAGAGCATAAAGAACTTGAAACAGAAACGCAGGCCGAGGGCTTTTTTGAAGTAAAGCTTGGATGGGGGATATTGTCGCTGTCCGTGAAAGGTTCTGCCAGCCACTCTTCCAAAGACTCGGAAATACATGATACTCATTATGAGAAAGATAATTCTGCCAAATACACTGTGAAACTCCATGCTGATCAGTTACCCGTACCCAAAGGAGTGCTTACGATTATAGAGGTATTTATTTTGGCTATTCAGCCTATTGAGGTACCTGCAACCAGCAAGAACCAAAGATAGAATAAAGGTTTGATGATAAATGGGAATCCATTATAAATGGGAAATTGATATAGAGTCAATAATCAGCGCCCCGCTGATTGCTGTATTCAAGGTAAATTCTGCGATGCTGACAGCACAGGTCAAGTTCTTGCTTGACACTTGTTTTAAAGAAGAGAATGGTACAATACATCCTGTGATGGTAAAGATGTCTTTTATCAAATCAAGCATAGATATTTCTAAGGATTTATCTGATAAAGATTGTTTTCAAAAGACAACTCTTGATGGTCAGGAAAGAATGAACAGGAGAGTATTATAGTACCTCTGATAACATTGGTGCCCTTTATTGCCTCTCAGATTGAAAAAGTCACTCTGACCACAGAATTCAGGATGTCTGTTGATGAAAGAAACGAACTGCAGTTGGATTTCTTCAAGCATAGGAGGTGGGGAAAAGATTCTTCTCTTGGAAAACTTGAAATTATTGTTTCTCCGGCTGAAACGACTGAAGGGCTTCCAGCTTATCGAAGGATATGAGGCTATGATTAAAAGGCAATTATAGTGTAAAAATCCATGAATAGCGTCCAAAAAAGCGGTATTGTAATCTAAGTGAACAACGGGATGCATATCCGTTAGGGAAATTTAAACTATGAGGGTCTTCGTCGTCTTATAGAGAATCTGGAGGTATTATGTTGACGATTTCCGGTTTCAATAGATTCTATTATCTTCGTGATTTTCATGGCATACGTTGTAAATATGAGCGTGTATTGTCTATCATCCACTAACAGCTCAATCGGGAATCCGAAGATGGTGATGTGTTCATTGTTATGTCAAAGGATTTTCGAAAAGTATGTCTGTTCAGTAAAGGAATATCGACTCTATCGTTACGGTTTGGAGTATCGAACGATGACGACAGGGAAGTTTGTAGTTCATGATAGTGACAAAAGCCGTCTGCCTGAAGGTACAGTTCTGATAAAGACATTCAGTACATACTCTTATGAGCAAGTTAGTGAGATCGTCAAGCATTGGTATAATGTGTTTCGTTATAAAATGCCGGATGGTAGAATGTATAATGGCTATTGCAAAATAAGTGAAAGAATACTCAAAGCGGAGCTTACCGTCTTTGATTATCTTGGAATGACCTTCATGCCGGGAGTTGCCCGAAATCGTAAAACAGATAAAATCTTCACAGCCTTCTCACCAGCTATTAGTAAGAAATCAGCGATGAAGATAAGGGAACTTAATCTGAATTGATGCACTTTTAGCGGAATTGATGACATTACGGATAAAATAAACCGAATGCTCAACGGATGGATTAACTACTATGCCAGATTTAGGAGAACCGAGTTTAGAAGAGTAATGCACTTATCAATAGTATCTAGATTATATTGAACTATCTTATGAATAATCAATTCATAAAGCAACTTATAAATAATAAGTTCACCACTCAAAGTATTGTACTTTTATTATCAACTGTTTTAAGTATGATTTTTACTATTGGGGTGAATTATTTACTAACAAGGATATTAGATCCCGTCCAATATGGTAATTATTCGTATATTATTAATATTTTTATTCTAGCACAAACTCTATTTAATTTCGGCTATTTTTATACTATATGTAGATTGATTTCATTGATAGATGACCGAAAAATTATCAGAGAATATTATTGTGTAGGCTTAATCATTTGGCTACTATTATCTATTGTTATGTGTGTATTATTGGGGATATACTCATTAACTATAGATGATTTTAGAGATAAGCAAATATTGAATATTTTTTTAGCAATTCTTCCATTAGGATCAGTTTATTTATTTACACAATTTAATGAATCCGTCTTGCAAGGAGATAATAGGATTAATTTATTATCTGTTTCAAGGTTATTACCGCGTATTATTTTCTTTTTATGCTTGTTGTTTATATATCTTTCTAAAAAAAATATTAACTTGCTGTTTGTTCTTATTGTTTATTTCTGTACCTATATCATAGTTTATGTTTATATTGTAAGGAAAATCAGACCATCATTCTCAAATCTTAGGAAGAATTTTGAAAAAATTAAAGATATTAATAAAGTATACGGTTTTCCTATATACATAGGTTCTCTCTTTGCCGTTGGAACAGGTAGCTTTGTTGGAATTGCTTTGGGATTGTTAAGCGAAGATAATATAACTGTTGGTTTTTATAATATTGCACAACAGATTTCAATACCACTATCCATGATTCCCAATATTATATCAACCGTCTTATATAAAAGATATGTTTCAACTTCCAGAATTAATAGTAAGATATTATTGATTCTTTTGTCTTTATGCATTGCCATATTTATATGTATATTACTATTTGCTAAACCTTTCATATCATTAGTTTTTGGAGAGGAGTATTTAACCGCGATTCCATTATTAAAATATATGTGCTTTGGCGCTTTGTCGTATGGGATAGCCGACTTCTTTAATAAATATCTATTATCTAAAGGCTTCGGCGTACAACTTAGAAACGTATCTATTATTGTAGGCATAATAATGCTGTTGATTGCTTATCCTTTAATATATTATTGGGGATGTTATGGGGCAGCATATATAAAAGCGGTTACTGGAATTGTATACATAATATCTATAGTATTCACTTATAAAAAATCCATAAAGTTTTCTAATGCAGATTGATATTATTATTACGGTAATTTTATTTGTCGTGGCATTGCTTCGACCACAATCGAAAGGCGTAGCTGTTTTAATTTTTGCTTTAATGTGGTCTTTATGGGGGTGGAATACTTGGAATGGAGATTATGAGGCATATGCAGAAATATTTATAAATCCAAATTTTGCCACTTCTGAGTTGGGTTATACTATATTGAATAAGTTTGTTGGATTATTTACGGATGATTATCAGGTTTTTGTAATTATTATTTCGTTTGTGCTGCTATCTTCTATTCTATTGTTTATTGTTCGCTTATCACCTTATCCTGCATTGTTTTCAGTTATATATTTTGTTATCTATTTAGAAGAATTTGTCTTTATTAGAAATTACATTTTATCTACCCTTTTATTAGTATCGATATGGATAACATATAATAAGAAAGATGTAAAGTGCTATGTACTAGCAGTATTATTAGGAAGTGCAATACATGTTTTCTCTTTGACTTATTTATTATTGCTGCCTGCCTTTTATATTAAAAGAATTTCAGTTAGAAGGGTAATACGATATATAATACCGAGTGTGTTATTAATGATATTTGCAAGTCAATTTATTCTTCCTCTCTTTGGACGGTATGTGACAGATAAAGTATCTTATTATACTGGAGGTAATTCTATTATTACAACATCATCATATGCTTTGATTATATTAGTTATAATTATAGATTATGTTGTTAAAAAAGTATGGAAATCTCGAAATTGTGCTCCCGATTTAATAAAGTTAATATATGGAATTAATATTATGTCTCTTGTGTTTGTAGGTGTTTTTTCTGTTATACCATATGCAGCATCTAGATTTTTAAGATTCATATTCATAATTGATATATTATTTTTTACTATTGCTCTGAAAGAACCAGTAAGGAGAAAGAATAATGTCATTATCCCTTTTATAATTTTTATACTTATGATATTATTATTTTTTATTAGTGGAAGAACGATGTATCCATATACTATTATTCCTCTTTATTTATGTAACTTATTGTGGGGTAATGAATATTATATTCCAGTTATAGATCTTTAATTATACTTATATGCAATTGCGTTGTGCTGTTATTACGATGGCACCATTCCCTAAAGGTAATGTGTCTACGGTTAGATATACCAGTTATCTGAAGTCGCTAGTAAAAGAGAAATGTTATACTTTTGTATTAATATATTGCCCAACAAGGATGGCGGCTCATATTAATAATAGATTTGGAATTTACGAAGGTATTAATTATCAATACGCAACAAAGCCTACTTGGGGGAAATATTATAATATACTTATTAAAGGATTATATTTAATTATTGGATTATTATCGTCTATTAAATATATTTATAATCATAAAATCAATACAATAGTATTGTATGGCGACAATCCGGCTATTGTAACCATATTCTATTGGCTAGTTTGTAAGATTTTAGACATTAAATATATTGGGGATAGAAGTGAGTACCCTAACATACAAGTAAGGAATTCAAAATTCCGTATGTTCTTTTTTAAAATCCAGATGTCTTTGTTTGATGGGCTTATTATTATGACAAAGGAACTGGTACAATTTTACAAAAAGTGCTCGAAAAAAGAAAACTATATATTTTTATTACCAATGACGATTGATCGTCATCGCTTTGATAGTGCTAAAATCAAGCCCCAACAACAGCCATATATTGCTGTTGTTTTTGGGATACACAATCGTGATGGCCTATATGAAAGTTTAATGTCATATTCACTATATTGTAAAGAGTATGGAGGAAAATATGACATGGTACTTATTGGTGATTATGATAATATGCCTAATAAAGAAATCCTAGACTTGGTTATCAATGATGATTCTCTTAAAAATAGAATTCAAGTGTTAGGAAAGGTGGATATTGATGAAGTTCCGCAAATATTAATTAACGCATCGTGTTTGCTTACGACTCCCAATTCTTATATCTCTGGTGGTTTCCCAACAAAATTGGGTGAATATATGCTATCTGGAGTACCAGTAGTTGCGACTAATGCAGGAGAAATATCTGACTATGTAGAAGATCGGAATGAGGTTATATTAGTACCTGTTGGAGACATTGATAGTATTGCAGAACAAATATTGTTTGTTGAGCAACATCCTTCAGAAGTTAAAATTATGGCCGAAAATGCCAAAAGAAAGGTGTGTACAACATTCTCAGCTGATACTTATGTGAATAACCTAATTAGATTTTTACAGTAATCATTTATATATATTTTTTCAAGAACTATTGATTGCTGCTAATTATTGATGAAACAATTGATGGTATAATTTTCGGTTATTCTGATCCCTCAATAATCCAGGCGATTATTTCTATATAATCATAAGAATATTTATTTAGCTATTAAATTTAAGAAAATATAAATTATGAAGAAAACAAAGATTTGCGTAATCGGACTTGGTTACGTTGGCCTGCCGCTAGCTCGTCTGTTCTCAACACAGTATAAAACCATAGGCTTTGATATGAATCAGAGGCGCGTTGATGCTCTCATGGCTGGGCATGATGTAACTCTAGAAGTCAGTGATGAACTACTTCAGGATGCCATTAAAAATCATGGATTTAAATGTACTGCAGATGTTGATGATATACGTGATTGCAACTTTTATGTAGTTGCTGTTCCTACCCCTGTTGATGAAAATAATACTCCGGATTTGACACCGCTCTATGGTGCTAGCACTACTGTAGGAAAGGTTATTTCAAAAGGAGATGTGGTTGTTTATGAGTCTACGGTTTATCCTGGTGTTACAGAGGATGAATGTTTGCCAGTAGTGGAAAAGATCTCAGGATTGAAATTTAATGTTGATTTCTTTGCAGGATATTCTCCAGAACGTATTAATCCAGGAGATAAACTTCACACAGTAGAGTATATTAAGAAGGTTACATCAGGTTCTACCCCGGAGATAGGAGTGTACGTTAATGAAGTGTATGCTTCTGTTATTTCTGCAGGGACTCATTTAGCACCTACTATGAAGGTTGCCGAAGCTGCAAAGGTTATTGAAAACTCTCAGAGGGATATTAATATAGCTTTTGTAAATGAGCTATCCAAGATATTCACAAGAATGGGTATTGATACTAATGATGTTCTTGAGGCTGCTTCAACGAAATGGAATTTTCTACCTTTTAAACCGGGCTTGGTTGGCGGTCACTGTATAGGGGTTGATCCCTACTATCTTGCGCAATGCGCACAGCGCTATGGATACAATCCAGAGATTATTCTCGCTGGACGTAGAATGAATGATGGTATGGGTGGGTATGTTGCCAATGAGCTAGTCAAACTCATGTTAAAGAAAGGAATCCAAGTGTTGAACTCAGAAATCCTGATACTCGGCTTCACGTTTAAGGAGAATTGCCCAGATGTTCGTAATACAAAGGTCATAGATATATATAGATCTCTTAAAGAATATAATGTAAATATTACTGTTTATGATCCATGGGCTAATCCTGCTATTGCGGAACATGAATATGGGATTAAAGTTACAAATGTACTACCGGCTGCGAAGTTTGATTCCATGATTGCAGCTGTAGCACATAAGGAGTTTGAAGGACTTGATGTGATTTCTCTATTAAATGATAATCATGTTATTTATGATGTGAAGTGCACATTGGATAGGAGAATTGTTGATGGAAGGTTGTAATTGATATTTAGTCTCATGGGATACAATAATATAAAATTTCCGAAAAATTCATTGTTTTTAGTGACAGGAGGAGCAGGTTTCATTGGCTCCAACCTTTGTGAGGCCATTCTCAATCTTGGTTATAAGGTACGTTGTCTTGATGATTTGAGTACAGGAAAACAATCGAATGTGGATATGTTTAAGGCTAATCCTAATTATGAATTTATCAAGGGGGATATTAAAAATCTCGAAATATGTATGATAGCTTGCGATGGCGTTGATTATGTCCTTAATCAAGCAGCATGGGGTAGTGTACCTCGCTCAATTGAGATGCCCTTATTTTATTCTTTGAATAATATTCAAGGAACCCTTAATATGCTTGAAGCTGCTCGTCAGAAAGAAGTGAAAAAGTTTGTGTACGCTTCTTCAAGTTCTGTTTACGGAGACGAGCCCAATCTACCAAAGAAAGAAGGTTGCGAAGGTAATTTATTGTCACCATATGCAGTTTCAAAACGCTGTGATGAAGAATGGGCAAAACAATATACGAAACATTACGGATTGGACACTTATGGTATGAGATATTTCAATGTGTTTGGACGTCGTCAAGATCCCGACGGAGCGTATGCAGCAGTGATTCCAAAGTTTATAAAACAACTTCTAAATGGGGAAACTTGCCGTATTAATGGTGATGGTATGCAAAGCCGAGATTTTACATATATTGAGAATGTTATCGAGGCTAATCTAAAAGCGTGCCTTGCTCCGTCATCAGCAGCGGGAGAAGCCTTTAATATAGCTTATGGTGGTAGAGAATATCTCATTGATATTTTTTATGGATTAACAAAGGCATTGGGGCTAAATGTTGAACCTGAATTTGGATCAGATCGGGCTGGCGATATAAAACATTCAAATGCTGATATTTCAAAGGCACGAGAACTTCTCGGATATGATCCGGATTGGAGTTTTAAGAGAGGCGTGGCCGCAGCGATAGAATGGTATAAGGATAATTTATAATTTAAATAATATGACTCTATTAGTATCATGCGATGAATATTGCTTCACATATCAAGGGCAACATTATTTAAGTGAAAGGGGACAGATTTTTTTGAAACGATATTTGGAAGTTTTTGAAAATGTCCTTTTAGCTGTTAGAACTAAGGTTGTTGAAACTTCTGAAGACTTAGGGCATCATAGTCATATTGTAGATGATGAAAGAGTCAAAATCGTTGAAATTCCATTCTTTCAAGGCCCCAAACAGTATTTACCTTTATATTTTAACGTGAAAAAAAGTGCGAAGAATGCAGTTGCTAATTGTGATATAGCAATATTACGACTGCCTTCTACTACTTCATTTGTGATATGGCATGAGTTGAAGAAAAAAGGTATCCCATATGCAACTGAAATCGTATCAGATTGCGTAGATTTAGCAAATTCGACAGATAGCATTCTTAATAAGATTTTTTATAAAATTTGGCATAACTGGCAAGTAAATGCATGCAACAAAGCAATTGGAGTTGCATGTGTAACAAAGGAATATTTGCAGAAACGATATTTCTCTAAAGTCAATAATGCTGTAACATCACATTATTCTTCAGCCGAGATTCATCCAGACTTTTATTTTCAGCCAAGAAAATTCCCAGAGAAAGAAAGATATACAATCGTGCATATATCTAATCAAGTTCAATTTAATGGTGGAAAAGGGCATAATGAATTAATATATGTATTGAAGGTCCTTAAAGAGCGAGGTTATGATATCAAATTGCTTTTTATAGGTAAAGATTACTTTGATAGTTTTTCTAAACTACGGCAACTAGCAAGTGGATGCGGTGTAGGGGATGATATCATATTTTCGGGGTATGTTGAGCAAAAACAAATGAGAAGTTTAATACAAAATTCAGATGTCGCCGTTTTACCAACTAAGGTTGAAGGATTACCAAGAACAGTAATAGAGGTGATGGCTTTAGGTCTGCCATGCATAACATCTCCAGTGTCGGGTAATCCAGAATTAATATCTAAAGACTATTTAATAGAATATGAAGATATAATGGGTATGGCTAATATGGTTGAAAAACTATTGACAAATAAACGGTTGTATGAAGAGGCTAGTCGAAATAATTATGAGAAATCTATTGAATATAATTCTGAAGTACTTAACTCTAGGAGAACCATTTTTTATAAAAATATAAAAAACAAAATTAAAGTTGTTAATAATTAAAACAAATTATATGTCAGTATTTGCAAATAAAACCCTGATGATTACCGGTGGAACGGGTTCATTTGGAAATGCGGTTTTGAACCGTTTCCTCAAAACAGATATAAAGGAGATTCGCATTTTCTCTCGAGATGAGAAGAAGCAGGATGATATGCGTCATGAGTATCAGGCAAAATATCCTGAGGTGGCAAATAAGATTAAATTTTACATTGGAGATGTGAGAAGCTTGGAGAGTTGCCGTTCAGCAATGTCAGGGGTGGATTATATATTCCATGCAGCAGCCCTGAAGCAGGTACCTTCTTGTGAATTCTTCCCTATGGAAGCAGTTCGCACTAATGTAATTGGCACTGACAATGTGCTTACAGCAGCAATTGAGAACAACGTAGACTGCGTAATCTGTCTTTCGACAGATAAGGCAGCATACCCCATTAATGCTATGGGTATTACCAAAGCCATTGAGGAAAAGGTAGCTGTTGCAAAGAGCCGTTATTCAGGTAAGACAAGAATTTGCTGCACCCGTTATGGTAATGTAATGTGTTCGAGAGGTTCTGTGATTCCGTTGTGGATTGATCAGATAAGGAATGGTAACCCCATCACATTGACCGAGCCTAAGATGACACGATTCATCATGTCTCTTGATGAAGCCGTAGATCTTGTGATTTTCGCATTTGAGAATGGAAAAAATGGTGACATTCTCGTTCAGAAGGCTCCAGCATGTACAATTCAGACTCAGGCAGAGGCTGTTTGTGAACTATTTGGCGGTAAGAAGGAGGAGATTAAGGTTATCGGTATTCGCCATGGTGAGAAGATGTATGAGACACTTCTGACAAATGAGGAGTGTGCTAAGGCTGTCGATATGGGTGATTTTTATAGAGTTCCGGCAGACAATAGGAGCCTTAACTATGACAAATTCTTTACAGAGGGTGATGAAAGTAGAGTAACACTTACTGAATTTAATTCAGATAACACTAAACGTCTCAATCTCGAAGACACAAAGGCAAAGATAGCTTCGTTGGAATATATCCAGAACGAACTAGCAGATGTTAGTAATCTTGCAAAATAATTCAACAAAGAATCTTGAACTCAGAATGACGTGGAAGGGAAGGCAATTCTTAAGAATATCATCATTGAAATTCTCTCTAGCGCGTCAAAAGTTGGCGAATCTTTAGTCAGCAAAAGAAATTAAGACAAATTAATCATGAAAATTTTAGTAACCGGAGCTAGAGGCTTTGTCGGTAGAAATCTTGTTATGCAATTGTGTAACATAAGGGACGGAAAGGCGAAGTTTTATGGTAGTGTGAATGTATCTGAAGTGTTTGAGTATGATATTGACTCAACATATGAAGATTTGGATAGTTATTGTAAGGAAGCAGATTTCGTGTTTAACCTTGCCGGAGTAAACAGACCTCAGAATTCGGAAGAGTTTATGAAAGGCAACTTCGGCTTTGCATCGACACTGCTTGATAATCTGAAGAAGCACGGCAATAATTGTCCTGTGATGATTTCGTCTTCGGTTCAGGCAACTTGCATCGGTCGTTATGATGGAGATTATGGTCGCAGCAAGAAAGCAGGAGAGGAACTGTTTTTTGATTATGGAAAGGAGACCGGTGCTAAAGTGTTTGTCTACCGTTTTCCTAACTTGTTCGGTAAATGGTGTCGGCCTAACTACAATTCAGTAGTAGCGACTTTTTGTAACAATATTGCTAATGATTTACCTGTTCAGGTTAATGATCGTTCTACAGAACTTGAATTTCTTTATATAGATGACCTTGTTGATGAGATGATAGCAGCCTTAAAGTGTGAAGAGCATCATTGTGAATTTGACGGAGTAGAGACTGTCCTCAAAAAAGATGGAAGATATTGTGCAGTTCCAATAACTCATAAAGTAACTCTTGGCGAGATTGTTGATTTGCTTGATGAGTTTAGGAATCAGCCTAATACCCTGATGATTCCTAGCATTCCTGAGGGCTCTTTCGCCAAGAAGCTATATTCTACTTATTTAAGTTATCTTCCTAAGGAGAAGGTAACTTTCCCACTTAAAATGAACATAGATGAACGAGGAAGCTTTACCGAGCTTGTTAAGACTTTGGATAAAGGTCAGATTAGTATCAACATATCAAAACCCGGTATAATTAAGGGGCAGCATTGGCACAATACCAAATGGGAGTTTTTTATTGTAGTTGCCGGCAAAGGTCTTATTCAGCAACGCAAAATTGGCGCAAATGAGGTGCTGAACTTTGAAGTCAGTGGAGAAAAAATCGAAGCCGTACACATGCTCCCTGGTTATACGCACAATATCATCAACTTGAGCGACACCGACAACCTCGTAACGATGATGTACTGCAACGAGTGCTTCGACCCGAAGTATCCCGATACATATTTTGAAAAAGTCGAATAGAAATAATAGTAAACAAAGATTACAGTGTAAGACTTGATGTGTTGAAGGCTATCAGCGTAATTGTGGTTGTGTTTTACCACATCGAGTGGCTGAAAACTAGCTATTTGGGCGTTGATATATTCTTTGTGATGAAAAGTATGTTCAAAGATATGCTCTTTTTACTTTTAAGAAGAAATCGGAAATACCGGATTATGTGTGGAGTAATATGAATCCATTTACTATAGTAATGGGTATTGGCACAAAGAACTATAGCGATTGTAATGGTGTGATATATAGTCATCGGCATAATAAGAACTATCTGAAGCAAACCATTCAAATTAATCCCAACTTTTATATTGTTAACAACTAATGGAAGGAATCGTGGGGAGAGAGTAATTATGTAGATTTACTTCAATATTCGTCTGTACCAAACGGTAAAGCTTTGGTGTTCACGAATGATGGGAAATATATGAGTCATGATTGCCGTCATTTAACAGAAGATGTTGCAAAATTCTTGGCTAAATGAATTTATTTTAATAAAATATTTAAAAATTATAAAATGAAGACAGATAGATATGTATGGTGAGATAGAGCAAAAATTATGGCTTTCGGTTAATATTAATAGGGCCTCTTGTATTCTCGGGTGAAGCATATAATGATTTATCTGTTCTTTCAATGTGTAATGAAAATGATATAATATATTGCTCCTATGCTGCTGATGATACTTATGCACATAATACATCATTATTCTGTGACCCTGCCCATCTTAATAGTATTGTTGTGTAGATATATACACAACAAATCATTGATAGATTATTAATTAATGATGTTTTGAAATGAAAATTATATTCTTTTATGAAAAATATTAAAATGGATTATTCTGGTGTTAAATGGGCTCACAATGGCAAGCTGAAATTGCTTATCATCGTTGGTACTCGCCCTGAAATCATACGCCTTGCGGCTGTGATAACTAAGTGCCGTAAATATTTCGATACTATACTAGCGCACACAGGGCAGAATTACGACTATAACCTTAACGGCGTATTTTTCAAAGATTTGAAGTTGGCTGCCCCAGAGGTCTATATGGCTGCCGTGGGCGACGATCTCGGCGCAACCGTTGGTAACATCATTAACTACTCATATAAGTTGATGGTGCAGACAAAGCCCGATGCACTCCTTATCCTTGGTGACACGAACTCATGTTTGAGTGCCATCGCCGCCAAACGTCTGCATATTCCCATCTTCCACATGGAGGCTGGTAACCGTTGCAAGGATGAGTGTCTTCCCGAAGAGACCAATCGTCGCATTGTAGATATCATCTCGGATGTGAATCTCGCATACAGTGAACACGCCCGCCGTTATCTCGCAGAGTGCGGTCTGCCAAAGGAACGTACCTATGTCACAGGTTCACCTATGTCAGAGGTGCTCCGTGCAAATCTTGTGGAGATTGAGGCCAGTGATATCCATAGTCGTCTTGGTTTGCAAAAGGGTAAATATCTGCTTCTATCTGCTCACCGCGAGGAGAATATCGACATGGAGAAGAATTTCTTCTCGCTGTTCAATGCAATCAATGCAATGGCTGAGAAGTATGATATGCCGATTCTCTACTCGTGCCACCCTCGCTCACGCAACCGTCTGGCCGCAAGCGGATTTCAACTGGATGACCGTGTGATTCAGCATGACCCGCTCGGATTCCATGATTACAACTGCTTGCAGATGAACGCCTATGCGGTGATTTCTGATAGCGGTACTCTACCTGAGGAGAGCAGTTTCTTCACAAGCGTTGGTCATTCTTTCCCAGCGATATGTATCAGGACTTCAACAGAGCGTCCTGAGGCATTGGACAAGGCTTGTTTTATTCTTGCTGGGATTGACACCAAGTCTCTTCTTCAGGCAGTAGATACAGCAGTTGAACTCAATAATGCTCAAGACTACGGTATTCCGGTCCCTAACTACACTGACGAAAATGTCAGCACAAAAGTGGTAAAACTTATCCAGTCTTATACTGGAGTGGTGAATAAGATGGTGTGGAGGAAGGGAATCTAAAAATTTGAAACAAAATGAATATTCTTTTTTTGACATTGTCTCGAACAATTGAAATCGAGTCAAGAAATATTTACAACGATCTAGTACGCAGATTTGTTCAAAATGGGCATAATGTATATATGGTGGTGCCGTTTGAAAGAAACACTGGACGCAAAACTGAAGTGCTGCACTCAATGGGCGCGACAATATTAGGAGTTCGTACTCTTAATATTCAAAAAACGAATATAATCGAGAAAGGTATTGGTACGCTATTGCTTGGAAAACAGTATATGTTAGCCATAAAAAGACATTTTAGAAGTATCCATTTTGATTTAGTCCTTTATTCTACGCCTCCGATAACCTTCAATAACGTCATTAAATGGGCAAAAAGGACCTACGGTGCGAAGTCTTATTTGTTACTAAAGGATATTTTTCCACAGAATGCAGTAGATTTGGGGATATTTACAAAAACAAGCCTTATTTATAAGATATTCAGAAAGAAAGAGGAGACTTTGTATAAAATATCGGATTTCATTGGTTGTATGTCCCCAGCGAATTGCCGTTTTATCTTGGACAATAATCCCTATATAGATCCAGCTATTGTTGAAGTGTGTCCAAATAGTGTGGAATTATTTGAGAAGTCTCCTGTTGATGTAAATTCAGTAAAGGATAAGTATGATATTCCTCAAGATAAGGCTCTTTGTATTTATGGCGGCAATCTAGGGAAGCCACAAGGAATCGATTTTCTCATTGATAGTATTGCGAGTAACGAACGTAGGAATAATTCCTTCTTTCTCGTTGTTGGAAATGGAACAGAACTCAAAAAGATTAAATCTTGGTTCAAAGCGAATTCTCCCAAGAATGCTAAACTTATGAATGCTCTTCCAAAAGAGGATTATGACGTATTGATACGATCTGCCGATATCGGGCTTATTTTCCTAGATAAACGCTTCACAATTCCGAATTATCCGTCTCGTTTGCTTTCATACTTGGAGAATAAAATTCCAATAATGATGGCGATCGATGTTAATACAGACATTGGAACTATTGCTGAAGCAAACGGATATGGTCTATGGGCTGAAAGTGGCAATCTTGCCGAATTTGATAAGAAACTGGATCTCATCCTGGCCGATTCAAATTTGCGTATATCTATGGGATGGAATGGTTATAAATATTTACTTGAAAACTACACTGTAGACAAATCAGTCTCCATAATTATGTCCCATTTTTATTCCCCTTATCATTCTTGATTTTTTTACAGATATTTATAGCTATTATGTATAAACATTTTTTTAAGAGAGTGATTGATTTCACTTTGTCAGCGTGTGCACTTTTAATTATTTGGCCTATTTTACTTATTGTTGCTATTTGGTTACATTTTGCCAATAAGGGCGCTGGTGCCTTCTATCTTCAGGAAAGGCCTGGAAAAGATGGACAAATATTCAAGATTGTCAAATTTAAATCAATGACTGACGAGCGTGATGATGATGGTAATTTATTACCTGATAAAATGCGTCTGACAAAAATTGGCCGATTTGTACGTTCAACAAGTATTGATGAATTACCCCAATTATTAAATGTCCTAAAAGGAGATATGGCCTTGATTGGACCTCGTCCTTTGTTGACATGGTTTTTACCTTTGTATTCTGAAGAACAAGCACAGAGACATAAAGTTCGACCAGGAATTACAGGATGGGCTCAAGTTAATGGCAGGAATACAGTATCCTATAGTAAAAAATTTGAATATGATGTTTGGTATGTAAATAACTTGAGCTTTGTATTGGATATCAAGATCTTATATATGACAATTAAAAATGTCATTAACAAAAAAGATATTGGTCTTGGGATAGAAGATGAAGTGGACGATTTAGGATGGTACGATAAGCGTAATTGGGCGGAACAAGAATATTTGAAAAAAATATAGATAAAAAATAACATTACTGATATTTTATCGTTCAGCATTGATTTGGAGGCTGAGTTAAGAACTAGTAATTCTTCGGTTGCACTAACTGAGTTGAAATAGACTTGATATCTAATATATAATCCAACAATCTTGTGGTAAATTTCAGATTCTGCGCAAAATAAAAAGGCGTAGAGTTTTTCAAAGAGAATACTATCCGTTCATTACTATGCATGATATAGTAAAGAGGATATTGAGCAGATGTGTCATATTATAAACAGATTCTATGATTAAAATAATTGATATTAAACATTCATTCGAATGGGATAATATAGTGAAAAGCTTTGCTGAATATGATATTTATTATATGTTAGGATATGTTGGGGCTTTTCAGATTCATGGTGATGGGAGACCTCAACTGATGTATTATGAGAGGCAGGATTTAAGGGCAATATTTGTGTATATGCTCAGGGGTACAGACATTGAGCATATCTATGATATTATTACACCCTATGGATATGGCGGAGTTTTATTTGAAGGAAATATATGTGTAGAAAATTTACAGTCCTTCTGGTCGGACTTTACATCAAAAATGGTTGAATTGAATATCGTGGATTGTTTTGTACGATATCATCCTATATTGGCAAATGCGCTTCCAATGAAACAAATCACGGATGTCATAGATTTGGGTAAAACTGTTGCGTTGGATCTGACTTCTCCTGAAGTAATCTGGGAGAATATCGTAAGTAAGAATCGCAATATGATTCGAAAAGCCGAAAAGAATGGTGTTGAGATTAAACATTCTAATAATCCAGACCTTTTTGAAGACTTTATTAGAATCTATAATGCTACAATGGATAAAGATAATGCAGAGGATTATTATTACTTTAAAAAAGCATTCTATGATTCAATAGTAAAGGAGCTTGATGGTAACTTCGAGATATTCTATGCTACGTTTGAGGATAAGATTATTGCGATGAGCATAATACTATTTGCGAACAAGCAAATGCATTACCACTTGTCAGGATCTGTGATGGAGTATAGAAATCTTGCGCCATCCAATTTGCTACTGTATAAGGCTGCATTGTGGGGATGCGAACATGGCTACAAAACATTTCACCTTGGTGGTGGGGTCGGATCAGGGGAAGATAATCTGTATAAATTCAAAGCTGCATTTAATAAAAACTCCAATTATCAATTCTCAATTGCGAAATATATTTTTAATCAAGATAAATACGACGAATTGGTCAATATCCGCAAAGAACATGACGATGAGTTTAATCTAGAGTCACATTTCTTCCCAATATATAGGAGCTAGGATACGTGCAGTGGGGATTATCTAATGGAGTATACTGTGAAATAATATTAACAATATGTATAGAAACAGAATTTACCTATGCCTCGCACATATGAGTGGTGAGGAGCAAAAATTTATTAAGGAGGCTTTCGACACCAACTGGGTGGTGCCGCTTGGACCCAATGTCAATGGTTTTGAGGCTGAACTGAAAGAATTTGTTGGCTGTGAAAACGAAGTCGTAGCACTGTCTGCCGGTACGGCTGCTGTGCATCTTGCGTTGCTCGCCTGCGGTGTTGGTCATGGTGACGAAGTTTGTGTGCAGTCGTTTACCTTCTGTGCATCGAGCCATCCGATTACCTATCTCGGAGCAACGCCGGTCTTTATTGATTCCGAGAAGGATACGTGGAATATGGATCCGCAGCTTCTTGAGGAGGCTATCAAAGATCGTATCATCAAGACCGGCAAAGCGCCGAAGGCTATTGTTCCCGTGGCTCTCTATGGTATGCCGTATAAGATTGATGAGATAATGGAAATCGCCAACCGCTATGGTATTCCCGTCATCGAAGATGCAGCCGAGGGATTCGGCTCCAGATTCGATGGCAAGGTATTAGGTACCTTCGGTAAATATGGCGTGCTGTCGTTCAACGGGAACAAGATGATTACCACCTCTGGCGGCGGCGCGCTGATTTGCCAGAATGCCGAGGACAAGAATGCCATTATGTGGTATGCTACGCAAGCTCGCGAAGCTTACCCGTATTATCAACATGAGACTATCGGTTACAACTACCGCATGTCGAATATCTGTGCTGGTATCGGTCGTGGTCAGATGACTGTCGCGCAGGCGCATATCGACCATCATAAGCATGTTCAGAAACTCTACGAAGAGCTGCTGAGCGATGTTTCTGGCATCAAGGTAAACAAGGCGCCGTCGGAGAAATTTGATAGTAATTATTGGCTTTGCACAATTACCATTGATGAGAGTGTCAAAGTGAAAGGCCAGGAGAAAGCCTATGTTGTGGCTATAACGAGTGCTGTTGGTGGCGCTGCGGGGGTTATACATGCAGGAGGTGGTGTACACACCGATTGCGAGCCAAATGCGAATGTCGAGGCTATGCGAATGGCTCTGGATGCAGCCGGTATTGAGGCTCGTCCCGTATGGAAACCAATGCACAAGCAACCTGTCTACAAAAATGCACCGGTTTATGTTAACGGTGTGTCAGAGTCCATTTTTAAGGTAGGCATGTGCCTTCCTGCCGGGCCGTATGTAACAGATGATGATGTTAGGTATATTGTTGGCCAAATCAAAGCTAATATTCTATAAAATAATAGCTTATAATTATTGATGATGTTTTAATTGAGGAAATATTAGAATAGGCAACCGAAAGTGATCGCAGAAGGGTAAACTACGATTTGAGAACATCTGGCAGTAATGTGTGTTAAATGTCTTGTTTCTCGGTACACAAATCCCTATTCATCGACATAATGAGACAACAGAAACAGTCATAGCGTTGAGCAGAAGACTTATAGTAGTTTTCTATGATCAGAATGGTGAAGAGCCCACCTATTGTGATTTATGTTCTGCAGAGGGGCAATTTGGTATACAGATTCCTCAAGGGATATGGCACACAATTATTGTATCTGAACCTTGTTTTATCTTTGAGTCTAAAGATGGGGCTTACAAACCGCTTACATCTGATGATGTTTGGAACAATGAAGATGAATAAGACTCCTATGATGAAAAACTTATTATATGGCGTTTGGCAATTCTTGTCATTCATTCTTGTACCACGATGGTGCATAAAGAAATAAAATCGATACTAATAAGATTGAAAATGCTGCATCAATCTATTAGCGTCTCCAAATGACATCTTTAAAATATAAAAACAAATGCTGACCTTCGTTGCTGTAATTAAAAAACTAATAATATGTATAGCAGCAACGATTTCGAGCGCCTCTTTATCCGCTATAAGCTGGAAGCGCTAACCAGTGGTGAATCCATTAAGTAATAACTCTGATAATGTGGTGCTTATAATTTTTTCTGAGTAATCTGTTCCGGATGACCTGTTTTTTTTCGTTATCTACCTTTAAATGTTCACCTTTGTAATGTTGATCAACGAAATGTGAATAAAATTAGTAGTAATAACATGAACAAAAGGAGATTAGGAATATGACTTTATTTTATAGAGCAGTACAATCGATCATGGCAACTAAGACCGGTGACAAGAAGTGGCATTTGAATCTGGTGAAGATAGGTAAAACGGTGTCCATCCAGTAACTGGCAGAGATGATTGCGGAGAAGTCGTCATTGTCCCAGGTGATGTGCATAATGTGGTCCGGAATTTAATGACGGCAATGCGCAGCGAGTTATTGAACAGTAAGACGGTACGCCTAGAAGGGTTGGGTACTTTTACGATGAAGGCGCGTAGCCGGGGGAGGGGAGTAGACAAAGAGGAGGATGTTAATCCGAACCAGGTGGGAGCACTTCTTTGTCACTTCATGCCGGAATATACCCAGCCTGCCGCTATTGTCACTACCCGTGCTTTGCTTCAGGGTGTTGAGTTTCAGAAGATAGGTAGTGTCAGCACTTTGGGCGGTAATGATTCCGGTAATGGTGATGGAGACATTGTGGATGATCCGACTGCATAATAACTTTAATCAGATAAATACATGAAGAAGAATAGCTGGAATATCCTTTTAAAGGTGATTATAACTGTGGCAAGCGCTATTGCCGGAGAGTGATAGGAGGGCAGGGATTGCTTTGATATTTCAACTGGAATGATAGATAACCGGTATCTGTTCGGATGATAGATGCAATTCACGGAAAAAAAGAAGAGGTTGTGTCAAAACGTTGGCACAACCTTTTTTTATGATTTATAGTCTTGTTATCTTTTCTTTTGGCTATGCTGCTTTTTTCTCATTCATTTGGTAACAAGTTGCTATATTTCCGTTGTATCGGTTTATAAATAGCCCAATAAGCATAGATTTAGCAAATGTAATAAGTCCCTTTCCTGCTTTTCGCAGTTTTGCACACATCTTTTTGATATTAAATGCTATGGCAAAGAAGGCAAAGTCCATTCTCACCTTGTTTTCTCCCACATGCCGGAACCTCCTGTATGCCATGTTGTATTTCATTTGTCCGAAAACAGCTTCCGGTTCTATACACCGCCTGCCCCTATGCCTGATTCCTTCTTTTGAGAGCAACCTTTCCCGGGCCTGCCGTTTGTATTGGTTTGACCGGTGGTTGACTTCTATAATACGGTTTCCCCGTGCTTTAAAACAACTTCCATGCAAAGGACAGCCTTCGCATCTTTGTGCTTTATACCGGATACTTTCGGTGCTGTATCCGCTCGCTGTTTTATCACGTTTGGTTCCTATGTGGTTCATATGTTGCCCCATCGGACAAACGTAATAATCCTCCTCCGCATTGTAATGGAGACTTTCCGCATGGAACGGGTTGGGGGTATAACGGGGACGCTGCTCTTTATGGAAGTAGTTGTACTTGACAAAGGCTTCTATCCCGTTCTCCTGCATGAACCGGTAATTTTTTTTCGAGCCGTAACCGGAGTCTGCCACACCGATACCCGGTAAGCGGTTATAGCGGTGCCGGAAGGAGTGGAAGAAAGGGATCAGGGTCAGCGTATCGGTAGGGTTGGGAAACAACCGGAAGTCTATGATGAATTGGTTTTCAGTACCTGTTTGTAAATTATACCCGAGCTTGGTCTGTTCGTTCTTCATGGCGTCTTCTTTCATGCGCATGAATGTGGCATCGGGATCGGTCTTGGAATAGGAGTTACGTTCTCCAAGGACTTCAAGGTGATTGTCGTATTCCATCAGCTTGTCATGATACCCTTCAAGTTCCCTGACTTGTTTCTTCTTTTCGCGCAGGGTTTTCTTTTGTTCCTTATCCTGTGTTGCAGGCCGGCGTTCCAGGACTTCTTTAAGTTCATCCACTATGTTAGAGAGCATGGAGGGGGGCAACTCCACGGATGTGTCTTTTACAGAGTTCTCCTGTACAATGGCTTCATCCACCTGCTCCAGAAGGATGCGAATCTTATTCAGCAACTTTGTACGGTTCTTTTCGACTGTCTTGCGCCAGACAAAAGTATATTTGTTGGCCTTGGATTCAATCTTGGTGCGTCGATATACTCCACGTCAAGACTGATGAACCCCTTATCGGCAAGGACACAAGGACCAACTGCGTGAAGACGTTGTTTATCTCCTCCTTTACACGGTTACGGAAACGGTTGATGGTTATTAAATCCGGATGCTCATGACCGGCAAGCCAGATATAATGAATGTCACGCAAAAGAAGCTTCTCTATTTTACGGCAGGAATAGATATTATTCATGTAAGCGTAGATAATTACTTTGAGCATCATTTTAGGATGATAAGCTGAGCGCCCCGTTTCTTTATAAAGCTTCTTGAAATTATCAAGATTGAGATTATCAACAACTGCATTGACTATGAGGACCGGGTCGTCCGCAGCTATGTTTTCATCAATTCTTTGTGGAAAAAGAACGGTTTGGTTGGGAATGTAAGGACGAAAATGTAACTTTGCCATAACGAAAAACTTTATACCTAAAGATACGAAAACTTTGGGTAATAACAAAGCCCGGGCTTGGGAAAGTCTGGGCTTTGCGCATAAAAAAAGGTTGTGCCAACGTTTTGACACAACCTCGTCTTTTATTGTATTTGTACCTAAACGGGTATAATATGGGAAATCAAACAGTAGCAAAGTATGTGACGCAGATGCGTAGGGAAGAGGGTGTCCAGAAAAGGATACTCTCTTTTTTATTTCCTGAGAATGTGATACTTATAACTTTTTATGAGTGATCGGTTCCAGATGCCCTGTTTTCCTTTGTCATCTTCCTGTTAATGTCCACCTTTGCAATGTTGATCAACGAAATGTGAATAAAATTAGTAGTAATAACATGAATAAAAGGAGATTAGGAATATGACTTGGCACTACCCGTGCATTGCTTCAGGGTGTTGAGTTTCAGAAGATAGGCAGTATCGGCACTTCGGGCGGTCATGATTCCGGTAATGGTGATGGAGACATTGTGGATGATCCGACTGCATAATAACTTTAATCAGATAAATACATGAAGAAGAATAGCTGGAATATCCTTTTAAAGGTGATTATAGCTGTGGCAAGCGCCATTGCAGGAGTGATAGGAGGGCAGGGATTGCTCTGATAGCTGACCGATCGTTTCGGTTGAATAATAGAGCTAAAACTCACCACAGATTACACTGATTAACACAGAGAAGAGATTAATTTGATTGATAATCTGAATATTACACATCTGTGTGATCTGTTAATCTGTGGTGAAAAAGAGTTCATTGAAGAATGTTTCCGATACGTTGAATCTCGTCTGTACTGAACTTACAGTTTTCCGTCACTTTCAGATTGTCTTCCAGTTGCTTGACGGAGCTCGCGCCGACGATAACAGAGGTTACCAGATCATCTTTCAAGACCCAGGCCAATGCCATTTCGGCTAAGGTCTGTCCCCGACTACCTGCCACTTCATTCAATGCTTTGATTTTATTGAATACTTGCTCGGTCAATTGCTCTTTCTTCAGGAAACCTCCGCGGGCTATTCTTGAGTCTTCCGGAATTCCATTTAGATACCGGTTGGTGAGCAGACCTTGAGCCAGAGGAGAAAAGGCGATAAAGCCCGTACCATTTTCTTTGGCTTGTTGCAGAATGCCTTGTTCTTCCGGTTCGCGGTTAAACAGGTTGTATCGTCCCTGATAGAGTAGACAATGCACGTCTCGTTCTTCCAGATATCGGTAGGCGAACTCTGCCTTTTCTTTGGGGTATTTGGATATACCGATGTAGAGGGCTTTACCTTGCCGGACAATATCGATGAGTGCCTGAAGAGTTTCTTCAAGTGGAGTTTCGGGGTCGTAACGATGGGTATAGAAAATATCGACATACTCCAGATTCATGCGTTTTAAACTCTGGTTGAGACTGCTCATCAGGTATTTTCGGGAGCCCCAGTTTCCGTAAGGACCTTCCCACATATCATGGCCGGCTTTGGTGGATATGAATAGTTCATCCCGATAGGGCATAAAGGATTTCTTCATGATGAGTCCGAACGTTTCTTCGGCTGAGCCGTAAGAGGGACCGTAGTTATTAGCCAGGTCGAAATGTGTGATACCTTTGTCGAATGCAAAGTGAGCCATCCGGAGGCTGTTGGCTAATGTGTCAACATCACCAAAATTATGCCAGAGGCCCAGAGAAACTTCCGGTAACAGTATACCGCTTTTACCGCAACGACGGTACTTCATCCCACCGGAGTATCTTGCTTTATCGGCTGAATAAATAGGATTGATCATATGCTGAGATCTTTTGAAGATTAACTATGATGCAAAGATAATCGATTTATGGAGCAACATAGGTTATCAAAATAATAATTGTATTATGAATGGATAAAATAATACTGGATGGTTTGATGGAATCCCGATAATTTTGCATTATTGAAAAGCGTATGAACTAAAAACAGTGGAGACAGAATATGAAAGACATGCAAACAAAAATAGTAATGATAGGGATTCTACTTTCTACAGGTATAATGTTGAGGGCTCAGGACAATGGAGGGTGTGAGGATTGTCCGGCTTTTAATGCAGGAGGAAAAGTGGAAGTCCGTGGTGTAAAAGAGAGGATTATCGGAGATTTGTCGCAACCGGTCGCGGTTCGTGTAAGGACGTTGATTCAACAGATGACATTGGCAGAGAAGGTAGCTCAGTTGGTGAGCGAAAGTGATAGCATTCCGCGGTTGAATCTTCCTGCTTATAATTATTGGAATGAATGTCTTCACGGAGTGGCTCGTGCCGGTGAAGTGACAGTCTTTCCGCAAGCCATTAATCTGGCTTCTACCTGGGATACGGTGTTAGTCAAACGGGTGGCTTCTGCTATTTCTACGGAGGCACGGTTGAAATATCTGGAGATAGGAAAAGGGCTCACTTACTGGTCGCCTACTATAAACATGGCGCGTGATCCACGCTGGGGAAGAAATGAAGAGACTTATGGTGAAGATCCGCATCTGACTTCGCGACTTGGAGTGGCTTTTGTTAAAGGCTTACAGGGGGATCATCCGACTTATCTGAAAACTGTCGCAACAATCAAACATTTTGTGGCCAATAACGAAGAGAACAATCGTTTCTCCAGTTCTTCACAAATACCGACGAAACAGCTATATGAATATTATTTTCCCGCTTACGAGGCTTGTGTGAAAGAGGCAAACGCACAATCGGTGATGACGGCTTATAATGCTTTTAACGGAGTACCACCCAGCGGTTCGCATTGGTTACTTGATGATGTGCTGAGAAAAGAATGGGGATTCGATGGATTTGTAGTTTCTGATTGCGGGGCTATTGGGGTGATGAATTGGCAGCACCGGGTGGTAAACTCGCTGGAGGAGGCAGCTGCTTTAGGAGTAAACAGTGGTTGTGATCTGGAATGTGGTACTACTTATAAGGAAAAACTTGTTCAAGCGGTAGAACAAGGATTAATTTCAGAAGCTGCTATTGACCGGGCTTTGACAAGAGTATTAACGGCACGGTTTAAGTTGGGAGAGTTTGATCCGATGGAACTTGTCCCATATAATCATTATGATAAGAAACTATTGGCAGGAAAGAAATTTGCAGAACTTGCTTATGAGGCTGCTGTTAAGTCGGTCGTGCTATTGAAAAACGATGCTTTGTTACCTTTAAATAAAGAAAAGATTAAATCTGTAGCCGTAGTAGGACCGTTTGCCGATTACAATTATTTGGGGGGATATAGCGGACAGCCTCCTTATTCGGTTAGCCTTTTGAAAGGAGTGAAGGAGCTGATAGGTAAAAAAGGGAAAGTCACTTATCTGAACGGAATGGGAACCTCTGCGGATTCTATAGCGCAAGTGGTAAAAGGGGCAGATATAGTACTTGTAGCTTTGGGTAGTGATGAAAAAATGGCACGAGAAAACCATGATATGCCTTCTATTTATTTACCGGAGGAACAAGAGAAGCTTCTAAAAGAGATTTATCAGGTGAATCCGAGAATTGCATTGGTTTTCCACACGGGAAATCCGTTGACTTCCGAATGGGCGGATACACATATACCGGCTATTATGCAGGCTTGGTATCCGGGACAGGAAGCGGGTAGGGCTTTGGCCAATTTGCTGTTTGGAAATGAAAATCCGTCGGGTAAGTTGCCTATGACTATCTACAAAACCGAAGAACAGTTACCGGATATACTGGATTTTGATATGTGGAAAGGGCGTACTTATCGTTATATGAAAGGGGAACCTTTATATGGTTTCGGCCATGGATTGAGTTATACATCTTTTGAGTTCGATAATATACAAGGGAATGATACTTTGCAGCCGGATGCGATTTTACAATGTTCGGTCGAGTTATCCAATTCAGGTCAGTTAGCAGGAGAAGAAGTGGTTCAGGTCTATGTTTCGAGGGAGAATACTCCTGTTTACACATATCCGTTGAAAAAATTAGTGGCATTTAAAAAAGTAAAACTTGCTTCAGGTGAGAAAAAGAAAGTGGATTTTACTATAGCTCCCCGGGAGTTATCAGTTTGGGAAGATGGGAAATGGAGGATGCTTTCCGGAAAGTATACTTTGTTTATCGGTTCCGGACAACCGGGGTTGGCGAAAGGTATTACGAAAGGTTTTGAGGTTAAGATAAGGTAAAGTTAGTTTTTACAGGTTCTGGGGTAGTAGTTGTTTTTTAAGGAAAGATTGTTTGAAGGTGATTTCTGTATGTACTTGTTCTCTGATGTAGAGGGTGTGCTGATTGTATCAGTATCAGATAAAATAATACTGGATTGTTAATAATAACTGCACTAATTTTACATTTGAGAAAGTTCCCCGATATTGGGATGAAATAAGTCTCAATTTCGTCTTTTAGATAAACTATGGTGGAATAACGGATGCATTAAAGGCAAAAAGCGAATAAAGAGTGTTTGTTTGAATTGCATAAGTGAATGATAAAATCATATTTGTTTGTTCTGCCGGTTGACTCTATTTTTGCATTATCACAAAATTAATCATTTAAAATCAGTGTAATAGTATGAAGAACATGATGTTGTTTCTGATGGCACTCTTAATGAGTGGCCATATGATGGCTCAGCAAACCATTGTTACAGGTGTAATTACCGATGCTAACGATGGATCTCCATTGATCGGAGCCAATGTTCTGGTTAAAGGTGCCGGAACCGGTTCTATTGCCAATGTGGACGGTAAGTATAGTGTTAACGTCCCAAATGGTAAGAATGTATTGGTCTTTTCGTGTGTAGGTTATAAAGAACAGGAGATCACTTTAAAACCCGGACAAAAAGTGCTCAATGTGACCATGAAAGAGGATACTGAACTACTGGATGAAGTAGTAGTTATAGGCTATGGCTCCATGAAGAAGAGTGACTTGACTGGTTCGGTCACCAGCATCAAAAGTGAAGATTTAATGAAAACAAACCCGATTAGTATTAATCAGGGACTCCAAGGGCGTATTGCAGGTGTGCAGGTTAACCAGAATGATGGTGCTCCCGGAGCCGGGGTAAGTATTCAGATTCGTGGTGCTAATTCATTCTCCACCTCTACCGAACCGCTTTATATCGTGGATGGTATTCCTTTTACCAGTAGTGGAATGCCGGGAACAGGCAAAGACGGTATGATGCAGACAGCCAATCCGCTTTCGACAATTAATCCGTCGGATATCGAATCTATTGAGATCTTGAAAGATGCCTCTGCCACAGCTATCTATGGATCGCGTGGTGCAAATGGTGTGGTATTGATTACTACCAAACGTGGTGCAAAAGGAAAAGATAATATCAGCTTCAGTGCTAATTTCGGAATATCGAAAGTAGTGAAGAAATTGGATATGTTGGATGGATATGCATATGCGATGTATAGGAATGAAGCCACAAAAATGTTCAATGAATACGAAAATGCTAAAGAACTTATTCCTTATCCGGGTACTTCTATGGTGGATCCGAATACCGGTGAATCGGTTTATTCTCCGGGACCGGAAGATTATCGGAATGGCACATATCCGAGTGTAAACTGGCAGGATGAAGTGTTTGAAACAGCGTTCTCCCAAGAGTATAATCTGAGCGTAAACGGTTCGAATGATAAAGGGTATTATGCTATTTCCGGTAATATTCTGGATCAGAGCGGTATCATTCATAATTCAGGGTACAAACGATATACATTTCGTGCGAATGTGGCGCGTAAAGTACACGAATGGATTGAAATAGGCACGAATATGAGTTTTACTAATTCATTGAATAAACTTGCTAAGACAAATTCTGTCAGTGACGGTATTATTCGTGGTACTTTGTTTTATCCGGCTACTGCTCCATTGGATGATGAAACGAATAATGCTCAGCTGAACTGGTTCTCTTCAAATCCTTATGTATATACACGTGCCGCTAAAGATGAGCTGACAACGAATAGTTTCTTTTCTTCTTCCTTCGTAGAAATTACTCCGTATAGAGATCTAAAAGTTCGTCAAAATGTGGGTTTCTCTTATAATATGAATGAACGTGATGTGTATTATAACAGGGAGACTGTGGAAGGTAAAGATCCAACAAACGGCTATGCTTCGAAAGCTGATAATTGGTCGAAGAATCTGGTACTTGAAACGATGGCAACTTATAATAAGACTTTCAACAAGAATCATTTGCTGAATGTGGTTGCGGCTTTCTCTTATGAGAGAGGGGATTATGGTAACAAAGCAATGGTAGCTACCGGATTTCCGCAAGACTTGACAGAAGACTTTGATATGGGTGCTGCTGTGAATCCTCAGAAACCTACCAGCGGACGTGGAATGACTTCTTTGGTCTCCTTTCTGGGACGTGCTAACTATAACCTGATGAATAAGTATCTGTTTACTGCCTCTTTCCGTCGGGATGGCTCCAGTAAGTTTGCACCGGGTAACAAATGGTCGAATTTTGCTTCGGGTGCTATTGCCTGGAGAGCGTCAGAGGAACAGTTTATTAAAGATCTGAATGTGTTTAGTAATCTGAAATTCCGTGCAAGTTACGGACAGACAGGTAATCAGGCGATTGGGGCATATGCTACCCGTGACTATCTGACTGTGGCCAATTATCCAATTAATGGTGCGCTTGCCAGTGGATTCGCCAATTTGACTTGGAGAGGACCGGCCAATCCGGACCTGAAATGGGAAACTACCAGCCAGTATAATGTAGGGGTGGATATGGGTTTCTTCCAGAATAGAATTAATCTGACTATTGATCTGTATTATAAGAAAACATCTGATTTGTTACAGAATATACAGATACCCCAAAGTACAGGTTTTTCAAATATGACGACAAATTTTGGTAACGTAACCAATAAAGGACTTGAAATTACGGGAAAATTTTATGCAATCACCGGAAAGAATCTCAATTGGGACTTTGATGCTAATATTTCTTTTAATCGTAATAAAATCAGTGGTCTTCCGGGCGATCAGTTCGCCCAGGGATGGAGTAAGGCTGATAATGTGTTCTTGCAACGTAATGGAATGCCGATCGGAACCATTTATGGATTTGTGGAAGACGGCTTTTATGATAATATAGCTGAGGTGAGAGCTGATCCGTTTTATGCAGAACAGTCAGAGGCTATATGTAAAGCGATGGTAGGTGAGGTGAAGTATAAGGATTTTGATGGAGTTGCCGGTATTACGAATGCCGATCGTCAGATAATTGGTGATACGAATCCGGACTTTACGTTTGGTATGACCCACAATTTTAATTATAAAAACTTCTCTTTGAGTTTCTTCCTGCAAGGATGTGTTGGAGGTGATATTTTTAATGCAAACTTGCTTGAAGTGACTATGAGTGGCATTGGTAATATTCCTCAAAATATATATGAATCCCGTTGGACACCCGAGAATCGGGAGAATGCCAAATGGCCGAAAGCATATGCAGGTTATGGAAGAACGATGAAGCTATCGGATCGCTATGTGGAAAATGGATCTTATCTGAGAATGAAGAATATTAATCTGGGTTATAAATTGGTTTCTCCATTCAAAGGAATCGAATCGATCAATCTGTTTGCTTCTGTTAGTAATGTATTTACCATTTCGGGTTATAGTTGGTATGATCCGGATGTGAACTCTTTCGGAAGTGATGCCTCTCGCCGTGGTGTAGATTTATTCTCGTATCCAAGCAGTCGCACTTTCTCATTTGGTTTACAATGTACATTTTGATGTTTAACTCAAATCAAGAAAAGTCATGAAAAAAATAATATTTAAATCGTTTTTATTGTTGTGGACAGTCTTATTGGCATGTTCATGCAATGATTTACTGGATGAAAAGGCCTATGATTTCGTATCGCCTGAGCAGTTGGGCGACAGTGAAAGTGCAGCTTCACAACTTGTAACAGGAACTTATAATACAGTGATCACTAGTTTTATCGCTCCAGGATCTTATCTTTACCTGACCAATATGGATTGTGACTATGCATCGGGTGCGTCATGGGCATTTGGTAATGTGGGAGCTGGTAATCCGCTGGGATTTTGGGGAATAGACCATTTATGGCAAGGTAGCTATACATTGATTCATCGTGCAAATCTGAGTATATCCAAAATTTCGGCGATGAATAATCTGAGTCAAGAAAGTAAACAGGATGCTTTGGCTCAACTCTGTTTCCTCAAAGCATGGGCTTATTTTAATTTGGTGAGAAATTATGGTCCTGTACCTATTTTCCGGAAGTCTATTTCGGAAGGGGAAGCTATGAGCCAACCTCGTGCATCGGTTCCGGATGTATATGCACATATCATTGAGTTACTGGAACAAGCTGAAGGCATGTATTCAAAAGATGATGCAGGTTTTGTAGTGGGACATGCTTCAAGCGGAGCTGCAAAGGCATTGTTGGCAAAAGTATATGTTACCATGGCTTCCGGTGCGATGGCAGATGTACCTATTGTGGTTAAAGGAGGAGATCCGAATGTGTTCGAACCACAGCCCATCACACATATTGCGAAAACTGTTGCTGGTTATGAGGGATTTGATCCGGCTAAGTATTATGCGTTGGCACGTGACAAAGCTTGGGAGGTGATAAACGAATATACCTTATTTGATAATTATATGGATGTATGGACTATCGGTAATCGTAATAAGGGAGAACATATTTGGATGGCACAGGCTATCAGTGGTGATAAAGATTTTGGAAATACTATTTGTCAGGATTATGTAGGTATTTTTAAAGAAGACGGTACCATGGATGGTAACTGGTATGGTATGCGCGATCACTGGTATCTGCTTTTCGAAGAGCAAGATAAACGTATTGTTGACGGAGTTATTCATCGATATGCATCGGATGGTATATCTAATGGAAAAGTCATTTATAACTATTATCCCCGTTGGTATGCTGATAAGGTAGAGAAGAAGGAGGTTTACGATAGTCAGGGAAATGCTTTTGACGGTACTGAAGTTTATCATGAAGGTCCCGGATGGACTTTGGCAAAGCTTACTAAATTTACATTTGTCTCGGATCGTAAACAGGAAAAAAGTGATTTTCACTTCCCGTTACTTCGTCTGCCAGATATTATGTTGATTTATGCTGAGGCAGTCAATGAACTGAATGCTGGTCCGGATGCTGAAGCTTACAGGCAAATAAACAGGATTCGTACACGTGCTAATGCTACTCCATTTTCCGGAATGAATCAAGATGAGTTCCGTTCGGCTGTGCTCGAAGAACGGGCTCGTGAGTTGGCTTATGAAGCAGATCGCCGTTATGATCTTTTCCGTTGGGGGGTCTATCTGGATGTGATGAATGCTATCGATATGGATGAGCATAACGTGACTAAGCGTCGTCTGGAGCGGAATCTTCTTTATCCGATACCTACCAGTGAGGTAAACTCTAATGACAAGATTGATGTCAACAATCCGGGATGGTAATGAATATATTCGTAACATTTAAAACTGAAGATACAATGAAAACATTTAGATATATTTTATTCGCATGGGTGATTCTGGGCTGCGGGCTGTTTACATCGTGTAAAGACGATGAAGTGGAATATGCTCCTTTGGCTATCACCCGGGTGTCTGCGGTGTCCGATCGTGAGCAAGCCATAGAGCAAGTTGATTTAGGGCAATATATTATTGTACAGGGCTCAGGGCTCAACGCAGTGAGTACTCTTCTGATTAATGATGTTGTGGTCGATTTGGATAATGCATATATTACACCCAAAGAGATTACTTTTTCTGTTCCAAGAACTATTCCTGGAGAAGTGAATAACTTGATAACATTGATGTCGGATCAGGCAACGGTAACAACTCCTGTTTCAGTCTTCATTCCGGATTTAAGAGTTGATGGTATGTATAATGAGTTTACTCCAGCAGGTGAAACAATGAAAGTTGTGGGAGATTTCTTTGATATCTACGGAATTACTCCAGAATCCGGAAAACTATTTTTTGGTGATAAAGAGATGGTGATAACTAAAGCTACAGCTGATACCATCTATTTTCAGTTGCCTGAAGATGCTGTTGCAGGAAGCAAAATTCGATTGATTAGTCCGATAGAAGGTGAGGTTATTGTATCTGGTAAATACATGGAAAAAGGAAATATGCTTTGTGATTTTGATCCGTATGATGGCTGGGGAGGTGGTGCGAATTATGTATCGTCTGGTCCTGAACCCCAACCTTATAGCGGTCAATACTCACATTTTAAACTGAGTAAAAACGATGCCGATGATTGGGCGTGGAATGATTTTACAGGGATTGCACAGAAAAATGTGACTTATTGGCAGGAAGTATTGGAGAACCCACAAGACTATTGGTTTAAGTTTGAAGTCTGTACGCTGTTGCCTTTGACAAAAAGATTAATTCGTTTCTATTTTGAACAAATAAACTATGATTGGGCTCCTTTCTCTCCAAGTTTACCTTTTAAGACAAATGGTGAATGGCAAACAGTTACGATTGATTTAGCAGATATGTGGAAAGGAGATTTGCCTAATACTTCTATGTTACAAATAATGGGTAATGGGTTGGCGGAAGATACGGATATCTGTTTTGATAATTTCCGTATCGTTCCCAAAGATTAAGGTGTGCTTAGCAAAAAGCAGATTATAATCTGCTTGATGTAGGGTAGAGTTGGTAAAAGAGGGAAGTTTTTATGGAACTATCCCTCTTTTTAACTCAGCTTGCAATATAAATCTAACAAAAATGATAATGCGAAAAATTCAATATCTGTTTATTGCTTTGTTTATCTGCCTGGAAATCCAGGCACAAGACAAATTTAATATCAGGGGAGTGTTGCCCTGGCATAATTTTCTATCGGGACCTACTTCCTGGAATCTGTCGGATTACCGGATTTATCTGGATGAATGCCGGAAGAATGGTATCAATTTTATTGGTTTTCATAATTATACTGGTGGTGGAGAACGCTATGCCACCTATGTGGAACCTATGATAAAAATAGAATATAAAAATATTCTTCCGCAAGCTTGTTTTGATAATTCGATGACAGCCCGTTGGGGATATCTTCCGATGGCTGTGAAAGACTTTGCTTTTGATACGGGAAAGATATTTCAATTGCCTGTTGGTGCAGAAGCTTTTGGCAATAATGGTTCGATAACATCACATTCTTCTCGGGAACATTATGAAAAAGCTCAGTCCTTGATGAGGGATGTTCTGAAGATGGCACATGAACGGGGAATCCGAATGGCTATGGGATTTGAATTTGGAGTGATCCCTCCCGAATATTTTTCTTTGAATGTAGCCGGAGATTGTTTTTATTGGGCAGGTGAATCGAATATGATCCCCAATCCGAAAAGTCAGATAGCTGCCGAGATACATTATGCGGCAATTGATGATATCCTAAACACTTATCCGGATATCGATTATATATGGATGTGGCTGAATGAACATTCATTTATGGGTGTCGATGTTCAGAAAGCACTTAGAGATAAACCCTTTGCCCGGGCTTATCAAGAGAATCAGGCACTCTTTAAAGAGGCTGCCGATTCATCGGCTCGTTTTGTCGGGGTATGGGCATTGGAATACATGAAATTGACTTATAAACATTTGAAATCAAAAGGCTCTCGTGCAAAGTTAATCCTTGGTGGTTGGGGAGGGGGACATCAGTTGCCTTCTTTATTGAAAGGACTGGATAGGGCCTTACCACAAGATATTATTTTCAGTTGCCTTAATCCGGATTTAGGAAAAAGTCCGCAACCTGATTTCTTGGAAGAGATTGCCCGAAACCGTAGTGTTTGGGCTGTACCCTGGTTGGAGGGGGATCATCAACTCTGGCATTTTCAGCCGAGAGTCAATATGATGCGTGAACAGGTAAAGCTTGCTGCCGAACAAAATCTGGACGGAGTAATTGCTATTCACTGGCGTACAGAGGAACCCCGTTTTAATTTTCGAACGTTTGCCCGTTTTGCTTCGGATAAGGGTGCTGACGAGAGTGTAGATCAATTGTATGACCGATATCTGACAGAGGAATTTGGGGAAGAAGCCGCAAAAGAAATGACTCCTTTACTTGCCAGAATGGATCGTGAACAGATTCAATGGAATGTACCGTCACCGGAATTTTATGCATATACTCCGGAATGGGGATTATTAGATGAAAATAATGTGCGAATACGACAAGAGTTGGTGTCTTCGGGAGAATCGTTATTGAAAAAGTTAAGAGGAGAGAAACGGGAGAATCTGAAACGTTTCATAGCAATGTTCCGTTTTGAACTGTTGTTGGGTGAGGTAGATCGGGCTATGATGCCTGCTTTTATCTTAAAAAAGAAGGAAGTGCAAGGTGAGAAAATAAATGGTTCGCAGGAGTATATGGACGCATATCGGCTGTTAGTTTCAGCCCCTGTTAAAGAAATGTTTGATACTTATATGGAACGTGTTCATTCTCGTGGAGAATTGGGAGTACTTAGCTCTTTGAATCAACGTGTGTGGCGCGAATATAATGATCTTAAAATTTATCTGGAAAATAAAATAAAAGAAAAATGAAACGAATGGCATATCACCTGCTGGCTATCTTAATTTTGGGGATGGCAGCATCGGCTGTCAAAGCACAGATTTTGTTAACAGCTTCTGCTACGCCGATTGAAGAATATGCGGCGGTAGAACTTCAGCGGTATTATTATCAGCTGTCCGGACGCTTGTTGTCCATCGATCATGAAGAAGTACCGGACAGGAAAACGGAATTTGTTCTGACAAGACTGGATCATCCGTTAGTGAAGTCTTGGAGAGACAAAGGAGTATTACCTCTGAAGTCCATGCCGGGAGAGCAGGGATATGTCATTCGGACAGTAAAAGAAAAAGGCAGGGAATTGGTTGTCATTGCAGGTGTTGATGCCAATGGATTGCTTTATGGTGTATATGGGTTGCTGGAAGATCACTTAGGAATGCGTTTCTATATGAATGGAGATGTATATCCTGATAGGAAAGAGGTTCAGACGAGAATACCGTTGATTCAAGATGAACGAACTCCGACAGTGGCTATCCGTGGATTTCTTCCCTGGACTAATTTTCCGCAATCGGCTACCATTTATTCTTGGGATGATTGGCGTTACATCATAGATCAGGCAGCACGGATGCGTATGAACTTCATTATGATTCATAACTATAACGGGTTTTGCGGACATAATGAACTGTTTCATAATTTTGAATACAAAGGGCATTTATCGCGTGGATGGATGCCTACCATAAAGACAGGACACGGATGGGGCTGTCCCGGATGGAATATCAACGAATATCTTTTCGGGGCATCTGAAGTTTATGATGATTATGATTTCGGGGCAGACTATGGCTTGCATAATGAAACGTTGACGAATGGTCAGATCAAAGAGAAAGGAGCAACTATATTCCGTAAGGTGATTGCCTATGCACACTTACGTGGTGTAAAAATAGGTTTAGGGTTAGATATTGATGTCGTTTTGCCGGAATATCAGTCTGAACCGGATAACAAAGACTTGATAAAGGTACAGGTCGCAGAAATAGCTCGTGAGTATCCGGAATTGGACTATCTGCTTTGTTTTCAATCCGAAGGTCAGAAAAATGAGGCTTTTTATGCCCGTTGGCGAAGAGTCTTTGATGGATTTTATGAAGAGATGAAGCGGAAGTCGCCTTCTACCCGTATAGCTGTATCGGGCTGGGGGCTAACTGCGGAATCGGTGAATAGTCTGCCTGAAGATGTCATTTGTGCTCCTATATCTTACTATTCGGCCGCTTTTGAGCCGGGAAGTGTTTATGGAAATCGTGAATACTGGGGATGTCCCTGGCTGGAACGTGATTTTAACAGTTCTGAGTATTACTATCCTTATAATGTAGATCTTTCGGAAACAATCCGGGCCTTTGGAGATGCTTCTGCCAATATGAACGGATTTTATGCGCTGACATGGAGATTGGCGGATGCTATTTCTCCAAAGATGTGGTACATCAGTAAGGCTCCTTGGTATAATCATGAAGTGCTGGACTCTTCGGAGAAAGTGTATCGGGATTTTGCACTTGTCAATTATGGAGAAAATGCAGTGGATGCCATTACTGACATTATCGATCAAAACGAACCTTTTGCTACCGATTTCGGTGAGTGTCAGGAAACACCCGGATTTAATCAGATGGTACATACTTATCCGTTGATGAATCTTTATTCGATGACTTTTTGGGGAAAGAATGGAAAGGATGTGGAGATAAAGGCCACCGGATATGCAGAGAAAAAAGGTACAAAAAATGCTCCTTGTGATGAAGGAGGAGAGTGCGTGGGATATATTATGGCTGATGACTGGTTGCAGTATCCGGCAGTTGATTTTAGTAATAGTCCCGAACGAATGTCCATACGGATTGCTTCTGCATCTTCGGGTGGTGTTGCTACTGTTTATCTGGATCGATTGGAAGGACCTGTTATCGCTCGGTTTGAAGTAAAGAACACGGAAGGTTGGCAATCCTGGAAATCATTGACCGTTCCGGTGAAAGGGTTAAAAGGTGTTCATACGCTTTATGTTCGTTTTCAACCTTTTAATGTAATAGCCGAAGCTGGGAAATTAGCTGATAAACAGCTGAAAACAATTGATAGTTGTATGGCCGTTACTTCGGATGTACTTCAACAATTGCGTCTCTCCCGATTACGAGCACGTATTCAGGGAGCAGCATGCCATATAGCTTTGAATACTGATTTTGAAAATTATCAATGGAATGATTTACCAGGGAAAATGGATGAATGGGCGCGTAGCTTTTTGTATCGTATTGAAGATATTTCTTCCTATGGAAACATTATGAGTACTCAGAATCGATTTGTGAAACAGAACTATGTAGAGAAGATCAACCAGCTACGTAAACAGCAACGGGTGCAGGCTCCTTCGCATATTATAGCTAAAGGTACTCTTGAGGGAGCACAGATTAGTTGGCGTAATGAAGAGCCGGCAGTAAGTTCCTTCGTGGTTTGTCGTAATGGAGAAGAGATTGATACATTGGCGTCTGATGTGAATTGTTATCAGGATAAGTTTCATGGAGCAGCTTCGTATACGGTATATGCAGTGGATATTGAAGGGCATAAAAGCCCTTTGGGAATACCTGCCGATTGTCTGGCCGGGAGTGCTGACCGGGAAGCTCCGGTTATTGTGATTAATTCCCCGTTGACTTCAATAATGGAGGGAACTCCGTTGCACATTCGGTTTTCAGTCGTTGAAAATCGGTTACCGGAATTTGTATCCGGGATATTTCACTATCGGAGAACAGGAGAGAAAGTGTGGAAAAAAATACCATTTAAGCACCGGACCAGAGGTGTCTTCACATTAACCTTACCCGCTTCTGAGATTACGCGTCAGGGAATAGAATACTACATTTCGGTTTCAGATTCTGACAATGTATTTTGCTATCCGGGTTCGGCTCCGGCTCGGAATCATACGGTGGTAGTAACTGAGGTACCGGGAGATGATAAACCCGAAGTTCCGATGATAAAACCAATTTGTGGTAAACGTATGTTTTGGAGTCGTGTGCCAAATGTGGAAATGTATCGCATCTATCGTAGCAGAACTCCTGATTTTAAAATCGGAGCAGATACGTTTGTGACGTTTGTAGCGGGAAATACACAGAGTTTTGCCGATAATGGATTTGATTTCGACGGGACTTCTCTGAAAGGAACTTATTATTATTGCGTGACTTCCGTATCCTTTTGGGATCATGAAAGTGAGGCATCAGAAATCATTCAAATAGATTATTAATGAAAAGAATTGGAATATATATTGTTATTGTAGTATGCATCCTGTCTTGCATATCTTCGCGAAGGAACCTCTTGACAGAAACCAGATTGATGTTGGTTGATACGAGAGCAACTGAACATACGGCGGCATTGTTCTATAACTTGCGGCAACTGACCGGAAAACGGGTGGTTTATGGACAACATAATTATGAAATGGATGGGTTCGATTCGGATAGTACACGCTGGAGGGATGAGGCAAACCGATGTGATGCGTATGATGTGACGGGGGCTTATCCTGCTTTGGCTAGTTTTGATTTCCTTCATTTTACGAATCCTCGCAGTTGGGAAACAAAAGAATTGAATTACATACAGGAAAAATTCCATGTTGCATATAATCGGGGAAATGTTATTACGTTCTGTTGGCATTATTATAATCCGGTGACCGGAGGAAATTTTTATGATACAACGCAAGTGGTTCGTCATATCTTGCCGGGAGGTTCTTATCATGCTACCTTCAAAGCCGATTTGAAGATCATTGCTGATTTTGCACACAATGCAAAGGGCGATGACGGAGAGTTGATTCCGATCATATTCCGTCCTTGGCATGAGTTTGATGGTAATTGGTTTTGGTGGGGAAAAAATCATTGTTCGGTTGAAGAATTTAAAAAATTGTATCGGTTTACAGTCACTTATCTCAGAGATTCTTTAGAGGTGCATAACTTTTTATATGCATTTTCTCCGGACTGTGGTTTCACTACTGAGGCCGAATATCTGGAACGTTATCCGGGAGACAAATATGTAGATGTTGTAGGTATGGATAATTATTGGGATTTTCGTCCGGATGGGGGAGATACCTCCCTGGTAGTTCTGAAAGCCCGTATCCTTACACAATATGCGCAAAAGCATGGAAAACTTTCTGCCATTACTGAGACAGGTACACAGACACGTGATTCATTGTGGTATACACAATTGTTATCTATTCTGCGTTCGGAAGGGGTAGCCTTGAATTATGTATGCACTTGGTCGGGGTTTTCTCCTTATAAAGGACATCCGGCAGCAGCCGATTTTTGTCGGTTTAAGAGGGACACTTTGGTGCTCTTCGCTGATGAAATTCCTAATTTTTATACTTGGCACTGAACCTGCTTATAAATAATATCATGGAATGCTAAGATAGTATTAGGTATACATCCATCCAACGTCTATCTTTGCAATATCACTTTCAGGGTGGAAAGAATCTTATAAATAAAATATCTGATGATTATGAAAATCCTATCGACTATCCTATTAACCTTGTTGATTGTGCTTGGGGCGTGCACTTCTCCTCAGGTTTCTCCTGATCCCTTTGTCCGTGTGTCAAACGGACGTCTGACGGTGAATGGAAAACCCTATTATTATATAGGAACTAATTTTTGGTATGGAGCTATTTTGGGGTCACAGGGACAGGGAGGTAACCGGGAGAGATTACTTCGTGAACTGGATTATTTGAAGGCTCTTGGTATTAACAATTTGCGTGTTCTTGTTGGAGCAGACGGAAAAGATGGAATTCCGACGAAAGCTGAGCCTGCACTTCAGGTGGAAGCCGGTGTGTATAATGATACTATTTTTGACGGGCTCGATTTCTTCCTGTCGGAGTTGGATAAACGGGATATGTATGCCGTACTTTTCCTGAATAACAGCTGGGAGTGGTCGGGCGGATATTCCCAGTATCTTTATTGGGCGGGACATGGTGAAGTGCCTATGCCGAATGTAGCCGGATGGGATGCTTTTTCGAATTATGTGGCACAATATGCTAAGTCGGAAAAAGCACACCATTTGTTCCGGGATCATATTACTCACGTTGTAAATCGTGTCAATCGGTATACTGGAAAAAAATATAGTGAAGATCCTGCAATTATGTCTTGGCAGATAGGTAATGAACCCCGTCCGTTCGGTGAGGACAATAAAAAGAGTTTTGCAGCCTGGATTGCCGATTGCGCTGCTCTTATTAAATCTATGGATTCTAACCATCTGGTTTCTATTGGATCGGAAGGAATGGCCGGTTGTGAGGGGGATTTGTCACTTTGGACTTCTATCCATGCCGATGCGAATGTTGATTATACTACGATTCATATTTGGCCGAATAATTGGGGATGGATCGATAAGAAAGATATTCCGGGTACCATCGGGCAGGCAATAGAAAACACCTGCTCTTATATCGATATGCATGTGCAGGAAGCTTTTAAGATAAACAAGCCGCTGGTACTTGAAGAGTTTGGTTTACCGAGAGACAGTGTGAAGTTTACTTCGAATACTTCCACTGTTCAGCGGGATCGGTATTACAGAGCTGTGTTTGATATCGTCGAAAAGCATGCTGCCGAAAAGGGTGTTTTCCAAGGATGTAACTTCTGGGCATGGGGTGGATTTGCGGAACCTCAACATCTCTTTTGGCAAAGGGGAGATGACTATATGGGAGATCCCGGGCAGGAGGAACAAGGGCTGAATTCGGTTTATGCAACAGATTCGACGATAAATATGATAAAGGAGGCGGTAAGTGATATTAACCAGATAATTCAGAAACAATGAAAATGAAATTAATATGCTTTTTGATGTTGAGTGTGTTTTTTATTTTTCCGGTTCGGGCTAAAAACACATTCGGGAAGAAAAAAGACAAAGTGACGCGCTTGCATTTTTATGACCTGAATAAGAATGGGCGGATGGACACTTATGAAAACCCTTCTGCTCCTGTGGAGTATCGTGTGGAGCATCTTTTGTCACAGATGACTTTGGAGGAAAAGGTCGGACAGATGCTTACTTCATTGGGGTGGCCCATGTACGAACGGGTGGGAGAGGACATCCGCCTGACCCCTCAGTTGGAGAAAGAAATCGGAGAGTACCATATCGGATCGCTCTGGGGTTTTATGCGGGCTGATCCGTGGACGCAACGTACGTTGCATACCGGACTCAATCCTTCGCTGGCTGCCCGAGCGTCCAATCGTCTTCAATCTTACGTCATAGAACATAGCCGTTTGGGTATTCCGTTGTTTCTGGCGGAAGAATGTCCGCATGGCCACATGGCGATTGGTACAACAGTATTTCCGACTTCCATCGGTCAGGCAAGTACCTGGAATCCGGAACTGATCCGGCAGATGGGACGTGTCATTGCTATTGAAGCAAGTGCTCAGGGAGCACACATCGGCTATGGACCGGTACTCGACTTGGCCCGTGATCCGCGTTGGTCGCGTGTAGAGGAAACTTATGGAGAAGATCCTTATCTGAATGGGGTAATGGGAACTGCTCTGGTACGTGGTTTTCAGGGAGAGACATTAAACGACGGTAAAAGCGTGATAGCGACCCTCAAACATTTTGCTTCGTATGGCTGGACGGAAGGCGGACATAACGGAGGTACTGCCCATATAGGCGAGCGCGAACTGGAAGAGGCTATCTTTCCTCCTTTTCGTGAGGCGGTAGGTGCCGGGGCATTGTCTGTGATGAGTTCATACAATGAAATAGACGGAAATCCATGTACCGGAAGTCGTTATTTGTTAACGGATATCCTGAAAGATCGTTGGCAATTCAAAGGTTTTGTCGTGTCCGATTTGTATGCTGTCGGAGGATTACGGGAACATGGTGTTGCCGGCAATGACTATGAGGCGGCCATAAAGGCCGTGAATGCCGGAGTGGATAGTGATTTGGGAACGAATGTCTATGCTGAGCAGTTGGTTGCTGCGGTCAAAAGAGGGGATGTTGCTGTAGCAACGATAGATAAGGCGGTACGTCGCATTTTATCTCTCAAATTCCAAATGGGATTGTTTGATGATCCATTTGTAGATGAAAAGCAGGCAGCACAACTTGTTGCCTCTTCCGAACATACCGGACTGGCTCGTGAAGTAGCCCGTCAGTCAATCGTTCTGCTTAAGAATAAGGACAAGCTGTTACCGTTGAAGAAGGATATTCGTACCCTTGCTGTTATAGGTCCCAATGCCGATAATGTGTATAATATGCTTGGAGACTATACCGCTCCTCAAGCCGATGGGACTGTAGTGACAGTCTTGGATGGAATTCGACAAAAGGTCTCTAAAGAAACTCGTGTGCTGTATGCCAAGGGGTGTGCAGTGCGTGATTCTTCCCGTACCGGATTTAAAGATGCTATAGAAACAGCCCGTAATGCCGATGCCGTAGTAATGGTGATGGGAGGATCGAGTGCCCGGGATTTTTCCTCGGAATATGAAGAAACCGGTGCGGCAAAAGTCACTATAAATCAGATCAGTGATATGGAAAGTGGCGAAGGCTATGATCGAGCCACACTTCATCTTATGGGAAGACAACTGGAGTTGTTGGAAGAAATCTCCAGGTTGGGTAAACCGGTGGTATTGGTATTGATTAAAGGGCGTCCGTTATTGATGGAGGGAGCTATTCAAGAGGCAGAGGCAATTGTGGATGCCTGGTATCCGGGCATGCAGGGAGGGAATGCTGTGGCCGATGTGCTTTTCGGTGATTACAATCCCGCAGGACGTCTCACTCTTTCTGTGCCACGTTCGGTCGGTCAGTTGCCGGTATACTACAATACAAGACGGAAAGGAAATCGTAGCCGATATATTGAAGAACCGGGTACTCCTCGTTATCCTTTCGGTTATGGTCTTAGTTATACAACTTTTTCCTATACGGATATGAAAGTGCAGGTAACTGAAGGAAGTGATGATTGCCGGGTAGATGTAACAGTAACCATACAAAATCAGGGTACTGCAGATGGTGATGAAGTGGCACAACTCTATTTCCGGGATGACGTAAGCAGTTTTACGACTCCTGCCAAGCAGTTACGGGCGTTCAGCCGTATTCACCTGAAGGCTGGTGAATCCCGAGAAGTAACTTTTACTCTTGATAAGAAGTCATTGGCTCTGTATATGCAAGAGGGGGAATGGGTGGTCGAACCGGGACTCTTTACAATAATGGTGGGAGGCTCTTCCGAGGATATTGCCTGCCGACAAGCATTTGAGATAAACCGAAAATATACTTTTAAAATGTAAACGCCATGAATAGATCAAGAGATAAAGTGCGTTGTGCACTCAATCATCAGAATGCAGGTAGTATACCGGTTGATTTCGGGTCTACAGCAGTCACGGGTATCCATTGCCGTATTGTGGAAGCGCTAAGAAACTATTATGGACTGGTACCCCGTCCGGTGAAGATTGTAGATGCTTTCCAGATGTTAGGAGAGATAGATGCGGAACTGGCCGAAAAGATCGGAGTAGACTGTATAGGTATAGGTGGACCCAAAGATATCTTCGATTTGGATACGACTCGTATGCACGAACAGACGACCCCTTGGGGGCAACGGGTGTTGGTGCCTGAAGCAATGGATTTAACTCCTGATATGCGGGGAGATGTATATGTGTATGCCGGTGGGGATCAAAACTATCCCCCCAGTGCCGTGATGCCCAAAGGATGTTATTTCATTAATGCTATTGAGCGTCAGCAGCCCATTGAAGAAGATCGTTTGGACCCGGAAGACAATGTAGAAGAGTTCGGGCTATTGACAGAGAATGATCTGGCTTATTACTGTGCTGAGGCAGACAAGGCATATCAGACCGGCAGAGCTGTTGTTGCCAGTTTCGGGGGAACGGCTCTGGGGGATGTTGCTTTTGTTCCCGGTATGGGATTGAAGCAGCCCAAGGGGATTCGTAGTGTGGTAGAATGGTATATGTCTACTGCTATGCGGCAGGACTATTTGCATCAGGTATTTGAGAAAGAGATCGACATTGCCATTGCCAATTATGAAAAACTCTGGGCTGCATTAGGAGATAAGATAGATGTGGTGTTGACATGTGGGACCGATTTCGGTTCCCAGGAATCACAGTTTTGCTCTATAGATACCTTCCGTGAGCTTTGGTTACCACACTATCGACGGATGAATGATTGGATACATCAACATACTACCTGGAAAATCTTTAAGCATTCCTGTGGAGCTATTATCCCGATTCTACCCGGATTGATCGAAGCCGGATTTGATATTATCAATCCGGTTCAGATTAACGCCAAAGACATGGATTCCAGAAGATTGAAAGAGGAATTCGGCAGTCAATTGACCTTTTGGGGCGGTGGGGTAGATACGCAAAAGATACTGCCTTTCGGTACTCCCGATGAGATACGTCGGCATGTAATGGGGCAGTGTGAGATATTGGGCCGTGACGGAGGTTTTGTTTTCAATGCTGTCCATAATGTTCAGGCCAATGTTCCGGTAGACAATGTAGTTGCGATGTTCGATGCTCTAAAGGATATCTCTTGATAATCTTCAGAAAATACTATTCCTACCATGTTTTGCCTGTATTGATCATCAGATGGCTTTGAAATTCTCTTAAAGTCCCCTGATAGATCGGTTGGCAAATCGTAAAATCATCTCGCTGTACTATAAATTTATGTTAGGTAATCTTTAAGAAAGAGTATCTATATATTATTAATCTTATAAATGATAAAAGCTATGAACAACCTCAATGAATTATATGAAGCCATTTTGGCCGGTAAATTGGAACAGGCAGTCAGTGTTACCCGGGAAGCTGTTGCCGGAGGAGCAGCACCCCAGGAAATCATTAATGAATATATGATTAAAGCCATGGAAGCCATTGGAGCACGTTTTGAATCGGGACAAGTGTTTGTTCCGAACCTCTTGATGAGTGCCCGTGCCATGCGTGGTGCCCTCGATATACTCAAACCACTGATGCAAGGGCAGGTCAATTCGTATATCGGTCGGATTGTGATTGGTACGGTAAAAGGGGATTTGCATGATATAGGTAAGAACTTGGTTGCTTCGATGTTTGAAGGATGTGGGTTTGAAGTCATCAATCTGGGAGTGGATGTATCGAGTGATAAATTCATTTCTGCGGCATTGGAAAATAAGGCAGATATTATTTGCATGTCCGCACTGCTCACCACTACCATGAATTACATGAAGGAAGTGATCGATGCCCTTGAAACCTCCGGGTTGAGGGGAAAAGTAAAAGTAATGGTAGGAGGAGCACCTGTCAGCGATGCCTTTGCCAAATCTATCGGTGCCGATGCCTATACCAGTAATGCCAATGCAGCCGTAATAATGGCCAAGAAGTTGATAAACGCCTGTTGAATATGCCACTGATGAATTCCCATATTGTTGAAGAGTGTCTGCCTTTCACTTCGTTGAGACTCGATCCGGAGGATATTAATCTTTCAATGGGAGCCGGTTACGTGCCTGATGCGGAGATACAGGCAATATCTGATGCATTGGAAGCAGAGATTGCCGGAATTTGTACACCCCGCTTTCTGTATGCTCTGTTCGATGCCGAGCCGGCCGGTACTTGTGAGGTGGGAGTAAACGGTATTTCTCTGAAAACAGGATCTGTTATAACTCCTTATCTTAAAGATGCTGCGGGCTATGTACTCTTTGTTGCTACTGCGGGGTACGAGTTTGAGGCTTTTCAGCATAGGATAGGCAGTCAGGGAGACATCTTACGCGAATTTCTTCTGGATGCTTACGGTTCGGCAATTGCTGAAGCAGTTGTCCGTGAAGTATGCCGGAAAGTGGAATCCCGAATGTTTCCTTTGGGATACGGAGTCAGTCATCCTTACAGTCCCGGTTATTGCGGATGGCACGTCACGCAACAGCAGTTGCTTTTCAGCTGCTTGCCTGAATTTCCCTGCGGGGTCCGATTGAGTGATTCTTCGCTGATGTCGCCTATTAAATCGGTCAGTGGTATTATTGCTTATGGTCCATGTATTGTCAAACGGAAATATGGATGCGAACTATGCGGCAAAGCCGATTGCTATAAAAACAGAAATAAACTAAACAGATAGAATGTTATGGAACTATCACTATATATAAAAGATAAATTAGTATCAGGAAAACGGGTAGCCATCCCCATTATGACCCATCCGGGTATTGAATTGTTAGGGAAACGGGTATTGGATGCCGTAACGAACGGTGAAATTCATTATCACGCTATCCGTGCCTTGAACGAATGTTTTCCGCAATCGGCGGCTTGTACCACTATTATGGATCTTACCGTGGAAGCAGAAGCTTTTGGAGCTCGACTTAGTATGTCCCCCAATGAAGTACCCAGTGTTTGCGGACGTTTGCTCACTGGATATGCAGATGTTGAGGCTTTGCAGATTCCTTCGGTCGAATCGGGACGCATGCCTCAGTATTTGCTGGCCGACCGCCTGGCAGCAGAAGGAATAGACAAGCCCGTGCTGGCCGGTTGTATCGGTCCCTATTCTCTGGCAGGTCGTCTATACGATATGACGGAAATTATGATGGCTATCTATACCGAGCCCGATACTGTCCTGCTTTTACTGGAGAAATGCACGGAATTCATTCTCCGTTATTGTCTGGCTATCAAAGAGACCGGAGTGGCCGGTGTTATTATGGCGGAACCGGCTGCCGGACTTCTTTCGAATGAAGATTGTCAACGCTATTCTTCGGTCTATGTGAAACGTATTATCGATGCTGTCCAGGATGATTCGTTTGCAGTTATTCTGCATAATTGCGGTAACACCGGACATTGCACTGCTGCTATGCTGGCTACCGGTGCTAAAGGGTATCATTTCGGAAATAAAGCGGATATGATAACTGCTCTCCGGGAATGTCCTTCGGATGTATGGGTGATGGGTAATCTGGACCCTGTAGGAGTGTTCAGGGTACTGACGCCTGAAGATGTTTTTGCACGGACAGAAGAACTTCTGACCTGTACCGGAGAATACGCTAACTTTATTATATCCACCGGTTGCGATACTCCACCCGAAGTACCTTTTGACAATATTCAGGCCTTTTATCTGGCTGTAGAGAAGTACAATAAGGGTAGGTGAATGATAATACCAGTATTGGATAATATTGTACTTGTTTTCAAGGGGGAACCCTCGTACTTTTGCATAGTATTCATCGTTAAATAAACGAATTATGATAAAGAGAATAAAGATATTAGCTACAGGTGCACTGCTATTGGCAGGATTGGGTGCCTGTTCACCTTCCGGAAAGAAAACAGGAGCGGATTCGACTGTCGACACTCTGCGAACGGCGGAAACAGTGAATTTACTGAATAATCTACGGAAGGTTCCCACACAGGGGATTATGTTTGGTCATCATGACGATCCGCTTTACGGTGTCGGCTGGGAAGGTGACGAAGATCGCAGTGACGTGAAAAGTGTGTGTGGTGATTATCCGGCTGTCATGTCGTTTGATCTGGGCCACATTGAACTGGAAAGAGAGAAAAGTCTGGATAACGTGCCGTTTCGCAAAATACGTCAGGAGACGATTAATCAATATAAAAGGGGAGGAGTGGTTTCTTTTAGCTGGCATCTCGATAACCCCTTGACCGGTAAAGATGCGTGGGATGTGAGTGATACGACGGTTGTAGCTTCCATACTGCCCGGTGGTGTACATCATGCGAAATTTATAAGTTGGCTCGATGCTGTTGCAGCCTTTATGAATACTTTGGAGACGGAAGAAGGTACAAAAATACCAGTTATTTTCCGTCCCTGGCACGAGCATACCGGCAGTTGGTTCTGGTGGGGACAAAATCTTTGCACGGCCGACCAGTATAAGGCTCTTTGGCGGATGACGCATGATCGTATGCATGCCCGGGGAGTAAAGAACCTGCTTTATGCTTATTCACCGGGATCGGAACCCAAAGATTCGACTGCTTATCTGGAGCGTTATCCGGGAGATGATATCATCGACCTGGTGGGCTTTGACACTTATCAGTTCGACCGGACACAATATATGGAGCAATTGGATAAGTCGCTTGCTATCCTGACTGAAGTAGGTAAGGCGCACGATAAGCCTATAGCCATTACCGAAACCGGTTTCGAGGCTATTCCCGATTCTGTCTGGTGGACGCAGACTCTCTATCCGGTAATCAGCAAGTATCCTATCAGTTATGTGTTGGTGTGGCGCAATGCACGTGAAAGGGTAAACCACTATTATGCTCCTTATCCCGGACAGGTGTCCGCCGATGACTTTGTGAAGTTCTACCGTGAACCGAAAACGCTGTTTGTGTCGGACGTGAAGAACCTTTATAAATAGAAAATCAAATAAATAACGATAAAAACACTGTCCATTATGAGTCTGTTTAATGATAAAGTTGCTAAATTGCTTGCCGGGCATGAAGCACTGCTGATGCGTAAGAATGAACCGGTAGAAGAGGGAAACGGAGTGATTACGCGTTACCGTTACCCTGTACTGACTGCAGCGCATACTCCTGTCTTCTGGCGATACGACCTGAACGAGGAGACGAATCCTTTTTTGATGGAACGTATCGGTATGAATGCGACGTTGAATGCCGGAGCCATTAAGTGGGATGGGAAGTACCTGATGTTGGTGAGAGTGGAGGGAGCAGACCGCAAATCTTTTTTTGCTGTTGCCGAAAGCCCGAACGGTATTGATAATTTCCGCTTCTGGGAGTATCCGGTGACCTTACCCGAAGATGTGGTTCCTGCAACCAATGTATACGATATGCGTCTCACTGCCCATGAAGATGGGTGGATATATGGCATCTTTTGTGCCGAACGGCACGATGACAATGCTCCCATAGGTGATTTATCGTCAGCTACAGCCACTGCCGGCATTGCCCGTACCAAAGACCTGAAAAATTGGGAACGTCTGCCGGATCTGAAAACAAAGAGTCAGCAACGTAATGTGGTGCTGCACCCCGAGTTTGTGGATGGAAAGTATGCACTTTATACCCGTCCGCAAGACGGATTTATCGATACCGGTAGCGGAGGTGGTATCGGATGGGCATTGATTGACGATATAACCCATGCCGAGGTTGGAGAAGAGAAGATCATCGACAAACGATATTATCATACCATCAAGGAGGTGAAGAACGGTGAAGGGCCGCATCCTATCAAGACTCCTCAGGGATGGCTTCATCTGGCACACGGAGTACGCAATTGTGCTGCCGGGCTCAGGTATGTATTGTATATGTATATGACATCGTTGGATGATCCCACCCGGCTGATAGCTTCTCCGGCGGGGTACTTTATGGCTCCGGTAGGAGAAGAGCGCATTGGGGATGTGTCGAATGTGCTTTTTTCGAATGGTTGGATAGCCGACGATGACGGAAAAGTATTTATCTACTATGCTTCGTCGGACACCCGTATGCATGTAGCTACCTCAACTATCGAACGGTTGGTGGATTACTGCCTGCACACTCCTCAGGACGGCTTTTCTTCCTCAGCTTCGGTAGAGATACTGAAAAACCTGATTGAACGAAATCTGAGATTGATGAAATAAGAAAACCAAGAATAGAATGACTGCCATGATTACACTGAAAGAGAAGATCGGTTACGGACTGGGCGATATGGCTTCGTCCATGTTCTGGAAACTGTTCGGGTCCTATCTGATGATTTTTTATACCGATGTATTCGGCTTGCCTGCTGCCGTGGTAGGAACCATGTTTCTGATTACCCGGGTATGGGATTCGGCTTTCGATCCGATCGTGGGAGTGATTGCCGATCGCACACAGACCCGCTGGGGGAAATTTCGTCCTTATCTGCTGTATCTTGCCGTTCCTTTTGCACTGATTGGTATTTTTACTTTCACCACTCCGGAGTTGAATGATACCGGAAAACTGGTCTATGCCTACATCACCTATTCTTTGATGATGATGGTATATTCGGCTATCAATGTGCCTTATGCTTCACTGCTGGGAGTGATAAGTCCTGACCCGAAAGAACGGAATACCCTGTCCACTTACCGTATGACTTTTGCCTATATCGGCAGTTTTATTGCTTTGCTGCTCTTCATGCCGATGGTCAACCTGTTTGGTGGTGCAGAAGACGAGCAACGGGGATGGATGTTGAGTGTGGTGGTGATTGCTGTGATGTGTGCGGCTCTGTTTTATCTTTGTTTCGCCTTGACACGTGAACGGGTAAAACCGATCAGGGAAGTACAAAACTCCCTGAAAGACGATTTGAAAGATTTGCTTCACAACCGTCCGTGGTGGATTCTGCTCGGAGCCGGAGTGGCAGCTTTGGTATTCAATTCTATTCGTGACGGAGCTACGGTTTATTACTTCAAGTACTTTGTTGTGGAAGAGGATTACTCCACGGTTTCCTTCTTTGGCGTTTCTTTTGTGCTGAGCGGCCTTTATCTGGCAGTGGGACAGGCTGCCAATATTGTGGGAGTGATTCTTGCAGCTCCGGTCAGTAACCGTATTGGCAAAAAAAACACATACATGGGAGCCATGAGTCTGGCTACTCTCCTTTCCGTTATCTTTTATTGGTTTGGGAAAGGAGACATCACCCTGATTTTTGTTTTTCAGGTGCTGATCAGTATCTGTGCCGGAAGTATTTTCCCTTTGCTCTGGTCCATGTACGCCGACTGTGCTGACTATTCGGAACTGAAGACCGGCAACCGGGCTACAGGTCTGATCTTTTCGTCTTCGTCCATGAGCCAGAAGTTCGGTTGGGCTATCGGAAGTGCACTGACCGGTTGGTTGTTGGCTTACTTCGGCTTTCGTGCCAACGAAGTGCAGAGTGTAGAGGCTATTCATGGGATTAAGATGTTTCTCAGCTGGTTGCCCGCTGTCGGAACAGTTCTGTCCGTCGTTTTCATCAGTATGTATCCGCTGTCGGAGAAGAAGATGAGAGAGGTGACTTCAGAGTTGGAGAAGAGAAGAAAGGCTATTCAATCATAATTCAGATATCATATGGACGAGATTCTTAAACAAGAAATGCAGAAAGAGCTTACTACCCGTATTCTTCCTTACTGGATGGAACGGATGGTAGATCAGGAGAACGGTGGATTTTACGGACGCATCACCGGACAGGAGGAATTAATACCCCGGGCCGATAAAGGGGCTATTCTGAATGCGCGTATTTTATGGACTTATTCTGCTGCCTATCGTCTGCTGGGTAGAGAGGAGTACAAAGAGATGGCAAACCGTGCCAAACGATACCTTATCGACCACTTTTATGATTCCGAGTTCGGAGGGGTCTACTGGTCACTCAATTATAGAGGTGAGCCGCTGGATACCAAGAAACAGATTTATGCCATCGGCTTTGCCATTTACGGACTGAGCGAGTTCCATCGGGCTACCGGAGATCCGGAAGCATTGATGTATGCCGTCCGTTTATTCAATGATATAGAGTCCCACAGCTTTGATGGGCTGAAGAACGGTTATTGTGAAGCGCTTACCCGTGAATGGAACGAAATAGCCGATATGCGCCTCAGCGAGAAAGATGCGAATGAACGCAAGACTATGAATACCCATCTGCATATCCTCGAACCTTACACCAACCTGTACCGGGTCTGGAAAGATGCACGGCTGGAACGTCAGCTCTACAACCTGATAGGACTTTTTACAGAGAAGATACTGGATAAGGACACATCCCATTTACAACTCTTTTTCGATGACGACTGGCAAAGCAAATACCCGGTCGTCTCTTATGGACATGATATCGAAGCCTCATGGTTGTTGCATGAAGCCGCCCGGGTATTGGGAGACGCCGGACTTATTGCGGAGATAGAACCTGTTGTAAAGAAGATAGCTGCGGCTGCATCCGAAGGACTTACCTCCGACGGAGGAATGATATACGAAAAGAATCTCACTACCGGACACATCGACGGCGACTACCATTGGTGGGTGCAAGCCGAAACCGTAGTCGGATACTATAACCTGTTCCGATATTTCGGTGATTGCGGGGCTTTGCAACATTCCATCGACTGCTGGGAGTTTATTAAACGGCATTTGACTGACGATGTGCATGGCGAATGGTTCTGGAGCCTTCGTGCCGACGGTAGCCTGAACCGGGATGATGATAAGGCCGGCTTCTGGAAATGTCCTTATCATAACGGACGTATGTGCATCGAGCTGTTGGGCGAATAACTGTATTGTTTCCTGTTTCGTTAGATTGTTTTCCAAACTTTTTGTACTTTTGGGCACAATTTACCGAATATGAAAAACAAGCACGTCAAAAGAATAAACCTGCTTTTGTCCATCTTATTGGGAGCAGGTGTCTTCATTTTCTTCGGAGTATACTACTCCTACCATCTGCATTATCAGGAACAGTTCCAGATGTTTCTCTTTACATCCGACTATTTTGTCGAACAAGTATCCCATCCCGGGGGAATGGCGGACTATCTGGGAGGCTTTTTCACCCAATTCTATTATTATTCGTGGGCGGGAGCCGCTATCTTGACCGGTGCAATAGGGGGTATTCACAGGTTGATGGTTTGGATTGCAAACCGCCTGGGCGGACACCCGGCATGGTATCCGCTTACTCTGCTACCTTCTTTATGTTTCTTTATTCTGTTCTGCGACGAGAATTTTCTTCTTTCCGGAGCCATCTCTGTGGGAATGGTGCTGGGAGCACTCATCGGATATACATTTATTGAGAATAGGCGGATACGCCTGATTTATTGGGGAGTCGGCATTCCGCTGCTTTATCTGCTGGCGGGAGGATGTGCATGGCTTTTCATTCCATTGATATGGATAACTGAGTTTTGCCGGTTTGCCGGTAGGCGTCTGCCTTGGTGGATTCTGGTGGGAGGTACATTGGGAATTGCCGGAGTGACCTATTGGATATCCTTGGCTGTATTTCCATATCCGGCCGACCGCCTGTTGTGGGCGATCGGAAGTTATCGTTTTCCATTAGTCTTTCCACAAATGCAGGTGATAGCCTGGCTGGCTGTGATTCTGGTACCGTTATTGGTAGCTCGTTTGCCCGAGAAGATGACTTGGAGATACTACTCGGGAGCATGGGTTCTGCAATTTATCCTGATGTTGTTTGTTTTGAATCTGTATGGCAAATACGGTATCGGGTTGAATAAAGAGGAAGTGATGGGGTATGATTATCATGTGCGCATGCAAGAATGGGATGAAGTGATTGCGATGGCGGAAAAGAAAGCACCCGATACACCGATGTCGGTTTCTTGTCTCAATTTGGCTTTAGCAATGAAAGGGCAGCTGCCGGAACGTATGTTTAGTTTTTACCAGCGGGGGAAGGAAGGACTACTGATGTCATTTGTCAACGACTTCACCATTCCTTTGGTAGCCGGTGAACCTTATTATTACCTGGGATTGGTCAATGTGGCGCAGCAGTTTGTCTTCGAGGCTATGGAGGCCGTTCCGGATTACCGGAAGAGTGTGCGTTGTTTTAAAAGGCTTGCTGAGACCAATTTGATTAATGGCAGGTACGAAGTGGCCCGGAAGTATCTGCGTATCTTGCAGCATACCCTCTTTTATAAAGATTGGGCTACTGAAACTCTGGCTTGCCTGAATGATGAAGACCGGGTCAATGCACATCCGGAATACGGGAGATTGAGGAGGCTTACTCCGCGAACCGATTTCTTCTTTAACCCTGACCTGCCGGAGATGACATTGGAGTTCCTGCTTCATGCAAATCCCCGCAACCGGATGGCGTATGAGTATTTGATGGCTTGTACACTCTTGAAGAAGGATGTGGGACGTTTTGTGCATTATTATCCTTTGGGAGCCGATCTGGGATATTCTTCCGTTCCCAAGGGCTATCAGGAAGCGTTGTTGTTCTATTGGCTTATGAGCAAACACACTGCAACAGATACAATTCCCTGGAAGATAGACCCGCAGACAGAGAATAGATTGAGAGAATACGCACAGATTTTCACATCTGCCCGATTCGGAGATACATATTGGTTTTATGCAGACTTTAGATAAGATGGAAAAGATAAAATACTGTTTTAGCATGATAGGGCTGCTCTTCTTGTTTGCAGCTTGTCAAGAGAAGGTGACATCCCCTGCCAGGGTGGATACATTGCCATCGATATTTCCCGATTATGTCGGGGTTACCATTCCCTCTACCATTGCCCCGCTTAACTTCCGGGTGACGGACGATGGGGTAGAGGCGGTTGATGTCGTGATTGCCGGTACGAAAGGAAAGCCTGTACGGCTGAATGGAAGATCGGTAGACATTCCCGCCAAGCAATGGCACGAACTTCTTGAAAGTAATAAGGGAGACAGCATCGAGGTGAAAGTCTCTGTCCGCCAGGGGAAGAAGTGGAAAGAGTATCGTCCGTTTCCGATATATGTCAGTCCTTTCCCGATCGATTACGGGTTGGTATACCGTTTGCTCGCACCCGGATATGAAGTGTACAGCAAGATGGGGATCTACGAACGTGAACTTTCAACATTCCGCCAGACTCCTTTATTTGAGAATACGCAGGTGACGGCCGCCTGCATCAATTGCCATGCTTTCAACCGGACGGAGCCCACACCGTCGAGCGTACATGTAAGAGGCGGGCATGGAGCCACTGTAATCGACACAGGAGATCGGTTGGAATTTCTCGATACCAAAGCCGACGGGCAATTGTCGGCCTGTGTCTATCCGTACTGGCATCCTTCGGGCGAATACATCGCTTATTCGGTGAACAAAACCAATCAGGCCTTTCATCTGGGAGGAAAGAAGCCGATAGAGGTATTCGACCAGGCTTCGGATGTGGTGGTTTATCATCCCCGGTCCCATCGGATACTGACTACTCCTTTGCTGAGTACGGCTTCGTTTGAAACTTTTCCGGCATTCTCGCCCGACGGACGGACGCTTTATTTCTGTTCGGCCGAGCAGAAAGAGATGCCTGTCCGATACAAAGACGTGAAATACAGCTTGTGCAGCATTGCTTTCCATCCCGAAGACGGAACGTTCGGCGACCGGATCGATACGTTGATCTCAGCCCGCACGCTGGACAAAAGTATCTCTTTCCCCAAACCTTCGTTCGATGGAAAATACCTGATGTTCACGCTTTCCGATTATGGGAACTTCTCCATCTGGCACAAAGAGGCCGATCTCTGGCTGCTGGACTTGAAGACCGGAGCCTATCGTAACTTGGAGGAAGTGAACAGTGACGACACGGAAAGCTATCACAACTGGAGCAGCAATTCACATTGGTTTGTGTTCAGCAGCCGGAGAGGTGACGGGTTGTACACCCGCCTTTATATCTCCTCGGTGGACGGACAAGGGCGTATAGGGAAACCTTTCCTGCTGCCTCAGCAAGATCCGTATACGTTCTACGATCAGTTGATCTATTCGTATAATGTTCCCGAGTTTGTGTCTGCTCCGGTGCAATGGGACAAGCGGGAGATGGCCAAAGGGCTGATGTCTAAGGAGCGAGTTAAAGTGAAATAAAAGAAGAGTAAGAATATGGAATACAGAAAACATAGAATAGAGTATTTAAGGACTACTGTTGAATATTCCCTTTTTGGGGGTGAGGGAGGAACGAGAGAGGCGCATTTGATGTTTCATGTCGATCCGGAAGCGGGGAGTTATGAAGAGCAGCTGACGGCCATTCGTAAAGCATACCATAGGATACTGAGCAGGAAGGTGAAAATCAGGGGAATGGTACCCGTGTTTTGCCGTTACTTCCTGAGTGATGCCGCCAATCAGTGGGAGGCTTTGCAGGTTGTCTTGCAGAAAGAGCCGTCGTGCGCTGTCTCTGTCGTGCAACAGCCCCCGTTGGATGGAAGTAAGATTGCTTTGTGGGTCTATCTGACCTCCGAACCGAATGCCGCTTACAAGCATTACTGGACAGCCGGTGCGGGTGTGTCTTGCGGCAAATCGGAACGGCAGATGAAAACCTTGTTGAAATCTTATGAAGCCGATCTGGTAGGAAAAGGCTGTACGCTGGCTTCCGATTGCATCCGTACCTGGATCTTTGTGCAGAACGTGGATGTGAATTATGCCGGCATTGTCAAGGCACGCCGTGAAAACTTTCTGGGGCAGGGACTGACCGAATCGACCCATTATATAGCCAGTACCGGCATAGAGGGACGGCATGCCGATCCGAAGATACATGTGCTGTTTGATGCCTATGCGGTAAAAGGATTGCAGCCGGGACAGGTGACTTACCTGCATGCGCTGTCTCATCTCAGCCCGACAGCCTTGTATGGAGTGACTTTCGAACGGGGAACTTCCGTGGAGTATGGCGACCGTCGTCATCTCTTTATCAGCGGTACGGCGAGTATCGATCATCGCGGTGAAGTGGTTCATGTAGGTGATGTCCGGGAACAGACCCGGCGGATGTGGGAAAATGTAGAGAAGTTGCTCGAAGAGGGCAAAGCCGGTTTTGAGGATGTGGCGCAGATGATTGTTTATCTGCGGGACGCTTCGGATTATCCGGTTGTGCGCGCTTTGTTTGCCAAACGCTTTCCTGATACACCGATACAGTTTGTTGTTGCTGCTGTATGCCGGCCTGCTTGGCTGATCGAGATGGAGTGTATAGCGATCGTCGCTAACAGTAACTCCTCTTATGAATCATTCTGATAGATTATATTCGATTCTTCTTTCAAAAAGATATGAAATGCGCTGTTTGACAAATAGCGCATTTCTTTTTTCAGGTCCGTCTGGGAGAAGAAAAGCCCGACAAAAGGACTTTCTGCTCAGGAAAGCCAAGGTCCGGGGCTCCGAAAGCCGGGATTTGATGAGAATAGGCCGGAGTTTCGGAGAAAAGAAGCAAGCATTTGCTCCGAAAGAAGTAAGCGTTTCCCGAAAATGCTTACTTCTTTTCGAAATATCTCCTAATGTTTTTCCGGATTACTCCTATTGTTTCCGATCGGAGGCTCAAAAGTGGACGGAATCTTTCCGGTTACTACTCTGAGATGAACAAAGCGGAAGTGATAAAAAGTTGTGTTTAGAGGGGTATCACTGTCTATCGGTTGCCTGTCCTCTGGAAAGTAGTGCGGTTTTGTTTGTCTTTGGCTTGTTTAGCCTACGAAAGCAATCATGCCAGATTGCCATAGGAGGCGTTTTTCGCAGAGTACCTTTCCCTCGGGCCGAAAGAAAGCAATCTGAGAGGATTGAAATATCATTTGGACAGAATGTCAAAACCGCTCTGTTAAGCGGCAATGAATAAGACTCTGTGGTGAATTCAATACTCTGTCTCTTGCGGGTTGAAGTTACACCATCCTTGGGTCCACTCCGGATAACCGGTTTCTTCCCTTTCGCTGAATACTACGTTATCCGCTGAGGCCGGTGTGCCCTCCATGTCCGACGGATATCCGCTGATCCGGCAGTTCCGGAAAGTCACCGATGTGTTGTTGCCCATATACAGTGCCGCGCCGAATAGCCCGAGCATGCTTTCATTCTCCGGCCGGAGGCCGCCGCCATTGATAAAGTCGGGATGATTTACGAACGAGGCATCCCCTGAGGTAGGGCCATAGATCGTGACATCTTCAAAGGTGGCGGCTGTGGTAGGTGTCGCAGGAGTGTTCGTGCCATTATTGCTGCATTCGAAGGCATGAGAACCTGTGATGTCCGCTATTCGCGGATGGCGGATGCCCAGCAGATGCCGGCATGTGCCGCTATAGCCGTTGTCTATGTCGAAATCGTCGTCCCAGCAGTGATAGGCCACCAGATATTCCGCATGAACCGTTCCGCCGAACCATTCGAAGGCATCGTCGTTGGCATACGATACTTGCAGGTGGTCTATTTGCGTGCCGTTTCCTACCGAACCGAAGGTGATGCCATTGATCTCCTGGTTTTTCTTGAACGGATATCCCGCAAACTCTACACGGACGTAGCTCAGGACGCCCGAATTATCCGCGTTGTTCGGACCTCCGTGCATGGTACGCGGGCCTCCCTCTATCTGCATGATGTCTTCATTGTTCCGGGCATAACCACATAAAATCAATCCTCCCCAGTCACCCGGTTTCCGTTTCCCGGCGGGCATTTCGGAGGTGAATACGATGGGAGCATCTACCGTTCCCCTGGCAATCAGTTTCCCGCCCGGTTCTACAATCAGGGCGGCGCGGGTTTCCTTGTCTCCTTTGATAACGGTGCCCGCTTCAATGGTCAGCGTCGAACCGTAAGTGACGTAACACCATCCCTTCATCAGGTAAGTGCCCCGTTTCAGGTATTGATGATCTTTTATCTCGAAGGTCTGTTCTCCGTTTCCGATGATATTCTCACCATAAATAATGTTATTGCCCTGTCCGTTGTTCTCGTCGTCCGTACAGCTGCTGCCGGTCAGGCACACCAGTGCTGTCAATGCGATAATCTTTAGTCTGTATCTGTCCATAGTTTGAAAAACAGGTAAAGCACCGGGCCAGCAGGACTGTCCGGTGCTTCATTCTGTGAGTGTATACGTGATTTATAACTTGGTCCAACCTTTGGTCCATTCATTGTCTGCTTTCACTGCACCTTTATAAGCCGCTTTTTCAAAGAAGCTGTCTGCTGACAGGTCGGCTCCTCCGTCCTGTGTTCCGATAAAGATATTGCTGAAGCTCAAAGTCTGGTTGATGGCATTGTGATTGCCTTCGGCTGTGAACAGGGCAGAAGAGTAACCGCCGTCACCGCTTGCCTTGATATCTCCCGCGATAGCGATGTAGTTCAGTACCGAAGGACCGTCGATCAGGAATTTCTCGGTCTGTTCTGTTTCGGTAGTCAGGTTATTGGCCTTGCCTGTAACGAGTGCATTGTAGATCTTGGCCTGAGTTCCGGCACGCAGGCGGATGCCTCTTTTGCCTTCGTCGTTGTTGGCGCCTATCAGTGTCAGGTTGGCCAGTGTCGGGCATGAGATCGGAGCGGCATCCATATTCTTGTCATAGTTGTCGGCCTCGATCAGGCAGTCGCATGTATATCCCAAAGTGGCGGGATCTTCCTGGTAGGCGACAAAGAATTGCCCTTTTCCGCTCCATCCCTCTGTCCAGTCGAATGAATCGTCGCTGTTGCTCACCGATACCAGATATTTGGCATTGACCGTACCTCCGAACCATTCGAAGCCGTCGTCGGTACCTTTGTATGCTTCGAGGTATTCGAGGGTCGTACCGTTTCCTACACCATAGAAGGTGAAGCCGTTACACTCCTTTTCCGTAGTGAACTTGTATCCGGCGTATTCCAGGCGAATGTACTTCAGGATACCTGAGTTGTCCGCCGGATCGGAACCACCGTAAGCGGCATCTCCGACTTCCGATTTACCGGTCGATCCGATGTTGATCGGGGCTTTGCCGCAAATGTGGATGCCGCCCCATGCTCCCGGTTCTTTGGTATCGGCAGTCATGACAATCGGTGCGGAGGCAGTACCTACCGCTTCGATCTTGGCTCCCTGTTCCACGAGGATGTAATCGATGGTGGCATCATCGCTTTTGGCGCTGATTGTCACACCTTCGCCGATCTTCAGGGTAGAACCGGATTTGACGATATATTCTCCGTCGAGGGAGAAGTTGTAGCCTTTGGTCAGGATGACGGTTTTCGACCCGTCTACGCTTCCTTTCAGTGTTCCGTTGTTGGCGATCACCTCTTCGCTGTCGCCGTTTCCGCCGCCTTCGCCGCTGTTGTCGTCACTACAAGCTGCAAGTGAACACATTCCCATCAGGGCTGCTACGGCCCAAGAGTTGAGTTTTAGATAATTCGTTTTCATATTCATACTGTTTTAGGTTTATACTATCTGTTTGATTATTCATATAAATACTCTGTGTGGCCCTGTGGCGAGCCTTAGAATCTGTACGAGACTCCTATTTCTGCACTGGTTCCCGGACGGAATGATTCTACTTCCACCTTTTGTCCCGTTGCCGGCAGCTCCTGCTTGAAGCGGATGGTACTGTTCAGCAAGTCTTTCATCTGCAGGCGCAGGCTCAGGTGTTTGTTGATGGCATAGCTTGCTATGAAGTCCATCGTGTGCAGGGTCTGTTGCTTGATGTTACCTGTTCCGTAGATACCTACTGTCTCGATGCGCGGGCCTTGCACATTGTAAACCAGTGCCAGTGTCAGGTCGCTTTCTCCTCTTAGTTGAGGAGTGTAGCTGAGATCTGCATTGATCAGGAACGGAGAGGCTCCTTGCAGAGCGCGTTCCGAGTCGGTATATACCCCGCCTTCGGGCAATACGACGTTTGTGTACATGTATGAACCGTTGGCTCCGATACGGAAGTTCTTGAACAGTTCTTTGCGGAATTCTATTTCCACTCCTGTGGCTATTCCATCTTCGGCGTTGCGGAAAGAGCGGATCACTGTGCCGCCCGAAGACTCCTGAGTCTGTTCAATCGGCGATTTCAGTTTTTTGAAATAACCCGTGACAGAGAACATGTCCCCGTTGTTGCGTTTCGGAAAGAAATCATAGCGCAGGTCGATGTTATAATTATAAGCGTTCTTCAGTTCGTTGTTACCGCGGATATAGGCACTTCCGTAAGATTCCTGGTAGAGGAACGGAGCCATTTCGATAAATGAAGGGCGGGTGACAGTGCGTGATACGGAGAGGCGCAGGCTGTTGGTTTCGTTCAGGCTGTACTTCAGGTTCAGTGCCGGGAAGAAGTCGCCTTTGTCCAGGTTCGTTTTCTTCTCCTGTCCGCCATCCGTCCAATAGCGTACCCATTGTTTGGCCTGCTCGTAGCGCAGTCCCACGTTGACCAGCAGAGATTCCATCGGGTAGTACTCTATTTCTGCAAACCCTGCCCACACATCCATTCCGGCGTAGTAGTTGTAACGGGGCTGTGCATCGATGTTGGCTTTTATCGTCCCGTTGGCTATGTTTTCCTGATTCAGATATCCGTTGGTATCATAAATGTTGGTGACGTCAGCGTTCAAAGCATTGATATCGTAGTAGAAGTTCACGCTTTCAAAGTCGCGTTTTTTGCTTTTGTAAGTACCTCCCACACGAACCAGGTTCGCATCTCCCCATTTGTACGAGGTGCGCAGATCTCCTACAATCTCTTTCTCTTGCAGTTCTCCGAAGTAGCGGTTGGTAGTCTGGTTGAGTTTAAAGAGGTTCAGCTTATCGCTGCCTTCGTTACGGAAGAAGACCACCTGCCGGCGATCCGGTTCGTCACTGTTGGTCAGTCCGTACGAAGCGCTCCAGTTTACATCCCACTGAGAAGTCAGTTCGTGGTGTCCCAGCAACTGGTTGTTCAGTAGTGAGTAGGCATGGAAAACGCTGTTGCTCGATGTGATGTTGTTCTTTTCGGCATCGATCCCCTCGCGGGACATATAATCGTTGATGGCATTGCGTGCATAGAACACGGTGAAGTTGATGTGGTCCGCCTGCCGGAACGAGTAGCCGATGTTGCCCAATCCGGCTATTTTCAGTGCGCTGGAATAACTGTCATAATTGAACTTGTCGAGGTGTGTGCCCTGAGCGGTCATAGTGGTCACGTAGGCGTCTTTCAAGATTTGGTTTTCGTTGCTGACACCTACCGAGGCAAGCACGCTCAGACGGTTTCCGTTGGGGAGTGTCCAGCTCTTGCCTCCTCCCAGGTTACCACCGAATTCGGGTAGTGAACGGTGCTTGCTGATAGCGAAGTTTGTGCCGAACGGGTCATTGTTGCGGGCGTAATCGCGGAACTCGCTTTTACCCATAGCCAGAATCCGGTCTTTATTCCTGAGGTTTCCCGTACTGAAGAGTCCGCCTTTCCGGTCGCTATAATAGAAATCTTTTCCGACAGTGTTGAAGCGTCCGCCTACGTTGAAGCCGATGGAGAAAAAGTCACTTCCCGTGTTCTCCTTGGTGCTGATGTCAATATGTGCGCCCGAATAGTCGGCAAAGGCTCCGGCGGCATATACTTTACTGACGGTGATGTTCTTTACGGTAGAGGCCGGGAAGAGGTCGAGCGGAATCAACTTGTTGTCCGGGTTGGGCGAGGCGATGGGCAAACCGTTCAGGGTGGTCGTGCTGTACCGGTCACCCAGTCCGCGTACTATCAGTTGTCCGGCGCTTGCAATGGAGATACCGGTTATTTTCTTGACTCCGTCCTGTACGTTCGATATACCTTTCAGGGTCATCTCTTTGGCTCCCATGTTTTCGATGGCAAGCGTTGCTTTCTGTCTCTCTTGCAGTAAAGCCTTTTCGCCTTCCAGGTTTTTCCGGGCCACTACGGTGACGGCGTCCAGCGTTTGCGCGTCTACTTCCAGTTCAAAGTTCAGTGTCGCATTGGCTTTCACTTTCACTTCATTCATCCGGAGTGTTTTATATCCTATATATTTCACTTCAATGGTATAGGTGCCGTTGCTTAGCGTCAGTGTGTAGTTACCTTCTACATCGGCTACGGTTCCGGTCGTGGTTCCGGCAATCTGTACGGTAGCTCCGGTCAGGGGTTCTTTGGTCTGTTTATCAATGATGGTTCCCTGAATGACCCCTGCTGTGATTCCTAAGGAAAATGTTGCGAGAAGAAGAGTGGAGAGAAGTCTCCCGATTTGTTGTTTCATGTCTTTTTATCTACGTTTTTCTGTCGGTGCAAAGTTGCACGATTCAGGTTACGGGGGTGATACATGCCCTATACGATTCGTTAACATCTGTGTTACATTCCTGTGTACCCTTTCCGCAGTGCTGCTCTCAGCGTCTGCTTGCCACAAATATTTAATCCATTCTCTTGGTGTGAATGGATAATTTCCTAAATTTGCGTACTAACAGCAAACAAACATATACTCCTGTAAACTACTTTTATGGATAACGATATTGAACGATTTCGGCAAATGGCGTCCATGGCGCAACTCGGATGGTGGGAAGCTGATTTCACAGCCGGGCATTATGTATGCTCAGAATACCTCTGCGATTTATTGGGACTTGAAGGAAATACCATATCTTTTACGGACTTCAGGAAACGGGTGCGTGAGGATTATCAGGAACAGATAGTCCGGGAGTTCAATGCTTCCATCCATAGGGAGTTTTATGAACAGACTTTCCCTATTCACTCCAAAGAGGGAATCGTGTGGTTGCACACCCGTTTGGGGGAGCGTGAAGAAATACCGGGCAGGGGAGTCGTTTCATTCGGTATCATGCAGCGGGTAGAAGCTCCCAATGATACTTCCGAGCGGGTTCTGGAGCGTGTCAACGACTTGCTGTACAGGCAGAACTCCATTTCCCATTCACTCTTACGCTTTCTCAAAGATGATAGTGTGGACCTCTGTATCATGGAGATATTGAAGGATATCCTCGATCTTTTTCATGGAGGACGCGTGTATATCTTTGAATATGATGAATATTACCGCTATCAGGACTGTACCTACGAGGTGGTGGCCGAAGGAGTGTTGCCGGAGATCGATAGCCTGCAACGTATCCCGACTGACAGTTTACCTTGGTGGAGGCAGCAGACCCTGTCGGGTAAACCGGTGATACTGGATTCATTGGACCAGCTTCCGAAACATGCAAAAGCGGAATATGCGATCCTGAGCCGCCAGAACATCAAGTCACTGATGATCACTCCGCTGATAGCCGGCGAACATGTATGGGGGTATATGGGGATCGATCTGGTGAAGAATTATCGCAACTGGAATAATGAAGACTTCCAATGGTTATCGTCTCTTGCCAATATCATCAGCATCTGTATCGAGCTGCGTAAAGCGAAAGACGAAGCTGTGCGCGAACGTTCTTTTTTGCGTAATCTGTTCCGCTTCATGCCGATGGGGTATATACGTATGACTATGGTCCGGGATGCTGCCGGACTACCTTGTGATTACCGGATAGCCGATGCCAATGATTTGAGTTCGGAACTCATAGGAATGTCTCTTTCCGATTACGTGGGATGCCTTGCCAGCGAGTTGCATGCGGACTTTAAGGCCAAGGTGGATTATCTTCTCGATGTGATGGAGGGCAGTGTGCACAAAGAGACTGATGTCTACTTCCATCGCACCCAGCGCAGTTCCCATTGCATCGTGTATTCTCCGGAAAAGGACGAGGTGGTCGCTCTGTTTCTGGACTCTACCGAGACGATTCGTGCCCATAGGGCTTTAGATCGCAGTGAGAAGCTTTTCAAGAATATCTTTGCCAATATTCCCGCGGGAGTGGAGATTTACGATAAGGATGGCAATTTGCTCGACTTGAACAACTGGGATATGGAAACCTTTGGTGTAAAAGATAAAGCCGATGTAATGGGAGTCAACTTCTTTGAGAATCCGAATGTGCCTCTTGAAATCAGAGAACGGGTACGGAACGAAGACCTGGTCGATTTCAGACTGAACTACTCTTTTAATAAGGCTTCCGATTACTACCATTCCGATAAAAGTAATATAATCGAGCTGTATACAAAGGTCAGTAAACTCTTTGACAGCCAAGGGAACTTCAACGGCTATGTGCTGATCAACATCGATAATACGGAGCGTATCGATGCCATTAACCGTATCCGTGATTTTGAGAACTTCTTCCTTTTGATATCGGACTATGCAAAAGTAGGTTATGCCAAACTGAACCTGCTGAGTAAACGTGGCTATGCCATCAAACAGTGGTTTAAGAATATGGGTGAGACGGAGGATATTCCGCTTTCATCCGTTGTGGGCGTTTATGATAAGATGCATCCTGAAGACCGGCAGAAGGTCTTTGACTTTTACGAGAAGGTATTGGCGGGTGAAGAGAAGGACTTCCGTAGCGAAATGCGTATCCTGAAACCCGGCGCTACCAACGAGTGGAACTGGGTACGGATGAATGTGGTAGTGACCAAGTTTGAACCGGAGCATGGGGAGGTGGAGATTATCGGCATTAATTATGATATTACGGAACTGAAGGAGACGGAAGCCATACTTATCGAGGCGAAAGAGAAAGCGGAAACCATGGATCGGCTGAAGAGCGCTTTCCTGGCGAATATGAGTCACGAGATACGTACACCACTCAATGCGATTGTCGGTTTCTCGGGCCTCTTGGTCGATACGGAAGACATGGAGGAACGCTGCGAATACATCAAGATCGTACAAGAGAATAATGACTTGCTGCTGCAGCTGATCTCGGACATCCTGGACTTATCGAAGATTGAGGCCGGTACGTTTGAGTTCACCTACGGGGAGACGGATGTGAATATGCTTTGTGAAGATATCGTTCGCAGCTCTCAGATAAAGGTTCCCCAGGGAGTTGAATTAGTATTCGATCCGCATCCTTCGGATTGCACTGTGATAAGTGACCGGAACCGGTTGCATCAGGTCATCTCCAATTTCGTGAACAATGCCCTGAAGTTTACCTCCTCGGGCAGCATCCATGTGGGATATGAAAAGAAGGAAGAGGGTGTGGAGTTTTATGTAAGCGACACGGGAATCGGAATCTCTAAAGAGCAACTGACGCATATCTTTGAACGCTTTGTGAAGCTGAACAGCTTTATTCACGGAACCGGGCTCGGACTCTCCATCTGTAAAAGTATTGTGGAGCAGCTGGGCGGCGTCATAGGAGTGGACTCGGAAGAAGGGAAAGGGTCCCGTTTCTGGTTCACCATTCCCTATATTAACAGCGAACAGTCAATCGTTAACGATTGATAGACGGTCCGGCTATAAACAACAAACGGTGAACAACACATACTATACTGTATGCCTGTTCACCGTTTGTTGTTTATAGCTGATCGTTTACCGTTTTTACATTCCCATTCCGAATGAGAACTTGTCAATTCCCTGATAGATGCAACTTGCAATACCCAGAGCTATGATACCCAAAGTACAAAGTACGAGACTCACTTTGGTGTAGTTATCACTGCGGAAAGTGGGGATCGGTTCTTCATTGGGATTGATATACATGGCCTTTACAATCAGCAAGTAGTAGTAAAGCGATACGACTGTATTGATCAGGGCAATGAATACCAATAGATGGAATCCGCTGTTGAATGCAGCCATGAAAATGAAGAACTTTGAGAAGAAACCCGCAAACGGAGGGATACCGGCCAGTGAGAACAGGGCAAGGGTCATGATAAAAGCCAGTTTGGGATTGGTCTTGTACAGTCCGTTATAGTCGTCTATCTCCACTTTGTTGCTACGTTGTTCCACAATTGAGATGACTGCAAATACGCCTAAATTTGCTGCCAGATAAACCAGTACATAATAAACCAGGGCAGTCATTCCCATTTCACTGCCTCCGATGACACCCAGCATGATGTATCCCGCTTGGGAGATAGCGGAGAATGCCATGAAACGTTTCAGGTTATGTTGGCGGATAGCAAAGAGGTTGGCAATGGTGATGGAAGCAATGGTTACCCAGAACAACACTTCCTGCCATTGTGCCACCATCGGTGCGAACACTTTCATCAGGATGGTCATCAGCACGAAAGCTGCCGATCCTTTGGAAATCACACTTAAATAAGAGGTTACGGCTGTAGGCGCTCCTTCGTATACGTCGGCTGTCCAGAGGTGGAAAGGAACCAATGAGATTTTGAATCCCATGCCGGCAAAAAAGAACACGAATGCCATAATCTGAAGCATATTGCCTGTGATGTGTCCGGGGAGGTCATTGAAATAGAGCGTACCGGACGTACCGTATATCATTGAAAGACCGAATAGCAGCAATGCACTTGAGAACAGTGCGGTCAGGATGTACTTGGCACCTGCTTCTGCGGAGTGATGACGATATTTATCGAATGCCACCAGTGCGGCCATCGGGATACTTGCCATTTCCAATCCGATGAAGAACATCAGGAAATGTCCCGCAGAAATCATAAAGTACATACCCAGCAGGGTAGAGAGTGTCAGTACATAGAACTCTCCCTGCTTGATGCGGGTGTCTTCGCGTTTCAACCATTCATGGGCCATCAGTAGCACGATGATGGTACCTACGTTGAGCACTGCCTTGATGATGGTTTGCATCGGTGTGTACTGATACATTCCGCCGAAAGCCTCTGCCGGAGTTCCGGGAAAGAGGTTGATTACGGTGTGGAGGGTCATCAGGATCACAGCCGGCAAGGTGAGCGACCTGACGTTCACCTTAGGAGTGGCACCTTTTTGGTCCGGACAGGTAAACAGGTCGACAACAAACAGGATGAGGATAACTGCTATCAGTGACAGCTCCTCTTTCATATATAGAAATTGTGAATAATCCATCTTCTTTTAGGGTATTAAGTGTGAAACAACGGGCAATACACTCTCGCCAATCATGTGGCTGACCCAGAAAGGAGCCATACCCAGTCCGGCGACACAAATGATGAGACAGATGACGGCAAAGCGCTCGTCCCAGGTTGCATCCGTCAGTGCCAGATGATGTTTGTTGGTACACGTTCCATATAGAATCTTACCTACCAGTCGGAGGATATAGACTGCCGTGATCACGATGGACGAGCAAGCGATGATGGTCAGTGTACGATGGAATACATCGAAGTTCTGGAATGAACCGACGAAGATAGTCATCTCAGCTACGAAGCCGCTAAGTCCCGGAAGACCCAGGTTGGCAAGTCCGGCAATCACATAGCAGACACTGAGAAACGGCATCACTTTCATCAGTCCGTTCAGCTCGCGTACGTCACGGGTATGGGTACGTCCGTATATCATACCGATGAGGGCGAAGAACAGAGCTGTCATTAATCCGTGGCTGAGCATCTGAAGCACCGCTCCGGTAGCTGCTGTCTGGTTCATCATCAGGATAGCGAAGAGCACAAGGCCGCAGTGGCTTACGGAAGAGTATGCGTTGATGTACTTCAGGTCTGTCTGTACGCAAGCACTGAAAGCACCGTATACAACGGAGATACCTGTCAGGATCAGGAAGATCCAGCCCAGTTCGTTTGCAGCTTCCGGCATCAGGTACATGGCGATGCGGAAACAACCGTAGCCTCCGAGCTTCATCAATACGCCGGCATGCAGCATAGAGACAGCAGTCGGTGCCGAGGCATGACCGTCAGGACTCCAGGTATGGAAGGGAAAGAGTGCTCCCAGCACACCGAATCCCAGGAAAGTGAGCGGAAACCAGATGCATTGCTGCGCAAACGGAATGTTATGCAGTTGAGCTATTTCAAGAATGTTCATGGTTGTTCCGCCGGCACCGAAGAAGATACCCAGAATACCGATCAGCAAGAATGCCGAACCACCCATTAGCATCAGGGTCAGCTTCATGGCTGCATATTCTTTGCGTCCCGAACCCCATACACCGATGAGTAAGTACATCGGTATCAATGCGATTTCGTAGAACATGAACATGGTGAATAAGTCGATGGAGATAAAGAAACCGAATACTCCCATCGACAGGAGGGTGAACCACAGGAAATATTCTTTTGTCAGCGGCTGCAACTTCCAGGAGGCAAAGGTGCCGGTGAACACGATGACAGCGCTAAGCAGCAGCATCGCTACCGATATTCCGTCTACTCCCACCGAGTAGGCTATGTGAAGCGGTGCATACCATACCGTATCGGCACGGAACAACATCTCGGCTGTAGCTCCTGCCTGGCGCTCGCCCAAATAAAGGAACGTCAGCACAACACTCAGGATCAGCAACGCCGTACTTCCCGCTACCATCACTCCGCGGATGGCCTTAATGCTTTTGGCAAGGTATAACCCGCCAAGCATCAGCAGAGGAATGAGTACGAATAAGGATAAAAAGTTCATATCTTTTGTGCTTTATAAGATTAATATTAAGATAAGTATCAGCGCTCCGAGCAGGAATACATAAGCGTATTGCTGTACACGTCCGCTTTGCAATCCCCGTATCTCATCGCTTGTAGCATGGGTACCCCAGGCTATGAAGTTGAAGAATCCGTCTACCACGTGGCGGTCGAACCAGGCGATCGGTGTAGAGATGCAACGGAAGATAATCCGGTGTGTGATGAACTGATACACCTCGTCGATGTAGAAACGATGATAGGCTGCACGGTGCAGTCCGGCAAAACGTTTGGCAAGTTTATCTGCCAGAGGTTGCTGCTGACGCAGGTACATGCAAGTGGCCAGGACGATGGACGCCACAGCAATCACTACACTTGTGACGGCTACTGATGTCTCAAGATGGATGGTATACGATTCACCGTTGGAGCTGATGAAATGTCCGAAAGGAATGAAACCGGCCACGCAAGTGACGGCGGCCAGGAAGATTAACGGAACAGTCATGGTCAGGGGAGATTCGTGGGGAGTATGTACGTGGCTTGTACCATCGCTTGTCGACTTTTGCCCCGGTGCTGTGCCACCCCAGAAGATGCCGTAGTAGAGACGGAACATATAAAAGGCGGTCATAGCTGCGATGACGGTCATCACCCAACCCATCGTCGGGCTATACTGGAAGCAAGCTGCCAGAATTTCATCTTTGGAGAAGAAACCCGAGAACGGAGGAATACCTGCAATGGCGAGACAAGCTATCAGGAAGGTGATATGCGTGATCGGCATGTATTTGCGTAATCCTCCCATAGCCGACATCTCGTTGGAGTGAACGGCATGGATAATGCTGCCTGCACCCAGGAAGAGCAAGGCCTTGAACATGGCGTGTGTGAAAAGGTGGAACATGCCGGCCATGTATCCCAACCCTCCGTGATGCGGATCGGAAGAGGTACAAACACCCAGTGCCACGATCATAAATCCGATTTGTGAGATGGTCGAGAAAGCAAGTACACGCTTGATGTCACTCTGTACGCAAGCCACGCTGGCAGCATAAAAAGCGGTGAAAGCACCTACCCAACCAATCAGGTGGAGTACGTCCGGAGCATATTCGATGAAAAGCGGGAACATGCGTGCCACCAGGTAAACGCCGGCTACTACCATGGTGGCGGCATGAATCAGTGCACTGACGGGAGTCGGACCTTCCATGGCGTCCGGTAACCAGATATGCAACGGGAACATGGCACTCTTGCCGGCACCGCCGACAAACATCAGCCCGAGTGCCAGAGGTAACATACCGGCGCCACCGCTCAACATTGAAACTGTGTCGGGAGTAAATCCGAAAGTACCTCCGTAGTATCCGTATATCAGGATACCGATCAGGAAGCCCAGGTCGGCAAAGCGAGTCACGATGAATGCTTTTTTACTGGCGGCAATAGCAGCCGGACGGGTATAGTAGAAACCGATCAGGAGGTAAGAAGATACACCTACCAACTCCCAGAATAAGTACATCTGGAAAATGTTGGTTGCCACTACCAGTCCGAGCATAGACATGGTGAATAAGGATAAGAATGCGTAGTAGCGCTGGAATCCCCGTTCGCCTTTCATATAGCCGAAAGAGTAGATATGTACCATCAGGCTGACTGTAGAAATTACGATCAGCATCATCACCGAGATGGGGTCGAGCAAAATGCCCAGGTTGAACGTTAGTGTTTCCGTGAACGGAAGCCATTCAAAGTTATAAGGAATGAGTGTGGCAAACGTTCCGTCTGCCAGACGGGGTGCCGAGAAGTAATGTACGGCCGTGACGTACGAGAGTACTGTCACTGCTGCCAATACCAGCGTGCCTATGGTGCCCGCTGTTCGGTGGCTCATCCACTTGCCTCCTATCCCTAATGCCAGGAAGGAGAGGAAGGGGAGAAGAAGGATCAGAATTGTATATTCCATAATTTAGTTATTATTTCTATGATCATAATGACGTATTTACCACTTTAATTCATCCAGATTCTTTACTTGAATACTACGTATATTCCGGTAAATATTAATCATGATGGCGATAGCGATAGCCGTTTCCGCTGCCGAGATGGCAATGGAGAACAGGGCAAAGAAATACCCTTCGAGCTCTCCGGGAAAAAGGAAACGGTTAAATACGGCAAAGTTGATATCTGTAGCATTCAGCATCAGTTCTACAGAGATGAGGATAGCAAGTGTGTTGCGGCGGGTGAAGAACCCGTATATTCCCGCAAACATCATGATGGTAGAAACCACCAGGTAATATTCCATGTGTATCATCATATCGTCCTATCTTTTACGTGCAATTAATAATCCGCCCACGATACAGGCCAGCAACAGAATGCTGACTGCTTCAAAAGGCAATACATATCCATATTTACCACTGCTTAACAAAGCATGTCCGATGGTCTTGATACTGATTTCTACAGGTTCCGGATCGCTTGTCGGCACAAATTTGTGTGTCAGTGTAATGAAGAGCACCAGGATTGCACCTATAATCGTAGTGACAAGCCCTGCCAGGAATTTACTCCGTTTCAGGTGAGCGGCCCGGTCGCCTTCTCCACTCGTCAGTAGGATGGAGAATACATAGAGCACCACGATACCTCCGGCATAGACCATGATCTGTACCGATCCGAGGAAAGTGTATCCTAACAGAAAGTAGATACCTGCTGTGCCGAAAAGCACGAACAGCAGGTAAGTGGCCGAACGCACGATACGCTGCGTGGTCACTGTCAGTATGGACATGGCAATGATGAACACTGCCAGAAAGTAGAATACTACTGTTTCAAGTGTAAGTCCCATATTCTTTTATTCTTTTTTCTTTTCGATTACTTTACTTCCTTCGCGGTTGAGTTGCAGGACAAGTTTGGTCCGGTCGAATACGGCATGCTCAAATACCTGGTCGAAGGTGATTGCGTCGTGTGGGCAAGCGTTGACACAGAGCTGGCAGAAGATACACGAACCAAGGTCGTATTCATACTTTGCCAGTATTTTCTTCTTTTTGCCCTCTTCGGTTTCAATGGTTTCGCTGGTCACTTTAATGGTATCATTGGGGCATGCCATCTGACACAACCCACAGGCTACACAACGGTGCTCATTGTTTTCGTTGTGAGGCATGTTCAATGTACCGCGAAAGCGGTCGAACATTTTGAGTTCGGCGCGGTTCTCCGGGTATTGTTCGGTCACTTTCTTTCGAAAATATACCTTGATGGTGGTTTTCATACCCGTCAGCAGGGAGCCGATGCCTTGCATCAGGCCGCCTAGATATGTATATTCTTCATTTTTCATCTTTCAGCCCTCCGGGTTAGAAGTGCAGTCCGAAGACTACGATTAATACCATGATTACCAGATTGACCATTGAAATAGGTACCAAATATTTCCATTCCAGGTTTAGTATCTGGTCAATACGCAGACGCGGGAAAGTCCATTTGATCCACATCAGCAGGAACACTACGAAGAATGCCTTTCCGAAAAACCAGATGAATCCCGGAATATAATCCATCACTGCATTGAATCCGTCCAGCCCGACAATGTGCAGCGGCATCCAGCCTCCCAGGAAGATGGTAGCGGCTACGGCAGCTACGATGAACATATTCAGGTATTCGGCCAGATAAAAGAAGCCGAAGTGCATACCCGAATACTCGGTATGGTATCCTGCCGTCAGTTCACTTTCCGCTTCGGGAAGGTCGAACGGACCACGGTTACATTCTGCGTTGCCGGCTATCAGATAGATAACGAAAGCGATCAGGGCCGGGATGTGTCCTTTGAAGATAAACCATCCGTTAGCCTGACTTTCCACAATCTCAGAAAACTGCATGGTACCCATCAGGACCACCATTGTGAGAATACTAAGTCCGACAGACAATTCATAACTGATGATTTGTGCACCGCTTCGCATAGCACCGATCAGTGAGAACTTATTGTTCGAACCCCAGCCGGCCAGCAGGATACCCACTACGCCTATGCTCGAAGCTGCCAACAGGAAGAAGACACCTACGTTGAAGTCCAGCACTTCCAGCCCTTTACTGATAGGCAGGCACGAAAAGGTGAGAAATGAGGCGATAATCACCATGAACGGAGCTAGGTTATAAAGGAATTTGTCCGAATGCTTCAGTTCGATGATCTCTTTGGTCAGCATCTTGAGCACATCGCAGAGCACCTGGATGCTTCCCCACTTTCCTACGCGGTTCGGACCCAGTCGGCACTGGAAGAAACCGCACACCTTGCGTTCCATATAAATAAGGAGAATGGCAAGTATGGCGTACAAAGCCACAATGCACACCCCGATAACGACACATTCTATGAATACAGCCAATCCCTCCGGCATGACGGAGGTTAATGTCTGGTGTATCCAACTTGTTATTATACTAAAGTCAAACATATACTATATTTACGATTAGACGATTTACTATTTACGATTGGAGTGATCCGGATTTAGGATAAGAGCCGTCAGGGCTTCCTTATCTGTCGATGTCCGGTACCACATAATCCAGCGTTCCGCCGATAGCGATCAGGTCGGCAATCTTAGCTCCCCGGCAGATGGTATCGACAGCCGAAACCAGTGGCAACCCCGTCGAACGGTAGTGCAAACGGTAAGGTGTCTTGTCGCCATGACTCTCGAGGAACACTCCGAATTCACCGCGGCTGCCTTCAACGGCGGTATAGTAACTTCCTTCCGGTACCCGGATGATGGGTTTCATTTTTTCCTGTATCGGTCCTTCCGGAATATTGTCAATCAATTGCTCGATAATGTTCAGGCTCTCCATGATTTCGTCCATACGCACCATGTAACGGGCAAAAGAGTCGCCTTCGGTATAAACGATTTCTTTAAAATCCACCTTATCGTATACGCCGTAAGGCATACGTTTGCGTACATCACATGCCCAGCCGCTGGCACGGCCTGTTCCACCGGTACATCCGAAAGAAATGGCATCTTCGCGACTCAGCACCCCTACACCTTTCAGACGTTGCCGGGCAATGACATTGCCGGTGAATACGTCGTGATATTCGTGGATGATTCCACGCAGGTAAGGGATGAACTTCTTTACTCTCGGGATGAAGTTCGGGTGCAGGTCTGCCTGTACGCCTCCAATGGTATTGTAGTTCATTATCAAACGTCCGCCGCAAGTTTCTTCGAACATATCCAGAATCATTTCACGGTCACGGAATCCGTAAAAGAAAGCTGTCAATGCGCCCAGGTCCATGGCAAGACAGGAGTAGAATAGGAGGTGAGAGTCGATACGCTGAAGTTCGTCCATGATGGTACGGATGTATTTCACGCGTTCGCTGACCTCGATACCCATTGCTTTCTCGATGCACATGCAGAGTGCATGGCGGTTCTGGTGTGCTCCCAGATAATCGAGCCGGTCGGTCAGTGCCAAAGTCTGCGGATAGGTGAGGCTTTCGTTCATCTTCTCGATCCCACGGTGTATATATCCGCAGTTGGCGTCGAGCTTTTTGATGGTTTCGCCTTCAAGTGAGACGCGGAAGCGCATCACTCCGTGGGTTGCCGGGTGCTGTGGCCCGATGTTGACTACGTATTCACGGTCATCGAAGATCACATTCTCCTGAGTTTGATACGTTCCGTCCGGATTCAGCTCTATTTCCCGGGTCGTATCATACGTCTCTTCATTGTCCATACGTAGCGGATTGTCTTTCTCCGGGTTGTTATCTTTACGCATCGGATGGCCTACCCAATCATTACGCAGATAAAGACGTCGCATGTCGGGATGTCCGATGAATACAATGCCGTAATAGTCGAAAACTTCACGCTCGTTGAAGTCGGCCGCTTTCCAGATGTCACTGACGGAAGGTATTTCCGGAGTTTCGCGGTTATTTGTGGATGTTTTTATCGCGATGCGTTCGCCGGTTACGGTCGATTCCAGATGATAGACTACTCCAAGTCCCCGGGTTACGTTCGGTGCGTCACCTTCGTCTGCCACTCCCCAGTCCATACCCGTTAGGCTTTCGAGGAAGTCCATCTGTTTTTCGTTACGCAGACGCAGCATTTCGTCGTGTAGTGCTGCGGGTTCTATGTATTTTATTTCTTCCATATTTTACTAATTAAAGCAGATTCATTTCCCTTCAGGTTTTTTCTCTTTCCGGTTTACTCCTCCGAAGAATTTCTCTATCTTCACTTTCCGTTGCAGTTGCATCATACCGTAATAAAATGCTTCCGGGCGGGGAGGGCATCCGGGAATATATACATCGACCGGGAGAATCTTGTCTACTCCGTTCACCACATGATAGGATTTGCGAAACGGGCCTCCGCTTACTGCACATCCTCCTACGGCAATTACATATTTGGGATCTGCCATCTGATCATACAGACGTTTCAGTACCGGAGCCATTTTGTTGGTAATGGTGCCGCATACCATGATCATGTCGGCTTGGCGCGGACTAGCACGGGCTACTTCAAACCCGAAGCGGGCCATGTCGTAACGCGCGGCACCCAGTGCCATGAATTCGATACCGCAACAGCTGGTTGCGAAAGTAAGTGGCCACAGCGAGTTGCTGCGTCCCCAGTTGATAAGATCGTCAAGTACTCCCACAAAGACGTTTGCACCGCCTTCATTGAGTTCTTTGACCATCTTTTCCAACGATTCGTTGTCGATGAAGTCTTCATACGGGATAGACTTTATTTTAGGCTTTTTCATTATTTCCATTCCAGTGCTCCTTTCTTCCAGGCATAGGCAAGGCCCAGAACCAACACAACTAAAAAGAAGAGAATACTAATCAATCCCTGAGGTCCCAGGTCACGGGCTATGACGGCCCAGGGAAACAGAAATACTGTTTCGACATCGAACATCAGAAACAGAATGGCAAACAGGTAGTACCCTACACGGAACTGCATCCATGATTTACCGCGCGTAGGGATACCACATTCATACGCTTCGAACTTTTGTGCATTATACGACCGCGGCGAGATAGCGTTTGAAAGGGCTATCACCACACCGACAAAGGCAATTGCGGTCAGCAGAACGACAACTAACAATGTAAAATTCATAATCCAATAGTATGTTTAGATTGAATAATCTGAAGTAAGCAATAAGTTGACACACCTCTGAGTGACAACTGATTGAAAGAGTATTGACAGCTATCAGTGAAACAGTTTACATGATAGCATGGCTACTCGTGGCTTGTGACTCTTTAAATGATGATTTTCCTTAATCCGTAGACATAGTAGGTCAGTGGATCAGACGGATTGTATGTATGTGAGTGATTTGAATGGACAGAAAAAGGATTATTTCTCATTCTGTATTTATGAAAGATCATTTCAGGACGGATAAAACTTTTGTCCGTTGGTACATGAGAAATATCTGCATGCCCCATTTCACAGGGCATAATGGTACAATAGAAATGAAAGCGTTCCAGGATATTCCGGCTTGCAGGAGTGGCTTGCGAAATGAAACATTCTTCCTGGTCCGGATCTTCTATTATATAAGAGGTGTTTGCCGCTTTCATCGTTACCGAATGAAGCAGCACGGCAAGCACTATTATTATATAATATTTTAAGTTTTGTTTCATTCCTATTTCTTAAACGGTTGCAAATATAGAATTTAATTTTATCTCTTTTGCAAACTCCACGTGACAAAAAAGGTTTTTTAATAAATCAAGGGAGTCAGAAGTTGGAGGGATTATCAACCGATTTCTGACCCGCCTCTACTATATATTATCTTGTATGATACAACAATGAAGCTTCTCTACTTGTTTCTAATTCCTTTTCCAAAAGTCAGAACTGAATAAAAGTAAGACGGTGAATAGTTCCAGACGTCCCAGTAACATCAGGAACGACAATAACCATTTGGCCAGATCAGGGAGTCCGTCCCATGAATAGGCCGGACCGCAGCTCCCCAATCCCGGTCCCATATTTCCGATACTTGAAATCACCGTCCCGATAGATTCTGTGAAACCTACGCCCATTGCCAGCATCAACAGTACACTGACAATGATGATGACGGCATAGATGAATGAGAATGCCAGTACCGTCGACAGGATGGCAGGAGAAATGACCTGTTTGTTCACCCGCACCGGAAGTACGGCGTTCGGATGTACGATGTGTTTAAATTCATTTCGTGACACTTTGGCCAGAATCACCATTCGGATGCATTTCATACCTCCTGTGGTGCTTCCGGCACAGGCACCTATCAGCATGATGACAGTCAGGGTACCCCAAAGTATCGGTACCCATTGCATGTAGTCGGCTGTTACAAATCCGGTGGAAGTATGCAGCGAAGCTACTTGAAAAAAGGCTTTGCGGAAAGATTCCTCGGCTCCCATCGGGGTGGTGCGGTAGAGCACTGCCGCAATGAATGCGGTAAAGAGAATCACTGACATCACGTACCACTTTAACTCGGCATTTTGAGATACTTTCTTCAGTTTACCGGTAAATAGCAGGAGAAGTAGCGTAAAGTTGATTCCGGAGAGAAACATAAAAACACCTATCACATATTCTATATAAGGTGAATTGTAATAGGCTATGCTGTCTTGCTTGGTAGAATAACCTCCTGTACCGGTCGTGGCAAACGAGTGGCAGATACTGTCGAACAGTCCCATGCCTCCGAATAACAGGAGAATCACTTCAATGGCTGTCAGTCCGGCATAGATAGTCCATATCCATTTGGCCGTCACACCGATACGGGGATGTACTTTATCGTAGGTAGGCCCGCTGGCTTCGGCGGCAAAGAGTTGTACGCCGCTCACACCGAAAATGGGCAGTACGGCAATGGTAAAAAAGACAATGCCCAATCCGCCTATCCACTGTGTCATGCTTCGCCAGAAGAGAAGTCCGTGGGGCAGTGCCTCGATATCGTCGAGAATGGTGGCTCCGGTACTGCTGAATCCGGACATCGTTTCGAAGAAGGCATTGGTTATGCTTGGTATATAATGGCTGAGGTAGAACGGGAGCATTCCAAATAAGGAAAACACGACCCATGCTACACTGACAATGACATATCCGTCTCGGCGGTTAAGTTGTTTTTCGGCTCCTTTGCCAAGAGCCAGCAGAAGGATGGCGACTAAAGTAGTCAATCCTGCCGACAACAGGAAACTGCTCAGGTCATCCTCGCGGTATATCAGCGAAACACCTGCACAGCAAAGTAACAGGCCTGTCTCTATCAGTAAGAGGAAACCTGTGATGCGATATATCATTTTAGAGTTTATCATACCATCAATTAAAGTACTTTTCTATCTTCTTGATCATCATGCTGAGGCAGAATACGACGACGTGGTCACCTGCCTGAATAAGGGTATCACCCGTAACCAGTATACCTTCTCCGTTGCGGATCAGGCCACCGATAGTGGTCCCTTTGGGCAGTCCCAGGTCTTTCACTTTGTTTTTGGTAATTTTGGCGTTTTCGGGTACTGTGAATTCTGCTACGTCCGCATTGGCAAAGGTCAGGCACTTCACATTCGAAACGTCTGCATCGAGCATCATCTGGTAGATGTGGCTGGCGGCAATCATTTTTTTATTGATTACCGTGCCGATGTCCAGGCTTTCCGCCATACCGATGTAATCGATATTTTCCACTTCCGCCACTGTTTTGCTCACTCCCATGCGTTTGGCGGCAAGGCAGGCCAGAATATTGGTCTCAGAGTTACCGGTCAAGGCTACGAAAGCTTCCGTGTTTTTCAGTCCCTCTTCAATCAACAGGTCCATATCCCGTCCGTCTCCGTTGATAATCATGGTCTTATCATCGAGCAACTCTGTCAGGCGGTTACAGCGGTTTATGTCGTTATCCACAATTTTTACCTGCATGTAATCCGGTACATATTGTGCTGTACGGACTGCGATGCGGCTGCCGCCCATAATCATCACATTGCGTACGTCGGCATATTCTTCCTTTCCGGCAATTTTTCGGATGTAAGGGATGTATTTCCGGGTAGTGGTGAAGTATACGATATCGTGCAGTTTGATGGTATCGTCTCCACGGGGGATAATGGTTTCGGTACCCCGTTTGATGGCTACTACGTGATAGGGAATATCCGGCGCACCTAGTTCGGCCAGCGTGACATTCAGTATTTCGGCTTTTTCACGCATCTTTGTACCGATCAGGATAAGTGATCCTCCGCAAAATTCCCACCATTGGCGCACCCAACTCATACGCATGGACGATACGATCTCCTTGGCAGCCAGCATTTCCGGGTAAATAAGGGAGTCGACACCCAGTTTCTGGAAGAACTCTTTGTTCTTTGGCAGCAGGTATTCGTAATTGTCGATGCGGGCTACTGTCTTTTCGGCTCCCAGATTGGTGGCAAGCATGCACGCGGTCATATTCCGGCTTTCATCGGGAGTGACGGCGATAAAGAGGTCTGCCTCTTTGATGCCTACCTCTTTCAGTCCTGATATGGACGAAGGAGAGGCCGTAACAGTCATCAGGTCGAAGTTAGAACTAAGCGTACTTAGTTTCTCTTCGTCATCGTCCATCAGGATGATGTCCTGTTTCTCGCGTGAGAGTAATTTAGCCAAATGGGTGCCTACAGCTCCGGCACCAGCAATAATTATCTTCATTGTGATTGCAAATTGCGGTTCTATTGCGTATTGGGGGATTAAGAATGGGTAGCCATGCAGCTTTCCACAGGAGCATCCATTCGTAATTCGTTTTTAGTAATTACCTTGTAAATTCCTTCTTCATCCATCCCGCACAAGTGGTAGAGTTGCTGCACCGATCCGTGTTCAATGAACTGATCCGGTACACCGATGCGCCTGATTTCGGGATAATATCCGTTATCGGCCATAAATTCGAGTATGGCGCATCCCATACCTCCTTTAATGATTCCATCTTCTATCGTTACGATATGGCGGAACTTTTTGCCGACTTCGTGCAGTAGCTCTTCATCGAGCGGCTTGAGGAAACGAAGGTCATAATGCGCTACGGAAATGCCGGTATCTGCTTCAGCACGTTCGATGGCACGGGCAGCCAACTTGCCGATAGGGCCGATTGTAATTACTGCCAGATCGTTTCCGTCCTTTAGTTTCCGTCCTTTTCCCACCGGAATCTCTTCCAACGGACATTCCCAGTCCACCAACGAACCCCGCCCGCGCGGATAACGGATGGCAAAAGGTCCTTTGTCGGGCAATTGGGCAGTATACATCAAGCGCCGCAACTCATGTTCGTCCATCGGTGACGAGATAGTCAGGTTGGGGATCGGGCGTAGATAAGCCATGTCGAACACACCGTGGTGCGTAGGACCGTCTTCACCTACCAGTCCGGCGCGGTCAAGACAGAATACTACATTTAGTTTTTGTATCGCTACGTCATGGATAATGTTATCGTAAGCCCGCTGCATAAACGAGGAATAGATGTTGCAGAAGGGCAGTAATCCGTCTTTTGCCATACCTCCGGAGAAGGTCACGGCATGTCCTTCGGCAATGCCTACGTCAAAGGCGCGATCCGGCATACGATCCATCAGCATGTTCATGGAGCAGCCGCTCGGCATGGCGGGGGTGACTCCCATGATCCGTTTGTTCTTTTCCGCCAGTTCTACCAGCGTATGCCCGAATACATCCTGAAACAGGGGAGGCATTCCGTCCGTATTGGCTACAATACGTTTTCCTGTTACCGGATCGAACTTACCCGGGGCATGCCATATAGTAGCCTGTTTTTCTGCCGGACCAAATCCCTTTCCTTTGATGGTGTGGAGGTGTAGAATCTTTGGTCCCTGCATATCTTTAATATCATGCAGGATACGGGCTATGTTTTTTACATCGTGTCCGTCGATGGGACCGAAGTATCGGATATTCATTCCTTCGAAGATATTCTGCTGTTGGGCTGCCAGAGATTTCAGGCTGTTTCCCAATCTTATCAAGGCCTTCCGACGTTCTTCATTGAGTAATCCCATTTTGAATAACAGGCGGGATGTCTTGAAACGCAGTTGGTTGTATCGGTTCGAAGTGGTGAGATTGAACAGATATTGTTTCATGCCGCCTACGCTGCGGTCGATGGCCATGTCATTATCATTGAGTATGATCAGCAGGTTGTTCGCAGTCGATGAAGCATTGTTCAATCCTTCGAAAGCAAGTCCTCCGCTCATGGATCCGTCACCGATAACGGCTACTACATGGCGGTCTTTTTCTCCTTTTCTCTCGGCTGCCACTGCCATACCCAACGCTGCCGAGATGGAGTTGGAGGCATGACCGCAAGTGAATGTGTCATATTCACTCTCTTCCGGTGAGGGAAAAGGACGGATACCGCCTAGTTTACGGTTGGTAGAGAAAGCTTCACGCCGTCCGGTCAGTATCTTGTGTCCGTAGGCCTGATGTCCCACATCCCAGACAATACGATCATAAGGAGTGTTGTACACATAGTGCAGTGCTACAGTCAGTTCTACCACACCGAGGCTGGCAGCGAAGTGTCCCGGGTTGCACGATAGTTCCTTAATGATGTCCTGCCTTAATTCCTCGCATACCTCCGGCAATTGATCTACGCTCAGTTGGCGCAGGTCTTTGGGATAATTGATGGCGTTTAGCAAGCTATATGTTGGTTCATTCTTCATGATTCGGGCAAATTTAAATGCAAATTTAGTAAAAGAAAGCGGAAGGAGCATCTTTTTGATTGGAAATTTAATAAGTAAGAGTGGAAAGGGAGGCGGACTGACAACCTTATGGACTTATAAATGTGGTCTCCTCTTTCGTTAACATTGTTAATGCGGTTTTCCGGGTGTTTTCTTTTTGTTGGCAAAGAAGAAGTGTTTTGTGTTTAAAAGACTTGTTCTTTGCAAACAAAACACTTGTTTTAACACTCTGTTAAATCAAGCATTTTATATACTGAAAGTGAAGTCGTTTAAGTTGTTGATACAGAGTGGATCGTTGTTGTTTCTAGTTTTTCTGCTATCCTGCTTGTCCGGGTGTGATGATAGATGGTATTTATCAAAACCACAATGATACCGATGCCGATTTTCAAAAAAGGAAGGGGCGATTGAGAAGGATGGGGGATGGGTGATCTTGTACGGATAAATAACGTTTGTTTGTTGGAACTGTTGTTTCCGTTGTCATCAGTTACCGGGCTTGGGTCGGTTGATGAAAGCTGCGATGTCATCCGTCACGTAAGAAGGAATAGAGGAGGGACGGCTGTATTCAAGAGGGGTTGACTTCCCTTCTCCTTCCTGAAACAGATGATTGAGTCGGGGATAAGATTTAAATATCGCATTCGGATGCTTTGCCAGGGCGGATTGCCATAATTCGAAATCTTGCATGGTGACCTGATAATCACGTTCGCCTTGAAGGACAAGTATGGGGAGAGTCAGTTTTCGGACCACTTCCAAAGGTTTATATTGATTGGCAAGCATCCAGTAAGCTTGAGAGAGATTCATGGGCAAAGGAGTTGTAATGTCGAATGTGTCTGTACCCAGCCTTTTCACGTTGTCCACTTGTTTCTGTAATTCGGCTATTTCCTTTTCAATATCTTTAGCCGATGGGAGTGCAGAGGCGAGAAACTTCACCTGACTTATAAACAGATCTTCGAGTGGACGGGCTGCACCGGCAAGCAGAATAATCCCTGCCGGAACTTTATCGCTACGTTGGGCGATGCGGGGAGCCAAGGTGCCTCCCAGGCTATGTCCGAGAATGTAGATCCGTTCGGGATTTATTGTCGGTATGGAACGGGCAAGTTTAATTGCCGAAAGGGCGTCATCCACTGATTCTTCATCGAAAGTAATTTCTTTGCCTGCAGGTGCGCTGTCGGCTCCATATACTTTGGTGCGCTTGTCATAACGGATCACGGCTATTCCACGCTCGGCCAGTCCATACGCGAGGTCCCGAAAAGGTTTATTGGCCCCTACCGTTTCGTCCCGGTCGCTGGCCCCCGAGCCATGTACCAAAATGACTACCGGCAGATCTTTGCCGTTTTTAGGAAGAGTCAGTGTGCCGGGAAGCTTGAAATTCCCCGTACAAACCTGTATGTCTGTCTCTTTTATTTTATCTTGTACCGATGTCGTCGGGGGAGTGGTCTTTTCAGCCGGAACAGGTACGAAACGAATGGTATTCACCTTTCCGTCCGGATTGAACGCTGTGAGAAAACGCAATGGTAAGCGTTCGAACTTAACGTCGCAATAATAAATAGTCATTCCGTTTATTGGTTCGGTTTTCCACTCTCCGTGCGACTGATACTTACCTGCTTGTTGTTCCAATTGCTTGAACAGTCCGTTCAACATCTCTACGGAAAGCATTTTCCGGATGTTATCGTCCAGATGTACATACACACTGTCTCCTTGGCCTGCAATCAGCCGGTCGAGAAGTTCGGATGCCTGTTGCGCACGATCCTGGGCTTGCAATACAGGAGTTACTGCCAGCAATAGCCATAGCAGGCAGATTCCTTTGAGTAGATTTTTCTTTATCATAACTTGTTTATTAAGAAATCTCCGATAAAAAATAGAGTTCCGAGGAAAAAGATTCCGTAAATCAGCAGGGAGATAGAAGTCAGCCAACGGGGCTGTTTTTGCTCTCCGACCGCACGGATACGTGCAAATGTACTGAACAGACATTCGGCTGCGGCAAACAGGACTATCAGATAGATGATCAGGTCGGTCCACGATTGTAGCCAAAGGTCTTTGAGATTACCTATCAGACATACCAATATCACGATGGCTACAAAATATGAAATACGCATTAAGTCTGTTTTCTTTGATCCCATAAGCGTCTCCTTTTCAGTTTTTAAGTTCAAATTCTTCCCTTTTTGTTGCTATTTCACAAACTTAAAATATTTTCTTTGAAAAAGGAGCTTTTCGGACTGATTCTGTTTTTCCGTTAACAATTATTATAAAGCTTGTAGGTGGGATGGCAGTAAAGTTACCGCTGAATTATCCGTATCTTTGTCGTAAACATAGAGGTATAAAGATATGAAGAAACTGATAATATTCGATTTGGATGGTACTTTATTGAATACCATTGCCGATTTGGCACATAGTACGAATCATGCTCTGCAAACTTTGGGATATCCGACTCATGAAGTCGCTTCCTATAACTTTATGGTGGGTAACGGCATCAACAAATTGTTTGAGCGTGCATTGCCCGAAGGAGAGAAAACCGAGGAGAATGTGCTCCGCGTTCGTAAAGAATTTCTTTTGCATTATGACCGGCATAATGCCGACGAGAGTCGCCCTTATCCGGGAATTCCGGAATTGTTGGAAACATTGCAGCATAAAGGTTATAAATTGGCCGTGGCTTCCAATAAATATCAGGCAGCCACCGAGAAGCTGATAGCACATTATTTCCCGGGAATCCAGTTTGTTGCTGTATTTGGGCAGCGTGAGGGAGTGAAGGCGAAGCCGGATCCTGCTGTGGTGCATGATATTTTACAGATTGCTGGTGTTTCGAAAGACGAAGTGCTGTATGTCGGCGATTCAGGAGTGGATATGCAGACGGCTATCAATAGCGGAGTTACTTCCTGTGGAGTCACGTGGGGATTCCGCCCCCGTACGGAGCTTGAATCATTCTGTCCGGATTATATAGTAGACAAGGCGGAAACTATTTTGTCTATTGTTTGATAGAAAACAGAAAGGAGAACCGAAAGATGCGTAATGTCTTAGGTTCTCCTCTCTATAAAAAGTAATTATATTCGCTCGGTTATTTGATTTCGTCCGGCCATGGGCATGGCTTTCCGGTTGCTTTGAATGAAGGGCGTTGGCCGCCTACTTTGCGCAAATAGTCACCCAGCTCTTTAGATAAACTTTTCACAATGTCCGGATGTAGGGCTGCCAGGTCATTCTTTTCTCCTATATCTTCCGGAATATTGAACAACTCTTTTTTACCGCTGTCATAGTAGTAAATCAACTTCCAGTCACCTTTGCGTACGGTACAAGTCGGGCCGATGCCGGGACCGTCGTTTCCCCAATGATTAGGGAAGTTCCAGTGCAGGCTGCGTCCTTTGGACGGATCACCGGTATGTGTCAGCAGAGGCATAAAACTAATTCCATCGATCGGCTGTACCGTCTTATAATGTTTGATTTGTGCCATCTCGAGTATGGTCGGATAGAAGTCCTCGATAATTAAATATTTATCACATTTGGTATCCGGTTTTACAACTCCCGGCCAGCGGACGATCATCGGTTCGCGTACACCGCCTTCGTAAGCCGATCCTTTCCCACTGTTGAGAGGAGAGTTCTGCGTGTGCAGTTTTCCGTCACGCCATTCCGGTTCGCTGGACAGACCGCCGTTGTCGCTCATAAAGATGACGATGGTATTGTCTGCTTCTCCGTTTTTATCCAGCCAGTCCATCAGGTCACCCAGACTTTTGTCCATACCTTCGATCAGGGCCGCATAAGCAGCTTCTTTGGGAGTCAATCCTTTATTGATATATTTTTGATAGAAGCGTTTGTCTTTATCGATCGGAACATGGATAGCGTAGTGAGCCATGTAGAGGAAGAAAGGCTGATTGTATTCTTTGGCATGATCGAGTGCTTTGATAGCTTCGAGCGTCAGAGCTTCACTGACGAAAGTATCGGTTCCCCAGTATTTCTCTAATCCCGGAACGGCAAACCAGGGATTCGGTTTACCGTCCGTCCGGTTTCCGTAATTATTTTCACCCAGGTAGCTTGCCAATCCGCCTCCTGCATGTCCGGCTATGTTGACTTCAAAGCCCATGTGATAAGGACTTTCTCCCGGAGTGTTGACGGCGCCGAAATGTGCTTTCCCACAATGAATCGTGTGGTAGCCATTGTCTTTCAGGATTTCTGCCAGTGAGGTTGCCTGAAACGTGTGGTCGATATTGGGAACCTGGCAAACCCCGTTTACATTCCAGTCCGCTACATTGAATACATCGCTCGGGCGGTCTGTTTGCTGGCCTTTGGGATATGTCCAGTTGGTTACCCGGTGACGCGCGGCGTTAGTTCCTGTAATCAGGCTACAACGGGTGGGCGAACTGATGCTGCTGGCATAGGCTTGGGTGAACATCATACCTTGTTTGGCAAGGCGCTCCATATTAGGAGTTTCGTATACCTCGTTGTAGTGTGTCTTTTGGGTCCAGAAAGGCAGGGATGTATCTTGCCAGCCCATGTCGTCTACCATGAAGAGAATGATGTTGGGGCGTGTGTCCGTACGTCCGTTCGGCTGCTGGTGCTGGGCTTGCAGAGCCGGGGCAGCCAATGGAGCCAGTGCGAGGGGGATAATTATTTTCTTATTCATCGTAATTATATATTAGAGGATTATTTTCTGATGGTCATTTTTCCGGTTTCCTTTACCTGAATGTTTCTCAGTTCTTGTTTTCCGGAGTTCTCTGTCCATATTTTCAGAGTTCCCGGAGAAAATACATTGAGAACCAATTTGTCCGGTGTCGAAGATAGAATCCGGACGGCCGCAGGTGACAGATATTTTTCCTGTATCCCGATAACGGCCCATCCGTCATGGATCGGACAGAGATGGAATAGACGGTCGGTAAAGCCATCCAGTTCTACAGTCTGTTTACCGGTCAGTTCAGTGGCTGTCCGATTATTCCAATCGAATAGAATCACTCGTTTTTGTTGAGGTGTTGGTTTGCCGGTCAGTGTTTCGCGTAACAGATAATCCTTCGGGTCTATTTCGGCGGTTACTTTCCGGTGTTTGGGTGAGGTGTTGAGGTTATAACAAATGACGGATACAGCCTCGTCACCGGTAGGAGCGAATACCCGGTATGCCTTTCCGTCTTGCAGTGGATTGGTCAGTACCGATTCCGGGGTCGGAATGGCAGGGGCTTCCGGGCGGAATATTTTGCCCTCTTTATCGATCAGTGGGAAAATATTCTCTTTTACAAATTCTTTCGGAGAATCGGACAGGTAGACCGGCCCGCCTGAAATAGCCTTGGAACGAGCCATCAAACTGCCACAGATCGTATCGCTGGAATGAAACATATCGTGATCCGGCCATACGGTTTGCCCTTGCAGTAATGTGTTGGTGTATGACTGGAAGAGATGCGACTTTGCCATGTTCTCATTGTATTTCTTATAGTCAATGCTGACACGGGCAACTCCGCTATGCAGGGTGTGGTCCGTGTTAAGTACGTTTTGAGCCATGCAGTTCATCAGTCCCACCTGCTGTGCGTGAGTTTGCTTTTCCAATGCCAGATTACACTCTTTCGCCTGACGTACGACTTCAGTAGAGCCCATGTAAAGCGGTAAGGTGAATGCCTGATTGTCTACTTTAAGAAAATCGAATCCATGGGTTTTCAGAGAGTGAACATAATACTGGTAGAACGTGTCGATATTCGGGGTGCTTTTACCGGGCAAAAGACTTCCATTGAAAGAATAGAGGCTGTTTTTTACATGGGTTGGAAAATCATTATCGGGGGAGATTCCCATCCAATATCCGGAGAGGGCATACCACAATCCTATCCAACGTATTTTATCTTTGTTTTTGTGTGCCATGATCGGAGCCCATCCGTTCGGGAAACGTTGAGGATCGGGGGTAAAACTTGTCAGTTGACGATTCTTGTTGGCCAGGTGACCATCGTCGATCAGTACGTAACGTACAGGAACTCCGGAGGTTTCGATGGCATCCAGGTCATTCAGGATTTTTGTTTCATCAATATCGAAATGGTAATGTTCCCAGGTACACCATCCCAGATAGTTCAGAGCCTCAAAATAGTTCTTTTCCGTGCGCTTTTGCAGGGCCGATACGTTCCGGTCGGATATCAGGGTTTCGTAAGCCTGCTGGAATACCTGATAGATGTTGCCGGCACTTTGAACCAGTGCTACAGGTACTTTGTGTTCGAGCCGGTCGGTTCCCAATGTCGATACATATAAATTGAGCGAGCCGTCGGTATTTACCTGAAACCAGCTGAGGCTGTTATCACCCGCTATTGCTTTGGTGAATAGATAGCTTCCATCGGTCAGTTGCAACAATAAAGCGTCTCCCAGTGTAGAAGGACGTGCGTTGGAAGGAATACCCGGATAGTCGTCCCGGGTAAGGTCTGTCAGATGATTGAACATCCAAGGTAAGAGACGATTGGTATTGTTGGGCCATTCGTAATCTCCGGGGCGGGAATCCCGACTGAAGAATGTCCCCCGTACATAAGACGGCAGTTGGATGCGGTAGCATATAGTGGTTGCATTCTCAGGAACTGCATTCTCATAAATGACCGGTTCTGCCGTTCTGTCCAGGCGGATGGTCTGAGGCATTGGAGAGGCGTTTACATCTTTAAACGATTTACCTTTTTCGTAGATAAAAGAACTTTGGGCAAATACAGCCGTCAAAGGAGCGACCGTACTTGCCAAAGTAAGCAAACTTATGATGAAATATCTTTTCATGCGTATGAATTAGTTGACAGAAAAAGCACTGAAATTGATAATATCGGGTAATGCAGTGGATTGCAGTACGGTTAGCCGTAATGCCGTAGCTTCTACCGGATCGAATTTTTCGATGCGTTTGTGTCCGACAGATTCTCCGGAACAAACTGTTTGCCACTTTCCATTTACCTTGGCTTCTACTTTATATTGGCGGATACGTTCTCCGTTCTGTATGTTTTCTTGAATGATGCAGTAGTTTACTGGTTGCTTTTTGTCCAGTTTCAAGGTCAAACTTTTTTTCTGTCCCGATATCTGGGCTAATGGAGAAGAGAAGCGACGATTGATTTCTGTACCGAATTCTTTCAGGCGTTGTTCGTCTCCTGTAGGTATTAATCCGTTCGGGTCGGGTGTCAGGCCTAAAATCAGGGTAGCGTTCCGCCCTACTGATTTTTCATATTTATCCATTAGTTCGTTCAATGGATAGATGTTGTTTTCGTCATCCGGTTCCCAGAACCATTCGTGACGTCCGTTGGCTCCACGTAAAGGAGTATCTGCCATGGCCGGTACCCAGTATTTTCCATCTTTGTCGCCATGCTTCAACAGTTCGATTTGATCGACATTGCTTTCTATCCGTTTGTGATGTGAACAGGGAGCGGGGAAGGTGGACCAGCAGGGATAACCTACGGTACCGGTCTCGGAACCACCCCAACGGAAATCTGCACGATCTATATTATGATAGAACAGGCAATTAGGCTGATATTTATTCACAATAGGCTCTACGTCCGGTCCGTCTCCACGAGGATCATCGGCGCCGCCGTCAAACCAAATCATGTATAGATCTCCATAACGGGTACAAAGTTCGGTCACCATCTTTTCACACAGTCGTTTGTACCATGTTTGCCGGTTGTGAGCAAATTCTCCTTCTCCTTCTGCCTTAAAGTTATGTATGCCCAAAAGAGAATTCCACCGGATACCGATGTAGATACCCGGTTGTAAGCCGTATTTGCGGCAAGAGTTGACAAAGTCACGGACGATATCACCTTTGCCGTCTCTCCATTTTACGGCTTTGAGGCAATAAGGATTTACGTCACTCTGCCAGAGACCGAAACCGGTTTCATGAGTGGCAGTCAGTACGGCAAACTTACATCCGGCTGCTTTGGCTGCCAGCACCCACTGGTCTGTGTTTAGTTCCGTAGGGTTGAATATGTTGTAATCTTCTATCGGATTGATGCGGTTGTTGCCTTGTCCGTAGCGTACTCCGTCGAACACATGCAGATCATAATGGAATACGGCTCCCATTTCCGCTTGATGCCATTTCAACTGAAAGGGCTTGGGAACGGGGATAGTAGCCTGTTGCGCCAAGCAATAGACTGAGCAAAAAAGTAAGAGTAGGGTGGTGTTGATTCTGTTCATGATTATTTAAGTTTTATATATTGGGCAAATGGGTCATTGGTCTTTTCAAGCCATGTTTTCAGTTGCCGGTTAAATGTATGGGTAAGTTTCAATTGTTGGCTGGCAATGTTATTCATTTCATGAGGATCATTGGTACGGTCGAAAAGAATGACATTATCGATCTTTCCGTCTGTTGCGTGTACGGCATATGTATATCGGTCGGTACGGAGTCCGCGATAACCTGTTGCATGGTTATCGAATTTTACGAAATAGTATGGTTGTACAAGATCTTTTTTGTTTTTTCCGGTCAGTACTTCATTGGACAGGTCGAATGTCTGTACTGTTTCCGGGATTTCTTTACTGAATCCCATCATTGACAGGAGTGTGGGGTATAGGTCGGCAAAAGCAATCATCAACGGGTCGCTTTTACGTGGTTTTATTTGATCCGGCCAAGATAGAATCATGGGGATACGCATAGACTCTTCATAGAAGATATCTTTTCCGGCATTTTCGTGAGCACCCATACAGATTCCATGGTCAGAGGTAAAGACCACGATCGTATTATCAAATAAATTATTTTGTTTAAGGGCCTCGATGATTCGCCCTACATTTTCGTCTACACCGGTGATGCAGGCATAATAGTTCCGGATGTTATTTCGGAAGTAGTCTCCCATTTCCGTACCTTTGGCCGGGATATCGGGACGTCCTTTGCAAAGCGCCTCTACATCCAGATCTTTGTATATCTCTTTATATCGGTCCGGCACCAATTCATATCCCGTGTGTGGAGGATTCATCGATACCACCAATGCAAACGGTTGTTTTTGGTCTTTCTGTCCGTTGATGTATTCGATAGCTTTGCTTGCTTCGTATTCCGGACCCCATTGGTTGACATAATAGAAGCTGTCTCGTGGAGCAGTGGTATTCCAGTACATCGGTTTCAAATGGTAATCATATGTTCCATAAGCTATCCAATGGTCGAAACCGTGGCGACGTTCGGGTGGACACCATTCGTTCCATGCCACTTTCCCGCGATTATTGTAAGTGTCTACATAGGGCTTGTAGGGTGCATCCAGATGCCACTTTCCGATGTATCCCATATTGTATCCCTGATCTTTAAGCACATCGCTCCAACAGCGGGCGTTTTGGGAAAGTTCCACTCCGTAAGGAGCGGTTTCGGAGTTACAGTTCCCGGTTACTTTACTGCCAATGGGATACATACCGGTCATTAGCATTCCTCTTGCCGGCGATGATACCGGATAACTACTGATAGCATTGGTGAAGTTAATTCCTTCGGAGGCAAGCTTGTCCAGGTGGGGAGTCTTTACAGGTTCTTTACCGATGCAACCGATGGCATCTCCACGATATTGGTCGGCCATGATGAAGACTAGATTGGGAGTCGGTTGCTTTTCTTGTGCTTGTAGTCCAGTGCTCAAAATAGGCATGGTAAGCAGTGCTTGAGGGATGATATTTTTCATAATGCTGTAAAGTTACTCTTTTTTGGGTAGAATACAATTTTTATTGAAAATAATAAGATCTCCTCCTTTTTGGGGGAGGAGATCTTGTCTTGAGTAAGATATTTAATCTACTGAAAACTAATCTCCTTCAGGGAGACTGCTCGTTTCTATCTTCCATCCTGGATTTTGATAAATCGTAGAGGTTGTATAGTCGGTTGATCCTTCTTCTGCTGTCGTCAGACGGAAGTGGTCAAAAGCAATTGGATTTAAATATTTATTTTGGTTCCAATTATAGCCATTGTATGCAATGTTGTTTGTATTGATCCGGTAAGGACGTAAGTATTGACTTTCTGATTTAGCTGATACATTAGCATTATTGTTACCTGATTCAATCAGATTAATGACAGAGAGAGTGACGTCTGCAACTGGTATTGGGCTAGGAGTTTTGTAACGTTGATAATTTTCACTCCATAAATCGAATCCTTCTACGTGATAACCTTGCATCATGTCTAGTGCACGCCAGCGTTTCAGATCATTTAGGCGTAATCCTTCGGCCGCAAATTCGATGCGACGTTCCCGACGAATATTATACAAAGTGGTTGAAACAAATTCAGAACCTGAATAGCGGGCAAAATCGATCTCTTTACTCAGATCTGTAGCGTCTATTGTTTTTTGAAAATCGGTATCCATTCCTGCTCGATTTCGTAAAGCTTTCCAGTATTTGGAACTGTTGGCATCAAGCGAGTTATTCAGTTCATAATCAGCTTCCATATAATTCAAGTATGCCTCTGCTGCACGGAATATGACACAGGCTGTAGTTGATGGGAGTGTAGGTCCTTGTGCGGCATCTGTTGCTAATCCCTTTTTTACTGAATAGCCGGTGGGACATTTGTTTTCGTTCTGTCCAAGTACAATTGGTGCACGATAATAATAACCATATCCTTTGACTAGATATTCAATGTTACTTCCCCCTTCAGATAAGAGATCTCCAGGTAATAAAGTATTATAAGTTAGTCGTGGATCACGATTGGTTGCAACTGCTTCATAAGTTTTATCTCCTTGATAACCAGAATTGTTTGCGTATATCGGCAAGCCATTTTCCATCAAATAACTTTGCATCATACTACGAGTCCATCCGGTATTCCCACCTCCATTGCGTTGGATGTAACCGACAACAAAATGGTTGACTGCCGGAGTTAAACTGGCGTCGTAGGCTCTCCACAATAACACTTCCGAAGCGTTAGCTAATGATTGGCTGTTGAATAACGACGGATAATCGTTAAATAAAGTGTATTTATCAGCTACTATTTGAGCGGCAGTTTTAGCTTCTGTCAGGAAGTATTTAATTTCAGAATCAATATTGATAGTGAAGTCCTTTAAATAATCTTTGTTTGCTCCTGGCCATCCCGGACCTCCTGGTACACGTGCGGTCCCTTTGTGGTATTTTTCCCAAGTACCTTCAAATAATGCCACACGACTTTTCATGAGGGCAGCACAGTCTTTGGTTAGGCGATTGCTCATTGGTGGGGTTGCTTTCATATAATAGTAAGCAGAATCTAAATCTTGTATGATGAAACGTGCTACTTCATTGCGCGGGCGCCGTTTACTTGCCTCTCTAACTGTTTCATAATCTTCCGAAATCCAATGTTTTAAGATAGGGAAATCACCGAGTGCAACTAATTTAGTAAAGTAAATATAAGCGCGAAAGAAATACATCTCTCCCAGATAGTGCATATTGTTAGCTTCTACTCCACTAAGTTCGCCGGCTTCCAGTCGGGGACGTACCTTATTGATGAAATAATTGACATTCCGGATTTTCCCAAAATCCCAAGCACCTCCACTTTGAGCCACACGTGTTTCTCCCTTTACAAATGAACCGTTTGGATTACTTGCTGCTTGGTTGTCACTATTATTGTCTGTTGCAAATACTCCCATACTGTATTGGCCTGGAGTGTGGGATGGAAGTTGATCATATAGATTAGCCGAATAGGCTGCTAAATCGCTTTCTGCCAAAAGATATTTGTCGGTAGGTACGGCATCTAGTGGCTCTTTGTCGAGAAAGTCATTGCAAGAGCATAAAACACTTGCTAAACTAAAAATATATAATAGATTCTTTTTCATTGTTCTTGCTTTTTAAAGAGTAATATTTAATCCAAATGAAATAGTCTTTGACAGCGGATAAGTCTTTCCGTTGCTAAATCCGTTACCGGCTGTTGCTTCTGGATCGAACATATCGGCAATACCACTGATTGTGAATAAATTCTCTCCACTGACATAAATGCGGAGCTTTTCAATTTTTGCTTTATTCATCCAAGCTTTGGGGAATGTATATCCTATTTGCAGATTTTTCATACGCATGTAAGCACCATTTTGCAGATAACGCGTTTGAGTTTGCTTGTTTTTGTTTCCTTTGTCTCCTAAGTAGGCTTTGGGATAGTAGGAGTTCAAATTTGCTCCGAATATAGAAGTTGTATTTTCAGGACGGAAATAATCAAGATGTTCGTCAAAACCTACTGATTGCCATTCTCCTCCATCTGCTCCCCAGAACATTGGTCCGCTCAACCATAAATCACGTTTCATGACTCCTTGGAAAAACATTTGAATATCGAAACCCTTCCAGTCAGCTCCTAAGCTTAAACCGAAACGAAGGCGTGGAGTGCTATTTCCGATTTTCTTTAAATCACCATGGTCTGTGGCAGTACTGTTTCCTTTGTCTACTATACCATCACCATTAAGGTCTCGATACATGATATCACCTGCACCCCAAACTGAACCTATTTTACTCTGATCATTGCTAGCCAGCCATTCGGTCATCTGTGCGTCTGTTTGGGCAATACCTTCAGTTTCATACCCCCAAATTTCTCCGATAGTCATTCCGTTGTAATAAAGAGTATTTCCATTAGAATCCCATAGGGCTTTAGAAGCGTTTGGATATGAAATTACTTTGGCGCGGTTGTCAGAAAGGTTAAATCCTATATTATAGTTAACTTTTCCAATATTATCTCTCCAATTGGCCTGTAGTTCCCATCCTTTATTTTTCAACTCAGCATTATTGGTATTTGGCAGAGCAGTTCCTAATATTGCACCGACTTCGGCTGCAGGGCCTACCATGTCTTTCGTTCTACGTATGAAGTATTCAAAAGTCATGTTCAGACGATTGTTGAACATACCAAGGTCGATGCCTAAATTGGTATTATAGATTTTTTCCCATGTGAGTGTACTGCTGACCATTCCAGGAACTCCGGCTGTTGTTGGTCTACTGCCGTCCATTAGCCAATTGCCACCATTGGCTGTTACACTTTGTGTTAAATAGAACGGATAGTAAGAGTCTGTGTTCTGGTTACCGAGCATACCCCATGATACGCGGGGTTTTAGTGTATTAATAATGTTGTTAATTGGTTCAAAGAATGATTCACGTGCTAAGTTCCATCCCAAAGAGAAAGAAGGAAATACATTCCAACGTTGATCTTTTAAAAAGCGGGATGATCCGTCGTAACGAACATTTACTTCAGCCATGTAGCGGTCTTTGTAACTGTAGTTGAGACGTCCGAAGAACCCGGCTGTAGACCAATCATTGTATTTTGAACTATTGATTTTATCTTCTCCCGTTGCTGCACTAATTTCTGGAATGAGACTACTAATCACGTCAGGACGTTGTGCGGCAAGTTCGCGATATACATATTCTTCGGTATTCATTCCGACTAAAGCTTTGAAATAATGATCTTTTATTTGTAATGTGTAATCGGTGTACACACTTGTCGTATAAAAGTTACTATTGTGGTATGCTGAACGTGCAAATGAAGATCCTGGTGAGTAACTTCCGCTGAAAGCCAATGCTAATGGATTACCGTTTACGTCGTGCTCATAGATTGGATTAAGGTTGGTTTGCTTATTTTGGTTGATGACTCTCATACCTGCTTCTGCATAGATATTCCATCCTTTTAGCGGATGAATAACTAATTGTCCCTGAAGATAAATATTGTCATTATGTGTTTTGGCACGTCCACCGTCAGTCAATTGATTGAGTTTTCCATTTCTCATATAATAACCGTTCGGATCTTTAAAAGGCATCATAGGCCACATACGTGCAATGTCATGATAAAGAAGTCCACCTTCCTCAAGATATACTGGATTGTCAAGATCAAAACGAACAAATTTGGTATTAATGTTGAAATCTACATATTTGTTGATTTGGGTATTGACTTTTGCTGTTGCGTTGTAACGTTTATAATTATCATTTCCATAACGAAGATTACCATCTTGGTTTAAGTAGCTCCCTGAAACATAGTATTGTAACTTCTCTGTTCCTCCATTTAAACTGATATTATGTTCGTTTGACCAGGCCCATTGAAAATGTTTTTTCCACCAGTTTACGTTATCATTTGCTTTTTCGTGGAAATGCCAGTTGGTACCGTTAGCTATGGTGGTGGTTGTAATCTCGCCTGCCATATACTTTTGGATACGGTCAATGGTCTCTTCATCAAAGATCACACTTCCTCCCTGATTAATGGCTGCATCATTGAAATAATTGGCAAAACGATAGGAATCAAGTTGATTAGGAAGGCTGGTTGGTCCGGAATAGCGGAAACTATTGTTATAGTTCACTTGCATTTTGCCCGCTTTTCCTTTCTTTGTAGTGATTAAGATAACACCGAATGCAGCACGTGAACCATAGATGGAAGAAGAAGCAGCATCTTTCAAGACAGAAATATTTTCAATATCTTCTGGATTCAGATTATTCATATTGCCTTCCATTCCATCAATCAGTATAAGTGGTGAGGCACTTGATCCTTTACCAATGGTTCCTGTTCCGCGAATGTTTACGTTCATTGTTTGTCCCAACTGTCCCCCTAAATCAGGAGTCGATAGATTTAAGCCTGGAACTACACCTTGCAGGGCTTGGCCGACTTGTGATACCGGACGTGATGCTAGTGCTTTGGTATCTACACTTGTAACCGCTCCGGTCAGATTTACTTTTTTCTGAGTACCGAAGCCTACTACCACTACTTCATCAAGAGTTTTTGAATCTTCACTTAACTCAATCCTGAAGGATGTTTGTGTACCATTGAGAGGAATTGACTGAGTGGTGTAACCTATGTAGGAAACAGTCAGTATACCTCCTTTGCTAACGTTTTTCAATGAAAACTTACCTTCCATGTCCGTGATGGATCCATTGTTCGTCCCTTTTACTTGGACTGTGGCACCGATGATTGGCTCGTTGAGCTTTTTGTCAATCACAGTACCCGTAATGTTCAATTGCTGTGCATATAATGTAGTAATGCCAAGCAACAACATGAATAAGATTGAAATTTTTTTCATTCGTTTCTTATTTAAAGTTATACATAAGGTTTAATTACATGGCAAATGTACAGGGATTGAGAGATTACGTAGGGGCATGTCTATATCATTCAGCATACACGTTTAATTCAATACCATGTTTTTTTTGAATCTCTTTTGTATGTTTAGGCTTTATTTCGTTCTTTTGCAATAAATTGATTATTAATATGAAGAAGCTAAATCTCTTTTTATTGGTTTTGTTTATATGTAATTGTCCGGTCGTTTCTGGTTATGCTTTTTTTGATAGAGATATTCGTCTGTTAACCATGCAGGATGGGCTGGCGGATAATACTATTACATCTATCTACAAAGATCGGGATGGCTTTATGTGGTTTGGTACTAATAATGGCTTGAGCCGTTATGATGGTAAATTAATAAAAAACTTCTCTTCTTCACCAGCGTATATGTATGTTTCCGAAATTGTAGAGATGTCAGATCGATATTTGGGAGTTATCGCTGGAAATACTTTATATTGTTTTGCTCGGTCGCTGGAGAAATTTATACCGATCGTCCATGCAACGGATTATAGTTCTGTACATGTCTCTCACTTATTACCTATAGATAATAACTCTTTTTGGGGACTGTCAGGGAATAAATTATATCTATATACACAGGAAGAAGTTAAAAATGAGAAAGGAGAGGTTGTTCAGATTAAATTGAAATGTGAGAAACAGTATAAAGATTTGATTGATTCTGGTGATAATTTCTGTGCAATGTGTTATACTGATAATCATGAAATGTTATGTTTGGTTACACAGCAAGGAAATTTGCTATTGTTTCAGCCTGAATCTTCGGAGAAATCTAAAAAGATATCTTTGTGGAAAAATAAAACTTGGGATGCAACTTCGGTATTATATGATAAAGGAGTGGTATGGGTTTCTACTATTGGACACGGTATTCTGCGTTATTACGTTTCTTCTGGGTATATAGACAGAATTACTTATAAGGAAAATAATAAAGAAAACAGTCTATCCCATACAGATGTTTTTCAAGTTATTCCAATTAATAATAATCGTTATCTTGCAGTGACTTGGAGTGGGTATACTTTATTATTTCAGGATAAGAATGATCCGAAAAGAATGATGACAGAAATATACTATAATACAGCTTCACAACTTCACCGCAACTTAGAAACAAGAATGATTTCAGCGTATTACGACCCCAGTGGGATTGTTTGGATAGGTACTAATGGGGGAGGAGTGATTTATTCTGATCTACGGTCACAATTTTATAACCAATTTCATCAAGAGAGGCATAATGAAATTTGTGGTATAGTCATGGATAATAGAAAATATGTTTGGATGGCTACGTTTCATCAAGGGATTATGAAAAGTGAGCAACCTTTTGAACCAGGAAGACGAATGAATTTTACTAGGGTTGGTACTCCGGATATTCAAAGTAAAAATACAGTTCTTTGTGCCATTAATGATAATAGAGGTTCACTTTGGTTTGGAAATAGGGATGGAACATTAACTTCATATAATGAGGCAACAAAACAATTTCGATTACATTTTTTACAAGATAGAGGTAAAGTGAATACTGTGTCAATTTGGGCATTATATTGGGATACTAATCGAAATTTATGGGTAGGTACTAATGATGGAGTTTGGAAATTGAATATAGATTCTGGATTTTGCAACAAAATCCCTATTGAGATTTTGTTTAAGGACCCTACTCCTATTTGTATACGAGCTATTGCCGGCACGAAGGACGGAACTATATGGTTAGGTACAAGTAATGCAGGAGTTTGCAAATTGAAAATTGATTCTAGAGGAGAGATGTCTTTAGAGACAGGCTATGAGAAGAAAGCGAATATCAAAAATAATTCGGTTCGTTCTTTGTTAGTATCTTCTGATGGTAATGTATATGTAGGTTATATGGATGGTTTCGCTATTCTTTCACCTAAAAAGGATGCAATACGTGAGTATTATACAACTAGAAATGGATTATGTAGTAATTTTATAGGATGTCTGGTTGAAGATAACCGAGGACATATTTGGTTGGGAAGTAATTCGGGAGTCTCTCGTTACAGTAGGCATCAGCACCTTTTTTATAATTATTATATAAGTGGAAGCAATCGTTCGGCATTACTTGCTGATAATACACTATTTTTTGGCAATAATAAATCGCTCACTTATTTTGATCCGGATGACGTGGATGGTCATTTGGATGAAGATCAGGTTCTTATTACTGGACTTGAGGTAGATGGTCGTCCTGTAGGGATTGGGGATAAAATAAATGGGCAGACTGTATTGGCAGAAGGCATTTCATATACTAGTTCGATTACTTTGAATAATGAAAATCGTGACTTTGTTTTATCTTTTAATAATCTTTCTTATGCAGAGGAACAACAGAAGTACAATTACCGCTTATTACCATATCAGACGCATTGGTTGGTTTCTAACGATGGAGAGAAGGCTACTTATATGAACTTACCCGAAGGGGATTATACATTTGAAGTGAAGAATATTTATCCTGACGGGAAAGATGGAAAGGTTACATCACTCCAAATACATATTCTACCGCATTGGAGTCGTACATTGCCTTTCCGATTATTTATTTTACTGTTATTGGCCGGTGGTGTGGCTTATTTGATTCGTCTTGTCAAACATCGTCAGATGCGTATGGAACGTGAAATGCGCATGGAACATGAACTTCTGTCAGTAAACTTAGAGCGTGAGAAAGAGCGACAAATCCGGATGGAGCGTGAGAACTTTTTTACAAGTGCGGCACATGAACTACGTACGCCGCTAACCTTGATTCTTGCCCCATTACAGGAATTATTGGAACACATAAAGGCATCCGATCCACTGTATAGCAAGCTATATACCATGTATAAAAACAGCTCCTCGCTACATACACTGGTCGATCAGTTGCTCTATGTACAAAAAATAGAGGCCGGGATGGTGAAACTGCGTTTGTCAGAAGCGGATATTGTGGAGCTAGTGAGAGAAGTAGCAGAGTCTTTTCGCCAAATGGCAGGGATAAAAGGATGTACATTTCAGGTAAGACTTCCGGAAGATCCTGTTTTCCTATGGATAGATACGGAGAAAATAACTTCGTCGGTCGGAAATCTACTATCTAATGCTTTTAAATACACTTCTCCCAATGGAGAGGTATTGCTCACTCTTACCCGTATGGAACAGGATGGAAAGCCTTTTTGCCAGATAACAGTATCGGATACGGGTGAGGGAATACCGGATGAGTTTCAGAAGCGCATTTTTGACTCTTTCATTACGGGTGATAATTCACCGGCTTTCTCTACTAAAGTAGGCATTGGACTGCGGATTGTGAAAAATACGATGGATCTGCATCATGGACAGGTCATTCTTGATAGTGAGCCGGGAAAAGGTTCTACATTCGTATTATTGATACCGGAAGGTAAATCTCACTTTACTGGTGATTTATATGAAATAGTAGATTATCGCGGGCATGAAACGGAACCGCAGTTTCAACCTCTATCTGTACAGGAAAAATTGGAAGAAGGAGTTCCGGTCACAAAGAAAACATTGCTGATTGTTGAAGATAATGTAGATGTCCGTCAGTATATTCGCTCTTTGTTTGTGACAAAATACACGGTACTTGAAGCGGCTGATGGTGAGGAAGGGGTCCGGATTGCTACCAATGAGATACCCGATCTGATTATCTCGGATGTAATGATGCCGGTTAAAGATGGGTTTGCCTGTTGCCGGGAGATACGTGAACGGCAAGAGACCGCTCATATTCCTATCCTGATGTTGACGGCCAAGGCAGAAGATGCAGATGTATTGCAAGGATCTTATAGTGGGGCGGATGACTATATGATGAAGCCTTTCAATCCGGAAGTATTGAAAGCAAAGGTAGAGAACCTGATTCTTCAGCGCGAACGTCTGAAACGCATTTATACCAAAGCATTGATGTTGAAACGAGAATCGGTTGAAGATGAAGAGGCGGATGACGAATTTATACAAAAACTCATTCACGTGGTTGAGAAGAATCTGTCTAATGAGAACTTCAACGTTAAGATGTTGGCCGAACAACTTCACATGAGCCAACCTACTTTATACCGGAAGGTAAAGCAACGTAGTGAGTTATCTGTGGTCGATATGATCCGGAGTGTGCGGGTGAGTAAGGCTGCTTCGTTGATTATGGAAAATCGTTACTCCATTCAGGAGATTTCCGAAAAAGTAGGATTCAGTGATGCCCGGACATTAAGGAAGCACTTTACGGAACAATTTGGTGTGCCCCCTTCAAAATATATGGAGAATAAATGAATAAATTTGAAGGAAAGAAAACTCATCACAGATTAACAGACTACACTATGAGAAGATCGGCCGGATTGATAATCTGCACATTGTAGGTTACTGTAATCTGTTGATCTGTGTTGAGAAAGACTTTCGACTTCATTCCTAAAAGTTAATCCTTCTTTTAAGTTGGCCTTTAATTCAGGATAATGGGTTTATATTTAGGAACTAATGCCTTCATAACGATCCATCCAATCAGGTAGGCTACCGAGCAGATACAAAAGATAACGAAATAACCAGCCGGTTTCCCGACAAAGCCCATAAATACCATTTGAGTTTTGTCGGCGTGTACAAACAGCTCGCCGGCTGAATACTGGAGAATCATAGAACCTACTCCTCCTGCCATACCGCCAATACCGGTGATGCTGGCAATGGCGCTTTTAGGAAACATATCGCCTACGGTAGAAAAAATATTAGCCGACCATGATTGGTGGGCAGCTCCCCCGATACCGATCATAATAACCGGAAACCAGGGAGAGATGGTTCCTAATGGTTGGGCAAGTAATACCAACAGAGGAAAGAATGCAAAGATCAGCATAGCTCTCATACGTGCGGCATACGGGTTTAGCCCGGTTTTATGAATGATGATTGTAGGGAGTTTCCCTCCATAGATCGATAACATTGTTATAGCGTAAAGTGTAAAGATCAATGCTCTTCCCAATCCTTCGGAGGTTTTGATGTCGAACTGGGTATTCAGGTAAGAAGGTGCCCAAAAAAGGAAGAACCACCACACTCCATCCGTCATAAACTTACCGAATGCAAATGCCCAGGTTTGTCTGTAGGTGAAACATTGCCGGAAAGTCATACTTTTCTTTTCCTCGTTCTTTTTTACAGTTGCTGTGTAGGTTTCATGTTTGTCTTGCTCGATATATTCGAGTTCGGCTGAGTTTACAAATTTGTTTTTAGAGGGAGCTGTGTACATGAATACCCAAAATCCCATCCACACGAAGCCAAGAGCACCGATGATGACGAATGCCATTTCCCATCCCCAGGCTTTAGCCAGTAATGGAATGCTGAGAGGGGCAATCAGGGCACCGATAGAAGCTCCGGCATTAAAAATGGAAGTTGCGTAAGCCCGGTCTTTTTTCGGGAAATATTCGGCGGTAACTTTAATGGCAGCCGGAAAATTTCCGGCTTCACCGAGTGCTAAAATACAGCGTGCGACTAAAAAACAATACATGCTTATGGTGGCAAGTACCACTACTACATCACCGGTAGCAGCAATTAGTTCGGCTGCGCTATGCATTCCTACATATTCTTCGGTTATAATTCCACAGAAAGCATGAAGGCAGGCACCGGCCGACCATATACCGATGGACCAAAGGTAACCTTTCTTTGTTCCCATCCAGTCGATAAACCGGCCGGCAAACAGCATACAAATGGCATATACAATAGAAAAGACAGCAGTAATGATGCCATAATGTGACTCGTTCCAATGAAATTCGGGTTTGATAAATTCGTCCCAGGTCAGCGATAGTACTTGGCGATCAAGGTAGTTTATGGTTGTTGCGAAAAATAACATGGCGCAAATCGTCCATCTGTAGTTTGTCATTTTCCCCATTGCATTTTGGAGTGTACTCATACTATTTGATTTAAAATTTTCAGGTTTAATTTCGGACCAAAAATACACATTATTTGATTTTATCCAATAATAACTGCTATTTAATTTGATGCTTCAAGGGATCTTTTTATGATAAATACACTAAAAGGAATAATAATTTCGTTATCGAACACAATAATTATCGTTTTCGCACACGACTATGTTTGTTCTATAATTGGGAGGAGGTGGCTGTTATAGCTCTTTTTCTTCGGATGAATCTGAATATATGTGCAGGGGATATATTCTTTGTAAGATTGTAATTGTAAATTATTAGTGATTTGTTTGGAGTGCTGACTCCGTATGTGTCTCGGTTGGTGGGTGAGGCCGGAAGAATCGGCTTGCTTTTATGTTCTTCCTTTTATTTTGTATTTTAAGATAGATATTTTATCTTTGCCTTAATTGAGACAAAATATAATTGAGATAAAATGAAAAACAACCGATTGATCATTACCCTTATTGCCTTGTTTCTCCTAGGATTCGGGCTGAAAGCCCAAACTGCTTCTACTGAAGAAACTGCTGCTCAGAAAGAGAAAAGAATGGAATGGTTTGCCCAGGCCAAGTTAGGAATCTTTATCCATTGGGGAATCTATGCCGTGAACGGAGTATCAGAGAGCTGGTCATTCTTCAATAACTATCTTCCTTATGAAGAGTATATGGCTCAGGAAAAAGGCTTTACGGCATCGGCCTATAATCCTCAGGAGTGGGTGAAACTGATTAAAGAAAGTGGTGCACGTTATACGGTCATTACCACCAAGCATCATGATGGCGTAGCTCTTTGGGATACGAAGGCGGGTGACCTCAGTACTGTGAAAAGTACTCCTGCCGGGCGTGACCTGATTGCTCCTTTTGTGAAGGAAGTACGTAAACAAGGGCTGAAGCTCGGGTTCTACTATTCGCTGCTTGACTGGTCGCATCCGGACTATCCCAACAAAACCCGTACGGAAGTACGTTACAAAAACGATCCGGATCGTTGGGCTAAGTTTGTTAAGTTTAATTTTGGACAGCTTTCCGAGTTAAACAAAACTTGGAAACCTGATCTTTACTGGTTTGACGGAGACTGGGAACAAACTGCTGAGGCTTGGGATTCGAAGGGTATCATCAACCTGTTGCGTTCTACTAACCCGAATGTTATAGTAAACTCCCGTATTCAGGGGTATGGCGATTATGCTACACCCGAGCAGGGAGTTCCTGTAGTACGTCCAGCCGACAAGTATTGGGAGCTTTGTATGACCATGAACGATTCATGGGGGTATCAGCATGCCGACACTAATTATAAGACTCCGTTTATGCTGTTGCGTACTTTTGTCGATTGTCTCAGTATGGGAGGGAATCTGCTATTGGATATTGGTCCGAAGGAAGATGGAACTATTCCTGCCGAACAGATTGCTGTTTTGAAAGAATTCGGCCGTTGGACTAAGAAGCATAAAGAAGCTATCTACGAAACACGTGCCGGCATCCCGTGCGAACATTTTCAGGGATATACCACACTGAATAAAGCGGGTGACATCCTTTACCTCTATTTACCCTATAAGCCTAATGGCCCGATCGAAGTGAAAGGTCTTGTCAATAAGGTAAATCGTGTATGGGTAGTGGGGAATGGAGCTATGCTGCCATATAAGGTTTATAATAAGAACTACTGGAGCGAGGTGCCCGGAAACCTCTATATTGATATACCCGAACGTGTACAGGATGAGCAGATCACTGTGATTGCCGTATTGCTGGACGGCCCTATCAAGCTTTATCGCGGAGTGGGACAAGTGATTGAAAGTAACTAAATAAAAAAATAAATTCTTATGAATATCAGATTAACTTCTTTATTCGTTTCTTTATTCCTTTCTGTTCCGGTATGGGCGGGCGGGCATAAAAATCTGCCCGCTAAAGGCGATCTTCATATTCCGGTTTTTGAAAATGTGAATGTGCGTTTCTCTCCCGATACGTATCCTGATAATTATAATGAAGCAGATGGTACGGGCGTATACCATTTGGTCAACGGACGTATCATTCTGAAAAAGATTACTCTTCCCGAATACAAACGAAATGTGTCGGTAAGCCTGAAAGTAACCCTCGCCTCCAATGGAGATCGTTGGGACAAATCGGGTTCTTGCTTTGTATTGCCTAAATCATCGGCTATTAACCTACTGACTATTGCCCGTGACGGCATGAAGTTTCCTTCGGTAGATAGTTTGAAGCTGGAGAAAATGGTAGGTATTGTTCCCGGAAAGGATTATTTACCCACAGTGGAGCTGATGCGTTTCATGACTCCGTTCGGTGTAGGACACTATAGTAATAATAATGATTCGCTGAGCAGTAAACGTCGTCCGGTCTATATCCCCAAATGGGAAAGTAATGTCACCTGGCAACAAGATATAACCGATCTTTATCCGTTGCTTGAAGGCGAAGCCTATGTCGGTATTTATATCGATACATGGACTTCTGAAGGGTATTTGGTCAATGCGGATATCGACGTAAAAGAGAGTCGTCTGGCTTGTGACGTACTTCCAAAACGTCATGTGGAGCCGTTGATGAATACGGTTTACTACATGGGACAAAGTTATCCCGATATCTTTGCCCGGAGAGATGTATCTACTGATTTTACAGTTCCGAAAGGTGCCAAAAATATCCGGTTAAAATATATAGTGACCGGACATGGCGGGCATAGCGGCGGGGATGAATTCGTGCAAAAACGCAATATCATTTCTGTAGATGGAAAAGAGGTGCTCAACTTCATTCCTTGGCGTGATGATTGTGCTTCTTTCCGTCGTTTCAATCCGGCTACCGGTGTTTGGTTGATTAAGCGCCTGGCTTCTTATATTGGTGAGAAAGGATATACGGAGAAAGAAGTGGAAGAACCTCTGGCTTCTTCAGACCTATCCCGTTCCAACTGGTGTCCCGGTTCGGATGTTGTACCCGAAGAGGCTGTTATCGGTACACTTGCTCCCGGCAAGCATACTTTTACAGTCAGTATTCCCGAAGCTCAGGCTGTGGATGGCAATAAATTGAACCACTGGTTGGTTTCGGCCTATCTGGTGTGGGAGGAATAATTATAGTGAATTAAGATTCACTGCAGTGACCCGTTCAAAGCCATAAGGAGATGATCGAACCCTGTATCTGCCGAATGGAAGCATAAAAAAAAGCCTCTTCTCACGAAGGGGCTTTTTAGGTTTACTTTCTTTTTATGCTTTTGCTCAAAAAGAAAGCAAACTTTAAGATGAAAAAAAGGGAAGTCTCACGACTTCCACAATTCTTCTAACCTTAAATCTAAATCTCTATGAAAAAAACGTAGTGCAAATATAGCGGTTTGCAATATACTGAGGTGTTAACGAAGTTCAGAAAGAAAGAATAAAAGCTAAGGACTGCAAAATTAAGATAACGGTTCCTGTTGTTTTATTAATTTTATCAAACTGTCATAAATCGGGTTTTGTTCCAATAATCGGGGAACCCCGGTGATGAACATTTGCTTGCGTGCTCTTGTCAATGCGACATTTAGTTTTCGATCTATGAATACTCCGTTTTCCTCTGTCAGGTTGGAAAGGAAACGGAGTTGATAAGGATAGTTCACACAGAAAGAATAGATTATCACATCCCGTTCGCTGCCTTGAAACCTTTCTACCGTATCGACTAAAATGGAGTTTAGTTCCGGAATACCCATTTTGACAATCTCTTTTCTTATTAATGCGATCTGACTCCGATAGGGAGTAATGATACCCAGAGTACGCATTCCGTCGAATGTTCCACCATATTGCTGGTAAACGTCGGCTGCGATTCGGGCGACGATCCGTGCTTCGGAATGGTTGACTTTGGCCGATGTACCTTGAGGTTCGGGTTCGGAAGGTAGAAAAACCATTCGTTGCACATCTTGGTTGTCTTCCATTTGATGAGGCAATCCCACCGGTAACAGGCGTCCTTCATAAAATGCCTGATTGGCAAAAAGAGCTACTTCCGGATGCATACGTCCTTGTTTGCAAAGCATGTCGAAGGAGCGATGGTTCGGAGCCGATACCGATGCTGAGTCGGGAAAGAGATCCTCGGAAGAGGTTTGCAGGGTGCGGTAGAGGCGTTCGAAAAGAGAATCCTTGAGATTTTTCAGTCCGGCGCTACGTAAGCCTTCATCGTAGATTTCCGATTGTTCGGTATTTTGCAATACGACGGCAGGCAATTGTTTATGATCACCGATCAGTATGAACTTGCCGACGGCATTCTCTCCATTTTCGCTCCGGGCACATAGGATACCTAATAGTTGAGGTTCCAGGATTTGGGTCGCTTCATCGATAATGGCTACATCGAATCTCTTCAGGCGGAACAGTTCGGGTTTTCCGGAGATGGAAGCAACTGTGCCTACAAAGATACGGCAACGGGCGATGCGTTCTGCTACTTCCGAGCGGCGGGTACAAAGAGAAAGTTCGTTTTCAATCAGATGATGCCGGTAAGCTTCGTCACAAGACAGCTCACTGCCGACACGAATAAAGTCGACCTCCGGCCGAATGGATGAGATGGCTTTGCAGATTTCGTCCACAGCCCGGTTTGTATACGAGAGCAGGAGGATTTGGGTCTGCGCTTCGCAATGGAAAGTTTCCACCATTTTTTTCAAGGCGCATGAGGTCTTGCCCGTTCCCGGCGGTCCTACCAATAGGAAAAAGTCTTTGGCAGCCAGTGCTTTTAGTGTGACCCGTGTAAAATCGTCCGGGGCGGTTAGAATCTGTTTGTCAAGCCCGTACTCGAATTCGGGCATTCGTTGTGCCAATAAAAGATCACGCCGTTCTTTGGTTGCCGAAGCGAAAGCCGATAATGCCTGGTACATGCTCCGGAAGGTAGTGTCCATGGTGTCGTGCTCTATTGCATAGAGGCTGTCCGGCGGAAGCACGGAACTATTCTGCTGAGTGGCACGCAGGCGTATACCTATCTCTTCTTCTGTGATGAACTCGATATTGCCTTTGAATACCATCTTATTGGTGACGTTATCTTCGTTCCGGTTGCGTTCATAAAGTACAATGGCATCCCCCTGACGGAAATTAGGCAAGGCCTGTGCTCCTTTTTCTACCTCAGAGGATATTTCGTTAGGTTCCGGGGATAGTTTATTTTCTCCGTATCCCTCTTTCCTTTGCTCAAGGAGGATATATGCTTTATGTTCATCGGCAGCATGATTCTCTTTGATGCGCAGATCGTAAAGAATCTCACCGGCTTCGCATTTCTCTGTCAGGGTAGATAGCCACAGGGCGGCTGAGCCGGTACGTCCTTCGTAATCGACGTCTCCGGACTTGGAAGTATACAACTCTTTGGTTATGAAATTATAGAGTGCGTAGAAGTACGACTGTTCCAGCGGGGTAAGTGAAGTCAGTTTCTGCGATAGATTATCGATGGACGGGCGGAGATATTGTTCCCAAAACCGGCCGGATAATCCTCGTTCGTTGAGTATGTCGGAACGTACGGCCTGGAGTTTGGAGGCGGTATACTCCACACTGTTTCGTAACTGGATTCCATATTCATCAGATACGATCCGGTTGCGCAGATTGATGATCCGGCGCACCATGGCCCACGACGGACGTGCCGGATAAAGTAAAGGGTAGCGTGTGTAGAGCAGATAGGCTTTTACCCGGTGATGATCCATTCCCATCGAGTATTGCAGCACTGCCTGGTAGAGCAGCATTTGTACTTTATTGTTTTCTTTGGGCTCTACTTTGTTGCGGATGGAGAATTCGTCTGCTTTCCCCGATTTCATCTCAATAAACGATGACATGTCACGCTGCATGTAGTCCAATCGTCCTTGCAGTCCCAATGCTTCGCAAATGTACGAGGGCTCGAGCACTGCATCAGTCTTATCCAATTCATAGCCCGGCGCACGGAAGGTGTCTGTCACCACTTCGCGGATATGTTCGAAGTGTAGTTTGCAATCGTCAAAGAACTGTCGTTCCTTCTCTCTGTCACGTAGGTCGGTGCAGGCAGCCAGTTCAATCGGGTAACGGCGAAAGGCTTTTTGCATACACTCTCTGTAGTCCGGTTCGTTTTCTGCATGAATCCATTCGTCCAGGAAAAGGTTGGCAATGTTTCCCAGTAATAATGGCCGGGCATTGTCGATGGGTTGGAGGCGGGCCAGTACATAGTTGGCGGGATGATGGCCGTAATCACGAAAACATTCTGCCAACGAACTGATGTCGATTAAGTAATCCGGTTCGAGTACGATGAACGAAGGAGTCAGGACACCGGTTTCGTCAATGGCCACATCAAGTAGGTTGAGTTGTGCATGACACCATAAAATTTCGCAGGTTTGAGCAAACTCCTCGTTGATTTGCGGCACATTATAACGTATTCTCAGATATTCGTCAGCAATGGTATCGACCGGAGTTACATATAGATACTGCTCGTCGGCATATTGATAGCATACACGCATTCGCTCTATTCGCTTTTTAGCCGGAGGTGCTACGAGGTAAGTTGCGTCGGCACGCGGCAGTAAGTGGTAGAGTTCGCCGGGAATCTCGACTTCGTAAAGTTTACGTATAAAGAAGGCAAGTGTCTTGGCATCCCGCAGTAACTTTTCGCGTACAGGTTCCTCTTTTCGATTGAGAATAGCGTTTGAGGTCAGGCGAAAAGTGTGTAATCGGTTTTGTTCAACAATTGTCAGCCCTGCCCGTGCCGACACAAAACTGATCCGTGCCGAAAGGTCAGTCATCTGAAGACTTTCATCCTGCATTTGTGCCCGGCACAATCGTTCGAGCAAATCACGCAACTGTTTGTAAGCCACCGCCAGATTGCTGTTTGCTGTCCGACAGGCTGCAAGCAGGATTTCAAAAGATTCGTTTACCTCATTTTCCATACAGCAAAAATACATGATAATTCCCGGATTTTCATGCGGACGGATGAAAATGTGTACGAAAGTATCATTACTTCGATATCGGAGTTTCTGTAGGCAACTTGTTTTGTGAACTATCTGTTTAGTAATGTTTTTACTCGTTTATTCATAGGCTTCTCAAAATAGTAGTAAGAAAGCAGGCTTAATAGAATGATGATACTGAATAGAATCGGGACGGAAATGTACCATTCCGTATGAAGATTATTTTCTTTTTGCCATTCTGAATATGTCAGTAAGACAAATAGATGGATCAAATAAAAACTGTAACTGATTTCTCCCCCTATCACTAGAAAACGGTTGGATAAAATGCGGGAAAAGATACCTTTCTGAAGTGAAAAACTAATCAGAATCACCGCAACAGGGAGCCAATAATAACATGAATATCGGTATACTTTAGGTATATCGGCGGCATAGAGGTAGAAAATTAAAAATAAGATAATAGATGAGATTTCAATGATACTTCCTTGCAAGGCAGTGATATTCTTGTTTTTCAAGCGTTCATACAATTGGAACAGTAACATGCCGACAATGAAATCCGGAAATCGGGTAATTGGATTGACGTACCAGAAGCCTTTTATTTCATCTTCCGGAGTAAAGTACATGCCGACGACCATTAGTATCGCTACAATTCCAAAAACAGAAAGCAAATACTTGTAATTTTTTGCTAAAGGTATAAGGAATGGGAAGCAGATGTAAAAAAGCTGTTCACAGCATAAACTCCATGAAGGGCTGTTGAAAGAGAAAAAGTAGTCGGCTCTGGGAATATAAGCATTTGTCAAAGTGAGCGAAGCTAAGAAATGCTTAAGCCAATCTAAAGTTCCCGAGGCTATAACGTAACTTCCTAAAATAGCAGCAATAAACAATGTCAGCCAATGTAAAGGATAAATACGCGCAATGCGTGCTACCCAGAAAGTGCGTTTGTCTATTTTGTTGTCTTTCAGCTTCTCTTGATAATTATATGCTATAATAAAGCCGCTTAGCACAAAAAAGAAGCTGACGCCTACAAATCCCTCTTTGAAAAAATGGGTATTGAAAACATTGTCTATAACATAGCAATGTGCTCCAAAAACCATTATTGCAAATATGAATCTCAACGATGTTAAAGTATTAATCATAATTTCGTATTGTCTTATCGTTTTTTTATTTTCATCATTAAAGATGTGATGTGTGTGTTGAATACTGCAAATATATGGAAAGTATAGTTAGTATAAATCAAGAAGTATGCTTTTTTCTTGTATGATAATGGAATAAATGAATTGTGGCTTGATATTGAAGCCGTATCGAGAGAGACTGATATATGCAAAGAAGAGTAGGTAACCAGGATCTACGAGCGGTTTTTGTCTTTAATCATCAATATGCTCATTTCATAAAGCAGATAGAGGGGAATAGCTACGATGCTGAGTGTGAAAGGGTCTCCTGTTGGAGTAATGACAGCAGCAGCGATGACAATCAGGACAATGGCATGTCTCCGGTATTTTCGTAAGAATGATTTGTTTACCAATCCAAGCAAGGAAAGCAACCAGGTTACCAAAGGTAGTTCGAAAGCCAGCCCCATGCAGAGCACCAGCATCATAAAATTGTCGATGTAAGAGTTCAGGGAGATCTGATTCTCTATTTCTACGCTGAGTTGATAGGTAGAGAGAAAACGAAGGGTGAGCGGATAGACCATGAAATAACCTAAAAGGACTCCGATAAAAAACATGACCGTGCCGATGGTCAGGGCTTTGCGGACTCCTTTCCGTTCATTAGGGTAAAGGGCAGGACGGATGAAACGCCATATCTCGAAAAACAAATAAGGTGTGGCAGTGACTACAGACATCCAGAAAGCGGTGGACATGTGGATAAAAAAAGGTGCTGCCAGATTGATATTTACCAGCTTGACTTTAAACTCACGGGTAAAGAAGTCATCGGTAAGGTCGAATGCCTGTCCGATGTCCCGCAGAAGATGGTAAAAGATGAAATCGTTGTGGCAGGGAGCCAGAATGACATGGTCGAACAGATAGGGCATAGCAATGAAATAGCCTACAGCCAAAACAAACCATACACCTATAATTCGAAACAGCACCCGGCGCAGTTCATCCAGGTGATCCCAAAAAGTCAGTTCTTTAACTTCTGCCATTATTAAGAGAAAGGCGGTTGAAATTTACTTTCGTTCTATTTTCATTTCATGTAAGAGACGGAAACAAAACAGGATATCAGTTATCTTTCTTTTCTTTGTTTTCCGGTTCGTCGATTTCTTCTTTTGCTTTGTTTATTTCCTCTTTGGCTTCATTCACCCCTTCTTTAAAACTTTTCACTCCTTTGCCGAGCCCGCGCATCAGTTCGGGAATCTTTTTACCACCAAAAAGCAAGAGTATAACCAACAGGATGATAATCCATTCGGAACCACTGGGCATGAATCCTAATAAAAAAAGGTTTGTCATAACGGTATTGTATTAGTTTGTGTGCAAAGATAGACTATTTTGAATGAAAAAAGAAAGGCAGAATCATAAAAGCGAAAACCGGGCTCATAAAAACGAAAAGTGAAAAGCTGAAGGAGGTTAATGTCCGTTACTTTTCACTTTTCCGACTGAATCTTTTGGAGTTAATCTTGATAATATACTCTCTTGACCCGGGTTGAAATGCCTGTCAATACTTCATAAGGGATGGTTTCGAGCGCATCCGATAAGACGGTAATCGGTAATTCGTCACCGAAGATGATAGCTTGATCACCTTCTCTACAATCAATATCCGTTACGTCGATCATGCACACATCCATGCAGATATTTCCTACGTATGGGGCTTTTTTGCCATTGACAAGGCAATAGCCATGTCCGCATCCCAAATGGCGGTTCAGGCCGTCGGCATATCCGATGGGTATAGCAGCGATACGTGAGGGGCGTATCAGATGCCCTTTGCGGCTATAACCTACAGTATCTTCTTCCGCCACGTCCCGTATTTGGAGAATCGTTGTTTTCAAGGTACTCACGTTGTTGATGATTGAGTTATCGATCGGACTGATTCCATACAGTCCGATGCCAAGACGAACCATGTCGAACTGTGCACCGGGGAAGCGTTCTATACCGGCTGTGTTGCAGATATGGCGCAGTATTTTGTGCGGGAATGCATCTTGCAGTTCCTTTGACATCTTTTCATATCGTTCTATTTGCTGCCGGGTAAAAGCGTCGAACTGGGCAGAATCACTGCCTACGAAATGGGAAAAGACAGAGCGGGGGATCAGTGCATTCTGGTTCTTTAACCGGCGAATCAGTTGCGGGATGTCTTTCTCTTCGAATCCCAATCGGTGCATACCCGTATCCAGTTTTACGTGAATGGGGAAGTTGGTGATACCTTCTTTTTCGGCGGCTTTTATCAATGCGTCGAGTAAATGGAAATTGTATACTTCCGGTTCCAGTTTATAGTCGAACATGGTTTTGAAAGCGGTCAGTTCGGGATCCATGATGATAATGGAGGCTGTGATCCCTGCTTTGCGAAGGTCGGAACCTTCATCGGCTACGGCCACTGCCAGATAGTCAGCGTGATGTTCCTGAAGGGTTTTGGCTATTTCGTACGAACCTGCTCCATAAGCAGACGCTTTCACCATGCACACCATTTTAGTTTCCGGTTTGAGCATCGAGCGGTAATGATTCAGGTTGGCTACCATAGCTCCCAGGTTTACTTCCAGGATGGTTTCGTGTACTTTCAGTTCCAGTTCTTCCGAAACGAGGTCGAAACCGAAGTTGCGGGAGCCTTTTATCAGGATGATTTCATTTCTGAGTTTTTTAATTACATCTGATGCCAGAAGTGCCTTGGTATCGGGGAAGAAATATTTTTCTATATCAAACTTTGATGCGCATGAGGATATTTCGGCACCTACACCGATAATCTTTTCAATGCCGCGGCTGTGAACCAGTTGTGCCACTTTGCGGTAGAGTGTTGTCGTGCTTTGTCCGGTTTCCAGGATATCCGAAAGGATCAAAGTGCGCTTTAGGCCTTTTGACTGCGAACGCCGGTAAAGAAAGTCGAGAGCGATATCCAGCGAAGCAAGGTCCGAATTATAACTGTCATTGATCAAGATACAGTTGTTCTTTCCGTCTTTTACTTCAAGGCGCATCGCTACAGGTTCGAGCCGGGCCATTCGTTCGGTGATCTGGTCGGCCGGCACCATCAGGTACAGGCAGGCAGCGAGGCAGTTCAGTGAGTTCTCTATGGAAGCATCATCGATAAAGGGAATACAGAATGTATTGTCCATCTCCAGATAGCGGTAGGAGATGACGGTATGATCTTCTTTCTTCTCAACCCTGCTGATATAGAGCGGACGTTCGATATCCCTCATGCTCCATGCGATTTCACGGGCAGTCAGCATTGACTTTCCTACGCAGTTGCTTATCATCTCGTTGTCGCCATTGTAAATGACTACGTCGCAATCTTTAAACAGGCTTAGTTTTTCCATGCACTTCTCTTGCAGTGAAAAGAAGTTTTCCTGATGTGCTCCGCCAATGTTGGTCAGGATGCCTATTGTCGGCTTAATCATATTCTGTAACGGACGCATTTCGCCCATTTCCGAAATGCCGGCTTCGAAAATGCCCAGTTCGGATTCCTCATTCATTTGCCAGACTGACAGCGGGACACCGATTTGCGAATTGTAGCTGCGCGGTGAACGCACGATAACCCGGTCGGGGCTGAGCAATTGGTGAAGCCATTCTTTTACAATGGTCTTTCCATTGCTGCCCGTAATGCCGACTACCGGAATCTGGAAGGAACCACGGTGTTGTTCGGCCAATTTCTGAAGTGCTTTTAAAGTATTGGGGACAATAAGGAAATTGCATTCCTGAGCCATTGTCACTTTTAGTTGCTCACTGTCCATGGTGAGCCCTTTGAAATCTTCGCTTGTGACTACAAAATTGCGCACTCCCCGTTCATAAAGGTCAGGGATATAGCGTGCGCCGTTGTTCCTTTTGGTGGGAATGGCAAAAAAGAGGGTCTCTTCCGGAAAGCATAACGAACGGCTGTCAGTCAGTAGCCAGTCGATGGCAGCAGGCTTGTTTCCCAGACGCCGTGCACCTATTTTTTCAACGATTGATTCAATTGTATATGACATAATATTAAAGCATTGGCATATTTGCACATTTATTGAAGCGCCAATCGGCACATGTTTGTTTCTTTTTCGAAATCTAAGTACGGGTATTTTCCGTTAAGTCGTTCTATTTTTAACACAATTTGTCCTAAAAATCTTTTATGCTCTTCCGACTCGGGATGGAAAGGTTTGTGCGCAATCGCTTTTCGTATCGTTTCACACTCTTTGATTAGGTCTTGGGTTTCGGGGGTGAAGAAAGTCTCCGAAAAACGCTCCCATAGATAATTGACGGTCAACGTGGATGGGTGTACCATGTCATCTGCATAGAAGCGATAGTCCCGAAGTTCATCCAATACTATTTCATAAGAAGGAAAGTAGCAAGTGACCTGTGGATAACGTTGCATCAGTCGGTCGATGGCAAGCAGCAGCACGCTTTTACTGAGTTGGTTGGCATGCATTCCGTCTCGTATGTGGCGAATGGGGCTGACTGTGAACAAGATCTTTAGTTGAGGATTCAAAGAGATCAATTCGTCCAACAGCAGGGTATAGTCTTCTACTATCTCGTCTATCTCAAGGCGGCGGCGTATAAAGTTCTTTTCAGGCAATTTGTGACAGTTGGCCACTACCTTTCCTGTCTCTTTTTGTTCGTATACGTATGCGGTGCCGAAGGTCAGCATAAGCCGGTCAAGTTGTTTCAGCTCTTTATGTGCTTGTTCCAGACGGGATTGGATATTCCGTAAGGTGTCTGCAAGGGTGGCGGCGGAGAAAGAGCCATGATGCATCGGGCTGTGCCAACATTCACGATGCAGAAACAGATCGGATGCTTTGTATTGCTTTTGGCTGATGATTTCGCGCAAAGCCATTGAGATGGATCGTGGATTATATAAGATACCGAATGGATTGATATCGATCCGGAATTTATTTTCAGCAAGCAGGGTACCGATGTTCTCTGCAAAGCAGGAACCCATAATCAGCAGTTGCTGGGCATGGCTGATGGGGGTGAATCCAGATGGAATCTCTACCGGAGTATTCAGGTTCATAATCAAGTAATTCTATAAACGGGAGTACAAAGGTACATGATAATTTCGGGAAACGTATGCAAGCAGCTGAAAATATGCCGTATCGTTGTTGCGGATACCTGAAACGCTTGCCCTCTTGCGTAACCCTACGCATTCACGCTCCTGATTTGAAATACCATCTCCTGCAAAAGATGGTTCTTCTTCAAATTTGGTGGTAAATTCTTTATTTCTTTATTTCCAAGTTGATAATTGTCCTTTTTGCTTGCTTTAATAAGAAAAAACAGACACCGGCTGAATAAGATAACTTAAGTTTCGGAAGCGAGTTTACGCCGTCTGAACCGGTATCTTCATCCTTATACCTTTTTTCAATTAACATTGTTAACGCCTTTTGCAGGTTGTCAGGTTCTTGTGCGCAAATAACAAGTCTTTTGCATTTAAAGAACTTCTTATTCACATCCAAAGAACAAGCTTTAACTCTGTGTTAAAACAAAGCTTTTGAGGATAGAAATCTTACTTTTTAAAGACGTTGATTTTCAGATGGTTTAGTCTAAAATCCGCTTCTTTACCTCACGGATGGATTCTTCGGGCGCAAACCGGGATACCTGCTTTTTTGTCAACTATAAACGAGGGCTTACCCTTCCGAAAACTGAATTAGATTCCATGAGTAAAAGAAAACTTACCACCAAATTTGAAGAAGAACCTCCAAAAAATCGATCTTCCATCTTCCACCCTCTGTTTTAAGGTGATATTTCACGTAAGTATCTGAACTACAGATATAGATTGCACATTTCTTAAGCAAATATACCTTTTAAAGTATTTTGTTTTTCTTCGTTGTTTAAATAGGAAATGGTGCAGTCCTTATCTCGTCCCGTGTACCTGAGCCCATAAGCCCCGGTACGCGGACCGGGATAAAGGTGCTGAGATAAGAAGTAAGATATTGATATACGATGCTTTATAAGTATAGCAAAATTAAGATGTTTATTTACTTAATTGGCAGGATAAAAAGAACCGCTGCTCTTTACGGGGGGCAATAAAGAAACAGCGGTTCGCATCAACTGGTTGAGTTTGTTGTAGAGATCTGGATTTAAGAATGTATATAAAGGTTCAAACTGAAAGAAAAAACTAAAATGAAAATGGAATCTTTGAAATAGGTATGAAACTCCGGGGACACATCGTCCAAATGATGTCTGATTTACAAAATCGGGTGGCGGTGCAGAGCTGCCGGATACGGGATTTATACTTAGTGATATATGAGTAGCTTGGACTTAGTATCAGGCGGGAATATCTCACCTTGTGAACTTTGAAGATGTATTGGGCTGTATCGAGAATCGTTTCTTTCCGTTCGGCTAAACAGGAAGAAGTGAAACAGTCTGAATATTCAAAGTCCTTGGTTTCTGTGGCATAGTATAGAATCTTTCTGCCTCGCTGAATGATGTAATTCAATCTGTAATAACCATTGGCGTCGATTCCCCGGCGTTGGAAATATAAAATTCTGATAATAGGTTTGCCCATGGCTTAAACGTAATAGGCAGGGAAAAATGAACGGCCCTGCTGACCCGCTGTACTACGCATATTTGAATCCAGAGGATAGAAAGCATGCAGTTTAGGCCATTACAACCTAATCACGGGGGCAGAACCGTTGTCTTTATGACAAAGCCGTGAGCATATAACTAAATTATATGCTCTTGGCTGTTGTAAGACAAAAAGTTTGCTTTCTATTGTCTCTAATAAAATTCAAAAAACGTAGTACACTACAAAGGTGAGAATTATTTTTGATTTAGCATAGCAAACGGTTAAAAAATGTATGAAATAACACTTTATCGGCTGGTAATGTTTTGCTGTATGTGCTTTATCATGAAACTATCCGCTTTAGTTTTAATTAACTGCTGAAATTAGTTTTTGAACTAAATCTTTTCGTTATTTGTGTTCAAATGAAGAAAAGGTTATGAAAAGATTAACAGCAAAAGAAGAAGAGATTATGGGATTTTTCTGGGAGAAGGGTCCTTTGTTTGTGAAAGAGATACTGGCATTTTATGATGAGCCAAAACCACATTTCAATACTTTGTCTACAATTGTGCGCGGATTGGAAGAGAAGGGCTTTTTAGCACATCATACTTATGGCAATACCTATCAGTATTATGCGGTAGTCAGCGAATCGGACTTTAGTAAACGTACGCTGAAAAGTGTAATTAGCAAGTATTTCAATAATTCGTATCTCAGTGCTGTGTCGTCATTGGTGAAGGAAGAAGATATTTCGCTTGACGACCTCAAGAAGTTGATTCAGGAGGTGGAGCAAAAGAACGAAGAATAATTAAATGATGCGGATATGATGGGACTCTTTTTCGTTTATATAGTAAAGTCTTCTGTTTGCCTGGCAGGTTTTTATCTGTTTTACCGCTTGTTATTGAGCAAGGAGACATTTCACCGATTTAACAGGATCGCTCTGTTGACTCTGTTGTTGCTGTCTCTGTTGTTGCCTCTTGTTCAACTGACTACTATCGAACAGACAGAAGTACATCAGACGATGCTTACTATCGAACAATTATTGATGATGGCAGATATGCCGGTATCGGAGGTGACACCTGCCGAAGCGGTGACTTTATCCGGCATACAGATTCTTTTGATGGTTTATTTATCAGGAGTTCTCTTTTTCGCCTGCCGGCATATTTATTCTTTGGGGCGTCTGTTGATGCTGCTGAGGTCAGGGGAGAAAGAGAAGATGGAAAACGGAATGACCTTAGTGATTCATCAACAAAAGATTTCACCTTTCAGCTGGATGAAGTATATTGTTATCTCTAAAGTGGATTTGGAGGAGGATGGCAGAGAGATACTCATTCATGAGGCAGCACATGTTCGTAATCGTCACTCTGTCGATTTGCTGATTGCCGATATCTGTATTTTCTTTCAATGGTTCAATCCGGCTTCCTGGCTATTAAAGCAGGAACTTCAGAATATTCATGAGTATGAAGCGGATGAGTCTGTTATCAGAGAGGGAGTTAATGCCAGGCAATATCAGTTGCTACTGATAAAAAAAGCTGTTGGCACAAGGCTCTACTCTATGGCCAACAGCTTTAATCACAGTAAACTTAAAAAACGTATCACTATGATGTTAAAAGAAAAGTCAAATCCATGGGCACGATTGAAGTACTTGTATGTACTTCCTTTGGCCACCATTGCTGTGACTGCATTTGCCCGTCCTGAGATTTCGGGTAAGATGGATGAAATCTCGGCCGTGAAAGTGAATGATTTCGTGCAAATAGTAGGGACTAAAGTGCCTGAAAAAAAGGTTGAGGTGTTGAAAGATACTGTGAAAAAAGATGCTCCGAAAGAAGAGGCTCTTAAAATGCCATTTTCAATTAGAAATGCCGGTTCTCAACCTCAGCCCTTGATCCTTGTGGATGGAAAAGAGATAACCGGCGAGCAGATGCAACGGGATATCAATCCGGATATGATTGAGTCTATCAGTGTTCTGAAAGACGAAGCGTCGACAGCCATATATGGAGATAAGGCCAAACATGGCGTAATTCTGATTACACTGAAAGGAAAGGATGTGCAAAATGTGCTGTCTCTTTCTGCTTCGGATCCGGAAGACGGGGTGAAGGTTGTAGGAGTGGTCAAAGATCATCTGGATAAACCATTGGCGGGGGCATCTGTATTTATTTCGGGAACCGTCTCGGGAACAATGTCTGATGCTTATGGACGTTTTGTTCTTTTGGCTCCCAAGAACGCTATGCTCCGTATTTCATATACGGGCATGACAACAGTTGAAAAGGCTGTGGCTCCGGAGGTAAACGTGACATTGAATCCGGCAGACTAAAAAATATTTATTGTGGGGTGCTACTCCCACAGACCAATGTGTCAAAACTCACCATGGAGGACAAGCCTTCTATCCCCGGTCGGAAGGATGGAAAAAAAACGGGAAAATATCGATTTGAAAGAACTTTATCAATTATATAATGAAATAGATTCGTATATTAGCCAACGATATAACGAACTGTTTGGACTCTGAAGCCATGTTTATTCCGAGTCGGAGGATTACACTTTAACCATTATGTATTTATGAAGAGATTATTATCCGTTTTTTTATTTCTATTTTGCTGCGTTATAGCGGCCGATGCACAAGACGATGCCGCACAGTATGATTCGATAATGAATCTGATGAAAAATAAAAAGATTCCTTTGATGGAACGTTATTATATGACCGGGGATATCGAATATCTTTCACGGGAGCATCAGATTGCCGTGCTGAAGCAATTGATTCCGGAAGCGAAAGAGGTGGAGGATAAGGCGGTCATTACCCGTCTTTATTCCATTGTAGCCATGTTCGAAAATCAACTTGGACATATGACTGAGGCTAAAAACTATCTGGACAGTGCTTTTATGAATAAGGGAAAGTTTGAAAACAACAATATTTCCGGTATGATGCATTACATCGCCGGAATCTATTATTCGGATAAGAACTTGATGGAACAGGCACATGAGAATTATTATCAGGCTGCTGAGTATTTTAATCGCAATGAAATGAAGCCGGCCATCTTAACGGAGATTTATTATGATCTGTCTATCATTTACTCGATGTGGCAAGATGATGAGGGATTACATGAATTGTCGGAAGCGATGAAAGACTTACCGGTAGACTTCCCTTTTCAGCAGATATTGAAGTGGACCATAAAGGCGAAATACTTTTATGCCTTATATCAGAATGAACACCGGGTGGATTTACTGGATTCTGTAACGAAGTATAACCAGGAGGCTTTTAAGGTCTACACATCCACCGAAAATCCTTATGACGTGGGATATGTCATATCCGACAATTATTTGCACCAGGCAATAGTTTACAGTGAGGCGGGAAAAATCAAGGAAGCCGAACAGTGCTTTGAAACGGGTAAGAAACTGATGAATCCTAAAAAGATTGACGCCAATGTTTCGGTCAGTTATGTTTCGGGAGTAATTGCCTATTATCAGGCAGATTATGAATTGGCTGAACAACATTTACAGGACGGACTGCGTGAGTTGAAGCGGATGGATGAAGAGCAGGAGGTGGATTACTATCATGCTTTGATTGAATTCTATACACTGTTGGCTAAGGTATACGAGAAGCAGGAACTTTATAATAAGGCTTTGGAGGCAGCCCGTAATTCACTGAAATATGAAACTCGCTTGTTTGACAAAAATAGCAATAAGACGATCCAGAAATTACGGACACAATATAATCTGAATGAAAAGGAACGGGTTGTGGAGCAATTGTCCGCTATTAACGAAAAGAACCGACGGATTAATATTCTTTCGGCCATTCTTATTGTTCTGGCACTGGTCACTATCTTTTTACTTTTGAAACGCTATCGTTCGCGTCAGCGTATTCATGAAGGAATGTTGCAGATTGCCAAACTAAAGCAGCAGGAAGCTGAACTTCTGGTTAAGTTGCAGAAGACAAAACTTGAGGAAAGGGAACGGGAGTTCCAGTCTTTAGTGCATGAAGCGCAACAGCGTAAAGTTCAATATTATCTGGAAGGTCTTGAGGTGGAAAGAAAGCGATTGGCGAAGGAACTTCATGATAATGTTTCCAATGAATTATTGGCCATCAAGATGAAAATCACCGATGGAACAAGTAGCTGTGAGGAGATCATGGACACGTTACAAACTTTGCAAGCGGAAGTACGGGGCATTTCGCATGACCTGATGCCACCTATTTTCAAATACGCTTCGTTATCGGAGATCCTTCAGGATTATGTATATCAGCATAATCAGCCGGGGCAGACCGAACTGGAGCTGTTGCTCGAACCGGAGGATAACTTTGACAATTTATCGCAGAAGGTGTCGCTGGAGATCTATCGAATTGTACAGGAAGCTGTTGGTAACTCGTTGAAGCATGCACAAGCCACGCTGGTGAAGATTATCCTGGTGCGGGAAGATAACAAGGTGAAATTGACAGTTTCGGATAATGGAAGAGGATTTGAGCAACAGGCCGGGAAGACGGGAATTGGTCTTACTATCATAAAAGAGCGTGTGGAAAACCTGAGGGGAACTCTGACTTTGAACTCTGCTCCGGGAAAAGGAACAGAGCTGATCGTGGAAATCGATCTGGAGAATCTGGAAAAATAAAAGAGAGATAACAGTTTGTTTACTACCGATTACGTAAACCGGGATAACCGTTTGGGTAATCGGTGGCGTTGGAGATATATCCTATTGTCAAATATTTATTTTATCTGATAGCTGAAAATGACAGGATTAGAGTCGCTGTCCAATGATTCTGTCAGTTTATATAGTTTATCGGACATTTTATCCTTGAAAGATGGATGATTGTCTACGATAGCTTTGAGTCTGAACAGGGTCGTAGGATAAACCGTGAAGAATACACGGTTGTTGGCTCCTTCTACCGGTATGTATTGGTGTAAGTCTGTTTGGTATCCCGTATTTCGTATCTTATTGTATTTCAATAATTTGTTTTGCGTTTTATCAAATACATATACACCGAACAGATTCGTACTGAACATTAAATACTGGGGAGCATTTGCCACATTAGCCATTAAATATACATATCGATCCCAGGTGAACTTATTAAGCTCACGACAGGTGTATTCTTTGTCTTTAGCAGCTTCCGGAAAATTCTCGTTCATAAAATCGAAAGAGTAGTAAGGGGTTATCTTTCCGTCTTCCAGTTGGTAGATGGTGTTATCGAATTTTCTGGTAAATACAATAGGAGTGGTTCCATTCAGCCGGCTTCCTCCGATAAAACAATAAGGAGCTATTTCTCGGAGTGGTTTTAATAGTTCAGTCTTTTGGTTGTCCGGGTCTATTACTGTGATGGATGATGTGGATAACTGATTATTAATATATGTGGCATTTTCTAAATATGTCACTCCGTTGTCAATTGCTATTGAATGATAGTATCCTTGTAGTTTGGTAGTTTTAATGAAGTTTCCTTGTAAGTCATAATATATCAGTGAGGTCGGGTCAGCCAGGAATACTAAATTTTCATTTTGCCTGTCTATGGCTATATCCAGTATGCTTCCATATTCTCCTTTACCTATCCCTACACGGTGTATGGTAAATAGGTGTCTGCCTTTGTCATTGAAAGCCAACACTTGCTTCATGGATTTATCTAAAATATAATAGGTGTTTTTCCATTCTATTACCCGATTTATACGCTTTATCAATGCATTGTCTTTGGTTTCCAAGCAGAAGACTTGAGGATTTTTTAGGAAAAGAGTGTCATCCACTACTTTTTCTACTGTTTCTAACTTTGCGACCGAACCTGTTATTTCATTCTGGGTCATACATCCGCAGAACATTATAATCAATAGGAAGCTGGAGAAAAATATTTTTTTTATCATATTAAAGAGGTCTTTGACTAATATCTGCACTAAAATCATATTCGCATGCGATTATATCCATTATTATATTCGTATCCGATTGGTGTCAATGCCCCGATATTGGATAAAAAATTGAAGATTGAATTTAATTGTAGTGATTATGCGCAAGACAATGGGTGCTGCAATGCCGGGTAAGAAAAGTACTCGTTTTCGCATAGTGTTAACTTTTAAGGGATATTCTTATTATCGATAAAGATACTAAAAATATTATGTAATAACGCTTCCTTTGCAACTCTTTTTATTTTATCCGGCTTTTTTCTCTTCTTTGTTAAGAATCTATCTTCTATATAAACCTGTTTATTTAATTGAGGCCTGAAGATACGATAATATTTCTTTCTCTTGTTCAGGATGGAACCATCTGATCTCTTCATCCCGTTTGAACCAGGTCATTTGTTTGCGTGAGTAGATACGTGAGTTCTGTTTTATTTTTTCGATAGCGAAGTCAAGATCCCACTCTCCATCCAGATATTTAAATATTTCCTTATAGCCTACAGTGTTCAGGGAGTTCAACTCTCGGTGGGCATATACGGAGCGGGCTTCTTCCAGCAATCCTTCGTCCATCATCTGGTCTACACGACGGTTGATGCGATCATATAATTCGGCGCGATCTCGCGTCAGTCCTATTTTTAGGATGTGGAACGGGCGTTCCTTTTTTTGTTGTGTACGGAAAGAGGTATAAGTTTTCCCTGTCATGTAACAGATCTCCAAGGCGTGGATGACCCGTTTGGGATTTTTTAAATCTACAATTTTATAGTACTCCGGATCCAGTAGCTTCAGTTCGGCACAGAGATTATCGAGTCCTTCTGTGTCATATTTATGTAGCAAGAGCTCACGAGTCTCGGCATCTACTGTCGGTATGTCATCAATGCCTTTGCAGATGGCATCCACATACATCATAGAGCCTCCGGTGAGCAGGACGACATGATGTTGTTGAAATAACTGTTCGAGAACACTCATTACTTCCGTCTCGTATTGGGCGGCACTGTAATAATCGGTAAGTTGCAGGGTACCTACAAAGTAGTGTGGAACCCGTTTTAATTGCTCCGGGGTCGGAGCAGCCGTTCCTATCTTAAGTTCGGCGTATAACTGTCGGGAGTCAGACGAAATGATACTCGTCTTGAAATATTCTGCTATGCGGAGGCTTAACTCCGTTTTTCCTACACCTGTAGGACCTATAAGTACAATTAAAGTTTTGGCAGTCATAACGATTGGTCATGTGATAATGTACCCATGTGACAGCATAGGGGGCGGGTAGTTAAGATGTCATAACCCACCGGATGTGGTCACATGGGCATATTATTCAAAATTTATCTTCGTCGTATGAACTTCCACCTCCGGCTGCACCGTCATTTACATCAAATCCTTCGGCATCAAAGTCTTCCATATCGAAGTCCTGGTCACCGTAGAAGTTTTCATCCAGATCGAGTGAGCCTCCTCCGGCTGCCATCTCTTCGAAATCGACTGTTTGCTTGGGGGCTTCACCCGATTTCTTGGTACATTTAGCACCTTTTATTTCTTTTCCGGTGATGATTTCGGACAATTCGATGAAGAAACAACGTTCAGTCATGTAATCGAATACGTAAAGCAATTTTTGCTTTTCATCTTCAATCAACTCGTTGAGGCGGGTCTCTTTCATAATCCAGCTGTCCATTTCCGGATTATTGTCCATCTCTTCCAGTGTAATTTCTTTTTCTTTTTCCCAGTCATCATCACAGATAAAGAAAGAAGTCATCTGGTCGTTTGTATAGTTTGCTGCTTTCAGGATAGCTTCATGAAGATCGAAGAAAGTAGCTTCCGGGTCAATCTGTATCTCTCTGACGAAATCGTCAACCTCATCAGATATAATGGTAAATCTGTATATCATAGTTGTTACTGTTTTATTGATGGCGTAAAAGTAATAAAAAACCGAAAGATTGCAAATAAGATGGCTGGGTTTATTCCACAAAAAAGGAGGATGCTTGGAAAACATCCTCCTCTTCTTATTGATTTCTATTTATTTACCTGATAATTCCCCGTTCCGAGTTGCGAATAAAATCAACGATGTATTCTATTTCGGGGCTGGCCGGCACTTCTGCTTCAACCTTTGTGAGAGCATCCGAAGTGTTGAGTCCGCTTTGATAAATGATGCGGTAGGCATTGTGGATATTCTCTATAATCTCGTTCGAAAAACCACGACGACGGAGTCCGATGATGTTGATTCCACTGTAAGCGATAGGTTCGCGTCCGGCTATGATATACGGAGGAATATCTTTACTGAAACGGCATCCTCCCTGAATCATGACGTATCCGCCTACCCGGCAAAATTGGTGCATTAACACATTGGCACTGATGATGGCATTGTCATCGATGATGATTTCTCCGGCCATTTTGGTGGAGTTACCAACGATACAACCGTTGCCGATCAATGCATCGTGGGCCACATGGACGCCTTCCATCAATAGGTTGTTGTTACCTACAATGGTTCTGCCTTTAGCTGCTGTACCTCGGTTGATGGTCACGTTTTCACGAATCAGGTTATTGTCACCTATTTCGGCTGTACTTTCTTCACCTTTGAATTTCAAATCTTGTGGGATTGCTCCGATAACGGCTCCCGGAAAGATTGTATTTCCGTTACCGATACGTGAACCGTACAGGATGTTGGCATTAGCCATAATTTTATTGTTATCTCCGATGACTACATTTCTATCAATGTACACAAAAGGAGCTATCTCTACGTTTTCACCGATTTTTGCTTCGGGATGAATATACGCTAAGGGACTTATCATGCTTAATAAATTATTTGTTTTTTACTATTTGAGCCATGAATTCGCATTCACAGACTACTTTTTCACCAACGAAAGCATAGCCTTTCATGGTTGAAATGCCCCGGCGGATAGGAGCCAATAACTCAACACGGAATATCAGGGTATCGCCCGGAACTACCTTCTGACGGAACTTCACACCATCGATTTTCATGAAATAAGTAGAATAACGCTCCGGCTCATCTACTGAATTCAGAACGAGTAATCCGCCGATTTGAGCCATTGCTTCAATTTGCAGTACACCTGGCATCACAGGTTCCTGAGGGAAGTGTCCCTGAAAGAAGGGTTCGTTGGAGGTTACGTTTTTTACACCGACAATGTAGTTGGCACCAATTTCGATCACCTTATCTACCAATTGGAATGGATAACGGTGGGGGAGTAGTTCACGGATGCGGTTCACATCCATAATCGGAGCACGGTTGCAATCATAGGTAGGCGCCTGTATCTCGTGCAGGCGAATTTCTTTGCGCATCTGACGTGCGAATTTATTATTGATGGTGTGTCCGGGACGCGTAGCAATGATTCTTCCTTTAATGGGTTTACCGATCAGAGCAAGATCGCCGATGACATCCAACAATTTATGGCGGGCACATTCGTTGGGCCATACCAGAGGTTTGTGGTTAATGTATCCCAACAGCTTGGCATCCATGTGAGGGACTCTCATGACGTCGGCCAGCTTGTCATAGTTTTCCTGGGACATTTCACGTTCGTAGATAACGATGGCATTGTCCAGATCGCCACCTTTGATGAGTCCGGCCGACAACAGTGGCTCGATTTCACGGACAAATACAAAGGTACGGCTGGGGGCAATTTCATCTTTGAACTTCTTCATATCCTCCAGTGTGGCAAACTGGTTGGGGATGATGGTTGAATCGTAAGATACCAATACGTTCAGGCTGAAGTTCTCATCAGGAAGTACGATGATAGACGATCCTGTCTCCTCGTCACGGAATTCTATTTTTGATTTGATGATATAGAAATCTTTAACGGCATTTTGTTCTTCGATTCCTACTTTCTCTATTTCTTGTACATAATATTGTGCACTTCCGTCCAGAATCGGAAATTCCGGTCCGTTGACTTGGATCAGACAGTTATCGATGCCCAAGGCATATAGAGCTGCCATTCCATGTTCAACTGTGCTTACTTTTACTCCATTTTTTGACAGCACGGTCCCTCTTGTCGTTTCACCTACATTGTCGGCTACGGCATCGATAATGGGTTGTCCTTCCAGATCCGTACGCTGTATTTTGTAGCCATGGTTATCCGGGGCGGGGTTAAACGTAACAGTCAGGTCAAGTCCAGTGTGAAGACCTTTTCCTCTCAGTGAAAAGCTCTCTTTCAGAGTTTTTTGTTTCAGCATTGGTTACTTATTTAATTGTTGTTTTAATTCTTCTATTTCTTTGCGGAGATTGCGTAACTCAATCTGCATCTCCGGAAGGCTTTTTTGTACAATGGATGCTTTGAAAAATTGTTTTAGCTCCATAGGGGGAGTTCCGATAAGTTGGCTACCGGATTTTATATTTCCGGGAACACCCGATTGGGCTCCCAGATTCACTTGGTTGCCTATTTTGAGATGTCCGGCAATGCCTACTTGTCCGCCGAACATACACCATTCGCCTACCTTGGTAGAACCTGCGATGCCCACTTGGGCAGCCATGACGGTATGCGAACCTATTTCATCGTTGTGGGCTATCTGGACCAGATTGTCCAACTTTACTCCGCTATGAATAACGGTTGCTCCCATGGTTGCACGGTCGATGCAAGTATTGGCGCCGACTTCTACATTGTCTTCCAGGATAACAATACCGATTTGGGGAATTTTTTCGTATCCTTGTGGGGTAGGGGCAAAACCGAAACCGTCTGCTCCGATCACGCATCCCGCATGCAGAATACAGTTATTACCTACCCGGCAATCATGGTATACAGTCGAGTTGGCGTACAGGATACAATTGCTGCCTATCTTGGCACCACCTCCCACAGTGGCATGCGGATGAATCACTGTGTTGTCTCCTACTTCCGCATGATCACCGATGCAAGCGAAAGGAGCTATATATACGTCTTTTCCTATTTTAGCGGTTTCCGCTACATAGGCACGTGCGTCAATACCGGTTCTTTTGGGTTTGCTCATTTCATACAGATTGAGCAACTTGGCAAGGCTCTCGTAAGCATTGTCTACTTTGATTAACGTTGCTTTTACTTCTTGTTCGGGAGTAAAATCTTTGTTCACCAACACAATGCTAGCTTTAGTCTCATATATATAAGGTGTATATTTCGGATTGGAAAGGAAAGAGATAGCGCCTGGTATTCCTTCTTCTATCTTTGCGAATGTATGTACAGTAGCGTTTTCGTCACCTATAATTTCCCCTTGGATAAATGCTGCAATTTGCTTAGCCGAGAACTCCATAATCTTACTTTAAAATTTAATTAGTACGCAAATAACGGACTTTTTTTTTATATATCCTTACTCTTTGATGAATATTTTATACTTATCTATCCCAACGCAAGTAGCAGATATAGTATTTCTTTACCTTTTTAGAGAGCAATGAAATGTTTAGCATGTCCGATGCTTCTGCAATATTTTTTATTGTTCCGTCCTTATAAATAATATCAATGCTGTCATCAGCCGAATCATACATGTTCTTTTCGATACTGGGGGTAGAGACAAAATAGTCCGCTTCGGAAAGAGTAATGCCTAATTGTCGGCTGATCAGTAAAGTCAATTCTTTTTTTCGTTCTTCACTAATAGGTTCGAAGCATATCTCCACCTTGAAGATGTTGCGATTAATCATACCCAGGCTTAATGTAGATAAAACCTTATCTGTGTGGGTACTCCATACCTTTAAAGCTGTCCAGATGTCATTATCGTCCAATTGAATAAAGTTCTCCAGACAGTCCGGGTTATTGTAAAACACTTCCGGATCGATGTGATTATACAGAAAAAATTTCAATGCCGGTGAAGCAAATAATTCGACTCCTTTCGAAGCGAGTTCTTTGGCACGTAACAGGGCACTGATCAACATTCGTTCATAAGCTACCGATGTTTTGTGCAGATAAACCTGCCAATACATCAATCGCCTTGCAGTCAGGAAATTTTCTATGGAATAGATTCCTTTGGATTCCACTACCAGATGATCGTCTGCCACATCAAGCATTTTGATGATACGGGCCGAACCGATGTTTCCTTCCGAGACTCCGGTGTAGAAGCTATCACGACGCAGGTAATCTAAACGGTCCATGTCCAGTTGTCCGCTTACTAACTGATGTAAGAAACGTTTGGGATATTCATCTTTGAATATCTGGATAGCCAAACTCAGCTGTCCGTTCATCTCCCTGTTCATCCGCTCCATCAGCATCAAAGAGATTTCTTCGTGAGATACTCCTTTGACAATGGTATCTTCAAGTACATGCGAGAAAGGACCGTGACCGATGTCGTGCAACAGGATGGCTGCCTGTACGGCTTCGGCTTCACTGTCGAATATAAAGTTACCTTTGGAAGCCAGTTGTGTGATGGCCTCGCTCATCAGGTAGAAGGCACCCAGAGAGTGTTGAAAGCGGGTATGCTGTGCACCGGGATAAACAACAGACGAAAGTCCTACTTGCTTGATGCGGTTTAAGCGCTGCAAAAGGGGATGCCGTACGATGTCGTACAGCAACCCCTTTGGTATGTTGATAAACCCGAATACCGGATCATTGATAATCTTCCGTTCGTGAGGCATTATAAAATAGCTTTCAGCTGTTCTGCCATTTGCTCTTGCACTTCTTTGGCAGCAGCACGGGCGGCAGCGGCAAAATTCTCTGTTTTATCTACATAAATAATTCCGCGAGAGGAATTCACAATAAGTCCACAGGTGCTGTTCATACCATATTTGCATACGTCTTCGAGAGAACCTCCCTGAGCACCGATACCCGGGACCAAGAGGAAGTGATTGGGGACAATTTTACGAATATCTTCGAAAGCACGTCCCTGAGTGGCACCTACTACATACATCATTTGTTCGTCGTTAGCCCATTCCTGTGATTTTTTTAGCACTTTTTCGAACAGACGTTCGCCGTTGGCATCTTCTGTCAGCTGAAAGTCATGAGAACCTTTATTTGAAGTCAGTGCCAGCAAGATTACCCACTTGCCTTCATAAGACAGGAATGGAGTAACGCTGTCTTCTCCCATATAAGGAGCTACAGTGACAGAGTCGATGTCCAGTTCCTCGAAGAAAGTACGGGCATACATTGCTGAGGTATTGCCTATGTCACCACGTTTGGCATCGGCGATGATAAACTGATCGGGATAATTCTCCTTGATGTAGTTCACGGTCTTTTCAAAAGCGATCCATCCTTTTACACCCATACTTTCGTAGAAGGCCAGATTGGGTTTATAAGCGATGCAATAGTCAGCTGTTGCATCGACAATTGCTTTATTGAAAGCGAAGATGGGATCCGGATCATCCAACAGGTGATCGGGTATCTTCTTGATATCTGTGTCAAGTCCTACGCAAAGAAATGATTTTTTGCGTTTGATGTTTTCAAATAATGATTGCTTGTTCATCTTTACTTAATTTACAAATTTACGATTTACAATTGAAGTAACCGTCCGTTACAATTCACTCTCTTTCAAGCGCTCCGCATTTTCGGCCACAGTCAGTTTATCGATACATTCCTGAATATCGCCGTCCATAAAGGCAGCCAGGTTATAAATGGTATAGTTGATGCGGTGGTCGGTGATGCGTCCCTGCGGATAATTATAAGTGCGGATTTTAGCCGAACGGTCACCTGTCGAAACCATTGTTTTACGCTTTGAAGCAATATCGTCGATATACTTCTGATGTTCCTTGTCATAGATAAACGTACGGAGGCGTGCCAGGGCGCGCTCTTTGTTTTTCGGTTGGTCGCGGGTTTCGGTACATTCAATTAAGATCTCTTCTGCTACTCCTGTATTCGGATTCTTCCAAATGTAGCGTAAACGGACACCCGATTCAACCTTGTTGACGTTCTGTCCACCTGCACCTCCTGAACGGAAAGTATCCCATTTGATTTCACCTTCGTTGATCACTACATCGAACTCTTCGGCTTCGGGTAGTACGGCTACCGAGGCTGCCGAAGTGTGTACACGTCCCTGGGTCTCTGTTGCAGGTACTCGTTGAACACGGTGTACTCCCGATTCGTATTTTAGTGTACCGTATACATTATCGCCTGTAACGCTGCAAATGATCTCCTTATATCCGCCGGCAGCGCCTTCATTGGCACTGGATACTTCCATTTTCCAACCTTTCGTTTCACAGAATTTGGCGTACATCCGGAAAAGGTCGCCTGCGAAGATCGCAGCTTCATCACCACCTGTACCGCCACGTATTTCAAGAATGGCATTCTTACCATCCTGAGGGTCGGCCGGTACCAGTAATAATTTGATTTCCTCTTCCAATACAGGGAGACGCTCCTGGCTGTTGTCCATTTCCTCTTTTGCCATTTCTCTCATATCAGCATCCGATTCGTTTGAGAGAATATCTTTAGCTTCTTCGATGTTAGCCAGTAGTTGCATGTATTCTTTACGGGCTTTCATCAAGTCGTCCAGCTCCTTGTATTCTTTGGTCAGTTTTACGTATCGTTTCTGGTCGGCAATCACTGCCGGGTCAGTAATAAGGGTAGACACCTCTTCGAAACGGGCTACAAGGCCGTCGAGCTTTTCTAATATACTATTGTTGTCTGCCATCTATTTCTTTTTCTTCTATTTCTCTGGGATTTGTGATTTTACAGATCGATTCTTTCCTATACATTAATATCTGAATTCACCGAATTCACTTTTGATAATCAGTTCTTTTTTATCACTCTCTTCAATACGTCCCACAATTTGTGCCGGGATACCGAAGGAGTCACTGATGGCGATCACTTCGGCTGCATGTTCCGGAGAGAGATATACTTCGAGGCGGTGTCCCATGTTGAATACCTTATACATTTCAGCCCAGTCGGTACCGCTTTGTTCCTGAATGGTTCTGAACAATGGAGGTACAGGGAAAAGGTTATCTTTGACTACACGTACGTCGCCTACAAAGTGCAATACTTTCGTTTGTGCCCCACCTGAACAGTGCACCATTCCGTGAATCTCGGGACGCAGTGCATCAAGCAATTTTTTCACTACCGGTGCGTAGGTGCGGGTAGGAGAGAGTACGAGTTTTCCGGCATCGATCGGAGATCCTTCTACTGTATCTGTCAGTTTTAGTCCGCCCGAATAAACCAGTTCCTCTGGTACTGCGGCGTCATAGCTTTCGGGATATTTCTCAGCCAGATACTTGGCGAATACATCATGACGGGCGGAAGTCAGTCCATTGCTGCCCATACCGCCATTATATTCTTTTTCATAAGTGGCCTGTCCATGAGAGGCAAGTCCCACAATGACATCTCCCGGACGGATATTGGCATTGTTGATAACATCTGCACGTTTCATGCGGCATGTCACTGTACTGTCTACGATAATAGTGCGGACGAGATCACCTACATCGGCTGTTTCACCTCCAGTGGCATATACGCCTACTCCCATTTCACGAAGTTCGGCCAGCAATTCGTCTGTTCCGTTAATGATGGCGGAAATTACTTCTCCGGGGATAAGCAACTTGTTACGTCCGATAGTAGAGGATACAAGAATATTGTCAACGGCACCCACACAAAGCAGGTCGTCTATGTTCATGATCAGTGCATCTTGTGCAATACCCTTCCAAACGGAGAGATCTCCTGTTTCTTTCCAATACATATAGGCCAGGCTCGATTTGGTTCCTGCACCATCAGCATGCATGATATTACAATATTCGGGGTCCCCACCCAAAATATCAGGGATTATTTTACAGAATGCTTGTGGAAAAATTCCTTTGTCGATGTTCTTGATGGCATTGTGCACATCTTCTTTTGATGCGCTGACGCCTCGCATCATGTATCGTTGATTACTCATGAGTTATTTGGATTTTGTATACAACGGCAAAAGTACAGCTTTTTTTCCTTATAGCCAACAAATTGGAGGATATAACGATCCGGTAATATGATGGGGGAGAGGGTTCATTCTTTAATTTGAAGTTTGAAATGAAAAGTTTAAAAGAATTTTGTGTACCGTTTCTGAATTGTTTTTTGGGAAAGGAAGTTCTTTCCATGATTCTTTGTTTTGACGGTTAAAGATGGACTTTAGTTGCCGCCTGAAATAGATTTTCTACCGTTGCTTTAGGAATATAGACAAAAAGATATTTTGTTTTGTAATTAATATACTGAGTGAATGCCACTTTTCTATCAAAATTGTATGTCACGAAAATGACTGGGTCTGAAATGGGTTTTAAGAGAAATATGGAGAATGTGGGAATGTAAAAATCCCCTGACTCTTGCCTTGTATCGTGATCGACTAAGGCCAAAGCAGGGGGATTTTTATATCGGAACTTGCAAATAATAAGTAATGCTGTCTCGTTTTTCTATTTGGAGACAATCTCCTTTTTAGGGTAAGATCGTGCATTAACAATCATTGCCGATGAGAAAAAATGTGTGTGGCCGATCAGAATTTTACTTCCGGTGCTCTTTCCGTTCCTTCGGCGGCTTCGAAATAGGTACGTTTCTCGAAGCCGAATACAGAAGCAAAGATGCTTTTGGGGAAACGGCGGATAGATGTATTGTATGCTTGTGCAGCATCGTTAAAGTTTTTGCGGGCAACGTTGATCCGGTTTTCTGTACCTTCCAGTTGTGCTTGTAACTCAAGGAAGTTTTGATTAGCTTTCAGGTCCGGATAATTTTCGGTAATGGCAAGCAGCTTGCCCAATGCGGATGTGACGGCTCCCTGTGCTTTCTGATATTCGGCTAACTTCTCCGGAGTGAGATCGTTGGCATCTACTTTGATCTGGGTAGCTTTACTACGAGCCTCTACAACTCCTTCGAGAGTCTCTTTTTCGTGCGAAGCATATCCTTTAACCGTATTGACCAGATTGGGGATCAGATCTGCACGGCGCTGATATTGTGTCTCTACGTTAGCCCACTGGCTACTTACATTCTCGTCCATGGATACCAGTCCGTTATAGGCACTGATAGCCCAGATAATGATAACTGCCACTACGGCAATAAGGATAATAACTGACTTTTTCATATTGTTTCTTTTTGTATTACTGATTAATGACTCATGCAAATCAGAGGGAGCAAAAACTTTAATTCCGGATTCGCATATTTTATGGATTGATTTTTTAGAAACGTGAGCCGGCACCTCCACCGCCACCGGAACCGCCTCCGAAGCTTCCACCGCTGAAACCGCCTCCACCGCCGGATCCAAAACTTCCTCCTCCGAATCCTCCGATGAAAGGACCTCCTCCTCCGCGTCCCCGGTAATTGTCGTCATACGATTGTTGGCGTCGGACTACAGTATGTCCGCAATTGCGGCAGGTATATATAATGTCCTCGGTCTTTACTCCATTACGGTTCGATATCAATTTCGTACTACTGCGCTGGAGTTGATGTTTACCACATTTAGGGCAACGGGTACTTGCACGTACTGCCAGTATGCCGACCACTCCCGCTATCGTAATAAAACCTAAGATGACAACGAGAAGCATGGAGACAGATATCCCTTCTTCTCCACGACCTTCATCATCGTTTACCATCGAGCCGTCCAAGCGCTGGCATACAGCTTTTACTCCTGCCAGCATTCCTTGGTTCCACTCTCCTTTCTTGAGATAGGGGATCATCTCTTGCATTTGTATACGTTTGCATATGGCATCAGGCAGAATGCCTTCCAATCCGTATCCGGTATAAAACTGGATACAGCGCTGATCGGTAACCAATAAGATAACCAGTCCGTTATCTTTACCTTTTTTGCCTACTCCCCATTGATTGAGTAGCTGATGGGAGAATTCAAAGCAATCTTTATCTCCGATCGATGGCACTATGGCAACAACTGTTTCAATCCCCGTCTGCTGTTCCAGTGCATATAGCATTGCATCTATTTCGTCACAAGCTTGCTGTGACAAGATGCCGGCAGGATTACAAACATACTGCATCTTGTTCTGCAAGTGCACTTTAGGGATGTTGTCTACGGTATATATTTTTTCTTCTGCTTTTAATGGGAGGAGTATCCATATAAAGAGCAGGTATGTGAGTATCTGTTTCATATCAGTGAATGTAGCGGTCTGTAAATTCTTTGACTTTCCGGGTGTATTCTTCCTTGTTCTCTTTATAAGATACGGCATGTGCAGCTCCCGGTACAATCCAGAGTTGCTTTGGAGCCGATTTGGCTTCATAAAGAGGATAGACCATCCATGTAGGCACGTATGTGTCTTTGTCACCGTGAATGAAAAACATCGGTAGATGACTTTTTTTTACTTGATTCAAAGAGGAGGCTTCTTCAAAATTCCATCCGTATTTTTTCTGGCATAGCCAGCTGGTTGTATTCATCAGTGGGAATGACGGGAGGTGAAAACTCGATTTCAGTTCATGTGAAAATTCATCCCATACACTGGTGTAACCACAGTCCTCAACGAAACATTTTACAAAATAAGGTTGTGCCTCTCCCGAAACCATCATGGTGGTAGCTCCTCCCATTGAAATACCGTGTACTACCATTTGGGTACTGTCCCCGTAAATCTGGTTGGCGATGTGCATCCATTGCATTACGTCCAGGCGGTCTTTCCAGCCCATCTGGATGGCGGGACCACCACTCTCCCCCTGATGTTGAAGGTCGGGCAATAGTACATTGTATTGTAAATCATGGTTATACAGGTAACCTATCATAAACATGCGAATGGCATTGTCTGTATAACCATGTACAATGACTGCCGTCTTTTTGGTTGGTTGCGGAGCTGCAATGTAATAAGCATGTAGCCGGATACCTTCCGGATTTAAAACAAAAGTGTCCCGAAGTGCATGAGCCTGATTGAGACTATCCACCCAGGGACGCAGAAAAGGATAATTCTTGTACATGAAAGGATAGGAGTCAGCATTTTTGGCACGTATCTTCGCTTCCGGACGAAGCGAATAATTGAGCATGAAAAAACTTCCGCCTATCGTACATCCGGTAAGCAGCAATAATAATGTTATGACGCCTATCTTAATTCCCTTTTTCATTTACTTATTCCATATTTCCCATGCGGCAAACGCTTGTAATAGTAGCATTTCAAGCCCATTTTTGGTTACTGCCCCATGCTCTTCTCCTTTCTTCATGAAAAGAGTGATGTTAGGATTATATAACAAATCGTAGAGTAAATGGTTTGGGGTTAGCAACTCATAAGGTATGGCAGGACAGAAGTCTACTTTCGGATACATACCTACCGGGGTACAGTTTACAATCACCGTATGCTCTGCCATAACTTCCGGTGTCAATTCTTCGTAAGTCAGCATACCTTCTTTCTTGGTGCGTGATACGAAAACACTGTCGATACCCAGATTCTTCAGGCCATGATAAATCGCTTTTGACGAACCGCCGGTACCCAGGATTAAGGCTTTTTTATGATAAGGTTGCAACAAGGGCTGAATGGACTGGCTGAATCCTATAATATCAGAATTATATCCCACCAGCTTTATTTTTCTTTTAGGGGTACGAATTATTTTAATAACATTGACCGCACCGATTTTTGCAGTGTCTTTATCCAATTCATCAAGGAAGGGGATTACCTGCTCTTTATAAGGGATTGTCACATTTAGTCCGCACAGATTGGGGTTCTCTTCGATCACCTCCATAAAATCATTGATTTCAGGAATTTCGAAGTTTACATATTCGGCATCTATGCCTTCAGATTTGAATTTTTCATTGAAAAAGCCGATAGAAAACGAATGTTTCAGTGGATAGCCAATTAAACCGTACTTTTGCATAAAGGGGGAAGATGTTAAATTAATATTTATTTCGTAGCCGTATAAAGTGTACAGATACCAAATGTCAGCCGCCTGAACTGAACTTGGCTGAAACCCACCCGTGAAATAACATTTTTCATAACTTCTCCTTGGGGAAAAGCTTTGATCGTTTGGGGTAGATAGCTGTAAGCACTGTTGTCTTTTGATAATAATTTGCCGAGAGTCGGGATAACTATCTTAGAATAAATGGTAAACATTTGCTTCATCGGAAAACGATCCGGAGTTGTCAGTTCGAGAATGACTAAATGTCCGCCTGTTTTGAGGACACGGTACATTTCAGAAAGTCCTTTATCCAAATCTTCAAAATTACGGATACCAAAAGCGACGGTGATAGCGTCGAAACGGTTGTCGGCAAACGAGAGAGAGGTACAGTCTTCCCTTGCAAAAGATATTTTTTCGGAAAGACCTTCCTTTTTTACCTTTTCACGTCCCACATTCATCATTCCTTCAGAAATGTCTGTTCCGATCAGTTGTTCGGGTTGCAATTCATGGCATGCCAAGATAGCAAAATCACCGGTGCCGGTTGCTACATCCATTATTTGTTGCGGACGGAAAGGTTTGAGCCAATTGATTGCCTTTCGCCGCCAGCTCCGGTCGATCCCTAACGATAGAGTATGATTCAACTGGTCGTATGCAGGGGCAATGTTGTCGAACATTTGTTCTACCTGTTCGCTCTTTTTCCCATCGTTGCTATAAGGTTTGATCTTTTCTTGTGGGTAGTTCATTCTTTTATTCGATTTTATTCACTACGGAGTTTACAGAGTTTTATGGATCGTAACAGTCTGCACGTTCCGCACACTCCGTATACTCTGTAGTGAATCTTAATTCGTTTCTGATTCAGGTTTCCTATTTTGCAAGGAATGCCATTACGTTCTTTTCGATACGTTCAGCAATGTTGCTGGTATCCTCTTTCACGAATTTTTCGCCGGTGATGTTTTCAAACAGCTCGATATAACGCTCGCTGATGCTTTCCACAATAGCAGGAGTCATTTCAGGAACTTTCTGTCCTTCTTTGCCTTGGAAACCGTTTTCCATCAACCATTCACGTACAAATTCTTTGGAAAGTTGTTTCTGTGCTTCGCCTTTTTCAAAACGTTCCTGATAACCTTCGGCGTAGAAATAACGGCTTGAGTCCGGAGTATGGATTTCGTCCATCAGATAGATGGTACCGTTGTGCTTTCCAAATTCATATTTGGTGTCTACCAAGATTAAACCGCGTTCCGCTGCTATTTCGGTACCACGTTTGAACAAAGCTAATGTATATTTTTCGAGGATGGCATATTCTTCCGGAGTAGCCAGTCCCTGAGCCAGGATTTCTTCTTTGGAGATATCTTCATCGTGCAATCCCATTTCTGCTTTTGTAGTCGGAGTGACGATCGGTTCAGGGAACTTTTGGTTCTCTTTCATACCTTCAGGAAGTTTTACGCCACAGATTTCGCGTACGCCGTTTTTGTAAGCACGCCATGCGCTTCCGCAAAGATAGCCACGTACGATCATTTCTACCGGGAAACCTTCGCAGAGTACTCCCACTGTAACCATTGGGTCGGGAGTGGCGAGTTTCCAGTTCGGACAGATGTCTGTGGTTGCATCCAAGAATTTTGCTGCAATCTGATTCAGCATTTGTCCTTTATAAGGGATACCTTCGGGCAACACTACATCAAAGGCCGAAATACGGTCGGTAGCTACCATTACGAGTTGTTCGCCATTGATGTTGTACACATCACGCACTTTTCCGTGGTACACACTTTTTTGTCCCGGAAAGTTGAAATCTGTTTTTGTTAATGCTTTCATACTTTTATATAATTATGAATTACAAATTACCAACGTTTTGCCGTTCTTTACTTATTGTAAGCCGTTCACCGTTTAATTTTTCCCGTTCGGCTTTCTTTTCCTTATCGAACTTTTCGTAAGCGTCCACGATACGTTCTACAAGCTTGTGTCGCACAATGTCTTTTTTATTCAGTTCGACAAAGCTGATTCCTTTCACTCCTTTTAGAATACGCAATGCCTGTACCAATCCCGATGTTTGTGAGGCCGGAAGATCGATCTGGGTCATGTCACCGGTAATGATCATCTTGGTATTCATTCCCATACGGGTGAGGAACATTTTAATTTGTTGGGTAGTGGTGTTTTGGGCTTCGTCCAGGATGACTACTGCGTCATTGAGTGTACGTCCGCGCATAAAAGCGAGCGGAGCGATCTGAATGATGTTCAGTTCCATATATTCCTTCAGCTTGGCTGCCGGAATCATGTCTTGTAAAGCATCATAGAGTGGTTGTAGATACGGATCGATTTTATCTTTCATATCTCCGGGAAGAAAGCCTAACTTTTCACCGGCTTCTACCGCGGGGCGACTGAGAATTATTTTCTTGATTTCTTTGTTCTTCAGTGCACGAACGGCCAGAGCGATCGCTGTATAAGTCTTGCCCGAACCGGCCGGTCCGATAGCAAATACCATATCGTTTTTGGCAAACCCCTCCACTAATTTCAGTTGGTTTTCGCTACGTGGAATGATGGGTTTCCCTGTGACGCTGAATACAATAACATTTCCCGCTTTTTCAGCTTGTGGTGCATTACCTTTAATGATGTCGATAATGACTTCTTCTTTCAGCGAATTGTATTCGGCACAATATTTTTCAAGCTTGGTGATATTTTCCTCAAAAGCGCACATTTCTTCCTCATCGCCCAGCACTTTGATGACATTGCCTCGGGCAACAATGCGTAGCTTTGGATACAAAGCTTTTATTAATTGTATGTTGGCGTTGTTTACGCCGTAAAAGATGACCGGATCAATATCCTCAAGAACTATCAGTTTTTCTATCATTGAATCAATTTAAAGGTTCACGCATATGCTGTGAAATGGACTGCAAATTTAATGAATCGTTCTCATACTTTGCAGATTCTTGCCGAATTAATTTGCGATGCTCTTTCCTGAAAAAGACAATTCCAGTATATTTGCACTCTGGGAACTTATAAAAAAGACTAATTATGAATCAATCTAAGTGCAGGAGCCACTTTGTAATTTCTATCTTTTTATGCTTTATATTGCCTTGTCTGGCGGGTTGCAAAAAGAAAGACATGTCTCTTAAGCTTAACGAACCGCGCAATATTAAAGGAGTGGTGAGCTATAAACGTTCGTTTGGAGATCTGAATGATGTACAGTTAAAAGCAGCACATGCGTGGGGCATTGCACCATTGGCTTCGCGCGAAGAAGCGGAAGAGATGGATGGAAAGTTGGTTCATATTGTCGATAATGACTTTTATGTGGTAGATTCACTCACTCATTCTATTCCTTATTTAGTGCCGCGCGCCAGTGCGTTACTCGATACGATAGGGGCAAATTTCTTGGATTCATTGACTGCTAAGGGGCTCAATCCGAATAAAATTATTGTAACTTCCGTACTTCGGACGGAGAATGATGTAAAACGCTTGCGTCGTCGAAATGGGAATGCATCGAAGAATTCTTGCCATTTTTACGGAACTACATTCGATGTGAGTTGGAAACGGTTTAAGAAAGTGGAAGATGAGGATGGACGTCCTCTTCAGGATGTGAGTGCTGATACTTTAAAGCTGGTATTGGCCGAAGTCTTGCGGGATGTTCGTAAGGCGGATAAATGTTATGTAAAGTACGAATTGAAACAGGGATGTTTTCACATAACAACACGCTAAGTGTGAGAAACGGTGAACGATGAACGAATCAACGATGAACGGGCTGCGCTCAGCCTATTCATCGTTTACTACTTATTTATGGTTCATTTTTTCTCTGTTTCTTCTTTCTTTTCTTCCGGATGAATCATATTTTTCACTGTTTCTCCGATAGGTAATTTGTCTAACACGCCCAAACTCGGCGCAACAGTTTTCACCAATGTGTTCAGGAAGTTGCTCGTGCCCCCATTTCCTCCGTCGAAGACAGTGATATTGCCTAAGTTTATATGTTCGAAGGCTTTTACCTGTTCGCCTGCTATTTCTTTCCACTGATCTACCATCTTGTATTGGATAGCAATCGCCGGATTCGATTCGGCTGCTTTAACCATGGCTTCAAAACCTTCTGCCTCGGCCAGCAATGAACGTTTCTTACCTTCAGCCTCCGCTTCAAGTTTTAATTGAATGGCTTTTGCTTCTGCTTCAGCTTGTGCCAGTGTCGCTTTGGCACGTGCTTCCGCTTCGCGAGTGATTTTCTCAGCTACGGCTTCTGCCTGTAAGATGGCCTCTTGGCGGGCAACCTCTGCCGGAACTATCTTTTCTGCTTTCAGAGATGATTCCACTTTACGTGCTTTCGCCTCTTCCACTTCTTTTTGTGCTATTTCCTTAGCGGTTTGCACGGCAGCTTCCGATTTAGCGGATGCCTCACCGGCTTGTTTATCGGCATTAGCTTGGGTTACAGCTAGTTCGGAGTTAGACAACGCAATCTCTTTTTGTGCTTCGTTTCGTCCGATGGCAGCTTTCTTTTGTGCTTCTGCCTGTTTGATTTCCATGTCGGAATTCAGTTCCGCAATGCGGCTTTCTTTTTCGGTATTGGCCTGTTCTATCCGGATGTTTTTTTCAGCTTCCGCTTTGGCTACCTGTGATTCCTTCTCCGCATTGGCAATAGCAACCTGAGAGATACGGTCTTTATCAGCGTTGGCTACAGAGATTTCTTGCAACTTCTTGGTTTCCGCAATGGCAATGTCTTGGTCTTTACGGGTTTCGGCCACTTTGGTTTCGCGTTCTTTTATCTGGTTGGCAATCTTGATAGCACCCAGTTTTTCCTGTTCTTCAATATTGGCCTGAGCTTCGTTCTGCGCTTTACTTTCGGCCTCTTTTCCTAAGTTGACAATATAGTTGGCAGCATCACGAATATCGCTGATGTTGATATTCATCAGGTATAAACCGAATTTGCGGAGTTCTGTATCGATGTTGTCTTTCACTTTGGAAAGAAATTTATCACGGTCGGAGTTCAACTCTTCAATTGTCATGTCGGCAATAACCAGACGCATCTGTCCGTAAACCACATCTGTAATCAGGTTTTGTTTATCGTCCATGGTCAATCCCAACATACGCTCAGCCGCATTTTGCATTACTTCGGGATCTGTGCTGATAGCTACTGTGATAGTAGTGGGTACATCTACACGGATGTTTTGAGCCGAAAGCGCTCCTGTCAGCTTGCAGTCTATCTGCATGGGTTTCATTGACAAGAACTCATATCCCTGTACAATAGGCCATACAAAGGCGGCACCACCATGATATAACTTTGCCGATTTCTTATCTCCACCTGTCTTACCATATACTACTAATACTTCGTCACTTTTACATTTGCGGTAGCGTGAAAGAATACCGATAAATGTAATTAAGATTACCGCCACAAGTATGGCAGCCATGATCATCATTTCCTGGGTCATAGTTCTCTTTTTTGAGTTTATTAATTATTGAATATATAAAGTTCCATCTTTATAAGCAGTAATTGTTGCTTTATCTCCCGTCTGGTATGATTTACCCGATTCCGTGACAACATCGATTTCTCTCATGGCTCCGTCACGACTGATCTGCACAGTGTACTTCTTTTCGTTCTGTTTGAAATAAATAGTGCATTCTCTTCCTACCAATTGTTCTGTTCTTTCCGAATGTGTGGTCTGCTGTAGTTGGTAAGCCTTTTTATATAAGAACCAAACGGCAAATACAAATATGAGTCCGATGGCGACACCCGTCAGGTAGGTCTGTATCTCGGTGTTATGCTGCAGATACATATACCAACCGAATCCTATCCCAAAGTGAGTTAATCCCTTAAAAGAAACCACACTGCTGATATCTGTGTCGATGTCAGCATCTGCATCGATATCACCCAAAAATATAGATAAGATAAATTGTACTGCGAAGATGCCTGTTGTGACAATAGCAATGGTGAGGAAAATATTACTACTCATGGCAATAGGTGTTTAATGATTTATTTTATAGATATAGTTCCCAAATATACACCTTTGATTTTTATATGCAAAGGTAAACTAATAAAAAAATGGAAGAATCGGAAAATGAATGTATATTTGTACCCTAAATTATTAAACAGAAATAGAAAAAACTATGAAGACAATCCTACTCTTTGCTCTGAGTCTGTTGCTCTCTTTATCCGTGTCGGATGTTTGTGCACAAGAGCGTGTTTATGACATTTCCCAGTTTGGCTTGAAAGCTAATAGTAAGAAAAATGCGTCTCCTGTGGTTCGTAAGGCCATAGCGAAGATTAAAGCTGAATGCCGTGATGAGGAAAAAGTGATACTTCGTTTTCCTGCCGGACGTTACAATTTTCATGAAGCGGGTTCTACCGTGCGTGAATATTATATTTCCAATCACGACCAGGACAATCCTAAAAAAGTGGGGATTGCCTTGGAGGATATGAAAAACCTGACTATTGACGGGCAGGGTTCCGAATTTGTGTTTTATGGAAGGATGATTCCGGTTTCTTTGCTTCGTTCGGAGAATTGTGTATTGAAAAGCTTTAGCATTGATTTTGAACAGCCCCATATTGCTCAAGTACAAGTGGTAGAGAATGATCCGGAAAAAGGAATCACGTTCGAACCTGCACCATGGGTCGATTACCGCATCAGTAAGGATTCGGTATTCGAAGGACTGGGTGAAGGCTGGGTGATGAGATATTCATGGGGCATTGCTTTCGATGGCAAAACGAAACATGTGGTATATAATACCAGTGATATCGGTTGTCCTACCAAGGGAGCTTTTGAAGTGGCTCCCCGCCGGATTTGCTCTCCAAAGTGGAAAGATGCACGTCTGGTGCCCGGCACAGTGGTGGCTATGCGTGGATGGGGACGTCCGACTCCGGGCATTTTCATGTCACATGATGTGAATACTTCCTTGCTTGATGTCAAAGTACATTATGCCGAAGGTATGGGATTGCTGGCACAGCTTTGCGAAGATATTACGCTTGATGGTTTTGGAGTCTGCCTGAAAGGCGATAATGATCCGCGCTATTTTACAACGCAGGCAGATGCTACGCACTTTTCCGGATGTAAGGGAAAGATTGTCTCAAAGAATGGTTTGTATGAAGGAATGATGGATGATGCCATTAATGTACATGGTACGTATTTGAAAGTCATCAAGCGTGTGGATGATCATACGCTGATAGGACGTTATATGCACGATCAATCCTGGGGCTTTGAATGGGGACGTCCGGGTGACGATGTTCAGTTTGTACGTTCGGAAACAATGGAGTTGATTGGCAAGCAGAATCAGATTACTGCCATTCGTCCGTATGATAAGGGTGAGATACAAGGTGCCCGTGAGTTCAGCATTACTTTTAAAGAGGCAATCGATCCTGCTATTAACGAAAAAAGTGGTTTTGGTATTGAAAACCTGACGTGGACCCCTGAAGTGTTATTTGCCGGTAATACGATTCGTAATAACCGTGCTCGCGGTACACTATTCAGTACTCCTAAAAAGATGGTGGTGGAGGACAATTTGTTTGACCATACTTCCGGTACGGCTATATTGCTGTGTGGTGATTGCAATGGCTGGTTCGAGACAGGTGCTTGCCGTGATGTCACCATTCGTCGCAATCGTTTTATCAATGCGCTTACTAATATGTTCCAGTTTACCAATGCAGTAATCTCTATCTATCCGGAAATACCTAATCTGAAAGATCAGCAAAAGTACTTCCATGGTGGTAAAGATGGAGGTATCGTGATTGAGGATAATGAATTCGATACGTTTGATGCACCGATTCTTTATGCAAAATCTGTAGATGGGTTGATATTCCGTAACAATGTGATCAAAACCAATACAGAGTTTAAGCCCTTCCACTGGAATAAAGATCGATTCTTGTTGGAACGAGTGACAAACGTGAAGATTTCAGAGTGAAATCCGCCTCTGTAAAAACACTTATAAATGTATGAAGAGAATTTTATTGTTCCTTTTGGCCTGTTGTCCTATGCTTCTTTGTGCACAGGAAGATAACAGTAAGTATCTGGCCGGTGCAGTGCCCGTAGTCAACGGAAAAGTCATTTTTACAGAAGTAATTCAAGCTTCCGATATGTCGAAACGGCAGATCTATGATGCTTTGTTAAAATGGGCAGAGAAGCGTTTTACACCTTCAAAAGGACAGAAGGGGAGAGTCGCCTATTTTGATGAGAAAAAAGGGCAGATTGCATGTTTGGGTGAAGAGTATTTGCAACTTTCGGCAACGAATAGCTTCTTCTTGGATCGTGCTACTATTAAATACCGGCTGGTGATTAACTGCCTGGACGGTTCCTGTAAGATGGAGATGTACAACATTTCTTATTTTCATGGTGATGATACAGAGATGGAGGCGGAAGATTGGATCACGGATGAGACCGGATTGAATAAAGCCAAAACGAAAGTGGTTGCCAAATATGGAAAACTCCGTATCAAAACAATCGATCTGTTTGATGACTTGACGGAGCAGGTTACGAAAACGCTGGGAGGAGCAAAATCAGAGGTTCCTCTATTGGCAAAAGAGCCTAAAGTTACTCCGGAAGTATTCGATCGGGAACTTCCAAAGGCTGTGGAGCAGGGAGCTATGGCAGGGTATAAACATATTCCTGCTGATAAGATTCCGGGTAATATCATTAAAATGCTCTCTGAAGATTGGATGTTGATTACAGCCGGTACGGAAGATAAATATAACATGATGACAGCCAGCTGGGGCGGACTGGGGTATCTCTATAATAAGCCGGTTTCATTCTGTTTTATTTATCCTACACGCTATACTTATCAATTGATGGAAAAGAATGATACATATACTATCAGCTTTTATACAGAGACTTATCGGGATGCTTTGAAATATTGCGGTAGTCATAGTGGCGAAGATGTTGATAAAGTGAAAGGCGCCGGATTGACTCCTCTTACTACTCCTTCGGGCAGTAAAGCTTTCTCTGAAGCATGGATGATCATAGAATGTAAGAAGATGTTATCCCAGCCGATCACTCCCGGAGCCTTTGATACTCCGGAGTTGAAAGAAGCATGGAAGGATAAATCTTTGCATACGATGTATATCGGTGAGATAATGAATGTGTGGGTCAAATAAAGCAATTAATTATTGATAAGTATCCATTCTGAATTATCAATTAAAGCAGTATCTTTGCACGCAAAAACCAAGTGAACGGAATGAGCGTGCAAAGATATTTTATTTATTTAGCCTATGATGGCACCCATTATCATGGATGGCAGATTCAGCCTAACGGAATCAGTATACAAGAATGTCTGATGAAGGCACTTGCCACCTTCCTGAGGAAAGATACGGAAGTGATTGGGGCGGGACGGACCGATGCCGGGGTACATGCGTCTCTGATGGTTGCCCACTTCGACTACGAAGGTGAACCTTTGGATGTGGATAAAGTAGCTGAGAAGCTGAATCGTCTTTTGCCGCAGGATATTTCGGTCTATAAGGTCTGTCGGGTAAAGCCGGATGCTCATGCAAGGTTCGATGCAACAGCACGTACTTACAAGTATTACATCACTACTGTAAAATTCCCGTTCAATCGTCAATATCGGTATCGGATACATAATCCGCTCGACTTTCAAAAGATGAATGAGGCAGCCCTGACATTATTTCATTATTCGGACTTTACGAGTTTTAGTAAGTTGCATACAGATGTAAAAACCAATATTTGTAAGATTATGCATGCCGAATGGACTCAGGAGGATGAATATACCTGGGTGTTTACCATCCAGGCAGACCGCTTTTTGCGTAATATGGTACGTGCCATTGTCGGTACGCTTCTGGAAGTGGGGCGTGGCAAACTGTCAGTCGATGACTTCCGTAAAATAATAGAGCAGCAGAATCGCTGTAAAGCCGGTACTTCAGCTCCCGGAAATGCTCTCTTCCTGGTTAATGTAGAATATCCTCAGGAGATATTCGAATAAGCCTATAGCTTCTAATTTAAAGAATTCTATTATGTGGTTACTTCTTGCTTTTCTCTCAGCGACATTGCTGGGCTTTTATGACGTGTTTAAAAAGAAAGCGTTGAAAGACAATGCGGTTTTACCGGTGTTGTTTTTCAATACACTTTTTTCCAGTCTTATATTTCTTCCTTTTATTTTGTTGTCGGCATTTGCGCCCGGAGTGCTGGGGGGCACTATGCTCGATGTACCGGTGGTGGGATGGGAAGTACATAAATTTATTATTATTAAATCATTTATTGTTCTTTCCTCGTGGATACTCGGATATTTCGGGATGAAACATCTGCCTATTACTATTGTAGGACCGATTAATGCCACCCGTCCCGTAATGGTGCTTGTGGGAGCCATGCTGGTATTTGGCGAGCGCTTGAATCTCTATCAGTGGATCGGCGTGATGTTGGCCATTATTTCTTTTTTTATGCTGAGTCGTTCGGGGAAGAAGGAGGGTATTGACTTTAAACATAACAAGTGGATACTTTTCATTATTCTGGCAGCCGTAGCGGGTGCGGTAAGTGGCTTGTATGATAAATACCTGATGAAGCAGCTGCCTCCCATGGTCGTACAGTCGTGGTATAATGTGTACCAAATGTTTATTATGTGTCCCATTCTTGCGCTTCTTTGGTGGCCGAAACGTAAGTCATCTACTCCGTTCCGTTGGGATTGGGCTATCATTTTTATTTCCATCTTTCTCTGTGCTGCCGATTTTGTTTACTTCTATGCATTGAGCTATGAAGATTCCATGATTTCGATTGTCTCGATGGTTCGACGGGGAAGTGTGATTGTATCTTTCCTTTTCGGTGCTATGGTGTTCCGTGAAAAGAATTTAAAAAGCAAAGCGATTGACCTTATTCTGGTGTTAATAGGAATGATATTCCTATATTTGGGAACTAAATAAGAACGTAAAGAAACAAGATTATTAGATATGAAAAAGTCTACTCTTACCCTCCTGTTATTTATTCTGGGTATTTCTTCTTCCTTTTCTGTCGGAGCACAGGAAGCTAAAACGGTGTTTGTGAATATACCTGACTCGCTTTGTCCGTTGCTGTCATCAGTGAACCGGGCAGATTGTATCGATTTTATTGAAAGTAAAATGAAAGCCCAGGTGACCAACCGTTTCGGGGGCAAGTCGGAGATGACGGAGTTAAGTCCCGATTATGTGTCTCTGCAAATGTCTGACGCAAGCAATTGGCAGATGAAGTTATTGCCGTTGAATGACACAACGAAAGTGGTTTGCGCCGTTTCTACAGTTTGCGCTCCGGCATGCGACAGTCATATCCGGTTCTATACCACGGACTGGAAAGAGCTTCCCGCCACCGACTTTTTGCCGTCGGTTCCTCAGATGAATGATTTCTTCACCTCTTCCGATTCTACCGACTATGACTTTATCGATGCCCGCCTGCAAGCGGATATGACTTTGATGCAAGCAGAACTGTCCAAAGAGAATGGGACATTGACTTTTACTTTGACAACTCCGGAATATATGGAAAAAGAAACGGCGGAAAAACTGAAACCGTTTCTCCGCCGTTCAATAGTTTACACCTGGAAGGATGGGAAGTTTATCCCAGACACTCTTTGATGTATGCCTCCATTTCGGGGGTATGTTCTTCTACGCTTTGCAATAGTTTGAACTGTGCTTTGGTACGTACCAGGTTGTGTTCGGGATACTTGATCTTATAGTAAGTATCGCCGTTGATATAGTCTGCCAGGAAGCGTACACATTGCATGTAAGGGAAGAGAGCGGCTGCATAAGGCAGGTTCTCTATTTCGATCGGAGTAAGGAATGAACCGGCTCCTTCCAGATATCCCTTAGTAAATGCTTTGAATATCTCCATATTGAAATTGACATTGTCCAGATTCTTATCGTCTTCATCTCCGGTATTGGCTCCTGTGCGCAGGAAGTCTCCATAGTCGGAGAAGATAAAGCTTGGCATTACTGTATCGAGATCGATTACGCAGAGCACTTTACCATCTTCGTCGAACATCATGTTGTTCACTTTCGTATCACAGTGGCATACGCGTTTAGGCAGTTTGCCTTCGCGATACAGACGTTCGGCCTTACACATTTCATCTGCACGTTTTTCTATTTCATCCAGATAATACTGTACTTCGGCTACTCGTCCGGCTGCATTGGCAGCTACGGCCTCACGAAGTTGTTTCAGGCGGAACTCCATATTGTGGAAGTCAGGAATAGTTTCGCCCAATGTTGCCGGAATGTCAGCCAACATTGCCTGGAAGTTACCGAAAGCTGCTCCGGCATAATATGAATACTCGGGATTCACAGTCTCATAAGTTTTGGCACGTGGGATGAATACCATTACACGCCAATAGCTGTCACCGTCAAACCAATATGTTTTGCCTTCTTCCGTCGGGAGGAAAGTCAAGACTTTGCGATCAACGTCTGTCTCTCCGGCTTCCGTCAGTTTCTTGCGGATGTGTCCCGTCACGGCAGCAATGTTATCCTGAAGCATTTCCACATTCTGGAAAATTGCATGGTTGATGCGTTGCAACACATAATCGGGAGCGTCTGCTTCGGTAGTGTTAACTTTGTAAGTGTCGTTAATCAGGCCGGCGCCAAGTGGTTTGATTTCGCCTACTGTGCCTTGTACTTTGAATTTAGATACGATACTAAGTAAATCTTTCATGGTTTTTATTTTTAAGTTAGTTTATCTTGGTACGATTGTGAATCCCCATTTGTATTCCTGGTTTGCCGGAATATTGTAACCCGGTTCCGGACGTGCACCCCAACTGTTGTAACCGGCTACGCCCTGTTGCTTCATGTCCACACATACTTCTACGAAGTTCCTTGGTGTGATATCATTGATATGTGTCTTTCTCGGCAGTTGATCTTTGGCTTTGCTTTCGTCGTGAACCAATTCGCCGGCATCACGGTTCAGCCATTGATAGGGGCGGGATACGGTTTCTTCTCCGTCAAAGTCCTCTACCGAATTGCGCAGTGCATTGAAACCGATAGTCTTGTCTGCATAAATAGTCAGTCCTTTACCGCCTTTTTTATTCAGGGTCAACCAACGGGTATCGGTATGGTATCCGTTTTCCTGCGGACGTACGTATGGGAAGTACATTTGGTCGGCAGTCGTTTTATACAGGTCGATCAATGTACCCGCATTGCGGTCTATATAATTCTCTTCCGGTCCGCGTCCGAAATATTCCACTTGGTTCATTTCTGCAGGCAGACGGAAACGTACACCGATACGGGGTACTTCCAGTTTGGAGGCAGCCTTGCGCGCTGCATCGCTGCCGGGAGTGAAAGTAGCCATCAGGGTTGCTTCCGAGGCTTCGGTTTTGGCAGCTTCCATATCGGTAGAAGTGAAAGTGAAATCGGCTTTTACTACGCCCGAAGGAGAGATGCGGTATGTAACAATGTAAAGGTTGCCGGCAGCCAGCAGATAGTTAGCTGTCAATACGGCATCTTTGCCGTCCATAACGATGTTGGCGTCCACTACATTGAAGTTTTTGCTCGACTGTTTCCATACTTGCAGGCGTTTGGGGTTACCATTGCCATAGTCGTTGTCGTTCGGTGCACGCCAGAAGTTCGGCTGAAGTCCGAAGCCATCTTTAAAGTATTCGGTTCCACCTACCTTATAGGAAGAAACCAGACCGGTCTTCTTATCGAATACGAAGTTTACTTTTGAAGAAGACGCTGTCAGTTCATTGCCTTCTGCCGATACTTTCAGAGCCGGACCACCGGTAGCGAAAGTACGTTCGCCCGGTTCGATAGGCAGACGGAACTGTTCGTATGCTATTTCATGTCCAACGGGGATTAACGGTTCCGGTTCGGTAGTCGTTACGTTGAAGTATATAAAATACTCAGTTCCGGGTTTTGATTTCAGTCCGCTTGTCGCGATCGTGATTTCTTTGCTTCCCTGCGGTTCCACATTGACAGACATTTTGCCGCCTTTCACTGTTTTGCCATTGGCCTTAATGGTATATGAGATCATATACTTCTGCAGGTTCGTGAAGTAGAAACGATTCTTGACCAGGAATTTTCCATTAGCCGGATCCACCGCTTCGAAAGCCACGTTCTGGTGAACATACTTCACTTCGGCCATAGCCGGATGCGGAGTACGGTCCGGACTTACAATACCGTTACAGTTAAAGTTACCGTCGTTCGGAGTGTTTACCCCATAGTCACCACCGTATGTCCAGAAGTGGCGTCCGTTTTCGTCTACTGCGTCAATGCCCTGGTCTACCCAGTCCCAAATGTATCCACCCTGCAGGTTCGGATATTTATAGATTGCTTTCCATTGATCCCAAAGGTTACCGTTTGAGTTACCCATGGCATGTGAATATTCAGAAGGAACAATCGGGCGGTCACTGCCGCGTTTGCCCATTGCCTCCAGCCAGTCGGCACCCGGATATTGCGGAACATACATATCGGAGTTCCATTCCCATTGGGCACGTTCGTAGTTGACCGGACGGTTCATGATGTCTTTATCGGCATTCTTGACCCAAAGGTAAGTCTGGTAGAAGTTATAACCGTTGCCGGCTTCGTTACCCAGCGACCAGAAAGTCAGACTCGGATAGTTCTTATTACGTTCGAACATGTTGATTGTGCGGTCCATGTGCGCTTTCAACCATTCCGGATTGTTTCCCAGCGTACCGCCTTTAGCAAGATCATAGTACATGCCATGGCTCTCGATGTTTGCTTCATCGTATACATAAAGTCCGTATTCGTCGCACAATTCGTAGAAACGGCGATCTTGCGGATAATGGCACAGGCGAACCGTATTCAGGTTGTGTTGTTTCATCAATTCGAAATCTTTGCGCATCAACTCTTCAGTCATATAGTGACCGGTAGCAGGGTTATGTTCGTGAATGTTCACTCCCTTCAGCTTCAGCGGCTGTCCGTTGATGAAGAGGCATACATAGGGCTTTCCGTTGCGTGCCAGTTGCTCGGTCGGTTTAATTTCGATGCGGCGGAAACCTACGTTGAACGGAATGATTTCGTTCACTTTACCGTTTTCTTTTACTGTCATCACCAACTTGTAGAGGTTGGGGGCTTCCGAAGTCCAGGTCTTTACATCCGGAAGTGTCTGGTCGAAAGACACCGTACGGGTCTCTCCGGCCGCTACATTAGTTGCTTTCTCTCCGGTTGCCACTACTTTGCCATTGGCATCGAGCAGTTCGTATACCAACGTCATATTGCCGGCTGTCGAACCGTTGTTTCTCAGGTCTACGCCCAGTTTGAAGATACCGTCTTTGTATGTATCGTCCAGAGTCGATGTTACACGGAAATCTTTGAGCGCGGCTTTGGGTTGTGAGTAAAGGAATACATCGCGTTCGATACCGCTGATACGCCAGAAGTCCTGGCATTCCAGATAGGATCCGGTACTCCAGCGGTAAATCTTTAAAGTAAGGACATTTTTGCCGGGCTTCACGAATTTATTGATCAGGAACTCCGCACTGTTTTTAGAGTCCTCGCTGTAACCTACTTCCTGTCCGTTGATATATACGTATACACCCGATTTGGCACCGGCCAGGTGGAGGTAAATATCGCGTCCGTCCCAGTCGGCGGGAATATCGATGTCCCTGCGGTAAACACCTACCGGATTGGCTTCCGGCAAAGTAGGAGGTTGAGGGTTACGGGGCTGGAATTCATATCCGTGGTTGGTATAAATAGCTACTCCGTGGCCTTGTACTTCCCAGTTGCCCGGTACTTTGATGTCTGCCCAATCGGCCGTACTGATTGCAGGGTCGGTGATGTTGGCCGGCAGGTTCTTGTATGAATCTACAAAATAGAACTTCCAGGTGCCGTTCAGGAGTTGGTAGTACTTGCTTTTTTCAAACTTTCCGGTCAGGGCGTTTGCGCGGTTTTCGTAGGTCATAAATGAAGAACGGGGGTATTCTTTATTTACGGCTACCACCTGTACGTCCTGCCAGTAAGGTTTCGTCGGTTTGTTGTCGGCCGAAGCAAAGGTGGATGCCATCAGGAGGCCACCCAACATAAGGCTATTTAAGGTGTCAGATAGTCTTAACTTCATGTTTTGAGGGTATTAGAATGATAATTTATTTAACTTTTATATGATCAAAGCCTTCTCCGTATACGCCGATTACTGCACTTTGAGAGACAAAAGCAGTCGGGTCGCAGTCTTTTATCAACCGGAAGATAATGGTTGACTCCCGTTTTTTTGCCAGGACGAACATCATCTTCTGCTCTTTGCCGGTATAGAATCCGGTTGCATTGATAATGGTTACTCCCCGGTGCGGATATTCGTTGATGCGTTTGCCTATTTCTTCATACTTGTTGGAGATGATAAAGAATTGTACCGATTGGCGCGCACTGTTCACTACCTGGTCCAGTACGAAGCTGCAAACATAAAGGGTCACATATCCATATACTACCTTTTCCCAGTCTTTCAGTACGAAATAGCTGGAAGAGATAATGATCAGGTCACATATCAGCATGACTCTTCCCAAAGTGATGTCGCGGTATTTGTTGATGACAGCCGCGATAATATCGGTTCCTCCCGTACTTCCGTTGGCTGAGAAAGCAATACCGATGCCGCTGCCACAGAAAGAAGCACCCAACACGCAAGCCATGAACGGCTGATCGTGTAGCAAGGTTACGTTCGCGGTTAACTTTTGGATAACGGACAGGAAGAAGGTTAAAGTGAATACACCGAATATGGTTTTAAGACTGAATCGAAATCCCAGCACTTTGAGGGATACCATCAGCAAGACAGCATTGATGGCAAAGTAAGTGTATTGAACCGGGAATCCGGTAGCGAAATAAACAATAGAGGCAATGCCCGGTACTCCACCGGTGGTGATGTCGTTAGGAAGCAGGAAGAGAGTCCATCCGATGCCGTAAAGGATCATTCCCAAGGCAATCATTAAGTAGTCTTTCGTTTCTCTGATTACTCCCTGTTTAGAGGGCTTTGATATTTTCATCTTCATGGATGGGTTGTGTAGTCTTATAATCGGACACGGATTTCACGAACCGGCCGGCTTTGTGTAGCGAACTAACTGCCGGATGACTCGTGAAACCCGTGTCAAAAAGAAGTTTTATTATTTTGCGAAAGCGTGTCTGTAACCTTTCACCTTGTTCCATGCTCCACGAGTAAAGTCGGGGATAGCTACCGGGGCAGAGCTGTTTTCGATAGAAAGCTTGGTCAGGTCGGCCATACAGCACCATTCTGCAAGGTCATAAACGTCCATATCCAAAGGAAGACCGTTGCGCAGACAGTAAACCAGACGATAGTCCATGATGTAGTCCATACCGCCGTGTCCGCCTACTTTCTTGGCAGTTTCTTCCAGTTCTTTGTGGATCGGATGTTTGTATTTGTCCATCAACGCTTTTTTAACGTCAGCCGGTACAGAACCGTGTGCATTTAGCTTTTCGTGGTTAGGTACATCGTTTGAAGCGATCTGAGTCGGACGCATGCAATATTCTTCGATAGGATATTTGCTTGCATAGCCGTCAGCACCTACTACCTGATACATACGGCTGTAAGGACGCGGAGTCATCACGTTGTGCTGAATCAGGATAGTCTTACCTTTTTCTGTACGGATCAATGTAGAAGTTTGGTCACCGTTCTGGAAGTCTTTCACTTCTTTGCCGGTTGTCTTTTTGATGTATGCCGGACCGTTTACAGCTTTGGTATCCATAGATACGAGGTAGTTCATTTTGTCACCACGGTGAATGTCGAGCAGCTGGCAAGCCGGGCCCATGCCGTGAGTAGCGTATACATCGCCACGGTGGTTCTGGTTGTAATCCATACGCCAGTTGTTCCAGTAGTACGGCCAGAAGTCTTCAAGGTTGTGGATGTAAGCACCTTCTGTGTGCAGCACTTCACCGAATACACCCTGTTGAGCCATGTTCAGGGTAGTCAGTTCAAAGAAGTCGTATACACAGTTTTCAAGCTGCATACAGTGTTTGCGAGTTTTCTCTGAAGTGTTGATCAAAGCCCAGATTTCATCCAGCGTCATTGCCGAAGGAACTTCAATGGCAACATGTTTGCCATGTTCCATAGCGTAGATAGCCATCTGTGCGTGATGTTTCCAGTCTGTTGCGATATAAACGAGGTCGATATCTTTACGTTCGCAAAGTTTTTTCCAGGCGTCTTCACTTCCGGAGTAAGAAGCTGCTTCCGGTAAGTTTGCTTTTGTCAGGATTTTCTGTGCGCCGGCTACGCGTTCAGGGATAAGGTCACAAAGGGCTACGATCTGTGTTCCGGGGATGTGAGTGAAGCGTTCTACTGCACCCGGACCACGCATACCCAAACCAATGAATCCGACACGTACCACGTCGAGTTTAGGAGTAGTCAGTCCGACTACATCTTTTTGTCCGGCGGGACGTACAGGCACTGGAGTCTCGATAGGCTTGATGGTTTGTGCTACGGCACCAGAGGTGCATGCAAACAGAGCAAGTCCGATAAACAGGGCATTTAGATGTTTAAACATGTTTGAATAAGATTTGATTAGTTAATAAAATTGTTGTTAATAATAGTGTTTCATTTCTATCGTGCAAAGATAAGAATACTTTTCACAACTCTTATCTTTTATGCGATTAAAACGTTCTCTGTTACATCTTTAATTCATAGATATTCCGGTTATTATTATAACAGGACAATTCCTGTCGGTCTACAGAGATGGCTGCTTCTGTTCTTTAACGGAAGTTGCCATCTCTGCAGCAGGCTGGCTTTTCTTTCTGCAAAAGCCTGATAATGTCATCTTTTACAAGTTGTTTGAACCCGGTAGTGCAATGTTTGTCCGGGGTATATAATGCTGCGTGTAGTGTGTTGTGGGTTGCAACTCTGTCTTTCATTCTTCTGTTCCTTTTATGAGATTCTTTTCCTTTGTTAGGTTGCTCGAGCTTATTATTTACTTTTTGATATACGTTATAAATACACACCATTGGGGGGCTACCCTCGGTATAATAGTTTTAATTTATATTATTTTAATAAATGACCGGCTTTAAAACTACTTTTGATTTCTGAAAGAAGAATGACTCAATCGGTGTGATTCTGATAGTATATCCTGTTTTTTGCTGACTCGCAATTGGGGTAAAATAGCTCTGGCAGAGAAGAGGACTGCATAAAAAACGGATGTAAACTGCAAAAAAATACGTAAAAGGTGAAATTTTTCCAATATCTATGCATGAAATCTATTAAACGAAAGTTTTCTTTCTTTAAAAGGGAGGCGGCATTCGTTTAGAACCAACGCTCTATTTCATTAGAACTAAAGTTACATTAGGTCAGAAGATAAAATTCATTGCTCTTATTCCGCCTCTTTTTCACTTTTTAGTCGTGTGTCGGTTAATGTCGGAAAAGTGTCAGAATGTAGCCGTTTACACCTTTTGATGAAGATGAATGTGGCGCTTTTGCCGGAAAGGGTAGGGATGTGTATCTGAACAGACGGGAAAGGTGATATTCTGCAAAAGCCTGATTGCCGGAAAAGGCGTTTTTGATCACCGCAAAGAAAACTACCCGGATATAGCAGAAGCTATACCGGGTAGAAAATACAAAATGACACTATATATACACTCTTGACTTTTTGTCGGAGTGCATTAAGGGTTCAACTCGATCCATTCACCGGCTTGAGTATCTATGTTCAAGATATCCGTGCCGGATAAAGTATAGTTCTTATTCGGCTTCAGTGTACCGGGACGGGCTATTTTCAACATGCCGCCTTTCTCCGAATAGATGCGTACCCGATTGATTTCTCCACCTTCCATCCGGGCCGATACCAGGAATGCACCCATGGCCCGTAAGCTTTCGAAGGATACATCTTTCCATTCTTTCGGTATTGCCGGGAAGATGCGTATTACGCCTGTGTGACTTTGCAGCAACATTTCTTGTATGCCTGCTGCAAAAGCGAAGTTACCTTCGAGCGTGAAGGGGCGGTAAGTGAAGCGGGATTTGCCGCTTTGGGTCTGGTCACCGTTGGCATGGAAGGTGTTCTTCAGGCAGAAGCATTCCGCAAAGGTTTTCAGGGCTTGTGCGGCACCTTCACCATCGAATGCACGGGCTTTCATATTGGCGAGCCAACTGTATGAATATCCTGTCCAGTAGTCCGGCCCTACTTCATCGAGTCTCTTCAAGGTGGCGCGGATGATGTGTTGTGACTTTTCTCCGTCGCTCCAGTCTATCAGTCCCAGCGGATGGATAGCCATGGCATGTGAAAAATGACGGTGTGATTCTTTGTAGGGATATCCTTTGGCGAAAGTGAGGCAACCTTCTTCGTCTATGTCGTAATCCGGTAGTTGGGCTTCCAGGGATGCCCAGTGTCCGGCTTCGTCGGCCAGGTTCAGTTCGTGTGCCAGTTCGGAAGCAGCCTTAAAGAGGAAGTGCATCATTGCCAGGTCATAATTGGTCATGTCGCTGAACCACGCTTGCAGGGAGTTGTCGAATATTTCGGGACTTGAACTGAATTCCAGTTTACGTACTCCTTCGGGGGTAACTTCTGAAATTTGCTCCAGATAGATTGCCACATCCTTGATGAATGGATAAGCACGCTCTTTGAGGAAAGTGCGGTCTGCCGAATATTTCCATTGCAGATAGAAGTGTTGTGCCAGCCATGCAGCTACGGTTTGCGACATGGAGTATTGTATCCATCCTCCCATGGGTTCTCCTGTCAGGGTGCAAACCCCCGGTATATTCATCCCTTCGGTACCGAAATAGCGGCGGGTGTAGCGTTTGTATGCATCCCGTTGGTTCCACAACGTGTTCAGATAGCCCATTCCTTCGGTCAGGTGATTGCCTGTATAGGTCGGCCAGTAACTTAGCTGGGTATTTAAATCGTGATGATAGTCTCCCTTCCAGGGCGGAAGTTTGCCGTTATCGGCTGTCCATACGGCCTGCAGGGAGATGGGGTATGAGTGTTCGCGGGTAGTGGAACCGAATTTATACATTTCGTTCTGATACTGTTTTTGCAGTACAGAATCGGGTAGAGTGATCGATGATTGTGCCCAGTACTTGTCCCAATATTCCAGGTGTGCCTGATAATCATGCTTTAGACCGCGTTGCAGGGCGGCTTCTGCCTTTTCGGAAGCTTGCTCGCCGGATAAGGAAGAGGTGACGCTCCAGGTACCGTACAAGGTTTCGCCTTCTTGCTTCCAACAGACTGTTACGTCATACGAAAAGTCTCCGTATCCCTTTTGATGGTAGGTTATTTGGTTTCCTTCACGAACCACTTTTCCTTGTTGATAGCCCAATCGGTGCAGATCTTGTCCCGAAACCGGATCGAGGCTGCCATCCGGCTTCGTTTTATTGTATACAGGAGTGATGATGGAGGGTTCTATCGGGGTTTTCAGGTTACGGAATACAAACCATCCGATCGGTTCGGTAGCATGAACGAAAGTCTGCATTTGTGTACCGTCTGCCCAGTCTGCTTCACATAAGGCATTGTTCAGGTAAAGTCTTACCTGAGTCGGAGTGCCGATCTGCTCTAATGGAAATTCGATGGCAGCTCCGGGAATCTTGGACGGCGCGGGATTCATGTCATAAGGCCAGTCCAGCTTTTTCTGTACGGGCAGATAGTTCTTTTGGCGAATATGTTCTTTTACCCAGGAGAAGCGGAAGTTATCTCCCGACAGACTGTCTACCGGACGTAAATCCCATAAATCGGTTCTGTCCAGTGACAAGCGTAGGGTGGAGTCACGTTGCCATACCAAGGCACCGACGGTAGCATTTCCCAAGGGCATTGCTTCGTCCCACGACCGGGCAAGTTCGGTGAATACAAGATCACTCTCTGAAGGAGTGACCGGACAATAGTCATACGAGTTGCAACTGCTCCACAGACCACAACAGAGTAGTAATAGTAGTTTGATTTTCATAATATTAAAAAAGATCAGTTTATAATGTTCTACTTTCAGACTTGTGCTATTATAAATACAATGAGAATAGCAGTCACCATAGAGCGGCCACTATTCTTTTAATGTATTTTAAGATTCGTCTGACTATTTATTCAATAGCAATTCGATCGCCTTGCTACCCTTGTCTCCGGATTTCTCTTCGGATGCCGGGGCAAAAAGTGCATCCAACAGGTAGACGGGTAAACTCTTTGTCGGGTTGAAATGCCCGGATGACACATAATTACGGACAGACATTAGTAACTGCTGCATCGCAGGTCTTTCATCGATTTTCTTTTCCGGATCGGCACAGAGCACGAATAGTTTTCCTTTTCCTACCTTAGCTTCGAACGAGATACCCAGTTTTTGGTTGGTCTCGTATGAGTCGATGCTCTGTATCAATGGGGTGATTTCTTTCAGTTCGTCGAGTTCCAGGGCTGTTGAATAGTTCAGGATGTCCCACCATTGCCAGTCGGCATAGTTCCGGGTGGGGAAGTCGCGAAAGGCGGGATGCTCGTTATCGATCAGTGTACCTACGATCATTGGATTCCAGTTGAACATAATCGGGTTCCAGAAATGGCTGGCGAAGTGCGCTTTGCGTCCTTTACACTTTTCTGGAATTAACAGTACATTCTTGCCTTCGTTGAGCCACTGTTTGGTTTCGTCATTCCAGGTACGGGTGTAGACAAAGTTGTGCTGTTCCGTTTTCGGTTGTTCCGGATATACCCACACATCCCATTCATTGTGTATACCGCCCAGCTCAGCCTTCAAGGTCAGTTTGCGGGCACTGTCCATCCCGTTCAAGGGGAGTTCGATGATTCCGAGTGAATCTACCGTAGCAGGTTGTATGCTTTTTGTCTTCAGGCTTCCTTTGTGGTATACGGTTCCGTCTTCACCGATCAGTGTCCAGTTCAGTTTCCGGCTGTTCAGGGCATCTTTACCGAAATGGTAAATTTCCATTTTTGCCTTTAGTTTTTCCCTGTTTCTGAAAGTGCGTTTGGGTAAACGTGCCAAGAGTACGGTCGGAGCACACGATTCTCTGAACTTTTCGGGTGTTACCAGTCCTTTGCTTTCCCAGAAAGCGTCGAGGATGCCTACAAAGGCACTGCCCTGTCCGGGGAAATCGGCCAGTCCCAACAACTGAAAACCACCGGAGTTGCGAGTACGGAGCAGCGATTCGTTTACCTCTTTATATTGCAGCACCGTATGTGCTCCGGTTGCCCGGAAGAAATCGTTGGCTTGGTGCAACATGCCGTTTTTGGCAAGCCGTTCGCGGAATACTTCGAAATTGCGTGCTTCTACAACGCCGGTATATTTCTTAATTTCCTCAAAGTTGGGATACATACAGCGTTGTCCGGTTTCGTGAGCAATCACCGGTACATCGATATCCGATTCTTTGCAACGGTCCCAGTCAGTCGATGGCTTTCCTTCGTATACGGTAATCCATCCTTTCGAGGTGACATGCGACACATAGTACTGATCCGAAGGAGTATGAGTACGTGCGGTCGAGGCGCTATAGAGCCGTCGGTTATCATACTTCTGTGCCTTTTTTACCAGATCTTCCAATACGGCGAAGTCACCCTCGTTTTCGTTGCCGTTACACATCAGGATGAAAGAGGGGTGATTGCCATAGGCATCGAGAATGGCATACATCTCTTTTTCAAAGAAATCACGCCGGTAAGGATATTTACCCACATCTTTGATCCACATGGGAAGTTCGGCCTGGAGGTACATACCTACTTCGTCACCGGCTTCGAAAGCGGCTTCCGGCGGACACCAGGAGTGAAAGCGTACGTGATTCATTCCATATTCTTTAATGGTGGTGAAGATGCGTTTCCAGTCATCCACATTTGTCGACGGATAACCGGTCAGGGGAAAGACTGCACAATCCAGTACTCCACGTAAGTGAATGTCTCTTCCGTTCAGGCGGATATGATGTTTACCCTGCTCTACGTTCCGCATGCCGAAAGTTCGGGTTTGAGTATCTGTCTTTCCGTCTACGTTCCAACTGGCTTCTATCTCGTATAAATAAGGTGTGAATTCATCCCAGAGTTTCACCCTATTTCCCATCGGGAGCGTTTGGCGTATGCCTGCATGTACCTGAAGACTGTCTGCATTCAGTGTTTGGCGGACTATTATTTTACCTCCTTGCTCGCGGATGCATAGCTCCAGTTTTCCTGTCTGTCCGGTCTTTAGGGGAGCGGGTTGTACAGATACTTCCACTGCTTTCGAGCTGACATCGGGGTATACATTGATCTGGCGGATATGCGCTTTCTCCTTGGCATATAGTGAGATGTCTCCGGCTATTCCGTTCCAGTTAGTCTGCGTATATTCGGTTGTTCCATGGTTCCATTGATCCATCGGATATTTAAGTGTATTGTTTACGCAAATGGTCAGTGTGTGGATTCCCGGAGCAAGTAGCGGAGTCAATACGAACGTGTTCGGTGTGCTCAGGTGCTCTTTCATTCCTGCCTCTTTGTCATCCACGTAGACGGTGGTTTCCCAATGGCAACGTTCCAGCTTCAGGTAAATCTCCCGATCTGCCCAATCTTCCGGAATCACTACTTCACGTTGGTACCAGGCGGCTCCCTGATATTCGAATTTACGGCTTAAACGGTCTACGTAGCGTGCCGTATTTTTAATACCTTTACCTCCCTGGTCTGTCGATCCGGGGAGCATAATGGTTTCAGAGAGCTTGTCCAGATAGAGTTCCGAACCGGGAGTTTTACCGAATCCCATCGGATCCAGTTGGAAGCGCCACATGCCCGACAAGTCAAGAGCATCATTCGTTAGGGTTTGCGCCATAGCGGTCATGGCAAGCATCAATCCGGTCAGGAGCAGAATCGTCCGGTACCGGGTGTTTTGAAAAGATTGTTTCATGATAGAATGGTATTCATTAATTTCCGGTGAATTTGTACTCCTTGATGATTGTTATCCATTGAGGCGGCTATATCAAAGAAGTGTTCGGCTTTTGTTCTATTTCCCAGTCCCAGATGTCCCAGTGCCATCAGGTAGTTGCAGTGGATGCGGTTCTTTTTATCCATATCGTCTTCCCAAATCAAAAGATCGGGTAAAGATACGGCAAAATAATCCATCTTGAATCGGTCGAAGAGATGTTCTTCTCCATAAGTAATTAATTGGTTGAACCGGCTGCGTGCCTTTTCTTCCTCTCCTAATTTCCGGTATGCCAGTCCTTGGTAGAATATTTTATCCGGTTTCTGGTCGTTGTAATACATGGCAGCGGCTGGCTGGCTGTTTCCCGAACAGGCTTTGACGAACAGGCTGTGAGCCTCTTCCGGTCTCCCTTGTTGTTGCAGGATATATGCTTTGTAATAATTGAAGTCATTTTCCTGTGCTCCCGGTAGTTTCCCTTCACCCAGATGGGTAGGGTATATGTAGCATTCATCTATTAAGGCGAGTGCGTCATCATATTTTTTCCGGTTTATCAACTCCTTTGCCAGTTCCAGGCGTGCCAGCTGATATTGTGCGGGTACTTTACCTTCTCCTCCTTCCCACGGATGGAATTTTCTTTGGTCGATCCGTCGGATTGCTTCCCGATATTGCCCGGTTTGGTTCAGTAAAGTGACGTATTCCAGATACAGGTCGTCACGGGTCATTACGATATCTATGTGCTGTTCCAGAAAGCACAGTCTTTCTATGTGCGGACGGTTCAGCCGTTTGTACAATTGATCCAGTTCCATCAGTACACGGGCATCCGTGTGATCCAGGCGGAATGCTTTTTCCAGTAAGGCGACAGCTTCGTCCGGACGGTTCATTTTGTTGAAGTAAGCCAGTGACAGATTACGCCATACGGTGGGGAATGTCTCGTCTTCGCGCGAAGAGCGCTCCCAGGCTGCGATGGCAGTGGGATACCGGCGTTTATCATACCATAGATTTCCCAGGTAATAAAGTGCTTTGGGGGCTTTTCCTGCAAAGTCGACTACACACTGAAGGGCTTCTATCGCTTCCAGGGCATTGGGGAAACAATAATCGGCCGGTTCTTTTTCGGCAGTGGCAATGGCTATTTGTGCTTCGGCTGTTTTTCCTAGACGGATCAGGCACCAACTCTTGTAATAATGTAAGAGTGTCTGTTCACCGACAGGTTGGGCAATGGCAAGTTCGGCTACAGCCAGTGCTTCTTCAAATCGTCCGGCAGAAGTATAGTCGAGTACCAGTGCTTCGTAATCGGGTGCTCCACGCTTCATTAGGTTCCGAAGTTGGATCAATACTGTTTCATTCCGGGTGATCAGGTATTTTTCGAACAGGCAACCGAAGTTGAATGCATCTGTCTTCAAGGAGTCTTCTATCCAGGCAAGAGCCTCCTCTTTTTGTTCGAGATGGCGGAGTATGATTGCTTTCAGATGGCGTCCGCGCAGATTGTGCCAGTTGTGGAGAAGGGATTTTTCAATCTCTTCGAGAGCTTCTTCCCAATTGCTGCGGGACACGGAGATCTGGGCCAGCGAATAGTAGCCTGCGTCTTGCCATGCCGCGTTCCAACACGATTTATAGAATGAATCGTAGGCCTCATCATCTTTTCCCTGAAATTTTAGAGCAAGTCCGAGGTTATAGAAAGCTTCTCCATCATAGGGGTTAGGATTCTTTTCGGTGAGTCGGGCAATGGCATTCCGAAGATATGGTTCAGCCTGCGCAAACTCTCCTTTGCGTATCAGCCATAGTCCCATGGCGTTGTTGCAACGTGCATCTCCATTGTCTCGGCGGAGTGCTTCCCGATAATAGTCGGTCGGGCAATAAGTGGCATGACGATATTGTTCCAGATGCAGTCCGGTCAGATAGAGTTCTTCGTTGGTTTTGATCTCTTCCGGTGCAAGGGCGGGTTTGGCTGCTTCCGGAACTGCTTTGATTGTTTCCGGTTCGGCCTTCCAACTTAGCTTTTTTCGTCCGTTGGTATCGTAGATAATGACTTCCGCTTCGTGAAGATCATTTATGGGGATCAGCCGGTCGAATATTTGTTCAGGCGAGAGGCTACCGATTTCCTCAAAGCGTATAACACCCGCTTGACGGACTACGATGCGTAATCCTTGCTGAGCCGAGGTGGCAAACAGCTTCAAACGACATTCTTCTCCTTCGGTTTCCAGATTCATTAAGAGTTCGGAGGAGGCGTTTTTCACAACTCCCAATTCCCGATAGGGCATGAAGTATTGGGTAAAAGTCTTCTCTTCATAAGGTTGCAACCAACTGAAGTCCGGTTGATTGTCCGTATAGACTCCGGTCATCAGTTCTATGTACGGACCGTCAGCATCAGTCAGGTTGCGGTCCCATGCCTGTCCGAAATCCCCGTTTCCCCAGGTCCATTGTTTTTTTCCGGGAGATATGTGATGATTGGCCACATGCAGGACACCTGCCTGTGTATCATTTTCGTACCCGCCTACAAAATTATAGTTAGACCGGATTGCCATGTAGGAGGTCGGTACGGGAATATTTTTATATCTGGAAATATCTACGCCGGCAGAATAATCCATTTTATAGTAGGTTCCGGTAGCAATAGGATAACGAGACACGTCCCGTTTTCCATGATCGAATACAGCGTTGACATCCGACGGGAATACTGACTGATAGCAGTCATTGACCGCTACGGCCGGATTGGCCCACCAAAGGAAAGTTTGTGGAAGCGGAGTCGGGTTGGAAACTTTTCCTTGTATCTCGAGTACGGCACGTCCCGGGCGGAGTGTAAATCCGGCTGTTCCTTTTTGACCGAACATCCGTTCCCGTTCGCTTACCCATACAACGACACTTCCGTCTTTACATCGTTCGATGCTGTAGTCCACCGGCAAGAAGGTGCTGGGACGGTGATGTTGAGGCCAGTTGAACTCAATGCCTCCGGAGATCCAGGGACCGGTGAGTCCTACCAGTGCCGGCTTTATTACGTGATTGTAATAGATAAAATGCCGTTGTTTCACCTTGTCGAATGCCATTTGAATACGTCCTCCCAGTTCGGGCAGGATCATGACTTTGATGTATTCGTTCTCCAGCCATACGGCATGATAACTTTTCTCTTCGCAGGTATCTTCAATTTTCTCGATGACCGGATACGGATATACGACTCCGCTGCTTCCCTGGTAGACACGTTTCTCCAGGAACATCGGGTTTTTCTCAGGGCGTCCGATGCCATAGGTAGGGAGCAGGATGTCTTCCTCCCATACATTAACACTTTCTTTCATCTTGTTCTATGTATTATTTGATTAATTCTTTTTCTATTTCTTCCAGTGTTTTCCCTTTTGTTTCGGGCAGGTTTTGGCGTATGAACAGAAATCCGGCCAGGCAGATACCACCGTATAGCCAGAAAGTTCCTTCGGCACCTATACTTTCATTCAATACCGGGAAGGTATAGGTCAGTATGAAACAAGCCACCCAAAGGAAGAAAGTAGAGATGGCTATAGCCATACCTCGTATTTTCACGGGGAAGATTTCGGATAACACCACCCAGACTACCGGGGCAAGTGACATAGCATAGCAAGCGATGGCAAGTACCACCAGTAGAAGCATGGGTAAACCGCTTACATCCAGGAAGTAGCAGGTTCCCAATATAAGGTAAATCAGCGCTAATCCTGCCGAACCGATCAGCATCAGTGTACGACGTCCCCATTTGTCTACCGTATAGATGGCGACGAACGTAAATATCACATTAGTGATCCCGGTCACTACGATGTTCATCAGTACATCGGAAACGGCATATCCGGCTGATGAAAAGATCTCGTGGGCATAATTGAAGATAACATTAATGCCGCACCATTGCTGGAATATGGCCAGAACGATTCCAATGATCAGTACTTTGCGCATTTCCGGGCGGAAGACCGATTTCCATTCGTTGTTTTGCCGGTTGCCTTGAGATTGAGTGAGTTGGTTCAGTTCTTCCAGGGTTTGGCGGGCATACGTTTCTCCTCCGATGCGTGTCAGTGTCTTTTGTGCTTTCTCCTGTTGATGGACGGTAGCCAGCCAACGGGGACTTTCGGGGATGATGAACGATAACAGGAAGAAAATTCCTGCCGGGATCAGTTCTGCCCAGAACATCCATCGCCAGGCCCATTGCACACTTGTTTCGCTGAGTATATCGGAACCTTGTGTGTAGTATTCCCCGATTTGCCAGTTGGCCAATTGTGCCAATAAGATACCTAATACGATGGTGAGCTGGTTGAGCGATACGAATTTGCCGCGTACATGGGCAGGAGATACCTCTGCAATATATACGGGAGAAATGTTGGATGCGATGCCGATGCCCAATCCTCCTACAATGCGATAGAAGATGAAGTAGGAAAAATGATCGACTGCTCCCGTACCCCAAGCCGAAAGTGCAAACAGGAATGAGGCTATGACAAGCATCTTTTTGCGTCCGTATTTGTCGCTCCAGATTCCTGAGAGCAAGGCGCCTGCCAGACAGCCTATCAGTGCGCTGCTCATAGCCCAGCCACGTAGAGCCGCAGAGTTTTCAATACCAAAGAAAGGTTCATAGAAGATTTTAGCTCCTCCGATAACAACCCAATCATAGCCGAACAGTAATCCGCCCATGGCTGAGACGATGCAGATAAGTAGTAAATAGCCTCGTGTCTGTTTCATGTTATTAAATGGTTTAATTGATATTGCAAAGTAAGCGGGTTTGAGAATAGAAATAAATAGAGAAACCGATTAAAAAGATGGAGTATATTTCTTTTTTATCTCTATATTTGTGGCGTGAACCGATGAATCTTATTAGTATGGCAAAACAAAAAGACGGCTTTCTGGGCGAACAGGCATTGGTGTTGCCTCCTGCCATTGTGCAACGTATGAAGACTGATCCTGCAACTTCTATACTCTATATAACCGATATAGGCTATTATCCAAAGGCTTATAATCACTTTCGGGAGCGGGATACTCCGATTGACCAGTATGTGTTTATCTATTGTACGGAGGGTAGGGGATGGTTCAGTCTCGATGGGCAGAAACACCCGGTAGTGCCTAACCAATACTTTATACTTCCTGCAGGACTTCCTCATGCGTATGGCGCTGATGAAAAGGAACCATGGACAATTTACTGGATTCACTTCGGAGGAACACTTGCTCCGCTTTATTGTACGCATCGTACCTGTAGGCTCACGGATATAAAACCGGGAATGCATTCGCGTATTAGTTACCGGACAGAACTGTTTGAGGAGATCTTTCGGGTACTGAAGATGGGGTATAGCTTGGAGAATCTTTCATATGCCAGCTCTGTATTCCATCATTATTTGGGATCATTGCGCTATCTCAGAGAGTATCGGGAGGCTTTTTCAGAGCATCGTCCGGCAGGAGAAGAAGATCCTGTAAATGCAGCTATTCATTATATGAAGGAGAATCTGGGCAAGAAGCTGACTTTAGCCGAGCTGGCTGATTATACGGGGTATTCATCCTCATATTTCTCTAATCTGTTTTTGAAGCGTACAGGATATGCCCCATTGAGTTATTTTAATCAGATTAAGATTCAGAAAGCCTGTCAGTTTCTCGATTTTACCGATATGAAAGTGAATCAGGTCTGTTATAGAGTGGGTATTGAAGATGCTTATTATTTCTCACGGCTGTTCAGCCAGATAATGGGAATGTCTCCCAGGGAATATAAAAAGGTAAAGAAAGGATGAAAGGAAGACAGCAAAGAAGAAAGGTGTGTCGAAACTCGTATTCACCACGGATTATCACAGATTAAGAGTGTTGATAACCAATGACGGGAAATTCACTCTGTGCTACTCTGTGTCTTCTGTAGTGAGTTCCGACACACCTTCCTTCTGATAAATACTACATTTTTATTTTCTCTGCCAGTCTGATGTCTTTAGAGGAGGCGCCTACTAGAATTTCAAATTCACCTTTTTCAAATACCCATCGGTTTTGTTTGGCGTTGAAATACTGGAATGCGTCTTCACTCAAACCGATTTCTATCTGTTTGCTTTCTCCTGCTTTCAGATATACCTTGTCGAAACCTTTTAATTCTTTCAAAGGACGTGGCTCTTTAGATTGCATGTCGCGTACATAAAGTTGAGCGACTTCATATCCGTCTCGCTGTCCGGTATTGGTTACAGTGAATGAAACGACGAGTTGCTTCTGTTTTTTATCCGTCATACGGATGTTGAGGCCCGAATAGTCAAAGGTGGTATACGAAAGACCGAATCCAAAAGGGAAAAGGGGTTCGATACCTTTTTGATCGTATCCACGGTAACCGGTGAATATTCCTTCTGTATAATACACTTTCTTTTCCTTGCGAGTTTCATCGTAATGACCGCAGGCAGGTGAGTCTTCCCATCTTTTCTCGATAGTGAATGGCAGCTTGGCTGACGGATTCACTTTACCCGAAAGAATATGAGCTAAAGCATGTCCGCCTTCCTGCCCCGGATAGAGGGCGTGTACTACCGCAGGCACCTGATCGATCCATCGGGTCATGTTTATTCCGCCTCCTGCATGGATGGCAACTATCAACTTAGGATTTACTTTTACCAGTTCCTGAATTAACATATCTTGTCCGTAAGGCAGGTCGAAAGGACGGTCGCGCCCTTCCAGTTCGATACTGCCATCCAGTCCGGCACAGAAAACCACCAGATCGGCTTTGGCAGCCAGTCGTTTCGCTTCAGAAAAGTCAATATCACTTTGATAAGCATATCCCATCCGGATCTCTGCCGGTGTACTGCGTTGGTTGCAGAACTCCAGCCGAATATGTTTGGCATCCCCTTTTTTTGCGGAAATTGCGGTATTGCGAACATCGAATGATTGAGATTGAGAGGCATCCAATGCTAATGTTCCGTCTATCCATAAACGATAGGCACCTTGTGCGTCGACAAAGAATCGGATACTGTCTGTTTTCTCGACATCTACATATCCTTCCCAGCACACCCGATAATCATTTCCCAATTTACTTTCGTTGAAAGGATATCCCCACCATTCATAATTTACCGTGCGGTCGGTGCGGCGGAGAATCAATCCGCTTTCTTCTTTATCGGTTTCTATAGTTCGGTCGGCCGATTGATTAACACTTACAGTTCTTCCTGCCGCTACTGCTTGTTGTTGGATCATTTTATCCGAGAGTGTGGCAGAAGTGTCGGAAGATAGTGCATAATAGCTCGCTTCCAGTCCGGGTTTACCTTCTTTCGTACGGAATTTACTGTTACGGAATAAGCGGGGTTTGAATTGGTTGGATATTCCTTCCGTGTAAAGTACGGTTGCTTCCGGAAACTCCTGACGGATACCTTCTAACGCTGAAACTACATACCAGGGATGAACTTTTGAACTTCCCCCACCACCGTAAACGATGCTGTTTACATTGTATATTCTATCCGAAACGATAGCCGGATTGGCAGTCGGTCCGATCACAGCTATCACTTTGGGGCGGTGGATCGGTAAGGTATTCTGTTCATTCTTTAACAGGATGATTCCTTCACAAGCGGTATTCAGAGCCATCTGATTGGCTTGAGGATTAAAAGTCGGAATATCGGTGTCTTGCTGAGGCCTGTCGAAAAATCCCATTGAAATACAGGCACCATAGATGCGGCGCACTTTATCATTGATTACTTCTTCTGTAACCTTTCCTTCTTTGACAAGTGGGAGAAGTTCTTTGCGGGTGAACCAGTCATTGCTGCCCATCTCAAGATCCAAACCGTAGTTTGCGGCATTTTCGGCGGAATAGGTACATGCCCAGTCAGACATTAACATGCCTTTGAAGCCCCAGTCTTTCTTTAAAATATCGATCAGATGTTTGTTTTCAGTGCAATATACTCCGTTCACTAGGTTATAACCCGTCATGACAGCCTTGACACCTGCTTTTTTCACAGCAGCTTTGAAGGGAGGCAGATAGATTTCCTGTAAGGCACGTTCGGATACTTCGGTACTGACGGTGTATCGGTCAAATTCTTGATCGTTGGCTGCGAAATGTTTGATGGTAGCAATGACTCCTCCGTCTTGCACTGCTTTTATAAAGGGGACTACCATCTCGGATGCCAGATAAGGATCTTCACCAAAATATTCAAAATTACGGGCTCCTTTTGAAGCCCGATAGTTGTTAACTCCGGGAGCTAAGAGAAAATGAATACCTCTTGCACGCCATTCCTGAGCATACATTGCTCCTGTTTTCTCTGCCAGATTTTTATTCCAAGAGGCAGCCAGCGAAAGTGCTGATGGAAATGCGGTGGCGCGTCCGAATAATCCCCAGGATGCAACGCCCAGTGGACCGTCGGCCAGTTTGAATGCCGGTATTCCTAATCGTTCGCAGGGGTGCAGATAGAAATCATTGTATCCGGAAAGCAGGTCGATTTTTTCTTCCAGAGTCATTCGTTTGATAAGATCGTCTACTCTTTCTTCAGTGGATAATGTCGTGTTCTGAAATGGGTACTGGCTTTGGGCATGTAGCTTGCAAGGAAAAAGCAGTCCTATACCCAGGCTCATGGTAAGGAAAATGTTTTTCATGTGTTTTTTCTGAATTAAATGTTTATTGAGTGATGTTGCAAAGTTCTAAAAAAGAGGGCTTATTGCAAAATAGAAAGCCCTCTCTTTTAGAATAAAGTGTGTTAAATTAATGTATAGCTTCTATCATTTCATTTCCGTTTCTTACGGGTTGTTTAATCAGTTCCGGCAGAT